>Ga0207864_1001119_pt1 | contig 31480 bp, 30 predicted proteins | sample HigsolmetaAR202D_FD_184834 | JGI IMG/M metagenome (GOLD analysis project Ga0207864, IMG submission 184834) | Ionic liquid and high solid enriched microbial communities from the Joint BioEnergy Institute, USA - AR20-2-D (SPAdes) (version 2) ... | reverse complement strand
CCCCCGCCCCTGCCCCCGCCCCTGCCCCCGCGCCGGCCACGCGCGCCACCGGCTCGATCACCGGCGGCGTGGTCGGCTTCCTCAAGCGCCTGTTCGGCGCCGCCGGCGCGGCCCCCGCCGAAACGCCGGCCCCGGCGCCGGTCGAGGGCGGTCGCGGCGGCCGTGGCGGCCGCCGCCGTGGCGAGTCCGGCAACGGCCAGGCCAACGGCAACCGCGGCCAGCAGGCGCAGAAGCAGCGCGGCCAGCAGGCCAAGGGCGGCAACGGCCAGGCGCAGCCGGCCAAGGGGGAGCGGCCGGACAAGTCCGAGCGCCAGGCCCGCGCGGAGAAGGAGAAGGCGCAGCAGCAGAACGCCCAGGGCAGCCGCCAGCAGAAGCAGCGGCAGAAGCCGGCCGAGGCCGCCGAGGCGCCGGCCGCCAGGCCGGCGGTGCAGCCGGCCGCGCCGCGCGCCGAGGAGGCCCGTCCCGCGCCGCAGGCCGAACCGGCCCCCGCCACGCTGACCCCGGTGGCCGCCGCGGCCGTCACCGGCGGCGCCGCCGCGGCGCTGGCGCCGGCCGCCGAGCCGCAGGCCGTGGAAGCCGCCGCCATCACTCCGGCCCCGGAACCAGCCGCCGAGGCCGGCAACGGTGAAGGCGCCGCGCCCGAGGGCGGCGCCCGCCGCCGTCGCGGCCGCCGTGGCGGCCGCCGCCGTCGCCGCGGCGGCGGCGAGGCCGCCGCGCTGGCCCAGGAGGGCATCGAGTCCGCGCAGGGCGCGGCCGAGGGCGGCGAGGGCGACGGGGCCGAGGCCCCCGCCGCGGATGCGGCCTACGCCCACGCCGGCGACATCCACGACGAGGCGCAGGCCGCGCCGGTGGTCACCGCCGGCCAGCCGGAGTTCGACTTCGACGACATCGCCCCGGCCGCGTCCGCCGCCGCGGTCCCGGTGACGGCCACCCCGGCCGCGGCGCCGGCCGACGCCGCGGCGCCGAGCGACGCGATGCCGGCCGACACTGCACCGGCCAGCGCCGAAGTGGCGCCGCCGGCCGCGGATGCGCCCGCCGCGGAGCCGGTGGCCATCGAACCGGCCGCTCCGGTGGCCGAAGCGGCCGCTACCCCGGAGGCCGAGCCGGCCGCCGGGATGGTCGAGCCGATCCAGGCCCCGACGGAAGCGGCCGCCCGGGCGGCCGCGGACGCGCCGGCCGAGGTGGCCGCTGCGCCGACGCCGGCCGATGCCGCCGCCAGCGCGCAGGATGCCGCGCAGGCCGAGGTGCCTGCAGCGGAACCGGAAGCCCCTGCTGCCGCGGCCGAGGCCGCGCCGGTCCCGGCTGCGGTGGAGGAAACCGCCGCGGCGGCCGAAGCGCCGGCACCGTACACCACGCCCGGCCTGTTCGACACCCTGCCCGCCGAGCCTGCGGCCGAGGCCGCCGGGGCTCCGGCCGAGCCGGCACAGATGGCCGAACCCGTCCAGGCCGAGGAAAAGGCCGAGGATGCGGCGCCTGCCACGGACGGTCAGGACGATCCGGCCCGCCCGGCCTGATCCACGCCACGACGCGGCCTGCCGGTGGCCCCGGCAGGCCGCGTTGCTTTCTGCGGAATCCCATGCGCGTGCGCGGGCACGCGGAAGACGCGGCGACCGGCACGTCGCCGGACACCGGCGGCGCTACAGCGCCTCGCCCGGGTCCATCAGCCCGTAGCGCGCGGCCAGCCGCGCCAGCGCGATCGTGTCCTGCACGCCGAGCTTCTCGAACAGGCGCGACTTGTGCGTGTTGACCGTCTTGGCGCTCAGCCCCAGGCGGCGCGCGATGGTGTCCTGGCGCAGCCCCTGCACCAGCAGCATCGCCACCTCCAGTTCACGCGGCGAAAGCAGGTCGAACGGCGAGCTGCCGCCGTCCACGCGCGACAGCGCCAGCTTCTGCGCCACACTGCTGCCGAGGTAGCGCCGGCCCAGTGCGGCGTCGCGCACCGCGCGCAACAGCTCGCGCGCATCGCTGCCCTTGCCCACGTAGCCGTAGGCGCCGACGTCGAGCAGGCGTTTGGGCAGCGGCCCGTCCTCGAGCACCGACACGATCACCACGCGCCCGGGCAGGCCGTCGCGCACGATGCGCTCGGTCACTTCCAGGCCGCTGATGCCGGGCAGGTGCAAATCACAAAGAATGACGGTCGGCCGCGCCCCCGGCAGGCGCGCCAGCGCCTCTTCGCCGGTCTCGGCCTCACCAACCACCTCGATGTCGGTCTCCGCCGACAGGATCATGCGCATGCCCGTCCTGACCAGCGCATGATCGTCCACCAGGAACACGCGAATGGTCATGCCGCTCCCCCGGTATGCCCAGTTCCAGACTAGCTTTCGCGCTCGTTCGCCGGCAAACAAGCGACCGGCAGTTTACTGTTTCCGTGGAAACGGGAGCACGTGACAATCGGGGGATTGCAGGATCACGCGCGCCATGCGCAACGCAGCTTCCCGCCGCTGTAAACCGGACGCAGGAAAAATCCGATACAGGACTCGGCCGTATGCCTACGCGCCTGCATCGCCTGGCGGGACGCGAATGACGGGTATCGGGGCAGTGCTGGCGGAGAGGGTGGGATTCGAACCCACGGAAGGTTTGACCCTTCGCCGGTTTTCAAGACCGGTGCCTTAAACCACTCGGCCACCTCTCCGTTTTTCTGTCCGGCGACACGATGCTGCGCCTCGTACGCCGGTTTTGCATCGGCTTGGCCAGTGCGGTCGCCGCCGCGAGGGCGTCACCGCGGCGCCGTATTGTCGCATGCGCGCCGCTCAGCTGGTGCTGCCGGCACCCTCCGTCGCGGGCAGGCCGTTGCCGTTGCGGCGCCAGCCGCAGTTACCGCAATCCAGGCGCGAGGCCTCCAGCTGCTGCGGCAGGTGCTCGGCCAGGAAGTCGATGAACACCCGCACCGCCGGCAGCAGGCCACGGCGCGAGGCGAACACCGCATGGCAGATGCCCTGCGGCAGCGACCAGTCCGGCAGCACCACCTCCAGCTCGCCGTTGCGCACGGCCTCGGCGCACACCGTCTCCGGCAGCATGGTGATGCCGTAGCCGTCCTTGACCATGGACAGCAGCAGCGGGAAGTCCGAGCCGGCCACGCGCGGCTGCAGCTCGATGCGCCGCACCTCGCCGTTGGGGCCATGCAGCTCCCAGCGCTGGTGGGCGTCGTCCTCCTGGCTGCTGAGGGTCAGGTGCGAAGCCAGTTCCGCCGGATCCCTGGGACGGCCGGCGCGGTCCAGGTACTTCGGGCTGGCCACCATCAGCGCCTGGATCTGGCCGAAGCTGCGCATCACCAGGCTGCCGTCGTCGTCCAGGCGGGTGCGCACGCGCAGGGCCACGTCGAAGCCCTCGTTGATCAGGTCCACGCGGCGGTTGCTCACGTGCAGCTGCAGGCGCACCTTCGGGTACTGGTCGAGGAACCTCGGCAGCAGCCTGGGCAGCTGCTGCTGGGCCAGCGCCACCGGCACGCTCACCCGCACCACGCCGCGCGGCTCGGCGCTGAGGCGGTCCACCACCTCGCGCGCGGCCTGGGCCTCGGCCAGCATGGTCTGGGCGTGGCGGTACACGCTCATGCCCACGTCGGTGACCGCGAAGCGGCGGGTGGAGCGCTGCAGCAGGCGCACGCCCAGATCGGTCTCCAGCTGGCTGATGCGGCGGCTCAGGCGCGACTTGGGGATGCCCAGGGCACGTTCGGCCGCGGCGAAGCCGCCGTGCTCGACCACCATCGCGAAGTAGTAGAGGTCGTTCAGGTCCTGCATGGCGATATTTCCATTGCCGGAACAGATGGTGGCATCTAACCACCTTTATCCCAATTGCGCAACAACGGATAGTGCGCCCCCGTAGCTCTCCCCGCCCCCTACGAGGCCACTGCCATGAAACTCCTGCACATCGATTCCAGCGCCCTGGGCCAGAACTCCGTCACGCGCGAGCTGAGTGCCGCCATCGTCGCACACTGGGCGGCGGAACTGGACGACCTGGTGGTCGAGTACCGCGACCTGGACCGCGAGCCCCTGCCCCACCTGACCGCCGGCCACCTGGCCAAGACCGATCCGGAGCATGCCGCCGAGGCCGAGCGGGTGCTGCAGCAGTTCCTGGAGGCCGACGTCGTGGTGATCGGCGCGCCCATGTACAACTTCTCGATCCCCTCCACGCTGAAGGCCTGGATCGACCGCATCGCCGTGGCCGGCCGCACCTTCCGCTACACCGAGGCCGGTCCGCAGGGCCTGGCCGGCGGCAAGAAGGTGATCATCGCCAGCGGCCGCGGTGGCCTGTACACCGGCTCGCCGGCCGATTTCCAGGAGCCCTACCTGCGTACGGTGTTCGGCTTCCTGGGCATCACCGACATCGAGTTCGTGCGCGCCGAGGGCGTGTCGCTGTCGCCGCAGCACCGCATCGAGGCGCTGGCCGCCGCCCGCGCGGTCATCCCGTCCACCGTCGAAACCGTGCGCCAGGCCGCCTGAACGCACCGCGCGGCACGGGGTCTGCGGGCGCCCCGTGCCGGCCACGCCCTCTCACGCTAGCCGCGCGTGGGCGCCTGCCCGCCCTCGGGCTGTCGCCCCAGCCAGCGGTACAGCCAGTCCAGGTCGAACAGCCAGGGCACACGCCGGCCCAGCAGGCAGAAACAGGCGGCCACCACCGTCGACACCGCCAGCAGCGCGGCGAAGCGCAGTTCCACGGGCAGCGCCACCAGCGGCTTGAGCCAGCCGGCGTGCAGCGCGTACTTCACCAGATAGATGTGCAGCACGTAGGCCGCGATGCTGTACTGGCCCAGCACCGTCCAGCTTCCCGCCGCCCGCGCGCACAGTGCCAGCACCGCGGCCACGCCCAGCCCGGCCACCGCCAGGTAGACGGCACGCCAGGCCAGGCCCTGCCACGGATCCGGCCACAGGTTCGCGTAGCCGGCCCCGTTGTAGTACCACTGCAGATGGAAGCCACGGGTCAGCCAGGCCACGACCAGCAGCACGCCCAGCATCATGGCCGCCACCGGCCAGGGGATGCGTGGCAGGCGCATGCCCCGGCCGCGCGCCCACAGGTGTCCGGCGACGAAGAATGGCAGGAACGCCAGGGTGCGCGACAGCGACCAGCCGTAGCCGGCCGCGGGCCAGAGGCCTGCCAGCAGCGCCAGGCCGATGGCCCACAGCAGCGGATGGCGCAAGGTCGCCAGCAGCGGCAGCGACAGACGCCACCACACCAGGCTCATCAGGTACCACAGCGCCCAGTACGGGATCTCGGGCTGGTAGGCGAACGCCTTGCCCGACAGCCAGGCTTCCAGCGCCCTGGCCAGGGCCTGGTGCAGCAGGTAGACGCCGACGATGCCGAACAGCAGCCTGCGCGCCCGTCGCCGGTCCAGCTCGTCGGAGGCCACCATGCCCGACAGGAACGCGAAGGCGGGCATGTGGAACAGGTAGATGAAGCGGTACAGGAGATCCAGGTGCGGGGCGTGGCGCAGGTGCTCGAGCAGGTGCCCGGCCACCACCAGCACGATCAGCACGAACCGCGCAGCGTCCAACCCGACCGCACGGTTGCGCGCCTGCCGTGCCGCCGCCACCGCCGTCATGCGATGCGCTCGGCGCCGCCCATGTACGGGCGCAGCACCTCCGGCACGGTGATGCTGCCGTCCGCGTTCTGGTAGTTCTCCATCACCGCGATCAGGGCGCGGCCGACCGCCACGCCGGAACCGTTGAGGGTGTGCACCAGCTCCGGCTTGCCGGTGGCCGGGTTGCGCCAGCGCGCCTGCATGCGGCGGGCCTGGAAGTCGCCGCAGTTGGAGCAGGAGGAGATCTCGCGATAGGTGTCCTGCGAAGGCAGCCACACCTCCAGGTCGTAGGTCTTGCGCGCGGAGAAGCCCATGTCGCCGGTGCACAGCAGCACGCGGCGGTACGGCAGGCCCAGCCGCTCCAGCACCACCTCGGCGCAGCGGGTCATGCGCTCGTGCTCGGCCTCGCTCTCCTCCGGGCGCACGATCGAGACCAGCTCCACCTTCTCGAACTGGTGCTGGCGGATCATGCCGCGCACGTCGCGGCCGCCGCTGCCGGCCTCGGAACGGAAGCACATCGAGTGCGCGGTCATGCGCAGCGGCAGGCGCTCGGCCTCGACGATCTCCTCGCGCACGACGTTGGTCAGCGGCACCTCGGAGGTCGGGATCAGGTAGCGGCGGTGCTCGCCCAGCCGGGTGGCGAACAGGTCCTCCTCGAACTTGGGCAGCTGGCCGGTGCCCACCAGCGCCTCGGCGCTGACGATCACCGGCACGTTGGTCTCCTCGTAGCCGTGCTCGCCGGTGTGCAGGTCCAGCATGAACTGGGCCAGGGCTCGGTGCAGGCGCGCCAGCTGGCCGCGCAGCACGGTGAAGCGCGCGCCGCTCATCTTGGCCGCGGTCTCGGCGTCCAGCCAGCCGTGCGGCACGCCCAGGTCCACGTGGTCGCGGACCTGGAAGTCGAACCGGCGCGGCTGCCCCCAGCGGTGGATCTCGACGTTGGCGCTCTCGTCCGGGCCCACCGGCACGTCCTCGGCCGGCAGGTTGGGGATGGCCAGGGCGATGGCCTCGATCCGCGCGCGGATCTCGTCCAGCCGCGCCTCGGACGCCTTCAGTTCGTCGCCGAAGCCGGCCACCTCGGCCTTCAGCTGCTCGGCGCGGGCCTTGCTGGCCTCGGCCTGTCCGTGTTCGCCGGCGGCCGCGTGCCTGGCGGCCGCGCCCATCAGCCTGCCGATCTCCTTGCTGTGGGTGTTGCGCAGGTTCTGCAGCTCCTGGGTGCGCTTCTGGATCTCCTTGCGCTCGGACTCCAGGGCCTCCAGCGTGGCGGTGTCGAGGGTGAAGCCACGGGTGGCCAGGCGTTCGGCCAGAGCGGCGGTCTGGTTGCGGAGCAGCGCGGGATCGAGCATGACGGGCACGGATTGGGACGAGGGTGCCATTATCCCCGATCCGGTCCCCGGCGGCTCGCCGCCGCTGTGCCAGAATCGGGACCGGCCCCGTATCCGCGAGAACCGATGGCAGCCTCCGCCCGTTCCCTGACCGATCTGCTCCGGCGCGTGCCGCACGGCCGCTGGGCCGTGGTCGGCTACGCCTTCGTGCTGGGCCTGCTGCTGTACCTGCTGGTGTGGCTGGCGGTGCGCGACCGCGACGACGCCCCGACCGAGGCCGGCCCCGCCCCGCTGCTGTCCGGCCCCTCTGGCGAGCCGCTGCCCGGGCCGCTGGCCGCGGGCGAGGGTGCGGCCACGCCCCTGCCGCCGCCGGACGGGGACGCGCCGCAGCTGGTGGAGGAGACGCCGCCTCCGGAGCCGACGCCCGCGCCGGCCGAATCCGCACCGCTGCCGCCCGACATCGAGACGGCCCCCGCCCCGGCCACGTCCGCCGTCGTGCAGGCGCCGGCCCCTTTGCCCGGGCAGTCGCCACCGCCCCGCTACCCGCCCGCCGCCCTGCGCCGTGGCGAGAGCGGCACCGTGCTGCTGCAGGTGGAGGTGGACGCCAGCGGCGTTCCGGTGACGGTGCAGGTGGCCCGCCGCAGCGGCTCGCGCGACCTGGACCGGGCCGCGGTCGAGGCGGTGTCGCGCTGGCGCTTCCGGCCGGCCACCGATGCCGACGGCCGGCCGGTGCCCGGCTCGCTGGCCGTGCCGGTGGACTTCACCCTCGACTAGGGCCTGTTAACACTACGTGCTAACATACTGCGCATGGAACTTACGCCTGCGCAATTCGCGCGTATCGAGGATTGCCTGCCGCGGCAGCGGGGCAATGTGTCGCTGGACAACCTTCAAGTGCTCAACGCGATCCTGTTCGTGGCCGAAAATGGCTGCAAGTGGCGGGCCCTGCCCAAGCGGTTCGGCAACTGGCACACGATCTACACGCGGATGAACCGGTGGGCCAAGGCCGGGGTCCTGGATCGGGTCTTCGAGCGCATGCAGGCCGAACAGCTGGTCCGGGTGCGGCTGGAGGCGGTCAGCCTGGACAGTACGATCGTCAAGGTCCACCCGGACGGCACCGGTGCACGAAAAAAAACGGCCCGCAGGCCATCGGCCGCTCCCGCGGAGGCTGGACCACCAAAATTCATATGGCTGCCGCGGATTCCCGCTGCGCGTTAGCCTTCTCGCTTTCGCCGGGCCAGGCGGGCGATGCCCCAGCCGGTCGCGCCCTGCTGCATGCCCTGCCACCCCTGCCCGCGCGCTGCCATCTGGTCATGGATCGCGCCTACGAGGGCAATGAAACCCGGCAGCTCGCGCTGGATCTGGGCCTGGATCCGGTCGTGCCCCCGCATCCGCTGCGGGCCCAGCCATGGGCGTACAACACCGAGATCTACAAGCGCCGCAACGAAATCGAGCGCCTGTTCCGCCGTCTGAAAGGGTTCCGCCGCATCTTCAGCCGCTTCGACAAGCTCGACGTCATGTTCGCGGCCTTCATCCACTTCGCACTGATCGTCGAATCGTTGCGATAGTGTTAACAGGCCCTAGGCGTGGCAACGCGCGGCGCGCGCCAGCAGCAGGCCGCGCTCGCGGGCGTTGCCGGTCATCGCCGCGGCGCGCTCGAACTCGGCGCGCGCCTCGTGCAGGCGGCCGAGCCGGAACAGCAGGTCGCCGCGCACGCTGGGCAGCGGGTGGTAGCTGGACAGCTTGGGCTCGTCCAGCAGCGCATCGACCAGCGGCAGCGCCGCTTCCGGACCTGCGGCCATGGACACCGCCACCGCGCGGTTGAGCGCCACCACCGGCGAGGGCAGGCAGCGCAGCAGCGCGTCGTACAACGCCACGATCCGCGCCCAGTCGGTCTCGGCGGCGGTCAGCGCGCGCGCGTGACAGGCGGCGATGGCCGCCTGCAGCGTGTAGGGTCCCCGCGGATCGGCCAGGCGTTCGGCGCGCTCCAGCGCGGCCAGGCCGCGGCCGATCAGCAACCGGTCCCAGCGCGAGCGGTCCTGGTCCATCAGCAGGACCGGACGCCCGTCGGGCGTGGTGCGCGCGTGCAGGCGCGAGGCCTGCAGCTCCATCAGCGCCACCAGGCCGTGCACCTCCGCCTCGTGCGGCATCAGCCCGGCCAGCACGCGGCCAAGGCGCATGGCCTCCTCGCACAGCGCCGGACGGATCCAGTCGTCGCCGGCGGTGGCGGCGTAGCCCTCGTTGAAGACCAGGTAGATCACGCCCAGCACCGCCGCCAGGCGTTCGGGCAGCTCCTCGCGCCGCGGGATCTCGAACGGCACCCCGGCCTCGGCGAGGGTGCGCTTGGCGCGGACGATGCGCTGGGCCACGGTGGCCTCGTTGGCGAGGAAGGCGCGGGCGATCTCGCCGGTCTCCAGGCCGCCGAGCAGGCGCAGGGTGAGGGCCACGCGCGATTCCTGCGGCAGCACCGGATGGCAGGCGATGAACATCAGCCGCAGCACGTCGTCGCCGACCGCGTCGTCCAGCAGCTGCTCGTGGCGCCGCGCCGCCTCCTCCTGCATCTGCTCCAGTTCCCAGGCCACCTGGAGGTGTTTCTCCTCGCGCAGCTTCAGGTGGCGCAGCCGGTCGATGGCGCGGTTGCGCGCGGTGGTCATCAGCCACGCGCCGGGGTTGTCCGGCACGCCGTCCTCCGGCCACTTCTCCAGCGCCGCCACCAGCGCGTCCTGGGCCAGCTCCTCGGCCAGGCCCACGTCGCGGACGATGCGCACCAGGCCGGCGATCACGCGCGCCGACTCCATGCGCCAGACGGCGTCGATGGTGCGGTGGATGTCGGCCTGGTGCGGATGCGGGGCCATGCCCGCATCACAGCACCGGCGCCGGCCCGCGGCAAGCGCGGCGCCGAGGCGTGAAGGAGGATTCAGGCATGGGCGGACACCGGTCCGGTAGGGTTGGGCGCTCCCTGTCCGTGCCGGCGCGGGCCGCCTCCGGGCAACGCCACGCCGGGGGACGGGGGGCGGATTCCAGGTCTTTCTCGTTAAGTGCCATGTGGAAGGAAACCGTTCTCTGGCTGTTCGTCATCAATCTCGGCATCGCCTTCGGCGCCGGCCTGTACGAGGCGCGGGTGGTGGTGCCGCAATGGGCCGGGCTGCCGACGCGGCAGTGGCCGAACACCGGCCTGATGTTCTGGGTGTACGTGACCACGGTGCCGCTGACCCTGCTGACCCTGGCCGCGTTCTTCGCCGGCTGGTGGTCGCCCGCGCCGGTGCGCGGCTGGTTGCTGGCCGCCGCGTGCATCGTCCTGGTCGAGCGCATCGCCACCTTCGGCTACTTCATCCCGACCATGGCCCGGCTGATGGGCGCCGACGGCCTGCCCGAGGCCGAGGTGAAGGCCACGCTCGCGCAGTGGAGGGCCGCCAACCATGGCCGGCATCTGCTGACCCTGGCCGGCTGGCTGGCCGCATTGAAGGCGCTGTCCCTGGGCAGGGTGGGCTGACCCACCCGCCCGCGCCGGCCATCACGCCCGGCCACGGCCGGGGCGCTACCATCCGGCCAGCCGACCCGCGCGGCGGCGGGCGGGCCGGGTGAGCGGCGTGCGCGTGGAAGGGATCGCCGCTCCGCCACTGCGCCACGTCCGCTGCATGGACAAGCGGGTGGACGAGCCGGCCATCGGGGAGGAGAACGTGCGACTGTGGTCGCTGCATCCGTGCTACCTGGACGGCAAGGGCCTGGTGGCGCTGTGGCGCGAGGCGCTGCTGGCGCTGGCGGTGCTGGAAGGGCGCACGCGCGGCTATACCCGGCACCCGCAACTGCAGCGTTTCCGCGAACATCCCCGGCCCGTGGCGGCCATCCGCGCCTACCTGGCCGCGGTGCACGCCGAGGCCGCGCGGCGTGGCTACGCCTTCGACGCGGCCAGGCTCGGGCCGCCGGCCGATGCGGCGCCCATCCCGGTGGCCACCGGCCAGCTGGCGCTGGAATGGCGCCACCTGCAGGCCAAGCTGGCCGTGCGCAGCCCGCAGGTGCTGGAGCGCTGGCGCGGGGTGGCCGAACCGCGCTGCCATCCGCTGTTCCGGGTGCGGCCCGGCCCGGTGGCCTCCTGGGAGCGCGCCGGCGGCGGCTGAGCGCGCCGCGGCGTGGCGCGCGGGCCCGGCACCACGCACAATCGCCGCTGCACACGTTCGCGGAGGCACCATGGAAGCCGGTTCCGGATTCTTCGTCGGCTGGGGCACGCTGTCGCTGATCAACGCCGGCCTGGCCCAGTGCAAGGGCCGCAGTGGCCTGGGCTGGTGGCTGGGCTCGCTCTTCATCGGGCCGCTGGCCACGCTGCTGATCGTGGTGCTGCCGGCGCAGGCGCGCGGCACCGGCTGACGCGGCGCCGCGGCCGGACGGCGTTGGACGTGCGCCTCATCCACCGTCACCTTCCACCGCCAGCGCACGCTCCAGGTCCTCGTCCTCGTACAGCGGGCGAATCTCGATCTCGCTGTCCTCCGGCATCGGGTTGGGGCAGCGGCGCACCCATTCGATCGCCTCCTCCAGCGAGCGCACCTGCCACAGCCAGAAGCCGGCCACCAGCTCGCCGGTGTGCGGGAACGGGCCGTCGCTGACGCTGCGCGCGCTGCCGGAGAACCGCACCCGCACGCCGCGGGCGCTGGGTTGCAGGCCCGCGCCGGCCAGCAGGATGCCGGCCTTCACCAGCGCCTCGTTGTAGCGCCCCATCTCGGCCAGCCGCTGCCGGTCCGGCAGCACGCCGGACTCCGAGCTGGGCGTGGCTTTGACCAGCACCATCACGCGCATGGCGGCCTCCCGGGTCAGAACTCGACCATGGGCTTGAAGCCGCCGAAGAACATGCGCTTGCCGTCGAAGGGCATGTCGGATGCGGCCATGCGCTGCAGGCGCGGGTCGGCCATGACCCTGGCGTTGACCCGGTCGCGGTGCGCGCGCGAGCGGTAGCGGATCCAGGAGAACACCACCACCTCGCCTGGCTTGAGCTTGACCGCCTGAGGGAACGAGGTGTGCTTGCCGGGCTTGACGTCGTCGGCCACGCACTCGACGTATTCCAGCGCGCCGTGCTCCAGCCAGATGCGCCCGGCCTTGCGCGCCAGGCGCCGGTAGTCGGCCAGCCGCGCCTGCGGCACCGGGATCACGAAACCATCCACGTAGGCCATCGTTGTTTCCTCCCTGCCGATGGCGGGCCGGGAGCGGCCTGCCTGTCCTGGCGACGGGCGGAGGGCGGCGGAATCGACACCGCGCCGGCGGCCTGTGCCGGCGCCGGGCGGCTACGGGGTGCGGCGCAGGGTGCGGGCGCGGGCGATGGCCTCGATCCGCGCGCGCTGCACGGCGCGGCCGATCTCCGGCCCGGACAGCCGGCCTGCCCCGGCCAGGTCGCGGGCGTTGACCGCGGCGGCGGCGGCGTGCAGCCGGCACAGCTCCGGCCCCTGCGGGTAGGCATCCTCCTCGTGGCCCAGGCGGCCGCGCTTGTCGGCCTCGCAGGCCAGGGCGACCTGGGCGATGCGCCGCGGCTGGCGGAAGGCGTCGCAGCGCTCCAGCAGCTCCAGCACGGTGGCGTCGCGCAGCTCGGCCAGGCGGTGCACGTTCAGGTGCTCGCGGCACACCGCCTCGGCCAGGCGCCGGTGCGCCACGGGTACGCGCAGGCGCTCGCACAGCGCCGCCAGCGGTTTGAGCCCGGCGCTTTCATGGCCGATGTGCCGCGGCAGCACGTGCGCCGGGGTCAGGGCCTTGCCCAGGTCGTGGGTGAGGGCGGCGAAGCCGACCAGGTCGTCGCCCGGGGCCAGGCGCGCGGCCATGTCGCTGACCAGTTCCTGGTGGCGGCCGGTGTCCACCTCGGGGTGGTATTCGGGCCGCTGCGGCACGCCGTACAGCGCGTCCACCTCCGGCAGCACCACCGCCAGCGCGCCGCAGGCGCGCAGCGTGGCCAGGAAGGCCGAGGGCCGCGGCGAGGCCAGTGCCTTGCGCAGCTCCTGCCAGACGCGCTCGGCCACCAGCGTCTCCAGCTCGCCACTGGCGGCCATCCGGCGCATCAGCGCCAGCGTCTCCGGGGCCACGGTGAAGCCCAGCGGCGCGAAGCGGGCCATGAAGCGCGCCGCGCGCAGCACGCGCAGCGGATCCTCGGCGAAGGCCGGGCCGATATGCCGCAGCACGCGCGCCTCGAGGTCGGCGACGCCGCCCCAGGGGTCGACCAGGGTGCCATCGGGCGCGCGGGCGATGGCGTTGATGGTGAAGTCGCGCCGCTGCAGGTCCTGCTCCAGGGTCACCGAGGGATCGGCGTCCACCACGAAGCCGCGGTGGCCGCGTCCGCTCTTGCGCTCGGTGCGCGCCAGCGCGTACTCCTCGCCGGTTTCCGGGTGCAGGAACACGGGGAAGTCGCGGCCCACGGCGCGGAAGCCTGCCTGGAGCATCTGCTGCGGGGTGGCGCCCACGACCACCCAGTCGCGGTCGCCCGGCGGCAGCCCGAGCAGTTCATCACGGACCGCGCCGCCGACGAGATAGGTTTCCATGCGTGGCATCGTAGCGCGTGGCCGGGCCGCGTCGGCGTGCGGGGCTTCTCGCCGCAGGAAGAAGGCGGGCTGGACGGCCTACGGCTCCGGGTCCGGACAGGCGAAGCCCTTGCGCCGGCCCTGGGTGATGCCCAGCAGGCGCTGGCTCACCGGCAGCGCGTCGCCGTTGAGGCGCCAGTCGTAGATCACGCTGAAGGCCAGCACCCGCGCCACGTAGTCGCGGGTCTCCTTGTAGGTGATGGTCTCGATCCACAGGTCCGGGTCGTGCGACGGGCGCTGCGCCAGCCAGCGCGCCACCGGCGTCGGGCCGGCGTTGTAGGCGGCGATGGCCTGGTAGGTGGCGCCGTACTTGTCCTCCATCTCGCGCAGGTAGGCGCTGCCCAGGGCGATGTTGAGCGAGGGCTCGTACAGGCTGTCCGGGCCGTTGTAGGCCAGGCCGTGGCGGCGCGCCACGCCGGCGGCGGTGGACGGCAGCAGCTGCATCAGGCCGCGGGCGTCGGCGCTGGAGCGCGCGCGCGGGTTGAAGATGCTCTCGGCGCGGATCTCGGCGGCGATCCAGGCCGGGTCGAGGCCGTGGCGGCGCGCCGCGGCGCGGATGTCGGCGTCGTGGTGCAGCGGGAAGCGCAGGGTGTACAGGCGCTGCTCCTCCGGCTGCCTGCCCAGGGAGAACACCGCGCGGTCGAACCAGCCGTGCTCCTGGGCCAGGGCCACGGCGGCGCGGCGGCGTGCGTCGTCGAAGCGCGAAAGCGCGTCGTTCCACTCGCGCACCGCCCAGCCGGCCTGGTCGATGCGGTACAGGGCCAGCGCGCGCACCAGCGCCGGGTCGCGCGCCACCTCGGCACGCAGCGCGGGCGGATCGTCCGGCTGCCACGGGCACAGCGCGTAGGGCCGGTCCAGGCGGTCGGCGGCCAGGAAGCCGTGGAAGGTGGCCGTGCGCGCGGCCTGCTCCAGCAGCGGGCGGGCCTGTGCGGCCTGACCGAGCTTCTCCAGGATGCGTGCCTGGAACCACTGCCAGCGTGGATCGGCGCGCTGCTTCTCCGGCATCCGCCGCAGCGCATCCAGCGCCGCGCGCCAGTCGCCGCGGGCGATGGCCTCGCGCGCCCGCCACTCGTGCAGGCGCTCGTCGTAGGCCGACTCCGGCACCGCCGCCAGCCGCCGCGCCGATCCGGGCAGGTACGAGGCCACCGTCCACAGGGCGATGGCGTACAGCACCTGGCCGCGTTCGGACTCGTCCAGGTGCAGGGTCGGCGCCAGCTGTCCCAGCAGGCGCTCGGCCGCGTCCGGATCCTTGCGCGCCAGGCGGGCCAGGCCGGCCGCCGCGACCTTGCGGCTGCGTGCGTCGCGCGGCCAGGCGGAGACGCGGGTGTCGGGCGCCTGCAGGAAGGCGATGTAGGCATCGGCCAGGCGCCGCGCCGGTTCGGCCAGGCCGCGGGTGGCCGCGCGCGCCACGCCGGTCTCGCCCTCGGCCACGGCCAGATCGAAGCGCTCCCAGCGCAGGGTGTCGTCCAGGCCGCCGCGCGCGGCCAGGGCGGCGAAGGTGGCGTCGCAGGCATCGGGCCTGGACTTGCCGCTGCGCCACAGCTCCCGCGCCTCCGCGATCCAGGCCGCGTCCACGCGGTCCAGCGCGTGCAGGGCGTTAAGGCGCGCGCAGCGCAGCGCCGGGTCCTCGACCGGTCGCCAGTCGGCCAGCAGCTCGCTCCAGCGCTGGCGCCGGGCCAGCGAGGCCAGCCACTGCGCGCGCAGGGTGGCGGCCACCGCCTGGCCGTCGTAGCGCTGCAGGAAGCCGCGCACGCGCGCCGGGTCGGCGTTGTCCAGGTCGTACGCCAGCATCGCGTATTCCAGCCAGGGCCAGCGCGGGTCCTGGCGCAACGCCTCGGCGCGCGCCGGATCCAGGCGGCCGCGCTGGGCGGCGGCGATGGCCTCGCGCATGGCTGCATCGCGCGCCGGATCGACCGGCACGCCCTGTGCGGTCGCGGACAGGGGCAGCAGCAGGGCCAGCAGCCCTGCCAGCCACGGCCGGCGCAGACGCTGGGGGAACAACGGAATGGCGGCCGGGGGCGACATGCGGTCGAATATACCCAACGCGCCTGAATGGCCGTGACGAGGCGGCCACGTGGCGCCCCGGCGGCCGGCGCGCCTCGCGCAGGAGTCTTTGCCGGTGTCGTTGCTGTCCTACCTGTTGTTCCCGCTGCTGGGCCTGGTGGCCGGCGTGCTCGCCGGGCTGCTGGGCATCGGCGGCGGTCTGGTGATCATCGCCGCACTGGCGTGGATGCTGCCGCTGTTCGGCATCCCGCCGGAAGCGTCCATGCACGCCGCCCTGGCCAGTTCGCTGGCCAGCATCGTGCTCACCGGGCTGTCCTCGGCGCGCGCGCACGCGCGCCGCGGCAGCGTGCTGTGGCCGACGGTGGCCTGGCTGGTGCCGGGCATGCTGCTCGGCGGCTGGCTGGGCAGCGACCTGGCGGTGGCGCTGGACGGGACGGCGCTGCGATGGATCGTGGCGGGCTACTGTCTGGTGGCTGCCTGGCAGATCGGCTTCGGCCGCACCCGTGCACCGGCCGACGGCAGCGGGGTGGCGCCGCCGCGCGGCTGGCCGCTGACCGTGGCCGGAACCGGCATCGGCGCGCTCTCGGCGGTGGTTGGCATAGGCGGCGGCAGTATGACCGTGCCGCTGCTGGTCTGGCGCGGCGTGCAGCCGGTGCGCGCGGTGGGCACCTCCAGCGCCTGCGGCGTGGCCATCGGCCTGGCCAGCGCGCTGGGCTACGCCCTGCACGCGCCGGCGGGCGCGCTGCCGCAGCACGCGGTGGGCTACGTCTACCTGCCGGCGGCGCTGGGCGTGGCCGCGGCCTCGGTGCTGGCCGCGCCGTGGGGCACGCGCCTGGCGCACGCGATCAGCGGCCAGGCGCTGCGCAGGGTGTTCGCGCTGTTCCTGTTGCTGGTGGCGCTGAGCATTCCCTGGTCGGGGTGAGCGGCGCTCAGTAGCCCGGGCAGCTGGCCTGCATGCGCATGTCGATGTCGCGCTGCTCGCGGTCCAGGGCCTGGCGCTCGGACGGCGTGGTGTCGTGGTAGCGGCGCAGGATCTCGTAGCGGCGGTCGGACAGGCGCCGGCACAGCTCCTCCGGCGGCAGCAGCACGCAGGGATCGCGCACCCAGGTGCCGCCGGCGGGCACGACCACGCCGGTGTGCGGCGGCCGCGGCCCGGCCGGGGGCGCATGCCCGCCGCCGGGCGGCGGGGCGGGTGGCCGCGGATGCGGGCGGTGCGGATACGCCACCGCCCAGAACGGCACCCAGCGCGCGTTGCCGGCGTCGGTGCCGCTCAGGTAGGTGGTCCCGTCCGGGGCGGTGCATTCGTACATGGGCTGGGGCGCCTGCACGGTGACGATGCGCACCTCGCGCCCGGGCGCGGGCGCCGGCGTGGCGGCGGGCGCGGGCCGGGCCGGCTGCGGCGGCGGATCCTGCGGCCGCTGCATGCGCACCAGCTCCTGGCGCTCGCCCGGCCGGCACGGCGAATCGCGCAGCGCCAGCAGGCGGCCCTGGCTGTCGCTGCAGCGGTAGATGGTCACGCTGCCCTGGTCCGGTTCCGGTCCGGACGCCGTTTGCGCCGCCGCCGGCGCGGCCAGCAGCAGGGCGGCCAGTGCCAGACCGGGCAGGGTGTGCCCGGACGGTGGGATGGCGCCGCGGCGGGCGGGCGGGATCGAGGGCATGGTGGCCTCCTGGCGTGGGGCCATCCTAGCGCGGCGGGCGCTCAGGTCCGCAGCACGCGGCCGTCGCGGGCCACGCGGATCGGCGTGGGCCGCTCCAGGCCGCCGGTCTCGCCTTCCACCACGCCGTCCACCCGGGCCAGCACGGCCGGGTCCAGCTCCACGCGGGAGCGGGCCGGTGGCCGCCCGGCGAGGTTGGCACTGGTGGACACCAGCGGTCCGCCGAAGGCGCGGCACAGCGCCACCACCACCGGGTGGGCGGACACGCGCACGGCGATGCCCTCGTGGGCGCCGGTGATCCAGCGCGGAGCGCCGGCGGCGGCCGGCATGATCCAGGTGTGGGGGCCGGGCCAGCCGGCCAGGATCCCGGCCAGGCGGTCGCCTGGCAGCGCCTCCAGGTCCAGCCAGGGACGCAGCATGTCCAGGTCGGCGGCCACCAGGATCAGGCCCTTCTCCGCCGGGCGCTGCTTGACCTGCAGCAGGCGCAGTACCGCAGCCTCGTTGCGCGGATCGCAGCCCAGGCCCCAGACCGCCTCGGTCGGGTAGGCCAGCACCGCCCCGTCATGCAGCAGCGGGGCGGCGGCGGCGGGTGTCAGTGGCGTGTCCATGGGCGTTGCCGGTCCGGTGCGTGGCCTCAGAATGGCGGCGCGTCGTCGGCGGCCGCGTCCGCGGCCTTGCCGGTGGCCTTCTTCGCCGTGGTCTTCCGGGCCGCGGCCTTCTTCGTCGCGGTTTTGGTGGTGGCCTTCTTCGCCGCCTTCTTGGCCGGGGCCTTGGCCTCGGCGGCCTTCTTCGCCGCGGTCTTCCTGGCGGCGAAGCCGCGCCGTGCCGGCTTGCCTGTCTCGGCCAGCAGCTGCTGCACCTCCTCCAGGGTCAGCGAGGCCGGGTCGCGGTCCTTGGGAATCCTGCCGTTGAGCTTGCCGTCGCTGATGTACGGGCCGAAGCGGCCGTTGAGCACCTGGATGTCGCTGCCGGGGAATTCCTTGATCACGCGGTTGCGCGCGATCTCCTCCTTCTCCTCGATCAGCGCCACGGCGCGGGCCAGGTCGATCTTGTACGGATCGTCCTCCTTCTTCAGCGAGGCGTAGGTGCTGCCGCGCTTGACGAAGGGGCCGAAGCGGCCGATGCCGACGCTGACCTGCTGGCCGTTGCTCTCGCCCAGCACGCGCGGCATGTCGAACAGCTTCAGCGCCTCCTCCAGGGTGATGGAATAGATGCTCTGGCCCGGCTGCAGCGAGGCGAAGCGCGGCTTCTCCTCGTCCTCGACCGTGCCGATCTGCACCATCGGGCCGAAGCGCCCGATGCGCGCGCTGACCTCCTTGCCGGTCTTCGGGTCCACGCCCAGCACGCGGGCGCTGCCGGCGTCGGTGCGGTCCAGCGACTGCTTCTTGTCCTCGACCAGCTCCTTGAACGGGCCCCAGAACTTCTCCATCACCGGCACCCAGGACTCCTCGCCGCGCGAGACCGCGTCCAGCTCGTCCTCCATGCGCGCGGTGAAGTCGTAGTCCACGTAGCGGGTGAAGTGGCTGGAGAGGAACTTGCTCACCGCGCGGCCCACGTCGGTGGGCTTGAGCGCGCGGCCTTCCATTTCCGCGTACTTGCGCATCAGCAGCGTCTGGATGATCGAGGCGTAGGTGGACGGCCGGCCGATGCCGTACTCCTCCAGCGCCTTGACCAGTGCGGCCTCGGTGTAGCGCGGCGGCGGCTGGGTGAAGTGCTGGTCGGCGTGGATGCGGTCCAGCGGCACCCGGTCGCCCGGGCGCAGCGCCGGCAGCTTGCGGCCCTCGTCCTCGTCCTCGGCGCTGCGGGTGTCCTTGCCTTCCTCGTACACGGCCAGGAAGCCGGGGAACACCACCGTGGTGCCTGTGGCGCGGAAGGTGTGCTCGTTGCCGGCGGCCAGGTCCACCGACACGGTGTTGAGCGTGGCCGGCACCATCTGGCTGGCCACCGCGCGCTTCCAGATCAGCTCGTACAGCTTGCGCTCGTCCTCGGTCAGGTAGCGGGCCACCTGCGCCGGGGTGCGCAGCGCCGAGGTCGGGCGGATCGCCTCGTGGGCCTCCTGCGCGTTCTTGGACTTGGTCTGGTAGAAGTTCGGACGGTCCGGCAGCGACTGCGTGCCGAAGTCGCGGGCGATCACGTCGCGCAGCTCGGCCAGCGCCTCCTGCGAGAGGTTCACCGAGTCGGTACGCATGTAGGTGATCAGGCCGACGGTGCCCTCCTCCCCCAGGGTCACACCCTCGTACAGCTTCTGCGCCACCTGCATGGTCTTGCGGGTGGTGAAGCCGAGCTTGCGCGAGGCCTCCTGCTGCAGGGTCGAGGTGGTGAACGGCGGGGCCGGGCGGCGCTTGCGCTCCTTGCTGGCCACGTCGGTGACGTGCAGGGCGCCGCCGGCGGCCTGCTGGATGCGCAGGCGCGCGGCCTCGGCCGATTCGCCGTCGGTGATGGTGAACTGCTCGAACTTCTGCCCGTCCAGGCGCACCAGCTTGGCGGAGAACGGCTGCGCCGGGTGCGCCAGCTCGGCGGCGATGGTCCAGTACTCGCGCGCCTGGAAGGCCTCGATCTCCTCCTCGCGCTCGACGATCATGCGCAGCGCCGGCGACTGCACGCGGCCGGCCGACAGGCCCGGCTGCACCTTGCGCCACAGCACCGGGGAGAGGTTGAAGCCGACCAGGTAGTCGAGGGCGCGGCGCGCCTGCTGCGCGTCCACCAGCTCGGCGGCGATCTGCCGCGGCTGGGCGATGGCCTCGCGGATCGCGCGCGGGGTGATCTCGGTGAACACCACCCGGTGCAGCGGCTTGCCGTCGAGCAGCCCGCGCTCCTTCAGGATCTCGGCGATGTGCCAGCTGATCGCCTCGCCCTCGCGGTCCGGGTCGGTGGCCAGCCAGACGGCCTCGGCCTCGCGCGCGGCCTTGGCGATGGCCTCCACGTGCTTCTCGTTCTTGTCGATCAGCTCGTAGCGCATGGCGAAGCCGTGCTCCGGGTCCACCGCGCCTTCCTTGGGCACCAGGTCGCGCACATGCCCGTAGGAGGCCAGGACGGTGAAGTCCTTGCCGAGGTATTTGTTGATCGTCTTGGCCTTGGCCGGCGACTCAACGATGAGCAGGTGCTTGGGCATGTCCGTGTCTGGTGGGGGCGGGGCCGGGCCCCGGAGCCGGCGGCGGCGCCGGTTTTGCGCTGCGCCAGAGATGCCGACGCCCGGGGGAGACCCCCCGGGCGCAGGCAGCGTTCTATTTTATAGGTGAATCACGCCCCGGCCGGGGCTGTCAAGCGTGGCCGGGGCGGGGACGGTTCAGCCGTGGGCCACGAGCGCGCCGATGACCAGGCCCATCACCAGCAGCGTGCCCAGGGTCAGCAGGCCGAACACCGCCAGCACCACGATGGTCACCGTGCCCAGGCCGCGCTGCTGGCGTTCCGGGAACGGGGTGAAGGCCCAGCGGTCCACCACCAGGGTGTCGCACATCATGTCGTGCGGGGCCTGCTTGCGGGCGCTGAAGGCCACCACCAGGGCGCTGGCCAGCGCGCCCAGGCCGCAGGTGAGCATGCAGATCAGCAGGTAGGCCAGGTAGCGCAGCAGCGCGCGGCCGAAGCCCACCGGCTGCCCGTCGCCGCGCACCACCTTCACGCCCACCGCCATCTTGCCCAGCGAGGCCTGCGTGCTGCTGGAGTGCATCCAGGCGAAATACAGCGCCGGCAGGCCGAGCGCGAGCAGGTAGTACACGGCCCAGAACGCCAGCGGCGGGCCGTCCTGCAGGTCGCGCAGGCCGAACAGCGCCGTGGTGCTGACGCCGTAGACCAGGAACAGGGGGATGGCCGCGGCGTAGGTGATGGTGGAGGTCACCAGGCTGTCGATCAGGCTGGCGGCCACGCGCTTCCACAGCCCGGCGTAGACCACATCGTCCGCGCCGGGGGAAAGCACGGCCGGGGCCGTGGCGGCCATGGCCGCCGGCGCCGCGGCGTCGGCCGGCGGCAGCGCGGCCTCGGGCGCGGGCGGGACCGGGGCTTCCAGGCCCAGCTCCGCGCGCACCGTGCCCAGCGGCTGCCAGTTGGCCAGGCCTTCGCGCCAGACCAGGGTGGCGTCGTCGACCTGCCCGGCCTGGTGCAGCCGGACCAGCTCGGAGGCGGGAACGGGGCCGATCTGGCGGCGCTGCGCGTCGGCGTAATACCACTGGTTCATGCTGTCATCCCCTGGGTTGCATCGTTGTCAGCCGCGGCAACGCGGCGGCAGGTAGCGGTCGTCCACCTGGGAGGAGCATTCCCAGGCCGCGCCGGCCTCGTCGTATTCCAGCCAGATGCGCATGCCGTCCAGAGGCGCCTGGCCGGGGGCGGCGATCACGGCCTGCAGGCCGCAGCGCCCGGTGCCGGGGAAGCGGCCGAAGCGGACCCGCGCCAGGTGGCCGCCGGCGTGCTCCTCCGGCGCGCCGAAGCCGGGGTCGCCGTTCTCCGGGCAGCGCCCCTGCGCCCCGACGAAGGCGGCCACGGCCGCCTGGTGGCCGCTGGCCTCGGCGACGGCCGCGGCGGCGTGGGCGCGCAGGCGGTGGTCGCGGTAGGCGGGAATGCCGAAGGCCGCGCCCACGCCGCCCAGCACGGCCAGGACCACCAGCCCCGCCACCACGGCCAGGGCGATGAGGGCCGCGCGTGGCAGTCCGGCCGGCGGGGCGGAGGCGGCCGGCAGCGGCGGCGGCAGGCCGAGCGCGGCCGCCTGGGCGGCCAGCGGACACCAGTGCGGCAACCCTTCGCGCCAGACCAGGGTCTGGCGGGTGATGCCGCCGGCGGCCAGCAGCGCCTTCAGGTCCGTGGCCGAAACCGGCCCGCGCCGCTGCCCGTGGGCAGTGGCGTAATACCAGTGGTCCATTACCGTTTCCCCGTGGAACCGGGGCACGTTAACCGAAGCGGCACGGGCCGGGGAAGCGGGGGCACCCGGACCGGATCAGTGCACCGGCTCGGGCTCCTCGCCGAACATCTGGGTTTCCATCCAGGCGTAGGCGGCCTCGGCGCCGGGCTGGTTGAACAGCACCATCAGCACCACCCACTTCAGGTCGTCCAGGTCCAGGGTGTCCTGGTCCAGCGCCATGGCGCGGTCGATCACCAGCTCGCGCTGCTGTGCGTCGAGCACCCCGTGCCGCTCCAGGAACAGCAGGAAGCCGCGGCACTCCAGGTCCAGCTTGTCCAGCTCCGGCCCGTGGAACACGCGCACCGGCCCGTCCACGCGCGGGTCGGCGGCGGTCGGGCGCTGCTGGGCCAGGGCGTCGAGCCAGTCGAAGGCCTTGGCGATCTCGCTCGGGGTGAAGCCGGCCTCGATCAGGCCCTGCTGCAGGGGATCGCGGTCGTGCAGGGTGTCCGCGTCTTCGGCGATGTAGTGTTCGAACAGGTAGAGCAGGACGTCCAGGATGCTTTCTTTCATGGCCCTCGGCCTGCGCCCGCGAGGGCGCCGTAGGGTGGAGGAACCACGGGCGGGGTGGTCGCCTCAGGCGACCGTACCGCCGCCGGTGGGCCTGCGCGCATAGCGGCCGTGCTCGACCGCGACCCGCCCATCCAGTTCCATGGACAGCAGCATGGAGGACAGGGTGGCGGCCGTCAATCCGGTCCGCTCCACCAGGACATCCATAGGCGTTGGGTCCGGACCCAGGGCCTGCCACAACCTGTCGTGGTCGGACCCGGCGTCCGCATGAACGGCGGCCGGCCCGCCGGGCCGCGCCGGGGCCTGCTCCCGCGGCGCCAAGGTGCGGGCCAGGTGCCCGGCCAGAGGGGCGATGCCGGCCAGGACCTCCTCCGGGGTTTCCACCAGCAGGGCTCCGTCCCGGATCAGGCGATGGCAGCCGCGGGCCTGGGGCAGGTGGATCGAGCCGGGCAGGGCGAACACCTCGCGCCCGGCCTCGGCGGCCAGGCGGGCCGTGACCAGGGCGCCGGAGCGGGCCGCGGCCTCCACCACCAGCGTGCCCAGCGCCAGGCCGGCGATGATGCCGTTGCGGCGCGGGAAGTGGCCGGCGCGCGGCGGGGTCCCCGGCGGGTACTCGCTGACCACGGCACCCTCGGCGGCGACCTGCTCCAGCAGGGCGGCGTGGGCGCGCGGGTAGGCCCGGTCCGGGCCGGTGCCCAGCACCGCCACGGTGGCGCCGCCGCAGGCCAGGGCGGCCTGGTGCGCGGCCGCGTCGATGCCGGCGGCCAGGCCGCTGACCACGGCCAGGCCGGCCCGGCAGAAGGCGCGGGCGAACAGGGCGGCGTTGTCGCGGCCGGCCGCGCTGGCGGCGCGGCTGCCGACCACGGCCAGCGCCGGCCGCCACAGCAGGTCCGGGTCGCCGGCCACGAACAGGCCCGGTGGCGGCTGCGGGACCAGCCGCAGCAGCGCCGGATAGCGCGGGTCGTTCCAGCCGAGCAGGTGGTGGCCGGGACGCGCCAGCCAGGCCAGGCAGCGTTCGATCTGGCGCGGCTGCACCATGGCCAGGCGCGGCGCCAGCGCCGGCGGCGGCGGGGCGTCCGGGCCGGCTTCCAGCCAGGCCCGGCGTGGCGCCGAAGGGCCGCCGGCCAGCAGCACGCGCAGCAGGGGGACGGGGTCGGCGGGGGCGGGCATCGCGCCGATGCTGGCCCGGAAACGGCGACGGCGCCCTCGGGCGCCGTCGCAGGCGTGTGTAGGAGTTTTCCGCGGTTACTCGGCGTCGGGATGGCGCGCCGCGTAGCCGACGCCCACCGGTTTGACCCCGTCCATGACCAGCGCGTAGCTGACCTTGTCGAAGGTGCGGAAGACCATGGCGTGGCCGGCGTACTCCTCCGGCAGGGTCTCGTCGCCGCCGGTGAAGCGGTCGTCCTGGCGCGAGGTGCGCACGCGCCGGGTCGGATCGTTGATGTGCCGGCCCGGGCGCCACAGCGAGAACACCGTGCCGTTGTCCACACCGTCCAGGCGCCCGACCGACAGGGCCACCACGTCGCGCGGGCCGCCGGCGCTGAAGGCGTCGGCCACGGCCAGCACGCGCACGTCCTCCGGCATGGCCGCCGGAGCGTGCGGGAAGAACTGCAGGTCGTACGGCTGCGGCTCGACCGGGATCAGGCGGTCGCCGGCGCGCACCTCGCGGCCGCCCTGGTCGTCCAGGCGCAGCGTGGCCACGGTGACCTCGCCGGCGGGAACCCGGACCACGGTGCCGACGTTGACCTGGGCCAGCTCGTAGCCGAGGAACTCGTTGCGGCCGGTCGGCGGCACGTAATCCTTCCACAGGTTGCCCTCGCCGGCGGTGGGCCGGCCGGCGGGATCCAGGTCCTGGAAGGTGCGCGGCAGGGCGTAGCGCACGGTCGGGCGGACCACCGCGTAGCGCTGGCCGGGCTGGGCGCCTTCCAGGCCCTTCACGTAGGCCACCTGGCCCACGGCGGCGCGCAGCCGGTTGTCCTCGAAGCCGACCACGTAGGGCAGGTGCTCGAAGGAGTCGGTGACGCGCAGGTTCTTCAGGAACGGTTCGATCTCCGCCAGCGGGATCGCGCCGATCGGCGCCTCCTCGCGCGGGCCGGGCTCGACCGCCACGCGGTCCAGGTAGGCCAGCGAGAGCACGTCGCCCGGGTAGATCAGGTGCGGGTTGGCCACCTGCGGGTTGGCCTGCCAGATCTCCGGCCAGAGCCACGGCTTCTTCAGGAAACGGGCCGCGATGTCCCAAAGGGTGTCGCCCTTGCGGACCACGTAGGTTTCGGGATGGCTGCCGGCCGATTCGACGGCCACGGCATAGGTGGCGACGGTCAGCATCGCGACGGCCAGGACCGTCCGGAGACGAGTGAGCATGGTGCGATCCGCCTGATTCCCCAACAGGTGCGACGACTATAGTGCAGAAATTGGGCCACTGTACAAGCAAGCGCGGTAGAATTGCCCGGGTCGGGTCCCGTCCCGCCCCCTCTCGGAGTCCGCCATGGCCCTGCTGCCCATCCTCGAGTTCCCCGACCCGCGCCTGCGCACCCGGGCCGCCCCGGTCGAGCCGGAGCAGGTGACCACTCCGGAGTTCCAGCGCCTGGTCGACGACATGTTCGAGACCATGTACGCCGCCCCGGGCATCGGCCTGGCCGCCACCCAGGTGGACCGCCACCTGCGCTTCATGGTCATCGACGTCAGCGAGGACAAGTCCGCGCCGATGGTGTTCATCAACCCGGAGATCGTGGCCCGCCAGGGCCAGCGGGTCTACCAGGAGGGCTGCCTGTCGGTGCCGGGCATCTACGCCGACGTGACCCGCGCCGACACCATCACCGTGCGCTTCCTGGACCGCGAGGGCAAGCCGCAGGAACTGGCGGCCGAGGGCCTGCTGGCCACCTGCATCCAGCACGAGATCGACCACCTGGACGGCAAGCTGTTCGTGGACTACCTCTCGCCGCTCAAGCGCGAGATGGTGCGCAAGAAGCTGGCCAAGCAGCGCCGGCACGCGGCCTGAGCCGCCCGGCCGGCGGGCCCGGCAGGGGGCAGGGCGCCGGCACGGCCGGGTGTGCCGGTCCGACGCGTCCGCGCCCTCCGGCCGCCGCGCGCCGCCGCGCCAGGCGTCCGCCACGGCTCCCGTTCCCGCCCCCGCCTTTCCGCCCGCCATGAGAATCGTCTTTGCCGGTACCCCGGAATTCGCGGTGCCCTCCCTGCGCGCCGCCGCCGCCCGCGGCGAGGTCGTCGCGGTCTACACCCAACCCGACCGCCCGGCCGGCCGCGGTCGCGCCCTGGCCGCCTCGCCGGTCAAGCGCGAGGCCGTGGCCCGCGGGATCCCGGTGTTCCAGCCGCAGACCCTGCGCGATGCCGCCGCCCGGGAACAGCTGCGCGCGCTGCAGCCGGACCTGATGGTGGTGGTGGCCTACGGCCTGATCCTGCCGCGCGCGGTCCTGGAGATCCCGCGCTTCGGCTGCTGGAACGTGCACGCCTCGCTGCTGCCGCGCTGGCGCGGCGCCGCGCCGATCCAGCGCGCCATCCAAGCCGGCGACCCCGAGACCGGCGTGTGCCTGATGCAGATGGAGGCCGGCCTGGACACCGGCCCGGTGCTGCTGGAGCGGCGCACGCCGATCGGCGCGGAGGAGACCGGCGGCCAGCTGCACGACCGCCTGGCCGAACTGGGCGCGCAGGTGCTGGCCGACGGCCTGGGCCTGCTGCGCGCCGGCATCCGTCCGGTGCCGCGGCCGCAGCCGGAGGAGGGCGTGACCTACGCGCACAAGCTGGACAAGGCCGAGGCGCGCCTGGACTGGAGCCGCCCGGCGGCCGAGCTGGCGCGCACCGTGCGCGCCTTCCATCCCTGGCCGGTGGCCGAGGCCCGGGTGGCCGGCGAGCGCCTGCGCATCCACGCCGCCACCGCCCTGGACCTGGACCACGTCGCGGCGCCGGGCACCCTGCTGGGCGCCAGCCGCGAGGGCATCGACATCGCCTGCGGCCAGGGCGTGCTGCGCCTGCGCACGGTGCAGCGCGACGGCGGCCGCGCCATCACCGCGGCCGACTGGCTCAACGCGCGCCGCGACCTGGCGGTGTGAGCCGATGCAGCCGCAGCGTCCGCCCCGTCCACGCACCGCGCGCCCGTCCCGGCCCACCGCGCCGGGCGTGGCGGTGCGCGTGCGCGCGGCGCAGGTGCTGGACGCGGTGGTGCACCGCGACCGCTCGCTGAAGTCGGAGCTGGCCGAGGTCCTGCCGCAGCTGTCCGACCCGCGCGACCGCGCGCTGCTGGAGGCGATCGTGTTCGCCGCCCTGCGTGGCCGCCATCGCTACCAGGCCGCGGTGCGCGGCTGGCTGCAGAAGCCGCCCGGCCCGGCCGACGGGCCGCTGCTGGCCCTGCTGCTGGCCGGCTGCGCGCAGCTGGACGCGCTGCAGCTGCCGGCGCACGCGGCCCTGGCCGCCACCGTGGACGCGGCGCGCGCGCTGGGCCGGCCGCACCAGGCCGGCCTGGTCAACGCCCTGCTGCGCCGCGCCCAGCGCGAGGGCATCCCCGAGGCCGATCCGGCCGGGACCTGGCCGCAGTGGCTGCAAGAACGTGTCCGCGCTGCCTGGCCGGAGCAGGCCGCGGCGGTGTTCGCCGCCAGCGCGCGGCCGGCGCCGATGTGGCTGCGGGTCAACCGCCGCCTGGCCACGCCGCAGGCCTACCGCGCGCGCCTGGCCGAGGCCGGCATCGCCGCGGAGACCGATCCGCGCCTGCCCGACGCGCTGCGCCTGGAGCATCCGCTGCCGGTGGCGGCGCTGCCGGGTTTCGACGAGGGCCTGGTCTCGGTGCAGGACGGCTCGGCCCAGCAGGCCGCCGACGCCCTGGCGCCGGAGCCGGGCGCGCGCGTGCTGGACGCCTGTGCCGCGCCCGGCGGCAAGGCCGCGCACCTGCTCGAGCGCGATCCGCAGCTGGAGCTGCTGGCCCTGGATGTGGATCCGCGCCGTCTGGCCCGGGTCGAGGACAACCTGCGCCGCGCCGGCCTGCTGGAGGGCACCGCCGGGCGCGTGCAGCTGCGTCCGGTGGACGCCACCGCCCCGGCGCTGTGGTGGGACGGCTTCACCTTCGACGCCATCCTGCTGGACGCGCCGTGCTCGGCCACCGGCGTGGTGCGCCGCCAGCCGGACATCCTCCTGCACCGGCGCGAGAGCGACCTGGCCCCGCTGGTGGCGCTGCAGGCGCGCCTGCTGGACGCCACCTGGCCGCTGCTGCGTCCGGGGGGGGTGCTGCTGTACACCACCTGCTCGATCCTGCCGGAGGAGAACGCCGGCCAGGTCGAGGCCTTCCTGGCGCGCACGCCCGACGCGCGGCCCGATCCCCTGCCGGAGGCCTTCGGCCATGCCGCTGGTCCGGGCCGGCAGCGCCTGACCGGCGAGGACGGCATGGACGGCTTCTTCTATGCCCGCCTGTGCAAGGCCACCTGAGGCGCGACTATCATCCGTCCATGCGCTCCCCCTCCCCGACCCCGGCGGCGCGTGATCTGGCGCTGCTGCTGCTGACTGCGCTGCTGGTGATCGGCGCCGGCCTGGGCCTGCGCGATCCCTGGCCGGCCGACGAGCCGCGCTTCGCCCTGGTCGCCAGGCAGATGGTGGAGAGCGGCGACTGGCTGTTCCCGCACCGCGGCACCGAGCTGTACTCGGACAAGCCGCCGATGCTGATGTGGCTGCAGGCCGCGCTCTACACCGTGCTGGGCAACTGGCGGGTGGCCTTCCTGCTGCCCTCTCTGCTGGCCGCGCTGGGCACGCTGTGGTGCGTGTACGACCTAGGCCGGCGCCTGTGGACGCGGCGTGTGGGCCTGTATGCGGCCTGGGCGGTGCTGTTCGCCTTCCAGTTCACCTGGCAGTCGAAGAAGGCGCAGATCGACCCGCTGGTGACCTGCTTCATCACCCTGGCCAACTACGGGCTGCTGCGCCACCTGCTGCTGGGCCCGGCCTGGCGCTGGTGGACCCTGGGCTGGTTCTTCGCCGGCATCGGCACCATCACCAAGGGCGTGGGCGCGCTGGCGTTGCTGATGGCCCTGCCGGCGGCGGTCGCCTCGCTGCGCGGCTGGCCGGGGGTGAGGGTGCACGCGCGCGACGCGCGCTTCTGGCTGGGGCCGCTGGCCTTCCTGCTGGCGGTGGGCCTGTGGCTGGTGCCGGTGGTGGCGGCGGCCCTGGCCAGGGAACTGCCCGAGTACCGCGCCTACCTGCACGACATCCTGTTCCGGCAGACCGCCAAGCGCTATTCGCAGTCCTGGGACCACCACCAGCCGGCGTGGTACCACTTGGGCGTGATCGCCACCATGTGGATCCCGCCGGCGCTGGCGCTGCCGTGGGCGCTGCCGGCCTGGTGGCGGCGGCTGCGCCGGCGCGATGCGCGCTACCTGCTGCCGCTGGCCTGGTGGGGACTGCTGCTGGTGTTCTTCTCCATTCCCGACGGCAAGCGTGACGTCTACATCATGCCGGCGCTGCCGATGATGTGCCTGGCGCTGGCCCCGCTGCTGCCGGGCCTGCTGCGCCGGCGCTGGGCCGGTTGGCTGCTGCGCGCGCTGGCGCTGCTGGTGGTCCTGCTGGTCCTCGGCGGCGGGCTGTCGGTGCTGGCCGGCGACGGGTCCCTGGCCGAACGCCTGCGCACGCAGCGCGGCCTGGATCCGGACGGCATCCGCGCCGGCGGCTGGATGCTGCTGGCCGTCGGCATGTGGGGCCTGGGCTGCCTGCTGGCCTTCCGCCGCCGCGCGGTGGTGGCGCTGTTCGCGACCCTGGCCGGCCTGTGGGTGATGTACGGCCTGGTCGGCTACCCGGTACTCAACGATGCCAGCTCGGCGCGCGGGCTGATGGCCGCCGCCGGCCGCCGCATCGGTCCGGACGCGGAACTGGGCCTGGTGGCGTGGAAGGAGCAGAACCTGCTGATGGCCGACCGGCCGGCGGCCACGTTCGGCTTCAAGGTGCCCTGGGACGAACAGCTGCGCCGCGGCGTGGCCTGGCAGGCGCAGGCGCCGCGGACGCGCTGGCTGCTGGTGCAGGAGGACGCGCTGGAGGCGTGCATCGACCGGGCGCGGATCGAGATGGCCGGCATCGCCAACCGCCGCACCTGGTACCTGGTGCCGGCGGCGGCGGTGCGGGGCGAATGTGTGCCCAGCGAGTCCGAACGCGCGGCGGCGGCCGCGCGTCAAGCGGAAGACGTGGGCGACTGAGGCTCCGGCTCAGGCAGCGTTCCGGGTCCGCCCCCGAACATCGCCGCGTCCGGTTCGGGAGGATCGAAGTTTGCTGCCAAGCGGAGACGCCAGCGGGACCCGGCTGCGGTGGGCGCAGGCATGCGCCGGCCTGGCCATGTGGTGTCTTGGTGCCCTGACCCTGTCCATTCCCAAGGGGCTGCTGCCCTTCGGCGTGCTGCTGCTGCTGACCACGGCGCTGGTGCCGGTGCGGGTGGCCGCCGGCGCGCGCCGGCTGGGCATGCCGGCGGCCGCGGTGGCGGCCGCGGTGGCGCTGGCCATGGGGGTGCCGCTGGTGTCCAGCTGGATGCTCGGCCTGGAACCGGGCGAGGTGGAGAGCCTGGACCGCCTGCTGGTGCTGCCCTGGACCATGGCCTGGGCCTACGTGCTGGCGCCGTCCTCCGAGTGGCTGTGGCGCGGCAGCCTGTGCGGCCTGGCGGTGGCCGCCGTGCTGGCGGTGCTGCAGGTGGCCGATGGGGCCGGGCGCGCCTCGGGCTGGGGCAACGCCATCGTGTTTGCCGATGTGGTGCTGCTACTGACGGTGCTGGCGGTGTTCTGCCGGCCGCCGGGGCGCTGGCGCTGGGCGGTGTGCGGCCTGGTGCTGGGCACGCTGGCGATCCTGCTCAGCGGCACCCGCGGCACCTGGCCGGGCCTGCTGATGCTGCTGGCCGTGCTGGTGCTGGGCAGCGGCTGGCGCAGCCGGCGCAGCCGCCTGCTGCTGCTGGGCGCCACCGTGGCCGGCGTGGCCGCCCTGGTCACGGCGGTGCCGGGCATGAGCGAGCGCACCCGCCTGCAGGAGCTGCAGCGGGACATCGAGCGCATCGACCACGGCGACCACGACTCCTCCGCCGGCGCGCGCCTGGAGCGCCTGCGCGTGGCCGGGCGCGCCTTCCTCGAGCATCCCTGGACCGGCGTCGGCTTCGCCCATTTCGACCGGGCCATGGAACGGCTGCCGGAGTGCCGCCGCACGCCGGCGCCGGAGCGGTGCCACCTGGGCCACGCCCACAACGACCTGGCCGAATGGGCCGCGACCATGGGCCTGCCCGGCGCGCTCGCGCTGCTGGCGCTGTACGGGGTGCCGCTGGCGCTGTTCGTGCGCCTGTGGTGGCGTGCGCCGCGGCCGCCCAACCCGCGCGGCGTCGCCCTGGCCGGCGCGGTGTTCGTGGCCGCCTTCGCCAGCTGCGGGCTGACCCAGTCGATGTTCGCGCACCAGACCACCACCAGCTTCTACGCCGCCGTGACCGGCCTGCTGCTGGGGATGGCCATGCGCGAGGCCGCCACCCGCGCGCAACACCGCCAGGCCTGAAGAAAACGCCGGCCCCTCGCGGGGCCGGCGCGGTGCGGATGTACCCGGACGGGCGCGGCGGTCAGCCGTGGGTGATGTCCACGTCCTTGGTCTCGCGCAGGAACAGGCTGCCGATGACGAAGGTCATCAGGGCCACCACGATCGGGTACCACAGGCCCGAATAGATGTTGCCGGTCCACAGCACCAGCGCGAAGGCGGTGGTCGGCAGGAAGCCGCCGAACCAGCCGTTGCCGATGTGGTACGGCAGCGACATCGAGGTATAGCGGATGCGGGTGGGGAACAGCTCCACCAGCCAGGCCGCGATCGGGCCGTACACCATGGTCACGTAGATCACCAGGATGGTCAGCAGCAGCAGGACCATCGGCTTGTTCATCTGGCTGTTGTCGGCGGCGTTCGGGTAGCCGGCCGCGTCCACGGCGGCGGCCAGGTCGGCGGCCAGCTTGTCCTGGGCGGCCTTGGCGTCCTCCGGCGACAGGTTGCGGATGTCCACGCTCTGGATCACCGTCTCGCCGATGCGCACGCTGGCCAGGGTGCCCGGGGGC
>Ga0207864_1001117_pt1 | contig 31500 bp, 23 predicted proteins | sample HigsolmetaAR202D_FD_184834 | JGI IMG/M metagenome (GOLD analysis project Ga0207864, IMG submission 184834) | Ionic liquid and high solid enriched microbial communities from the Joint BioEnergy Institute, USA - AR20-2-D (SPAdes) (version 2) ... | reverse complement strand
AACACCCGTCACCAGGCCGCTCGTGCTCACCGTCGCAATGTTCGACGCGGCCGACGCCCACGTCACATTCTGATTCTCCGAGTTGTGCACGACCGCCACCAACTGCACGGTCCCGCCCACCTCGATCGCCGCCACCTCCGGGGCGACCGTCACCGAGACATCACGCGGCTGCTCGATGATGGTCTCCTTGTCGCAGGCGGCAAAGCCGAGCAGCGCCGCACTCGCTACGGCGAGCCCAAGCCTCGTTGCCCTCGGAAGCCTGCTCATTGGCTACCTCCAATCCTGTGCCGAAAGAGTCACCCCGCCACGGCGCACCGGGAACCGTACGTCGAACCGACGGCAGTGTCAGGGAGATTCGCGTGGGGGCGACTCGAAAGAAACGAAGCGTTGTCCCTGACCTCTTCACTACTCGCGCCAGTGTCCCGCGGGACACGACGGCGGCGTCGAAGGATGAAATCCGGGCAACGCTGCGCGAGAATATGTACGCGTGCGGGAGGTCATCGCAAGGACGTCGCAGGCGGGGCGACCGGGGCCCTGGGGGCATCCCCCGCCATCACGTGTCCTCTTCCACGACGAGCCCGTCGGCCTCGAGCAGGCGGATGATCTCCTCGACGTGGTCGCGTCCGCGGGTCTCGAGGTGCATGACGATCTCGACGTCGCCGACGCGGATGTCGGCGAAGGCCCGGCGGTGCCCGATCTCGAGCACGTTCGCGCCGGTGCCGGCGACGAGCGCGGTCAGGTGCGCGAGCGAGCCGGGCCGGTCCCGGACCTTGACCATGAGCCGGGCGAGGCGGCCGTCGGCGAGGAGGCCGCGGTCGACGACGCGCTGGACGAGATTGACGTCGATGTTCCCGCCGGACAGGACGAGGACGACGACGTCATTGTCGGACACGGGGACCGCGCCGGCCACGAGTGCGGCGAGCGGGGCCGCGCCGGCGCCCTCGGCCACGAGCTTCTGCCGTTCGAGGAGCAGGTGCACCGCGCCGGCGATCTGGTCCTCGCCGAGCGCGATGATGTCGTCCACGTACCGTTCGACGAGGGGGAACGTGAGGTCGCCGATCCGTTTCGTCGCGATCCCGTCCGCGATGGTCTCCGCGGTCTCGATCTGGATGACCTTGCCGGCCATGCGGGAGGCGAGGGCGGACGCGGCGGCGGCCGCCTCCACGCCATAGATGCGGACGTCCGGCCTGGCCTCCTTGATGGCGAGCGCGATGCCGGAGATGAGGCCGCCGCCGCCGATCGGCACGACGACGGCGGTCAGGTCCGGGACCTGTTCGAGCAGCTCGAGGCCGATGGTGCCCTGGCCCGCGATCACGCGCGCGTCGTCGAACGCGTGGACCAGGACACGGCCCTCCTCGGCCTCCATGCGCTTCGCCTCGGCCATGGCGTCCGAAAGCGTGGCGCCGTGGAAGGTGATGCGGGCGCCGAACCGGCGGGTGTTCGTGACCTTGATGAGCGGCGTGGCCTCGGGCATGACGACGGCCGTGGGGATCCCGAGCCGGCCGCAGTGATACGCCACGGCCTGGGCGTGATTCCCCGCGCTGGCGGTCACCACGCCGCGCCTCCGCTCGTCCGGCGAAAGGTCGAGGAGCCGGTTCAGCGCGCCGCGATCCTTGAAGGAGCCGGTCCGCTGGAGGCTCTCCAGTTTGATGTAGAGCTGGCCGGGCACGATGCCGCGCAGCCCGACCGCTGGCACGCACGGGGTCTGGACGACGCCCCCGCGAATGCGTTCCCGGGCCGCGCGCACGTCCGCGGCGGTCGGCAGGGTACGGGAGGTCTCCACGCCTTGCTACGCTCCGAACACGGTCATGAGGTCTGGTGTAAAGAGGGCGGCGCCCGCCTGGAATCGATCGTATCCGGCCAGAAAGTCAAGGGGCCGGTGCTCCGCGGCCGGGCTGGCCACTCGGGTCCGGAGACGGGCCGCTCCGCGGCACCGCGGCCGCACACGTGGCGATCGCGTCGCTCGGATGATAATTTCCGGGGATCCGGTTGTATCTCACGAGGGAGATCTCAGCGGCCGAGGCCCGACGAGAGAAAACGCATCGGAGGGGACGACCATGGCTAGAATCGGACGAACCGTCCTGTGGGCCGCGGGACTGGTGCTCGCATTGTCGATGACGGCATCCTCGCTGTCCGCGCAGAGGGGCGGGCCGCCGAAGAACCAGATGGTGCAGGCAGCGGAGCGCTCCATCGGGCTCGCGCTGCTCCAGAGCGACCCGGCCACGCGGGAAAGCCATCTCCGCACGGCGCTGCAATCCGCTCTCGATGCGTTGGCCGCGAACAACCAGGACGCCGCCGGCTGGTTCTTCGCGGGGCAGGCGTACGCCGGGCTCGGCGACATGGTGGGCGCGGACACGGCGTTCGCGCATGCGGAGCGGCTGTTCCCGGGCTATGCGGAGGAGATCGCGGCGCATCGTGAGTCCGCCTGGATCGACGCGTACAACGCTGCGGTGACGGCGTACCAGGAGGACGACCTGGCGGGGAGCATCCGCCACTTCGAGGCGGCGCACCGGATCTACAAGGGGCGGCCGGAAGCCGCGGTGATCCTGGGGCGGCTCTACATGCAGGAGAACCGGTTCGACGATGCGGCCGAGGTCTTCCGCTCCGCGCTGGAGATCACGAAGGCCGGTCCGCCGGCGCAGCTCGATTCCGCCGGTGTCGCCGAGTGGAACGAGAGCTTCAAAGATGCGGCGTTCGGCCTCGGGGAGGTGATGTCGGGCCTCGGCCGGCACGCGGAGGCGGTGGAAGCGTACCGGGCGTACAACGAGCGGTACCCGGATGACGCGAACGGCATTGCGCGGCTGGCCTCGGCGCTCGCCGCGGCGGGCCAGGTCGAGGAGGCGAGCCGGATCACGGACAGGCTGCTCGCGCGTAGCGACCTGGACGAGCAGCAGCTCTTCGAGATCGGGATCGGCTTCTTCAACGCCGAGGAGTACCGTGGCGCCGCGGCCGTGTTCGGGCGAGCCACCGAGGTGAACCCGTACTCGCGGGACGCGGTCTACAACTACGCCCAGTCGCTCTTCCTGCAGGCGCGGCGCATCGAGGAGGCGACGGAGTCGCCGGATCCCGCGCAGGTCCAGGAGCTGATGGAGATCTACCGCAAGCTGGACGAGGCGGCGGCGAAGGTCCGGGAGTTCGACCCGAACAACCTGGACGCTCTGCGGTTGCAGGCCCAGGGGATGCACGGGCTGTCCCGCCACGGCGGCGATGAGGTGGCGCAGCAGCTCCGGGATCGGAGCACGAAGCTGGTCCAGGATTTCGAGGCGTTCCCGTTCGAGGTCGTGGACCTCCAGCTCTCGGTCGACGGCAACACGATCCAGTTGAACGGGACGTTCCAGAACCTGCGGGTGGAGCAGGGGAAGCAGGTCCGGCTGCGCTTCACGATCCTGGGTGACGGCGGCGCGACGCTGGCCTCGGAGACGGTCGCGGTGACGGCTCCGGCGCCGGAGCAGAGCACGCCGTTCGGGGTGGCGCTCCGGCTCACCAGCGGCACGTTCCGCGGCTGGAAGTACGAGGTCGTCGACGGCGTGTGATGAGCCGGTTCGTCTGCTGCGGTTTGGCCATTGTCGCGGGGGCCGGCCTCATGCTGGCCGCCGCGGGCGTGAAGGGCCGGCTCGCCGACCGGGGCGACCGCCAGGTCGTCCCGGAGTTGGGCGAGCCGGTCGCCACGTACTCGATCCTGGGCTATGACCCGGAGACCGGGGAGATCGGCGGGGCGGTGCAGTCGCGGGTCTTCTCGGTGGGGAACGGGGTGCTGTGGGGCGAGGCGGATGTGGGCGTGGTGGCCACGCAGGCCGTGGTGGATGTGAGCTACGGCCCGAAGGCGCTCGAGCTGCTGCGCCAGGGCATCCCGCCGGAGGAGGTGGTCCGTCGGATCTGGGAGTCGGATCCGGATCCGCACCCCGACACGTGGAGCAAGTACGGGCGCCAGTTCGCGGTCATGAACGCCCGGGGCGAGGTGGCGGTGTACACGGGCCCCCGGGCGACCGAGTGGGCCGGGCACCGGATCGGGAAGTACGCCTCCGCCCAGGGCAACATCCTGGCGAGCGAGGAGGTGGTGGAGGCGATGATCCGGGCGTTCGAGACGACGGAGGGCCACCTCTCGTTCCGGCTGCTCGCCGCGCTCGAGGCCGGGCAGGCGGCCGGCGGCGACCGGCGGGGGATGCAGTCGGCCGCCATGCTGATCGTCAAGAAGGGCGGCGGCGTCTGGTTGAACAACGACGTGGTCCTGCGGCTCCAGGTGGACGACAGCCCCGAGCCGCTCCGCGAGTTGCGCCGGTTGGTGGAGAAGGCGGCGGAGCAGCGGGCCCGCCTGCGGCGTTGAGCGGAGGCGGGCGCGGCGTCGCCCACCGAGGCGGTTTCGATCCACGAGGAACGAGGGCCGGCGCCCGGGCGCCCGTACACTGCGGGCCGTACCCGGGCGCCGGCGTTCCATTCTGACGGGTCAGTCACAGCCATGTCCAACGAACACACCACACCTTCCAGCGCCGGGTGCCCGGCATCCCGAGCGTCCCTCGCTCCGTTCGTCTCCAGTCGGCGACGTCATCCGGGCCGGCTCCTCGGCCTGGCCGCGGTCGCGGCCCTGCTCGCCGCCTGCGCGGGCGGTCCCGCAACGACTCCCGCGGGCGCCCCGGACAGGCCGACGGTAGAGGCCCCGCGCCCGGAACCCGATGCGCCGTCCCGGGTGGAGCGCTCGCTCCGCAAGCCCGGGGGGATGGTCGTCTCGGCGAGCGCGATCGCCAGCGAGGTCGGCGCGCGCGTGCTCGAGGCGGGCGGCAACGCGGTGGACGCGGCGATCGCCACCGGTTTCGCGCTGGCGGTCACGCACCCGGCGGCGGGGAACATCGGGGGCGGCGGGTTCATGGTGATCCGCTTCCCGGACGGCCGGGCCACGGCCATCGACTTCCGGGAGAAGGCGCCCCTCGCCGCGCACCCCGGGATGTTCCTGGATGAGAACGGCGAGTACTCGTCGGCGATCCATCACGACAGCCATCTCGCGGTCGGCGTGCCGGGTACGGTCGCGGGCTTCGCGCTCGCGCACGAACGGTATGGCCGGACGCCGTGGCGGGAGCTGGTGGACCCGGCGGTGCGCCTTGCGGCCGACGGCATCGAGGTGACGCCCGGCCTCGCCCGGTCGCTCGCCGCCGTGCTCCCGAGCATGCGGCGCTATCCGGCCAGCGTGCAGGCGTTCTCGAAGAACGGCGAGCCGTACGAGGCCGGCGAGATCTGGCGGCAGCCGGACCTGGCCCGGACCCTGGAGCGGATCCGCGACCAGGGCCGGGACGGCTTCTACTCCGGTGAGACCGCGCGCCTGATCGTGGAGGAGATGCGCCGGGGCGGCGGACTCATCACCGAGGAGGACCTGGCCCGGTACCGGGCGGTGGAGCGCAGCCCGCTGCGCGGCAACTACCGCGGCTACGAGATCATCAGCATGCCCCCGCCGAGCAGCGGCGGGATCGCCCTGATCCAGATGCTGAACATCCTGGAGGGCTACGACCTTGCCGCCATGGGCCACAACACCGCGCCGTACGTGCACCACCTGGTCGAGGCCATGCGCCGCGCGTACCGGGACCGCGCCCGGTACGTGGCGGACACGGACTTCGTGGACGTCCCGATCCATCGGCTCACGAGCAAGGATTACGCGGCGCGGCTCCGGGAGGAGATCGATCCCGGGCGGGCCGGGAAGTCGGCGGCGGAGGACGTCGCCTCGCTCGTGGGGGCCGTGGAGAGCATGGAGACCACCCACTACTCGGTGGTCGATGCGGATGGGATGGCGGTCTCGGTGACCTACACGCTGGAGGCGAGCTACGGCTCGAAGATCACCGTGCCCGGCGCCGGGTTCCTGCTCAACAACGAGATGGGGGACTTCAACGGCAAGCCCGGCCTGACCACGGAGACCGGGCTGATCGGTACCGAGCCGAACCTCGCCCGGCCCGAGCAGCGGATGCTCTCCAGCATGACGCCCACGATCGTGGCGCGGAACGGCGAACTCGTCGCCGTGGTCGGCAGCCCGGGCGGCCGCACGATCATCAACACCGTGCTCCAGGTCATCCTGAACACCGTGGACTTCGGGATGCCGATCCAGGACGCGGTGGAGGCGCGCAGGTTCCACCACCAGTGGCTGCCGGACCGGGTCACCATGGAGGCGGACGCCGTCCCGCCGGAGGTGGTGCGGGCGCTGGAGGCCATGGGTCACGAGGTGCGGCTGGGCGGCACCCAGGGCCGGGTCCACGCCATCATGGTCGATCCGGCCACCGGGGAGCGCATCGGCGCGGCCGATCCCCGGGACCCGGACTCCGGCGCGGCAGGTCACTGAGCGCCGTCCGCGGGCGGTCACCACGCCGGGCCGGCCCGGTCCGTCTGCCGCACGTCCCGGCGCCGCAGAGGGCCGTGGCCGGGGTGGAGGGCGCCGGCCTGTTCAGCCCCTTCCGTCCGGCCGCCGATTCCTCGGGAGCACGGGTCCTCCGCCGGCCGCCCGCGCCCATCGCAGTCGGAGGCGACGCGGCGGACCGCACGGCCGCCCGCGAATCCGCATGCCTCGCGGGCGCCGAGCCGTCCGGGCTCCGTGAACCGCGGACAGCGCCGGCACATGGGCGGGAGCAGGCGGCCGGGGTGCCGGGAGCGCCCCGGGATCCGCGGGCGCCCCACCCCCAAGCGACGACCGCGATACGCCCTTGCGGACCCGCTCGCCGCCCCGGCGGGCGCCACGGCCCCACCGACGAACCTCGCCGACACCGCCGGTACCGGCGTCCCGAGGGGCGGCGCGGGCCCGGGCTCCCCACCCGTCGCCGGCGTGAACCTCCCGGGTCCCCAGGCCCGCATCGGTCGTGGTCCCCGGCTCGAGCGCGGGGCGGCCTGCCGATCGCCGGCGCGAGCCGGGGACCGTCGTCCGCCGCGGACCCGGAGATCGCCCGCGGAGGCGGCCCTGCGACGTCGCCCGAGGCGAGCTCTGGCACCTTCCGGGAACCGGGGCTCGGCAGCGAGAAGCGTGACGGCCCGGGCACTCCGCCACCGGCCGAGGGGAGCGTCCGCCGGTCCCCACCCGGGACCCTCCCGCTCCGTGCCCCTCGACCGATCGGCCCCGCGGTGTTATCTTGCTTCGTTCCCGGCCCTTCTCCCTCCTGAGATTCCGGCCGATCGATCCCTTCCTGGAGCAAAGCGATCTTGACAGCAAAGCAGGACAGGCGCAGCCGCGTCCACCACGACGACATCATCTATCCTTCGGCCATCCCCTTCGCGCTGGTGCACCTGGCGTGCTTCGGCATCCTCTGGACGGGCGTGACCGCTTCCTCCCTGGCCCTCTGCCTCGGGCTCTACGTGGTGCGCATGTTCGCCGTGACCGCGGGGTACCACCGCTACTTCTCGCACCGCTCGTACCGCACGAGCCGGGTCGGGCAGTTCGTGCTCGCGTTCCTGTGCCAGACGTCCGCGCAGAAGGGCGTGCTCTGGTGGGCCGCGCAGCACCGGCACCACCACCGGTATTCGGACACACCGGAAGACCTGCACTCCCCCGGCCAGCACGGGTTCCTGTTCGCGCACTTCGGCTGGATCTTCGCGAAGCAGCGGGGCGAAGCCGACTACAGCCTGGTGCCGGACCTCACGAAGTACCCGGAGCTGGTGTGGCTGAACAAGCATCAGTACGTGCCCCCCGCGGTGCTGGCCGTAGCGGTCTGGCTGGCGGCCGGATGGACGGGGCTGTTCGTGGGCTTCTTCCTGAGCACCGTGCTGCTCTACCACGGCACCTTCGCCATCAATTCGCTGGCGCACGTGGTCGGCACGCAGCGTTACGTGACGGGCGACGACTCCCGCAACAACTGGTGGCTGGCGCTGATCACGCTGGGTGAGGGCTGGCACAACAACCATCACCACTATCAGAGCTCCACGCGCCAGGGGTTCCGCTGGTACGAGATCGACCCCACGTACTACCTGCTGAAGGTGCTGTCGTGGACCGGCCTGGTGTGGGATCTGCGCGAGCCGCCGGAGGCGGTGGTGCGGGGGGAGCAGCGCCTGGGCCGGCGCGCGCTGGAGAAGGTGGCGCGGCAGGTCGCGGAGAGCTATCCGATCGCGAGGGTCTGCGAGCGGATCCGGGATGCGTGGACGCATTCGCCGGGGCTGGAGGGGCTGTACGCGCGGGCGAGGCAGGCGGGGCTGGACCTGGAGGCCGCGTTCGCGGAGCTGCATCTGCCGCAATCGCGGCCGTTCGAAGCGCTCCGGGTGATCGCGGCGAAGGCCGGCGCGGACGTGAAGGCGGTGCTGGCGGCGCTGCACCTGCCGGAGCTCCCGGCGGTGGATGAGCTGCGGCAGCGGGCGCGGGAGATGTTCGCGCACACGCCGTCGCTGGACGAGATCGCGGAGCGCGCGCACGAGCTCGTGGTGGAGGCCGTGTCCGGGAAGCTGTTCGGGGAGCCGGCGGCGGAGGGAGCGGCCTGAGCGTCGTGCCGGCCCGATGAGCGCCTGAACGCCCGGCCCGGTGTGGCCGGGCGTTTTTCGTTTCCGGGGCGACGTCGGGGCGGCCGCCTCCGTGCGCCGGCGACCGCCGTCGGGGGCGGGGCCCCGTTCCTCCGTGTCGTGCTAACGGCGCCGCCGCGAGCCCCGGGACGTTCGGGACCGGGTTCGGGAGCCCGGAGCGGAACCGCTTCGTCGGCCGGCGCCCCGGAACCCGTAGTAGTCCGACTCGTAGCGGAGCCGCTGCCGGTCCTCTTCCGACATGTCTCGCATACCGCGCTCGGCCCGCCTCCGCATGGCTTCCTGGCCACGCAGCCGCTTGCGGTAGATCTCGCCTTCGCCGAAGCCGAACTCGTAACGGGTGGGCATGGGTCCTCCTGCTGCGGGGCCTCCGGTGCTTCCCGGGAATCCAGGAGTGCAACCGGGATGCCACGCGGCCCGTGGGTTCCGGTGGGGCGGGGCGTGTCGGCCGGCGCCGTTGGTCGGGTGAGCCGATGGCCGGCGCGGTCATGCCGCCGCGCGGCCCGCGGGCGCCGGCGAGGGGACCGGCCGGCTTCGGGCCGGGGTGGCACCCCGCCGCGCCGTCCCTTATCTTGCCCCACCGATTCTTCTACTTGCCATGTCGTATCTTCGCGAAATCGCCTGCCGGGCGACGCCGCCCTCATCCACTGTACGGACGGGCCCGTGCCCGGCCCGGGTTCGGCGATTTGCGTCGGTAACCTCGAACCGGAGCCGCACCATGGACCATCGCGTCCGTTTCGGGAGGACGATCCTGTTCGCGCTCGCCGCGCTCGTCGGGCCCACGGCGCCCGGCGCCGCGCTGGCGGCAACGACGGCTGTGGCCCAGGAGCCCGCGCGCCAGGACGCGCCGGATACAGCCCGGCGCAGCGACCTGCCGCTCCAGCCCGGCCGGGAGCTGACCTTCACGACCACGCGGGGGACGTGGATGAGCGTGGACGTGAGCCCGGACGGGAAGACGATCGTGTTCGACCTGCTGGGCGACATCTACCTGCTCCCGATCGAGGGCGGGAAGGCGACCCGCCTGACGAGCGGGCTGGCCTACGACGCGCAGCCGCGGTTCAGTCCGGACGGGAAGAAGATCGTGTTCGTCTCGGACCGGACCGGCGGCGAGAATCTGTGGATCCTGTCGCTCGACCTGAAGGACACGATCCAGGTCACCCGCGGAAACGACAACATCTACACGTCGCCGGAGTGGACGCCGGACGGGAAGTACATCGTGGCGAGCCGCACGCACGGGCTGGGCGGCGCCGCGAAGCTCTGGATGTTCCACGTGGAGGGCGGCACCGGGATCCAGCTCGTGCGCGAGCCGCAGAACCTGAAGATGATCGGCGCGGCGTTCGGGCCGGACCCGCGCTACATCTGGTACGCGGAGCGGACGGGGGACTGGCAGTACAACGCGCTCCTGCCGCAGTTCCAGCTCGCGGTCTACGATCGGGAGACCGGGCGGCGGACCACGATGTCCGGGCGTTACGGGTCGGCGTTCCGGCCCACGCTCTCGCCGGATGGCAAGTGGCTCGTGTACGGCACGCGGCACCACTCCGAGACGGGCCTCCGGATCCGGGACCTGGCGACGGGCGAGGAGCGCTGGCTGGCGTACCCGGTGCAGCGGGACGACCAGGAGTCGCGCAGCACGCTGGACGTGCTCCCGGGCTTCTCGTTCACGCCGGACTCGCGGGCGATCGTGATCTCGTACGGCGGCGAGATCTGGCGCGTGCCGATCGACGGGTCCGAGCCGACGAAGATCCCGTTCGAGGCGGAGGTCTCCCTCGAGCTGGGTCCGGAGGTCCGGTTCGAGTATCCGGTCGACGACTCGCCCACGCTGATCGCCCGGCAGATCCGGAACGCGGTCCCGTCGCCCGATGGGCGGAAGCTGGCGTTCACGGCGCTGGGGCGGCTGTACGTGGTGGATCTGCCGGCGGATGCGGGCCGGAGCGAGCCGGTGGTCGCCGCGGCCGGGGAGGGTGAGACGAAGGCGTCGCCCATGGTCACGGCTCCGCGGGCGCTGGTGGAGCTGGACGTGCCGCAGCACCAGCCCGCGTGGTCGCCGGACGGCTCGGCGATCGCGTTCGTGACCTGGTCGGACGAGGAAGGCGGCCACATCTACCGGGTCCCGGCTGACGGGCGCGGCCGGCCCCAGCGGCTGACCTCCGTGGCGGCGTACTACACCCAGCCGGCGTGGTCGCCGGACGGCACGCGGATCGTGGCGGTGCGGAGCCCGGCCCGGGCACGGCAGGAGGGGAGCGGCGGGATGGGCGCGGAGTTCGTCTGGGTGCCGGCCCGGGGCGGAGACGTGACCGTGATCGCGCCGACGGCCGGGCGGTCGAGCCCGCACTTCACCCGGGATCCGAACCGGATCTACGTCTACGGCGGGGGGACCGGCCTGGTCTCCATGCGCTGGGACGGCACGGACGAGCGGACCCACCTGCGGGTGACGGGCGCTTCGCGGGCGGGCGCGAACAACCCGGTCCCGGCGTCGCAGGTGCTGATCTCGCCGGACGGGGAGCGGGCGATCGCGCAGGTGAACGCCGACCTCTACGTGGTCACGGTGCCGCAGGTGGGCGGCACGGCCCCGACCGTGTCCGTGACGAACCCGGGGAACGCGCCGGTCCCGGTGCGCAAGCTCACGGACATCGGGGGGCAGTTCCCGGCGTGGAGCGCGGACGGCCGCAAGGTCCACTGGTCCATCGGGAACGCGCACGTCGTCTACGACCTCGAGCGCGCCCAGGAGGTCGAGGACAGCCTGCGGGCGGAGCGGCGGGGTGCGGGGCAGGGCTCCCGCGGCGGCGCCCAGGCCCGCTACCGGCCGACGGAGCTGCGCATCGCCGTCGAGTTCCGGCGTGACATCCCGCAGGGCGTTGCGGTGCTCCGCGGCGCGCGGGTGATCACCATGCGGGGGCACGAGGTGATCGAGGACGGGGACATCGTGATCCGGAACAACCGGATCGAGGCGGTGGGGCGGCGGGGCACGGTAACGGTGCCGGAGGGCGCCCAGGTGATCGACGTGTCCGGGAAGACGATCATCCCCGGGTTCGTCGACCCCCACGCGCACATGCGGCCCCCGACGAACATCCACGCCACCCAGTCCTGGATGTACCTGGTGAACCTGGCGTACGGCGTGACCACCACCCGCGACCCGCAGACCTCGACCACGGACGTGCTCACGTACGGAGACATGGTCGAGACCGGCATGCTGCTGGGTCCGAGGATCTACTCGACGGGGCCGGGCGTGTTCGGCAGCTACCAGGCGGATCCGATCCGGGACCTGGATCACGCCCGCAACATCCTGCGCCGGTACAGCGACTACTACGACACGAAGACGTTCAAGATGTACCTGGCGGGGAACCGGCAGCAGCGGCAGTGGCTGATCATGGCCGCACGGGAGCTGGGGCTCATGCCGACCACCGAGGCGGGGCTGGATTTCAAGCTGGACATGACCCACGCCATGGACGGCTACCCGGGGATCGACCACAACCTGCCGATCTTCCCGATCTACGAGGACGTGGTCCGGCTCTTCGTGGGGACGGGCGTGACGAACACGCCCACGCTGATCGTCTCCTTCGGCGGCCCGTTCGCGGAGAACTACTACTACGCCACCGAGGACGTGTACAACGACGCGAAGCTGCGGCGCTTCACGCCGCACTCGGCGATCGCGGAGCGGGCGTCCCGGCGGGGGAACAACCCCGGGCCAGGGGGCTGGTTCCGCAAGGAGGAGCACGTCTTCTACCGGCACGCGGAGTTCCTCCGGGACCTGATCGAGGCGGGCGGACGCGTGGGCGTGGGGAGCCACGGCCAGCTCCAGGGACTCGGCTACCACTGGGAGCTCTGGTCCGTGCAGTCGGGCGGGATGAGCGAGCACGACGCGCTGCGGGCGGCCACGATCCTGGGCGCGGAGGCGATCGGGCTGGGCCGTGACCTGGGCTCGATCGAGCCGGGGAAGCTGGCGGACCTGGTGGTGCTGGAGGCGAACCCGCTGGAGAACATCCGGAATTCGAACACGATCCGGTACGTCATGAAGAACGGCCGGCTCTACGAGGGTGACACGTTGAACGAGATCTGGCCGCAGCGCCGGGAGTTCCGGCCGGGCGGCTGGTGGGAGGAGGAGCCCAACACCCGGGCCGGGATCCGGTAGCGGGGCAAGCCCGGGCGCCTCGACGCTCCCCTTCGGGTGTCCCGGGCCGGATCGGCCGGCGGGTCGTCGCTGCGGACCGTGAGGTCAGGCGGCGGGGGCCCGCCGGCCGGCGTTTTCCGGCGTGGTCCCCATGGATCCAACGATACGGACAAGTCATTGTGTGCGTATGACTTGTCCGTCTGTTTGGATGCAATCTCCGGCCGGATCTTGTCGGACTTGCGCAGCCGGTGGGCCGTGCGTGGCCGGCTTGCTCCCGGCCCCGCCACGGACCGGGCCCGGGCCGAAGCGCAGTGCAGCAGGGGGCCCGCCGCCGTTGCCCCGTGAGTCGGCGGCGTAGGCGCTGTGCGACCGATCGGCTCCGGCCCGGAGGCCGGCCTCCCCGCGAGGTCGGCCGCAGCCCGGGATCGTTCCATGGGCGACGTCGCCCGCAACCCACGCCGGCGCTGGCCCGGTCCCGCAGTGCGGAGGCCGCCCGCGCGGGTTCTCTCTGGATGGCCCCCTCGCGCACGCGGGGCTGCTGGCCGTTGGCGCGAGGACGGCCCCGGCGCCCTCGGCGGCCCGGGATGCGAGCCGTGCCCCGGGCCGACCGAGTCCGATGTGCGCAGCCGGCCGGGCGCGGTCTTCCTCCGTCTCGATGGCCGACCGGCCGGGGCGGTGCGCAATCGGCTCGCCGCGGAGCCATGAACGGTCCTCAGCCCGGTTGGGGACCGGAACGGCCCGTTCATCGACCGGTTTGCCGGTGCGATCCCTACCGAGGCTCCTGTCCGCGACCCGCACCGCGTGCCGCCCGACCTCCGGCTCCGGGACGGCCTGCGGTCGGGCATGGGGGCAAACCGGACCACCGGCGACCCGAGCCCCTTCGACCGGGTCCCCGCGCCGGGCTGAAGCCTGTCCGGGCTCGACGGGGCGGCATGCGGGAACCGCCCGGCCCGAGGGACACCTGGCGCGCTTCGCGGGTACGAATACTCATCGCCGCCACCGGCGAGCGGTGTGACGCATGCGCGCGGGCGCGAAGACGTTGTCCGGCTCGCGTGTGCCGCGGAGGCGTTCTGACCGGGGCCGCCCGAACGGAGCGGGAGCCTGCCGAAAGCAGGAAGTTCCGCTGTCAGGCCGGCGCGTCGCCCATGGTTGCCCGTGTTCGCGGGGAGTCGGCGCTGGCTCCCGCAGCACGGCGCGTCTCTGGCGCGGTCAGACGGCGGGTGCCGGCGCTCGTCGGCGTCCGCACGGCCGATGGCTGGAACACCGACCTCGCCGGGCGGCGGCGCGTGTGAACGGGAATGCTCGCCCGGGCGAGACGCGACGTCGCGGACACTGCGGGCAGCCGAGAAGGACGTTGCGCAATCCGGTGATTGCTGCAACCTTGCGTGCGTGTCGTGAGCGGCAGCCCGGGATCGAACTCCAGGAGTCAGGGGCAAGGAATGGCGGAAGAGACACGGGCGGGGGAGAAGAAGCGCCTCCGCCTGGACCGCGTCTGGGCGGAATCGCGGGCGCTCGTCTGGGAGCATCGCCGCTCGCTCGCGATCGGGCTCGTCCTGATGCTGGTGAACCGGCTGTCCGGCCTCGTGCTGCCGGCCAGCTCCAAGTACCTCATCGACACCGTGATCGGTGCCGGGCGCGGGGATCTCCTCGTGCCGCTGGCGCTGATCGCGGCCGCCGCCACGGTCGTCCAGGCCGGCACCGGGTTCCTGCTCTCCCAGGTCGTCAGCATTGCGGCGCAGCGGGCCATCGCGGACATGCGACGGGTGGTCCAGGCCCACGTGCTGCGCCTGCCGACCAGCTACTTCGACTCGACGAAGACCGGCGTGCTCATCACCCGCATCATGAACGATGCGGAGGGGATCCGGAACCTGGTCGGCACGGGCCTGGTCCAGCTCACGGGCGGCGTGGTCACGGCGGTCCTTGCCCTGGGCGTCCTCCTGTACGTGAACTGGCGGATGACGCTCCTGACCATGCTCCTGCTCCTCATCTTCGCGGGCGTCCTCACCTACGCGTTCAAGAAGCTGCGGCCGATCTTCCGGGAGCGCAGCAAGCTCACGGCGGAGGTGACGGGCCGGCTGGCGGAGGCGCTGGGCGGGATCCGGGTGGTCAAGGTCTACGTGGCGGAGAAGCGGGAGGAGCGGGTCTTCACCCACGGCGTGTACCGGCTCTTCCACAACATCGCGTCGAGCATCACCGGCACCTCGGCGGTCACGGCGTTCGCCACGCTGATGGTGGGCGCGGTCGGCACGGTCCTGATCATCGGCGGCGGGAACGCGATCCTGTCCGGCTCCATGACGCTCGGTGACCTGGTCATGTACGTCTTCTTCGTCGGGCTGATGGTCGCGCCGCTGGTGCAGATTTCCGGGATCGGCACCCAGATCACGGAGGCGTTCGCGGGGCTGGACCGGATCCGCGAGATCCGGGAGATGGCCACGGAGGACGAGGGGGACGAGGATCGGGAGCCGCTGGAGGACGTGGACGGCACCGTCGTCTTCGAGAACGTGAGCTTCGAGTACCAGCCCGGCGTGCCGGTGCTCCAGGACGTGAGCTTCGTGGCGCCCGCCGGCACGACCACCGCCCTCGTGGGGCCGAGCGGTGCGGGGAAGAGCACGCTGATCGGGCTGGTCATGGCGTTCCATCGCCCCACTTCCGGCCGCATCCTCGTCGATGGCCGGGACCTCACCACGCTCCGGCTGCGCGACTACCGCAGCCACCTGGGCGTGGTGCTCCAGGACAACTTCCTGTTCGACGGCACGATCCGGGAGAACATCGCCTTCGCGCGGCCGGGCGCCACGGACGCGGAGGTCCGCGCCGCGGGCCGCATCGCCCACTGCGATGAATTCGTGGACCGCTTCGAGGACGGCTACGACACGATCGTGGGCGAGCGCGGCGTGAAGCTGTCCGGCGGGCAGCGCCAGCGAGTCGCCATCGCGCGCGCGATCCTGGCCGATCCCAGGATCCTGATCCTTGACGAGGCCACCTCCAGCCTGGACAGCGAGAGCGAGGCGATGATCCGGGACGGACTCCGGTCGCTGCGCCGCGGGCGCACGACGTTCGTGATCGCGCACCGGCTGTCCACGATCCAGAGCGCGGACCAGATCCTGGTCCTGGACGGCGGCCGGATCGTCGAGCGCGGCACGCACGAGGAGCTGCTCCGGCAGGATGGCCTCTACCGCCGGCTCTACGAGCGGCAGCAAGGCATCGAGCGCGACCGGTTCGTCAACCCCGGCGAGGAGCTCGGCGCGGAGGAGGCCGAGCCGTCGGAGGACATCGAGCAGATCGCGGCTCGCATCTCCCGTTCGCTGTGATCCGGACGTGCCTCCCTTCCGGACACGGATTGAAGAATCCGGACCGATCCCTCGTTCTCAGGATGTGAGAGCGCCCTCCGAGTGGGAACTGGTCCTGCGCTGCCGGGCCGGGAGCACGGCCGCGTACGGGTTGCTGGTCGAACGGTACCAGGACCGGGCGCTGGCCCTGGCCGGTGCGCTCCTGCAGGACGCGGACGATGCCGCGGACGCGGTGCAGGAAGCGTTCATCCGGGCGTACCGGACCCTGGGCCGGCTCCGGGAGGGGAGCGCATTCGGTCCCTGGTTCATGGCGATCCTCCGGAACCATTGTCTGGACAGGCTGCGCGGGCCGAACCGGCGCCGGGCGAGGTGGGAGGCCGGCGAGCTGGACCGCGAGCGATGGTCCGAGCCGAGCGCGCCCGCCACGCTCGAGCGGGAGGCGTTGGCCGCGGCCGTCCGGGACGCGCTCGGCGCACTCTCCCCGGAGCACCGGACGGTGCTCGTGCTCAAGGAGCTCGAAGGGCTGAGCTATGCGCAGATCGCGGAGACGCTGGGCATCCAGCCGGGGACGGTCGCGAGCCGGCTGCACCACGCGCGCGCCGCGCTCCGGAAAGTCCTGAACGACCGCGGAATCACGCTGGAGGAGGACGTTCCATGAACCGGCACCCGGTCGAATCGCTGAGCGCGTACGTGGACGGCGAGCTCCCTCCGGACGAGGCGGCAGCGATCGAAGCGCACCTGGCGTCCTGCACCGAATGCGCCCGTGAGGTCATGCAGATTCGAAGCCTGGGAGGCATGATGCGCGAAATCGGTCCGATCCGTCCCGAACCGAAGCTCGCGGAGCGGGTCAACCGCCGGCTCGCCCGGCCGGTCGGGTGGATTCTGTTCGTGGTGGGTGCGCTGTTCTGGGCCACGCTGGCGATCCGCGACTGGTTCCGGGAGGACTTCACGCTCGAGCGGTTGGCCGTGACGGCGATCGTCATCGGGCTGGGGATGCTCGCGGTGTCGGTGGGGTACGAGCAGTATCGTGAGTGGCGCGAATCACCGTACAGGGATATTCGGCAATGATCGTTGTCACGACTGAGCATATTCCTGGAAAGCGCGTGATGCGGGTGCTCGGGCTGGTCCGGGGCAATACGATCCGGGCGCGTCACGTGGGCCGGGACATCGTTGCGGCGCTCCGCAACCTGGCGGGCGGTGAGGTGCTGGAGTACACGAAGCTGCTGGCGGAGGCGCGGGAGCAGGCGGTCGACCGGATGCTCGAGGAAGCGGCGGCGCTGGGTGCGAACGCGGTGATCGGGGTCCGGTTCGGCACGTCGATGATCATGAGCGGCGCGGCTGAAATGCTTTGTTACGGCACCGCCGTCGTGGTCGAGGACGCGTGATCCGGGCCGGATCCGGCCGGGCCGTCCGACGCAGCGATCCAGTCGAGAACCTTCCTGCCATCAACGCTTGCGGCCGGTGCCCGTGATCCTGCGGGCCGGTCGCGTCAGCCGTGGCGCACCGGCGTCCGTCGGCGCGGCAATGGTGCGGGACAGTCCCCCCACCCACGGTCCGCCGCCGGGAGGGTGATCGGCGCATGGGTGCGTCGGCGGCGACGTCGCCCGGGGCGTGAGCCGGCGGATGCCGGACCGCACGGCCGGGGACGCCCCGTCCGCCGCGCTGTCATGCCGCTGGCCGGCGCTTTGCATGGTGCTACCTCCGGGTCGAACGTCGATTCTCGGGGCCGTCCGCTCCTCACGTGATCGGGCGGCCCGCGGCGTATGGGGGCGCGGGGAAGCTCTGTGGGATCATGAACATCGTTGCGATTGGCGCCCATCTCGACGATATCGAGCTCGGCTGCGGCGGCACGCTGGCACTCGCGGCGCGTCACGGCCACTGCATTCACATGATCTGCTTGTCGGATTCCTCGTACACGAACTTCGACGGCACGGTGCTCCGCACGCGGGAGGAGGCGGAGCGGGAGGGGAGGGCGGCGGCGAACACGCTCGGGTGTACCTCGCTCGACATCCTGGATTTCCCCACGAAGGACATTCCCGACGATTCGCGGGTGGTCGAGGCGCTGGACGCGCTGCTGACGAAGTACAAGCCGGACATGATCTTCACGCACTGGCCGTTCGACACGCACCAGGCGCACCGGGGCGCGGCGCTGGCGACCATTGCGGCGGCCCGGCGCCACAACACGATCCTGATGTACGACCCGGTTTTCCCGTCCGGGCGTTCGTTCGTGGGGTTCCGGCCGCAGGTCTACGTGGACATCGGCGAGGTCCTGGACCAGAAGCTCGCGTCCCTGGTCTGTCACGAGTCCCAGTACCAGAAGTACGGGGACCAGTGGATCGACGCCGTGCGCGCCCGAGCCCGGTTCCGGGGCTACGAGATGGGCGCCGAGTTCGCCGAGGCGTTCGAGGTGGTGCGCATGGAGCTGAACCTCTGAGCGGCGGGGCGAGATGTCTGCGGTCGTGACCATCCACCAGCCGGAGCACCTGCCCTGGCTGGGGTTCTTCGCGAAGATGGCGCGGGCAGACTGTCTGGTCTCGCTGGACTGCGTGCCCTACCGGCGCCGCTACTTCCAGAACCGGAACCGGGTCCTGGGCTCGGACGGGAGCCCCGTGTGGCTCACCGTGCCGGTCCACGCGGAGAACCACTTCCAGCTCCCGATCGCGGAGGTGCGGATCGTGGAGGAGGACCGGTGGCGCCGGAAGTACGTGCGGACGCTGGAGCACCGGTACGGTGGGGATGCGCCGGGAGGGTTGTGCGACGACGTCGCACGCACCGTTGCCGGCGCTCGCGGCCTCCTCAGCGATCTCAACCACGAGCTGATCTCGATCCTGCGGGACGCGCTCGGGATCCGCACGCCGATCGTGCGGGCCACCGCGCTCGGCGGGACCGGGCGGCGCAGCGAGCTCCTCGCCGAGCTGACGCGGCGGGTGGGCGGAAGCGTGTACCTGTCCGGTCCGTCCGGCCGGGAGTACCTGGACCCGCGGCCCTTCGAGCGGCTGGGGATCGAGATCTGGTTCCACGACTACGACCATCCGGTCTATCCGCAGGCGGGGAGCAGCGATTTCGTCTCCCACCTCTCGGCCCTCGACCTCATCGTGAATTGCGGCGCCGAGGCGCAGGCCATCCTGATGTCCGGGAGCCGGGTCACGCCCGCTTCGGAGGCTGACTTCGCCGCCATCGGGCGGTCGGACGGCTGATCGAGGGAAATCGCGTCCGAGCGGTGGTCCGGCTACGCCGCGGACGCGACCGGCAGCCGCGCCCGGGCGGCCGCCCGCTCCCGGGCGAGATCGTAGATCCCGAGCAGCTCCTTGCAGTTCCGGGCCGCGGTGTAGCGCTGTTCGTAGGTTTGCCTGGCGTTCCGGCCCATGGCGCGGATCTCCTCCGGGTGCTCAAACGCCCAGCGCATGGCCGCGGCGAGGGCGTCCGGGTCGCCGGCGGGGAAGTGGAGGCCGGTCCGGCCGTGCTCGACGATCTCCGCCATGGCGCCGTAACCGCTCGTGATCACCGGCAAGCCCGCCGCAAAGGCTTCCAGGATGACCATGGGGAACCCCTCCACGCCTTCGGATGGGAAGACCAGGAACGCGGCATCGGCCATGAGGCGCCGGACCTTGGTCCGCGGGAGTGCGCCCGGCCACCGGGTACCCGGAGGCGCCGTGCCGGCCAGAGTCTCGAGGGGGCCGCTCCCCACGATGAGGAGCTCCCGGTCGGGCCCGACCCGGGACCACGCGCGCAACAGGGTGTGGACCCCCTTCTCCGAGACGAGCCTCCCGACGAAGAGCGCGTAGCCGCCGCTGTGCGTGCCCATGCCCGGGTCGGGGTAGAGCACGTTCGGCTTGACCACGATCCGGTCCGCCGGCAGGCCGCCGGCTATGAACTCCGCGCGGCCGGCCTCCGTGAGGGCAATGTACACGTCGACCATCCGGCTCCACGTGCCAACCAGGCGGTGGATCCCGATCATCCCCGCGACCGCGGCGGACGCGGCCCGACTGTTCCGGTAGCAGCCGTGCAGGACCGCCGGCCAAGCGAACAGGCGGCCGCTGCATTCCGAGCACGGCCGGTCCTCCCGGAATCCGCTCGCGGCGGGGCAATGCAGCCGCGGGTTGTGCAGCGTCTGTACGACCGGCACGCCCGCGGACCGGGCGGCGTAGTACGCGGCCGGCGAGATCATGAGGAAGGTGTTGTGGAAGTGGGCCACATCGGGCCGCTCGGCGCGCATCAGCGTGAGCAGGCGCCGGTGCGAGTCCCGCGCCCAGGTCGCGTGGACCGCGAGCGCGAGCGGGTTCATCTCCGCGGCCCGGTGGTTGTCGTCCACGTACTCGATCACCTCCACCCCCGCCCTCCGCAGCATGTCCCGCTCGGACTCGTAGACCGAATCCTCGCCTCCGGGATTCCGGTACCGGTTGTGGACGAGCAAGACCTTCATGGGACCTCCGGCCGGGCGGACTCCGAACCACCGGCCGGCCGAAGGGGAAGATCCGTGCCGCGCTCCGGCCCGGGGGCGCCTCGGCCGGACGGGGCGGGCCGTGTCCGGCCACGCCCCCCGTCCAGCGGAGCGGCTCCCGCACTCATCGAGGTCGGCGTGTCCGACGGACCGGGGCGCATCCGCCCGGCACCATGGACCAACGCCGTTGGCTCGGAGGCCGAAGCACGGTGGCGGGTGGTTACGCGGGGAACGAAGACGCGGGCCCGGGATGATCCCGAGCCCGCGTCGCGTCCCTGGCGAGCCGGCGACTGCCCGGCCGCGCCGGTCAGCCGCCGCCGTGGCCGTGCGGCGCTGGTGTGCGGGTCGCGTGCGCGCGCGGCCGACCCCGCCACACCCCGGCCCGCGCGCTTCGGTCGATCAACCGCCCAGGTGCTGCCGGAACCAGGAGATGGTCAGCGGCCAGGCGGCCTGGCTCGCCCTCAGGTTGGCGCCGTCACGGCCGTCCTGGGCGCGCAGGAAGCCGTGCCCCGCGCCGGGGAAGGTGTGGTGCTCGAACACCTTGCCGAGCGCCTTCATGGCCGAGTCCGCGGCCGGGACCGTGGCGTTGACCCGCGCGTCGTCGCCTGCGTACAACCCGAGCACCGGCGCCTGCACCCGCGACAGGCTCGAGGGGTCGGGCGAGGTGCCGTAGTAGACCACGGCGGCCCCGAGGTCCGGGTCCTCCACGGCGTGCTGGAACGAGACCGCGCCGCCCCAGCAGTACCCCACGATCCCGTAGCGTCGCTCCGCGGCGGGCAGGTTCATCCCGTACTCCGCCACGGCGCGGAGCTGCCGGTGCACGTCCGCCGGGTCGAGCCGACGAATGGCGGCCACCGCGGAGTCCGGGGCGGGCGCGCCGTCCGGCCCGGGCGGGATGTCGAACCGGGTGAGCAGGTCCGGGGCAATGGCGATGAACCCGTCCGCCGCGAGCTGGTCCGCCACCGCCCGGATCCAGTGGCTGAGGCCGAAGATCTCGTGCACCACGACCACCACCGGGGCCCGATCCGCTCGCTCCGGGTACACGACCCACGCCCGCACGCTGTCCTGCGGCCCCGTCGGGATCATGACCCACTCGCCGTGGCGCGGCGAGGCGCCGAGGCGCGCCAGCGCGTCCTGTGCGCCCGCCGGGATGGTCTCCTGCGGAACGGCGTCGCTGCCCGTGTCCGATGCCGCCCGATCCGCCCGGGCCGACGCGTCCGCACCCATACAGCCGACTGACCACGCCGCGACGGCGATCGCCGCGGTCAACCAGAGCAACCGTTGTGTCCTCATGGCACCTCGCTCCTGGTGGTGTCTCGGAACGGCCCCGAACCCATCGGCCGGACCCGGGGCGCGGCCCGGGCGCCGAAGATAACGGCCGCGCGCCGCTCGGGACAACAGAGAGAAACGCCAGCATATTGCCGCGGAGTGCAAATTCGGCTAGACTCGCGACAAGGGCCAGCTGTACCGGCTCGCGCGCCGTGCGGTCGCCGCGGCGCGCACTGATCCTCAATCGTCGAAGGTCATGTACAAGCTGATCATGGTGCCGCTCGACGGCTCGCGGGTCGCGGAGCACGCGTTGCCCGTTGCCCTGAGCGTCGCGCGCCGGGCGAACTGCGGGATCCGCCTGGTGCACGTGGTCGATGAGAACATCATCCGGATGGCGGATTTCGCCGGCGTACGCGGCGCGCCGCGGGCCACGGCGGAAGAGTATCTCGAGAATGTCGTCCGGCGCATCGCCGAGTGCTCGGACGTCCCGGTTTCGACCGTGATCCGGGAAGGGTCCGTGACGGATTCCCTGCTCGCGGAACGGCTCGAGTGTGGAGCAGAGCTCAGCGTCATGACCACGCACGGTACCGGCGGCGTGTCCCGGGCCTGGCTCGGCAGCGTGACCGACTTCTTCGTGCGGCATGCGATCATGCCGGTCCTCACGGTGCGACCGCGGGACGGCGACGCGGATCTGGAACGGGACGTCGACTTCCGCCACATCGTCATCCCGCTCGACGGCTCGCCCGCCGCCGAGCAGATCCTCGATCCCGCCGCACGGTTCGCCGCTACCTTCGGAGCGCGCGTCACGCTGCTCCGCGTGATCGCCTTGTCCACCGTCATGGCGTACCGCTACGCGGCGTACGCCATGGAACTGAACCAGACCGCCTTCGGACGGCGGCGCGCCGAGGCCCAGGAGTACCTCGAGACGGTCGCCCGTCGGTTCCGGGAGCAAGGTCTCGAGGTAACGACCGCCATCGGTGCGCACGAATCTCCGGCGACGGGGATCCTGCTCCACGTCGCAGAGGTGGGGGCGGACGGGATCGCCATGTCGACCCGCGGGCGGAGCGGCATCCGCCGCGCGGTGCTCGGTAGTGTCACGGACAAGGTCATCCGGGCGGGCGACCTGCCGGTCCTCATCTATCGCGCCCGCGAATGATGCACGACGGGGCCGCCGGTTCGGGCGGCCCCGTTCGTTTCCACCACCGAGTCCGCGCAGGAGCGCCAGGCCAGCGCAGGCCGGCCCGACCTCCCTGCATCAGCGGTCCTGGTCCCCGGCGCCGTCCGTCGCGACCGCCTTCCTCGAAGGCTCATCGATGAGCCAGTGCGTGAACCACTGCCGCAGACGGGCCAGCCGGTCCACCAGGAGCCACGGCTCCCCGGTCCGGGAGAGGTCGTGGTTCGACCGCGGATAGCGTACGAACTCGACCGGCACGCCGTGCTTGCGCAGCGCCGTGAACCACTGCTCCGCATCCGTCATGGGCGTGCGGTGGTCCTCCTCGGACTGCACGATCAGCGTGGGCGTCTTCACCTTGTCCGCATACCGGATCGGCGACAGCGTGTCGTACATCAGCGGGTTGTCCCACGGCTTGCCGTAGAACTCGAACTCCGTCAAACCCTGGGCGTCCGAGCTGCCGTACCACGACCACCAGTTGCTGATCATGCGGTCCGTCTGCGCGGCCTTGAAGCGGTCCGTCTTCGTGGTGATCCACGCAGTCATGAAGCCGCCGTACGAGCCGCCGGTCACCCCCATCCGGGTCGAGTCCACGTCCGGCCGCTGCGCGACGATGTCCACGGCCTTCAGGATATCGAGCATGTCATCCCCGCCCCACTCGCCCCGCGTCGAGTACGTGAACTTCGCGCCGTAGCCGCTCGAGCCGCGCGGGTTCGTGTACAGCACCCACATCCCGGCGCCGGCGATGTTCTGGAACTCATCGAACCAGTTCTCGCCGTAGGCCGAGTGCGGCCCGCCGTGGATGTACAGCACCAGCGGGTACTTCTTGCCCGGCTCGTAGCCGTACGGCTTCATGAGCCACGCCTCGATCTCGAAGCCGCCGACCGATTCGTACGTGAACCGCTCCGCGTCCGACCACGCGATCTCCGCGTTCAGCTCGTCGTTGAAGCCGGTCAGCTTCCGTTCGTTGCGGCCATCGATGTCCGCGATGTACAGCTCCGTCGGACGGTCCACGCTCGTGGACACGTACGCGACCTTCTGGAACCGCTGGTCGTACGTGAAGCCCGAGAGCCTGCGCCGGCCACCCAGCACCTCCCGGATCTGCTTGGTGCGAGGCGAGACGCGCAGCAGTGCGGTCCGGCCGCCGATCGCCGCGCTCATCATGATGTCCCCGTTCGGCAGCCAGTCGTAGTCGGCCGGCTCGTACTGCCAGTCACCCAGGATGTTCTCCGGGGTGCCGCCCTGCACGTCCACGACGTAAAGCCGGTTCTGGCCGGCGCGTAGGCCACCGTTCGAGAGGAACGAGATGCGGCGCGAGTCCGGCGACCAGGCGAGGCTCCGTTCGGAGCCCATGAACTCCGCGACCTTGCGCGGCTCGCCGCCGTTCACCGGGATCACGTAGATGTCCACGTCGTTGCGCGGGGCCTCGTCACGCTCCGCATTGTACGGCAGCTTCGCGAGAGAGTCCCGCTCTGCCTGGACCACCGAGTCCGGCCGGAGCTGCGCGTCCGCAATGAACGCGATCCAGCGCCCGTCCGGCGAAACGGTCACCTCCCGGTGGGAGTACGGCGTGTTCGTCAGCATCGTCTTCGCCGTATCCCCGAACGCCTGCTTCCAGATCTGCGCAGGCCGCCACTCCCGGGCCTCCGCGGGGTTCGCCAGGTAGCCGGCGTTGTTGGACTTGATCGGCAGGTCCACGTAGTGCCGGCCGTCGAAGCGGGATTGATCGAGCGGCTTCGTGATGGCGCCGTACGGGGGCCGCGAGGCCGCGGGCCCTCGGTAGGCGCCGGGCCCGCCCCGCCGGCCGCCCGGCGCCGCCGTGTCGCCCTGCTCCTGCCGGGGCGCCGGCTCCGCCCACACCGCGAACCGGCCGTCCCGCGGCACCGAGCCCGTCGGGTAGTCATCGACCTGGAACGCCTCGCCGCCCGGCTGGTCCATCCGCAGCGCCCACCGGTTCCCCTTGCCGCCCGGCCGGTTCGACGTGAAGAACAGGTACTTGCCGTCGTGGGAGAAACGCGGGTTCGAGCTGCTGTAGCCCGGTGCCGTGTACCGCACCGGCTCGCCGCCGGCCGTGGGCACGACCCAGATCTCCGAGTGCCGCCGGTTCTCCGCCTCCTTCACCGTCGTCACCGTGAACGCGACCAACTTCCCGTCCGGCGACATCGCCGGCGAACTGACCGTCGTCACCCGGTACCAGTCCTCCGGCTGGAACGCGCGAGGCTTGCTCCGCTCCTGGGCACTCGCGGTCGTCCATGGGACCAGGACCGCCATCGCCAGGATGAACAACGTGCGCATGGGCAGGCTCCATCGATTGATGCCGTGGTTTTGCAGGAACATTGACACGAGGATAGACGCGCCGGGCGGGTGCGTCAACCACGTCGTCCACCCGGAAGGTGGCTGCACCGGTACGACGACCCGGTCCCGCGACGGAGCATGGGCCACGACGACCCGCGGCGTGGAGCACAGCCAACCGCATGGTGCGGCGACGGGGCCGCTCGCCGCCGCCCGGGACGAGCGGTTCGAGGCCGTGCGGGCGGCCTGGCGCGAGGGAAGATCCTTGGGGGATGCCGCGGATTGTGCGGGCGCCCGTCGAGCGGTGAACGCCATCCGCGGCGTACGGTGGGGCGCGCCGGCCGCCAATCCCGGAGGGCCCGGGCCGGTCCCTCCCGCCTCCGGCCGCCCGGGTGCCGGCCAAGTTCCGCGAAGGGCCGGTTATCTCTTTCGCAAACGTCTGTCCTGGAATAAATTGTGGCGCTGAAAAGTCCGGAGCGCAGTGCGCGGTCCGGCCCGGGACTCGCGCCGGCACCTGCCCGGCCATCCTTCGCGTCGCGACCGTCAACCAACCACGGACGCATTCCATGAGCGGAACCATTGCGGAACTCCCCTTCGCGGGCCCCGCGAGGCCGGTGGCCACGCCGCCGAGCATCGAGCGGCACCCGCGCCCGCACGTCAATCTGCTGATCTATTACGCCATTCAGTCCCTCTGTCTGGGACCGGCCTTCTTCGTGATGCTGATCCCGAATTACTTCCGCTACCGCACGCTGCGGTACGACTTCGATGACGATGGCGTGTCCATGCGCTGGGGCATCCTGTTCCGCCGCGAGATCAGCCTGACCTATGCCAGGATCCAGGACATCCACCTGACCAGCAACGTGATCGAGCGGTGGCTCGGTCTGGCCCGGATCCAGATCCAGACCGCGAGCGGCAGTGCGGGCGCGGAGATGACGATCGAGGGGCTGCGCGAGTTCGAAGAGGTCCGGGATTTCCTGTACTCACGGATGCGCGGCGCCACGGACGGGACTGCTCAGGTTCCGGCGGCCGGGGCCACGCGCGTCGATCCGGCGCCCGTGGACCCGGGGGCGCTCCAGGAGCTGACCCGGACGCTTCAGGACGTTGCCCACGAGCTGCGCGCCATTCGCGCCGCTATCGAGGCGGGCCGCGCGTCACCGGAAGAGGCGAACCATGCCTGAGTACGCGACGTCGTCGGCCCCGTCCTCCCTCGGCTCGCTCCGGTCCTCGCTGCTCCGCCTCCTGCGCGTTCCGCCGGAGCCCCGGCCGCCGTTCGGCGCGAGCGGCGTGATCCAGACCTTCCGGGCCTCCCCTCGCTTCTACTACTACCGGATCGCGCGCTGGGCCTTCAACCAGCTCGCCGCACTCACCGGCCTGATCAGCGCGTTCGTGTTCGTGCGGTATGCCCCGTCGTTGGACATCCCGGCACGCATACTCACGGTGATCAAGTTCTTCGAGCCCCTGGCCTGGATCGGGTTCATCGTGCAGTTGCCGGTCACGTTCGCGCTCGTGAAACTCGACTACGAGCTGCGCTGGTACATCGTGACCGACCGCAGCCTGCGCATCCGGGAGGGGATCCTGAACGTGGTGGAGAAGACGATGACGTATGCGAACATCCAGAACCTCTCCATCCGACAGAACCCGCTCCAGCGCATCCTGCGGATCCACGACCTGGAGGTGAAGACCGCGGGTGGCGGTGCGGCGAACCAGGCGGATTCCTATGGCACGAAGACCGGCGAGGACCTGCACACGGCGTACTTCCGGGGCGTGGACAACGCCGCCGAGATCCGGGCACTGATCCTGGACCGCGTCCGCCGGCACCGCGACGCCGGCCTCGGCGACCCGGACGACGAGTACGCCGCGCCTCATGCGGCGGACGCCGGGCTCCTGGAGCGGAGCGGGCTGGAGGCGCCGGAGGGTGTGCCGACCGCGGAGCCGGTGGCGTCGCAATCCGGGGGCGTCGATCGTTCGTCGGATGGAGTCCCGGCTCGGGCTACGTCCGCGCCGGCCGCCGCGCTGCGGGCGGCAGCGAACGAGCTGCTCCAGGAAGCCCGGGCGCTGCGCCAGGCCGTCGCGGCGTGGCGCGCCTGACCGGTCGTGCCCGACCGGTTGCGGTGTGCCGCGCCCCCGGATCGCCGGGGCCGGGTCAGCGGCGCCGGCCTGGGCGGCCGGATCCCGGTCTGTCGGGATTCGCTGGAGTAGCGAGGCCTCGTCGACCCATGACCTCGGAGGCTCTGCATCATGCCCGGCCCGTACCCGACGATCATGGCTCCCCGGGCCGATGAACGGCGGTACCGCGACGCCGGTGCCTGCGCGTCATCGGCCCGCGCCCCGCGCGCCGCGCGCCCGGGCTCCAGGAACCGGCGCCTCCCGTCCGGCGAAGGTCGGCCGAAGCGTCGCAGAGGCAAGGCGCCGTGGGCGGGCACGGGTGTGCACGCCTCATCGAGAGCCCGCCGGCAACCGCTTTCCGGACGTTCCCTCGGAGCCCGCCTGGGCCTGGTCGTGCTGCTGATCTGCACGATGGCAGCCACGCCCGGCGCCCTCCAGGCCCGTCAGTCATCCGCGAATCTCGCCCGACGGGAAACGGTGTGGTCCGTCGTCGGGAGTCGACTGTGGATCTCCGACGAGGACGTGAGCGACCAGACCTTCGTCGGGGTGCACATCGCCTCCATCGCCCCCAGGCGGATGGGGATGGACCTCGGTCTGATGTTCGTGCCGGACTTCAGCGATGGCGTCGGATTCAGCGGGGACCTCGGGTTGGCGTATCCGTTGCGGACGTCCAGCGGCTTGCTGTTCGTGCCGCGGGCCGGACTGAGCATGCTGCTGCTCCTGCCGGAACTGGGCTGGACGGGGCCGCACGCCGGGGGGGGGGCTCATCGTTCCCGACCGGCGCGGTTCCGTGGGCCTGCGGTTCGACGCGGTGCTCACGCAGTACACCGGGTCGAGCGCTTTCCGGCTGATTGTCGGCCTCTCGTCCCTCCCGGACTGGCTGTAGAGGTCGATCGCCGCAGCATCTTCGAGGATCCGCGGCCGCTGGCGCCCTCGGCGGCGCTCACCCGCGGAAACGCCGCGCCCACTCTCTCCGCCTTCCAGGTTGAAATGGCAGGGTGCGTCGGCCGACTCGGGCACGGCGGAGGCTCGGGGCGGTCCACGCCCGCGCCGATCGTTTTGCGGCGGCGCGCGGCGGGTTACGGACAGGGTGGGGAAGAGAAAGGCGAGGTCGCTGACCCCGCCTCCTGAACCGATCGGCCGGCGCTTCAGCGCTGGCTCATCCGATCCATGAACGCGCGCTCGTCCGGAGTCAGGCTCGCGAACCCCGACTCCTTGAGCTTCGCGAGGATGCGGTCCACCTCGGAGCGGTTGATCTCGTGGAGCCGCTCCCGGGGGATCTGCTCCCAGCGCCGGATGTCCGCCCGCACCTCATCCGCCACGCGAGTGACGGGCGCCGTTCTCGGCGGAGCGCTGAACCACTGCCTGCGCCGGTGGTCCCGCCACCGCAGGAACAGGATCCCGCCGACGAACCCGCCCAGGTGCGCGAAGTGGGCGATCCCGTCCTGTGCCCCGATGATGCCGGCGTACAGCGACATCACCGCGAACACGATGACCAGGATCCGCGCCTGGACCGGCAGCACGCCCCACAGGTAGATCGGCTCCCTCGGCCAGTAGCGGGCGAAGCCGTACAGCACGCCGAAGACCGCGCCGGACGCGCCGACCACCGCGGTGTATGGCGCCCCGACGCCCGTCGACACCCGGATGATCGTCGTGATCACGAACAGGAGTGCGCCGCCCAGCCCGCTCCACACGTACAGCCGGAGGAAGTCCCGCCCGCCGAGCAGCGCCTCCAGGCGCGGTCCGAAGAAGAAGAGCGCCAGCATGTTGAAGAGCAGATGCCAGAGCCCTGCGTGCAGGAACATGTACGTGATCAGGGTCCAGGGGCGCAGCAGGACGAACGCCGGCATGAGCGCCAGCGCGCTGCGGAGCGCGGGCACGTACATCGTGATCACGTACATGACCACGTTGGCCAGGATCAGCCTCTTGACCCACGGTGTCATATCGAGATCGGCCCTCTCGGGTTCTCAGGTCTGGTCGGTCCCTGACGGGCCGCCCGTAAAGTAGGGCATTCGGCGCGGATGCGCACCGGCCGTCCCGCCGGGGTCCCGGGAGGCCGTGTTCCTGGTCGGGACCCACCGTGCGGCGGCCGCGCGTCCCGGCCGCCGCCGGTGCGTCGACCTCACGTGGCCATCGTCGCCGTATCGATCGTTTCTACCCGCCACGGCAGCGGTACGGTCCTCGGATCGACGCGTAACGGCCGGCAGGAAAGGGTCGGGCGGGGGAAGGGGGCAGGCCGCCGCCCGAGGCCCGGCTCGGGCAGCGGCCAACGGCGTCCCGAGGCTCACAGCCCCGCGAGCCGCCGCCACGCTTCGGCGCGCTGCAGGTGCTGCGAGACCCCGACCTGGTTCCCCAGCGCCTCGTGCGCGCGGGCCACCGCGAGGTGCGCCCAGACGTAGTAGTTCGGGATGTTCTGCGTGGCCGGGTCGACCCAATGGGTCCACTCATCCGGGATCCCGGACCGGTGCATGAACACCTCGTTCAGCAGCGTCTCGGTCGTTTCGAGATCCACGTAGTCCCCGGTGATGGGCGAGAGCGGCGACGGAGGCAGCTCCACGATCCCCTCGCCGACGATCTCCGACACCGGCCCGTTGTTGAGCCGGTACGTCAGACCGTGACGCACGAGGTACGGCCTCAGGTTCAGCGTCTCGGTCGGCGGGGACGGGATCACGAAGTGGAACGGCCGGTCGCCCACAGACGCCATGAGCATCGCCGTGAGGAACGTGTCGGACGGCAGCAGCACGGTCCCGGCCGGGATCGTGACCTCCACGTTGCCCGCACGGAACTCGATCGGCTGGCGTACGGCGATCGGCATGGCCGCGATCTCATCGATCTGTTCGTCCGTCAGCAGGATCGCGGACTGGGTGGGCGGACGCCGGCCCGGTGCCAGGTCGGTCAGCTCCTCGCCCGGCCGGTCGCCCGCCGGAGAGGAAGACGCCACCCGGTACAGCTCCGGACTCCCCTCGCCCCGGTACGGGCGCTGGCAGATGATGCGCGTCGGATCCGCATCCGGATCCACGCCGGGCGGGCAGGGCGTGGTGAGCTGCCGGATCTGCTTCACGTACCAGGGCGTGTTCAGGTAGCTGGTCACCACCACCGTCACGTCCCGCCGGATGCCTTCGACTTCCTGCAGGTACCAGAGCGGGAAGGTGTCGTTGTCGCCGTTGGTGACGAGGATCCCGTACGGCTCCACGCTCATGAGTACGTTGTACGCCCAGTCCCGTGCGGTGTAGTCGTGGGCGCGGCTGGCCCAGCTCCAGTTCAGGACCAGCGGGACGAGCGCCACGGCGAGCACGGGCGAGGCGAGCGTCCAGGGACGGTCGTGGCTCGTGAGCCGGTTCGCGAGCCGCTGCCAGAGCGCGGCGAGCCCGATCCCCATCCAGACGCCCCAGACGGAGAAGCCCACGGTGTAGAAGTAGTCCCGCTCGCGTACCTCGTGCATCTCCTGCGCCGGGAACTCCGCCCGATACAGGTTGAAGCCGTAGCGGAAGTTCAGGTAGAACACGAGGCCGACGGAAAGCGTGGCGCACAGCACGGCCATGTATGCCCAGCTCGTGCGGTCCCGCCGGTAGTGGGTCCAGGCGCCGTAGAGGGCAAGGAGCCCGAAGAGCAGGGTGAACAGGGGCCTCGCCCCGCCGAACGTGGGATCGATGCCCGCGATCGACCGCGCCCACTGCCAGTCGAAGTACTGGAGGTAGTTCACCATCTGCGCCACGAACAGCTTCGGCGTGCGCGGCATCCGCGGGTCGGTCGGGTCGCTGAACACGGAGGGCTTCGCGTACTGCTCGCGGCTCAGCGAGGCGGAGAGCTCCGGGCAGCCCGCGCGTCCCCACGTGATGATGCTGACCACCGCCTCGCCCATGGAGTCGCACGTCGGCGCGGCTTCGTTGATGACGGGGCCGAGCTCAGCGCGGATCGGGAGGAACAGGTTGATCGAGAGCGCGATCGCGCCGACGGCGGCGGCGCCGCCCCACAGGCGCCAGTTCCCGATCACGGCGGGCTGGACGACCAGCACGAGGACCACGATCGCCGGCACGGCCAGCGCCGCCATCAGGTGGTTGCCCATGGAGAGCACGGTCACGTACACCATGAGCAGGAGTAGCGCGTGACTCGAGAGGCGACGCCGTGGCCGACCCGACGTCGCCTCGGCCCCCTCCTCGGCACCGTCCGACGCCCCGGCGGTCGGCGTGGCCCGCGAAGCCGGCACCGCCGACGTCGCCTCCTCCATGACCATGTCCCTCCAGCGGAACGCGAGCCAGGAGAGGAGTGCGATGGTGAAGAGGCTGACGGTGTAGACCTTTTCGTTGACGTTGGACTGGTTCCAGACGGTGAACGCGGTGGCGGAGAGTGCGACGGCGGC
>Ga0207864_1001107_pt1 | contig 31705 bp, 29 predicted proteins | sample HigsolmetaAR202D_FD_184834 | JGI IMG/M metagenome (GOLD analysis project Ga0207864, IMG submission 184834) | Ionic liquid and high solid enriched microbial communities from the Joint BioEnergy Institute, USA - AR20-2-D (SPAdes) (version 2) ... | reverse complement strand
GCCGCTCCTCATTCGCACCCGTCCGGGCCGTCCGGCTCAGAAGTTGTACTTGAGCTGGACCACTGCCATCCGGCCGATCGTCGGCGCGCCCGGGAAGCTCCGGTAGTCCTCGCCCAGGAGGTTCTGGACGCTGACCTGGAGCGTGGCGCCCTGGATCGGGAGCTTGTAGCCGAGCGTGGCGTCGAACAGGGTGTAAGAATCGACGCACGGCTCGGCGCCCTCCTCCGCCTTGCCGCCGATGCACTGCGTGCCCATGTAGACGCCGGACATGACCGGGAACGAGTCGTTGTAGCGCGCCCGGACCTCGGCGTTCAGGCCGTTGCTGGCACCGCGGTAGGCCACCGCCAGGCTCGCCTTCGTCTTGGGCGCGTTCAGCGTGACCTGCTCACCCTTCTCGGTCTCGAAGACGTTCTCGTTGACCAGCGAGAGCGAGCCGCTCACCTGCCACTCGTCGGTGATCAGCGCCGTGGCGGCGAGGTCGACGCCGTAAACGTCGAAGGCATCGTCCACGTTGATGTACGTGGTGAGGAGCTGCGCGCCGTTGGCGTTCACGTCCGCCGAGGAGATGACGCCGAGCGGAACCTGGGCCAGCCCGGGCGCCAGCTGCTGCGCCGTCGCCACGGCCTGGGCCTGCGCCTGCTCCTGAGTCATCCCGGCGGCCATGAAGAACGGGATCAGCCGCGGTACGAGGAACGCGCCGATGTCCTGGCCGTTCAGCGTGAGGAACGGCGTCTGGATCGTGAGCGGCGTGACCATGTTCTCCTTGCGCGACCACCAGACGTCGGCGGCGAGGAGCAGCCGGTCGGAGATGACGCCCTTGTACCCGACCTCGTACGTGGTCGACGTCGACTCACGGATCGGGTCGAGGTGCGTGAGACCCAGCTCCGAGAGCGGGGCGAGGGCGTTCGTCAGCGGGTTGTAGTACATCGTCTTGATGTCGTTCGCCGTCGGAGCCAGGCCGAGCAGGTAGTTCACCAGCGCCTGCCCCTGCGCGGTCGAGTTCAGGCCGGCCTGCGCCGCGACGACCTGGACGGCCGCCTGCCAGAACGCCGTCGCGTCCGCGGGGAGGAGCGCCGCCGGGCCGCCCAGCACCTCAGGCGTGAACGGCGAGCGCATCAGGTAGCTGCCGTCCGGCTGCCGGAACCGGAAGCCGTCGGCACCGGTCCCCTGCACGCGGAGACTGTAGCCGAGCGCTGCCGCGTTCGCATCGGGGATCGCGCTCCCCAGGTCCAGGAACTGGTTCAGCGAGCTGGGCGTCGAGAACGCCCGGTTGTACGTGGCGCGGAACGCATGCGCCTCGCTGGGCTTGAAGACGAGCCCGGCGCGCGGCGAGAAGATCGCCTCCGGCAGCGCCGAGTGCGTGTCGATGCGGCCGGCCAGCACGAGGTTCAGCTTGTTCGTCAGCCGCGTGTCGGACTGGATGTACGCACCGAACTCGGTGGTCTGGTCGTCGTCCTCGTAGCTGCCGTTGATCGACCCTTCGGTGATCGGGTTCGTGTAGATGAAGTCGAGCCCGTAGGTGAAGTCCTGGCGGTCGCCGAGGGAGAAGCCGTGCTGCGCCTGGGCGACGTAGAGCTTCGACCGGTCGGTGATCGGCGCGCCGTTGCGGAGCAGGTACGTGTCGCCGGCGTTGCTCATGTTGGCGTACGCCTGGGCGAAGAAGCGGCCCCAGATCGCGCGCGCCTGCAGGTAGCTGTAGCGCCAGTCCTTGACCTGAGCGGCGCCGAGGCCGGTCAGCTCGATCCCGGTCCCGACGCTCGTCACACCCGCGGCGAGAATCGCGGTGATGTCGTCGTTGACGCGCCAGTCCGCACGAAGGTCCGCGCCGTAGCGCTGGATGTCGTAATTCCGGTTGCCGATGCGGGCGATGCGCCGGTCGGCCTCGGCGGCGTCGATCCCCGTCGCCCGCATGAGGTCCTGCCGGAAGAAGGCAGCGTTCTCGCCGGAGAACTTGTCGCGCTCCGAGGCCTCGACCGGGTCGACGTACTGCCACTCATCGGCCTGGAGGACCTGGCCGGAGATCTTGATGCCGAAGTTGTCGCTCACGCGCTGAGCCGTGCGGAACGACGCGGTCAACAGGCTCTGCGTGCCGCCGCCGACCGAGACGCTCGTGCCCTGCTCGTCGAGCGGCGACTTGGTGATGATGTGGAGCACGCCATCGGCCGTGTTCGGGCCGTAGAGCGCCGCGCCGGGTCCGAGCACGACCTCCATCCGGTCGATGTCGTCGTTCCCCGCGGGGACGAAGTGGAGCACGTTGACGCGCAGCGACGGCACGCCGGCGATGCGGTTGTCCGTAAGCGCGTGCAGCGAGCCGGAGAAGATGTTGTTGAAGCCGCGCGCCACGACCGTCGTGGACTGGACGCCGTACGTGGCGATGTCCACGCCGGCGAGCGACCGCAGGTGGTCGACGGGCGTCGTGACCGGCCGCTCCTGGACGGTGCGCGAGTCGACGACGGCGACGGAGGCCGGCGCGTCGAGCACCTTCTCCTGCCGCTTGGACGCCGAAACGACGATCGGGTTCAGCTCGAAGGCCATCGCGCTCAGGGCGAAGGCCTGCATGCTCATGCCGCCGGCGACGACGCGGACGCCGTCGATGCGCTGAGGCGCGTAGCCGACCAGAGTGACCGAGAGCGAGTAGGTGCCGGCCGCGAGGTCGGAAAGCCGGTACTGGCCGCTGTCATCAGTCAGAGCGCGGGCCGCGACTCGGCCGTCGGCCAGCGCCTCGACCTGAGCCCCGGCGAGCGGCGCACCGGTGGCGGCATCCGTGACGCGACCCGTGATGGTGCCGGTCTGCGCCCACGCCGGCCTTGCGGCGAGCAATGCGAGCGCGAACACGGCCAGGATGCATGTCCGGAACTTGACGCCCATGAGGAATCCCCTCGACTGAAAGAGGTGCAGCGTTTACCCGCACCGAGGCGTCGGGCGGGTCGGGTGCAAGGCGAGCCCGCAGGCTCGCCGATCCGCTTCGATGGAGAATGGGGAGAGAGGCAAGAGGTAATCGTGCCTGGTCATACGCACGCCGGCCGGGTAGCCCGCGCGTGTCGCCGGCGCCGAATGCACGGAGTCGACGATTGGGGACGAATATAGGCGCAAACGGCGCGGCACGTCAAGGAAACGAGCGACACGGGCGCCGGCACGCGGATGTGCACACGCGCGTCGATTGACGGCCCCATGGTCCCCCTCCATACTTCGCGCGGCGACCGGTGAACCGGTCTATCCGGACGGGTAGGAGGCAGGGAACGGAATGGCAGGCGAGCAGGTCGATACGGCCGCGTGGGAGGTCACGGGGAATCATTACGTGGCGTTTCCGTGCGTATCGCCCCGGGACGGCGGGATCCATCGGGTGAACGTGCTGCACCGGGGCGCGCTGGGGCTATTGGAGTGGGCGTCGGCGCGGGACCCGTGGAGTGACGAGGGGACCGCCCTGCTCGCGCCGGAGATCCGAATCGACGGGCGGGTCGTCCCCCTCGGAACGCTGCGTTGGGAGCGGCTCGAGCGCTGGATCCCCCGCTTCCGGGCGGAGCCGGAGCCCGGGCTCGTCGTCCGCGGCACGTTGTGCGCGCCGGGCGGCGGCGAAGTTCTGTGGCCCGGCGCGGTGTACGTGCTCGAGGTCGAGAACGGATCGGGCGCGGAGCGGGGAATCGAAGTGGGTTTGGCCGGGGAGTGGCGCTGGTCGCTCCGGACGGTCGAATCGAGCCGGCCGGTGGGTGCTCCCAATCGGGTGGTGCTGGCCCCGGAGGGGAGGGGGCTGGTCCTGGAGCTCGGCGGCGAGCCCGGTCTCGCGGCGCTCGCGGTCGTCGCCTCGGGCGATGGCGCGTCGTTCGAGGTAGAGCCGTCCGAACCGGGCGCCGGGGCCGACGCGGCCGACGGCGAGTGGGTCGTAGATAACGGGCGGGGTGTGAGGATCCGTGCCGCGCGACGCATCCGGATCGGGGGCGGGAAGCGCGCCACGGTGGCGTACTACATGGCGGCGGCGGTCGAACGCGACGGCGCGCTCGCGCGTGCCGAGGCGCTGCGCGCGGTCGGCGCCTCCGAGCTACTGCGGGTCGCACGGCTCCAGATCTCGCAGATGGTGCGGCCGGTCCGGGATGCCCGGCTGGGCGCGCTCTTCAACCGAAATCTCGTCTTCGCGATGTTCAACACCGCGGCCCGCGCGATCGACGACGACCGGCTGTATCTGCTGGTCTCTCGCTCGCCGCTCTGCGGCGCACCCGCGGTGTTCCGGGAGCGCGACGCGCTGCTCTGGAGCCTGCCCGCGATCCACCTCGCCGACCCCGCCACCGCGCGTGAGCTCCTGCTGCGAGCGTTCGAGCAGTACTCCCATCGCCCGGGCGCGAGGAGCCACTACGTCGACGGGGGCGTGATCGCCCCGGACTTCGCGCTCGACCAGTTCTGCGCGTACGGCGCCGCGCTCGACCGGTACATCCGGGAATCCCGGGACGAGACCATCCTCGACGAGCCGATCGTCGGGCAGGTGCTCGTCGAGCTGGACGACCTGCTCATGGACCGGCTGCACCCGAGGGTGCTGCTGGCCGCGACGGAGGTGGCCCCGTCGGGCGAGCGGCCGACGCATCCGTACCTTACGTACGACAACGCGCTCGTCCACGCGTTGTGCGTGGCGCTCGGGAAGTACGCGGACGGGAGCGCGGGCGGGTCCGCGGCGCGGAACTTCGTGGACGCGGCCGAAGAAGTCGAGGCCGCCATCTGGCAGCACTGCACCGCCGAGATCGACGGTCTGCGCGTGCTGGCCTGGTCGACCGATGTGGGAGGGGAGGCGGCGATCTACGACGACCCGGAGGGGAGCCTCGGCCTGTTGCCGACGTTCGGCTTCTGCGACGCCGACGACCCCGTTTGGCGCAACACTATCGAACTGCTGCGCTCCGATCGGAATCCGTTCTGGCTGGGCGGCCGGCGGCACCCTGGGCTCGCCTCGCGGAAGCACCCCGACCGGGCGAGCCTGGCGGCGTTGTGCGTCGACCTCCTCGGCCCGCGACGCGACGCCGCGATCGAGTGTCTCCTCTCGCTTCGCCTGGACGGAGAGATTGCCTGCGGTTGGTACGACCCGGACTCGGGCGAACCCGCCGCCGAGCGGTTTCACGGCGGCGTCGCCGGGCTGCTCGCCTGGACGCTCTGGACCGCGCTCGAGGGGTGAGCAGCGTGGCGCGTTGGAGTCGGGCGGCGTGAGCGTCGCGGCGTGGCGGTGCGCGGTGCTAGGGGCCGCGTGAGCGGTGAGCCGGCAGGGCGTGGAGCTTGCACGCACCGGCCTCCGGACCCGATCGACACGGAGGCGGAATGGCGAGCCCACTGAAGGTGACCGTACGCTACGACACCGGCGTCTACCACGCGGTCGTCCCGGGCGACGAGCGCGCGGACCAGCTCCTCGTGCGCAGCCTGCACCATTTCGGGATCGCGCCGGAAGAGAAGGGCCGCTGGCGGCTCAGGCATCCGGACGACGTCCGCCCCGAGCACGGGATCTACCTGGACCACCCGATCGGCGAGCAGGTGTCGGACGGCGGCGAGCTGGTCCTCGAGGAGCGAGTGAGCGGCAACCGACCCATGTCCACGGGCAGCTACTGATCGGGTGAGAATCCTCTTCGCCACCTCGGAGGCGGTCCCGTTCTGGAAGACCGGCGGGCTCGCCGACGTCGCACGCGCGCTCCCCGAGGCGCTCCGCGAGCGGGGGCACGACGTGTTGATCGTGCACCCGTTCTATCGGGTGCTGCGCGAGTCGCCGCCGCCGGTCGAGGTCGTCGGGATCCAGCACCTCCCCTGGCCGGGCGGCGACATGGTCGCACGCTACCTCGAGCACCGTCCGGACGGCGCGGTGCCGACGCTCTTCGTCGACCAGCCGTACTTCTTCGACGTGCTCGATCCATACGGGCCGACACGCTTCGACCGCGTGGCCGCGGGGCGGCGCTTCGCCTTCTTCTGCCGCTCGGTCGTGGAGAGGGCACGGGCGTGGGGCGCCGATGTCGTTCATCTGAACGACTGGCCGACCGGATTGGTCCCGGTGTACGGCCAGATGGACGGGCTGGACGCGGCGACCGTCTTCACGATCCACAACCTTGCGTACCAGGGGAACTTCCCGCCGTCGCTCCTCCCCGAGATCGGCGTGCCCTGGCACTTCTACCGCGTCGAGGGCGGAGTCGAGTTCTACGGCTCCGCGTCGTTCCTCAAGGGCGGGCTCGCGTTGAGCGACCGGCTCAACACCGTATCGCCGCGCTACGCCGACGAGATCCAGACCCCCGAGTACGGCGCGGGATTCGATGGCCTGCTCCGGCATCGCAGCGGGGAGTTGCGGGGGATCCTGAACGGGATCGACCCCGAGACGTGGAATCCGGCGACCGACTCTGCCATTTCCGCGCGATACGACGCGGACCACGTGCGTCGCAAGGAGAAGAATCGCGACGCGCTGGTCCACGAGCTGGGGCTGGACGGGCGCGGGCCGATCTTCGCCATGATCTCGCGGCTGGTCCAGCAAAAGGGGATCGACCTGGTCCTCGCCGCGCTCCCGGAGCTGCTCCGCCGCGGCGTCCGCCTGGCCGTGCTGGGCGACGGCGACCCCCGTTACGAGCGCGCGCTCGGGGAGGCCGCGGCCGAGCATCCGCATCGCATCGCCGCCCATTCCCGCTTCGACGACGGCCTCGCGCGCCGCATGTACGCCGGCGCGGACTTCTTCCTCATGCCCTCGCTCTTCGAGCCGTGCGGGCTCGGGCAGATGATCGCACAACGGTACGGCACGCCCCCCGTCGTGCGTCACACCGGCGGGTTGGTCGACACCATCCAGGACGGAGTGAACGGCTTCGCGTTCCGTCCGCCAACAGCGGACGCCCTGATCGACGCCGTCGAGAGGGCGTGTTCGGTGTGGCGGACGGAGCAATGGGACGCGGTTCGGCGCCGCTGTATGCTCGAGGACCGGTCCTGGGACCGGTCGGCCGCGGCGTACGAAGCGCTGTACCGCGAGGCGATCGAGGGCCGGCGGCGCGGAGGGTGAGGGCGGCACGGCGCCCGTGGCGACCCGGCCGCCGCGGTTGACTCCGGCCCGAAAATTCGTTAGAATTCGGCACTCCTGGCGCGGGAATAGCTCAGTTGGTAGAGCGTCTGCTTGCCATGCAGAAGGTCGCCGGTTCGAGTCCGGTTTCCCGCTCTGGAACGGCGAGCGCGTCTCGCCTTTTCTTTGGCCCCGTAGCCAAGTGGTAAGGCGGAGGTCTGCAAAACCTCTATTCGGCGGTTCGAATCCGCCCGGGGCCTCTGGCAACACCCAGGACCAGCGGCGTAAGCCGCACCGAACCAGGAGTCGCCGGGAACGGATTCGGGAACGGCGGCATGAATGGAGCCCGGACGGGGAGCGACCCGCCGGGCTCGATTTCTTCTCAAATCCCCCACGCCGGCATCGGCCCGTTGCCCGACGTCCACCGGACGCACTCGAGCGGAGCCGGGCCCCCCTCGATCGCGACCGCCGCCGCACACGCCCCATCGGGCGGCCGGATCGACCGAACCGACCATTCCTTGCCGGGCGCAGGGTCGACCGTCGTGAGCCATTCGCCGTCTGACCCGAGGCCGAGTTCCAGCTCGGGCAGACCGGAGCGGTAGACGCCTGTGCCGCGGGCCTTGGCCATCGCCTCCTTGCGCGTCCACATCGCGAGCGCGGCCCGTGAGCGCGCGGGCTCGTCGAGCGATTCGAGAAGGCGTCGTTCGGCGTCGGTGAGAAAGCGACGGGCGAGGCGCTCGGCAGTCCGGCCCGTTGCGTGGCATTCGATGTCGATCCCGACTTCGCGGCGTCGTGCGAAGGCGAGGAGGGCGGCGTCGCCGGAATGGGAAACGTTGAAGCGGAGCTCGGGCTCCTCGGGCGTGAGGAGCCGGGGCTTCTCGTTGCCGCCGCCGGCGGGGAGGGGGACGGCGGCGGGCGGGCAGCCGAGGTAGGCGCCGAGGAGCGTGCGGAGAATCCCCCGCGCCGCGAGAAAGCGGCGGGAGGCGGAGCCGACGCGCAGGCGTTCGGCGCGCGCCCGCTCCGCCTCCGACGTCACGCCGGCGAGGCGGGCAAGCGTCGTGGCGTCGACGTCGAGGTCCGCGAACCAGACGTGAACGGTCGCTTCGGGGAGTGCGGGCGGCGTCGCGCACGGCCGCCAGTCATGCGTCGTCGCCACCGGCCTGCGAGACGGGAACGAGGAGGACGGGGGTCTCCGAGGCGCGGGACACCGCCGAGGCGACGCTGCCCAGGATCGCGCGGCGCACCGTGCCCGGCGCGCTCGTGCCGAGGACGAGCAGGTCCGCGTCGACCTCGGCGGCGTATCGCAGGATCCCTTCCGATGGCGAGTCGTCCCTCACGACCGCCCAGCGAACTTCGACGTTCGCGGGCCGCGGCGCGTCGTCCGACGCGGCCTCGATCTCCGCCTCGAGCCGCTCCTCGATCGTGGCTCGAGCCTCCAGGGAGACACGCGGGTCCTCGGGCAGCACGAAGGTGACGTACAAAGCCGTGCCCGGCGGCGCGGTCTCGATCACGCCGAGCGCCGTCGCCCACGCGAACGCGAGGCCGACCACCTGCGGCGCCGGCTTCTCGGGATCCACCGGGACGACGACGGCCCGCAGAGGGAGACGGAAGTCGCCGGGGACCACGAGGCAAGGGACCGCGGCCTCGTGCACCACGCGGTCCGCCGTCGAGCCGAGGATGCCCCGCGAGGAGCCGTTCTTGTGCCGACCGAGTACGATGAGGTCCGCCGACACCTGCTCCGCGCGGTCCAGGATCGCCTTGTGCGGCAGGAACACCTCGATCTTCTCGCTGGCGATCGGCACCCGGGACGGGACTACGCGACGGAGCTGCGCGTCGAGGGCTCGCTCGGCTTCCTCGATCCGCTCCGGAAACGTCGCCGGCTCCTCGGTGCGCTCCGCTTCGGGCTCGTAGGCGTGCAGCACGTGGAGCTCGGCCCCGGTCAGCTCCGCCATTGCCGCGGCCCCGCGCACGGCCGCGTCCGAGCGCTCGGAGAGGTCGCTCCCCACGAGGATCGATCGAATCGTGAACTTCCGCATTCCGCCCTCCGGCGACGGTCCCGCCCGATGCCCACCGGCAAGGGAATAGCGCCGATCGTGCCCGGCGGGCAAGTGCGGGGGGCCCGGGCGGCGTGGGAAACGGGATTAGATCGAGTGGGTCAAGTCGCAGGAAAGCAATATTATAGGGTGGCGGTCGTGATGTGCATTGTCGGGCGTCCGGGGCAGTGGCGTCGGTTGCGTGTCGAGGCCCGTGCGACGCCGCACGGAGGCGACCCCGTGCGCGTCGCATTGTGCATGCGGCTTGCAGGTATGCCGTGCGGACGGCGTGGTGCCGGGCTTTCGGTTGCGAGAGGTGCGGATGGTCCCGAAGAGGCGCTCACCCCGGCTGTCCCGCGAGGCGCGACGCCGGCTGACGCTCACGTTGGCGACGGCGGAGGAGCGACTGATCGAGGTGCATACGGAGGCGGCGCGGGAATTCGTGCGGGTGACGGAGGCGGAACTACCCTTCGACCGGGGCCTCGAGATCTTCTTCCGAGTGACGTCGACGCCGGCGCGGATCCGGGAGGCGGTGGCGGTCAAGGCACTCGCGAGTCTCGCGGACGAGCCGACGTCGAGCGCCCCGCGGCTCGAGGTAGGGACCGGCGTCCGAGGGTTCATCCAGGAGTTCGTCAGGCGGCTGCAGGGCCGGCGGGCGGAGGCGCTGCGGACCCGCGTGGCACGGGCGGGCGAGGCCGCGCGGGAGCGAATCAAGAGCGCGTACCTCCAGGGCGCGACGCTCGTGGTCGAGGAGCTGAAGGGCGAGGTCGAGCCGGCGGAGGCGGTCCAGGCGTACATCGACGCCCTGGACATCGGCCCGGGGTGGGGCGAGCGCATCTTCCACGAGGCGGTTGCGGCGATGGGGAGCCTAGCGCAGGCCGCGCCCCGACCGCCCGCTCCTCCGCCGTCGACCGACGATCGGCGCGGATTGGCGGCATGACGGGGGCGCGCGATCCCGGCGACGCCGGGGCGCGGGGCGCGGAACGGCATGGGAAGCACGAGCGCGAGGTGCGTCGCCCGGAGCGGCGGCCGGAACGTCGCCCCGAGCATCGGCCCGAGCGCACCCCCAAGCGTCGCCCCGAGCGCCGTCCCGAGGCGGCGATCCTCTCGCGCGAAGACATCGGCTACGGCCCGGCCCGGCCATACGAGTTCGACTATGGGCCCGGGATGCCCACGCCGCGCGAGCGTCGGACCCGGGGCGGCGGTGGACGCCGCGCGCCGGAGGCGCCCGCCGCGGGGAAAGGGCCATACCACGGGCGGCTCCGGCGGCGTCAGCCCCCGGACCACTGGATCCGCACCGACGTCGAACGAGCCCTCTTCCACGATACCTGGGTCGATTCGGACCGGATCCTCGTCGAGGTCGATCGGGGCGTCGTCACCCTGACCGGGACCCTCCCGGACGAGGCGGAGATCCACCGGGCCGTGGACGACGCGGCCCGCGTCCCGGGCGTCGAGCGCGTCCATAATCGCCTCGAAACCGAGGCTTGACGGCGCTTCCCTCCGGGACCATTCTCCCCCTCATGAACAAGCGGCAACGCCACGCGGCGATCCTGGAGATCGTCCGCGAACACAGGGTCACGAGCCAGGAACACCTTCGGGAACTGCTGGCGGAGCGCGGCCTCGAGGTCACCCAGGCCACGCTCTCGCGCGACATCCGCGAGCTGCGGCTGGTCAAGGTCCCGGACGCGGAGGGGGCGCTGCACTACACGCTCCCGCCAGAGGCCTGGGACCAGACCCCGCCGCTCGGCCGCCTGCTGCCCACCCTCTTCGTCAGCGCCGAGGGGACCGGCAACCTGCTCGTCGTCAAGACGCTGACCGGCGGTGCGCAACCGATCGCCTTCGCCATCGACTGGGAGGAGTGGCCCGAGGTGCTCGGCACCATCGCCGGCGACGACACGATCCTGATCATCCTCCGCGATCCGACTCACCTCCCGGTCGTCCAGCAGCGCATCGAAGACATCGCCGGGGTGTCCGACGAGGGGTGACGGCCTCGAAGGGCGCCCCGGAATCACTGTTCATACACTTCGTAGCAGTGCACCCCGCCTCCGGCCGCGCTCCGCGGCAATACCCGTAACGATCTACGATTTCACGATTTCCGTCCGGGCCCTTGACACGCTGCGCGGATGAATATTTATTCATCGGCCATGAATGAATCGTCCTTTCGCGTCGGCGTGATCGGCGCTAGCGGATACACGGGGCGCGAGCTGGTCGCGCTGATCGGGCGGCACCCGCGGCTGCGGCTCGGGTTCGCGACGTCGGAATCGGAGGCGGGCGAAGTCGTTCCCGGAGGGCAGGGGCGGTACGTGCGGGCGGAGGACGTCGACTTCCGCTCGGTCGACCTGGTGTTCTGCTGCCTCCCGACCGGGCAGTCCGGGGCGTGGTCGCTGCGCGCGCGCGAGGCGGGGGTCAAGGTCGTGGACCTGTCGGGCGATCTCCGGTCGGGCGAGGGCGGGGCCGTGTACGGGCTGCCGGAGTTCTGGCGGGATGAAGTTCGGGGCTCGGAGCTCGTCGCGAATCCGGGTTGCTACCCGACGGGCGCGCTGGTCGGTCTGGCGCCCGCGCTCCGGGCGGGCCTGGTGGATCGGTCGCGGCCGATCGTGATCGACGCGGCCTCGGGGGTGACGGGGGCGGGTCGGTCGCCGCGGCGGGACCTGCTGTTCGCAGAGGTGGCGGAGGACTACCGGGCGTACGGGGTGGGGAACGGGCACCGGCACGTGCCGGAGATCGGCCGGGGCTTCGGCCGGCTCGGCGGCCCGGCGCCGTTCATCTTCACGCCGCATCTGCTCCCGATCCGGCGCGGGATCCTCGAGACGATCTACGTGCCGCTGTCGGATCGGGTGGCCCCTGAGGAAGCGCGGCGCGTGTGGGCGGACGCGTACGCCGGCGAGCCGTTCGTGGAGGTCCGGGAGGCGGGCGCGTTGCCGTCGATCGTGGATGCGGTCCATCGGAACGTGGTCGTCGTAGGCGTCGCGGGGGTGGAGGTCGACCCGCCGACGCTGTTGGTCGTGGTAGCGCTGGACAACCTGGTGAAGGGCGCGGCCGGGCAGGCGATGCAGAACGCGAATCTAATGCTCGGCCTCGAGGAAACGGAGGGACTGCCGCGGTGAAGGTGCGCGTGGTGAAGGTGGGCGGCCGGGTCGTCGGCGACGATGCGTGGCTGTCGCGGTTCGCCGATCTGGTCGCGCGGGCGGGGACCGGGCTGATCGTGGTGCACGGCGGCGGCCCCGACGTGGACGACGTATGCGGCCGGCTCGGGATCCCCGTCGTCCGGCAGAACGGTCTGCGGGTGACGACGCCGGAGGCGCTGGACGTGGCGACGCTGGTGCTTTCCGGCCGGCTGAACAAGCGGCTGGTGCGGGCGCTGGTGGGCGCGGGTGTGGATGCGCTGGGCATGTCTGGCGAGGACGCGGGGTTGCTCGTGGCGGAACTCGCGGCGCATGGCTCGCTGGGGCGGGTCGGCGACCGGGTGCAGGTCCGTACCGAGCTGCTTCGGTGCCTGTTGGGGCTGGGGCTGGTGCCGGTGCTCTCGCCGATCTCGCGCGGCGCGGACGGCGGCGCGCTGAACGTGAACGCGGACGACGCGGCGACGGCCGTGGCGGCGTCGCTCGGCGCGGAGGAGCTGCTGTTCGTGACGGACGTGCCGGCGGTGCACGACGGAAAGGTGAACCGGGCGGAGCTGGATCCATCCGAGGCGGAGTCGATGCTCGATAGCGGGATCGCGCGGGATGGGATGGCGGTGAAGCTCAGGGCGGGTCTGCGGGCGTTGCGGGCCGGCGTGTCCGCGGTCCGGATCGGCCCTGTGGAGTCGCTGGTGGACCCGAAGGCCGGGACGTGGCTCGTGCCGGAGCGCGCCGTCGCGGCGGCGGAGGTGGTCGCGTGAGCGGCGCGCTGCTCGGCGTCTACCGGCAGGCTGGCCCGGTCATCGTCGGCGGGCGCGGGAGCCGCCTCTTCGGCGACGACGGCCGGTCCTATCTGGACTTCACGAGCGGGATCGGCGTGAACGCGCTCGGCTACGGTGATGCGACGATCGCGCGGGCGATCCTGGACGCGGTCGCGACCGGCGTCGTCCACACCTCGAACCTGTTCCGGACACGCCCGGCCGCGGAGCTGGCGGAGGAGCTGGTGTCGCGGTCGTTCGCGGACCGGGTGTTCTTCTGCAACTCGGGTGCGGAAGCGAACGAGGCGGCGTTCAAGTTTGCGCGGCGTTGGGCGCGGGAGCGTGGCGGCGCGGATAAGCACGAGATCGTCGCGCTACGGGGCTCGTTCCACGGGCGGCTGTTCGGCACGCTCGCGGCGACGGACCGGCCGGCGTACCAGGAGCCGTTCACGCCTCTGATGCCGGGCGTGCGCTTCATCCCGGTGGGCGATGAGGCGGCGGCGCGGGAGGCGATCTCGGCCGAGCGCACGGCGGCGGTGATCGTCGAGCCGGTGCAGGGCGAGGGCGGCGTGCGGCCGCTGGATGTGGAGTACCTGTGCTTCCTCCGTGCGCTGACCGAGGAGGCCGGCGCGGCGCTGATCTTCGACGAGGTGCAGTGCGGTCTCGGGCGGACGGGTCGCCTGTTCGCGCACGAGGCGGCGGGCGTCGCGCCGGACATCATGACGCTGGCCAAGCCGCTCGCCGGCGGGCTGCCGATGGGCGCGGTCCTCATGACCGACCGGATCGCCGAGGCGATGCGTCCCGGCGATCACGCGACGACGTTCGGCGGCGGGCCTCTGGTCGGCGCCGTTGCGCTCGCGGTGGTACGGCGGATCGCGGAGCCGGCGTTCCTGGAAGCCGTCCGCGCCCGCGGGGAGCGGGTGCGGGAGGTGTTGGAGCCGCGAGCCGGGCGCGGGCGGATCGTCGATGTCCGCGGGCGCGGGCTCATGTGGGGGATCGAGCTGGACGGCCCGGCGGCGCCGGCCGTCGCCGCGGCTCTCGAGAAGGGACTCTTGATCACGACGGCGGGCGAGCGGGTCGTGAGGCTGCTCCCGCCCTTGACGATCGAACCGGACGAGCTCGAGGAAGGGCTCGCCGTTCTCCTGGAGGTGCTTGGATGAGTGCGGCCACCCAGTGGGTCGGAACCGAAGTATCGCTGATCGACCCGGTCGCGTTTCCGGTGGCCGCGGCTGCGGTCGTCGCGGCGCCCGACGTCGTCATCCGGCAGGCGCGCATTACGGATGTTCCGCAGATCGCGGAGCTGCTGGAGGAGTACGCGCGACGCGGGCTCGTGCTGCCGAGGCCGATCGGCGCGCTGTATCGGCACGTTCGGGAGTTTCTCGTGGCGGTCGAGGGCGACCGCGTGGTCGGTTGCGGCGCGCTGCGTCTGTACTCGCCCGACCTGGCCGAGGTGGGCGCACTCGCTGTCGCCGAGGATTGCCAGGGGAAGAAGATCGGGCGTCGAATCGTGGAGGCGCTCGTGGAGGAGGCGCGCGCGTTCGGCGTGCGGCGCGTCTTCGCCATGACGCTCCAGGAGCCGTTCTTCAACCGCCTTGGCTTCCGCACGGTGCCGATGACGGACGTGCCGGAGAAGATCGAGGCGGATCGGCAGGAAGGGATCGACCGGGCCATGTGCATGAAGGCGACGGTCGTGCGGGTTCTTGAGTACTGAACGGGAGGGAGGAACGCATGTCGTTCACCGTCGTGCTTGCATATTCGGGCGGCCTGGACACGTCGATCATCGTGCCGTGGCTCCGGGAGAACTACGGCGCCGAGGTCGTGTGCATGGCCGCGGACGTGGGGCAGGGTGAGGAGCTGGACGGCCTGGATGCGCGGGCGCGGCGGCAAGGCGCGCTGACGTGCGTGGTCGAGGATCTGCGCGACGTCTTCGTGCGCGAAGCGATCTTCCCGACGCTGCGCGCGGGCGCGGTCTACGCGAGGAAATACCTGCTCGGCACGGCGATGGCCCGGCCGATCATCGCGCGGCGGCAGGCGGAGCTGGCGCTCTCCCTCGGCGCTCACGCCCTGGCGCACGGGTGCACGGGGAAGGGGAACGACCAGGTGCGTTTCGAGCTGACGTACCAGGCGTTCGCGCCCGGGCTCAAGGTGATCGCGCCGTGGCGGGAGTGGTCGATCCGCTCGCGCGAGGACGCGCTGGCGTACGCCGCGGAGCGGGGGATCGAGGTGTCCGCGACGAAGGAGAAGATCTACTCGCGCGATCGAAACCTGTGGCACATCTCGCACGAGGGCGGGCCGCTGGAGGACCCGGCGTGCGAGCCGCCGGTGGACATGTTCCTCCTGACCCGGTCGCCGGAGGACGCGCCGGACCGGCCGGAGTACATCGAGGTCGGTTTCGAGGCGGGCTACCCGGTGAGCGTGAACGGCGAGTACCTCGAGCCGGTCGCGCTGGTCGAGCGGCTCAACGCGATCGGCGGAGAGCACGGGATCGGGCGTGCCGACATCCTGGAGGACCGGCTGGTCGGGATGAAGTCCCGTGGCGTGTACGAGACTCCCGGCGGCACGATCCTGATCACGGCGCACCGCGAGCTCGAGCAGCTCGTCCTCGACCGGCGCACGCTGGCGCTCAAGGACCAGCTCGCGGCGCGGTACGCGGACCTCGTTTACGAGGGCCGGTGGTGGACGACGGAGCGCGAGGCGCTCGATGCGCTCGTCGACAAGACGCAGGAGCGGGTCACGGGCTCGGTCCGGCTCAAGCTCTACAAGGGCAACGCGATCGTGGTCGGGCGGCGGAGCGATCAGTCGCTGTACGACGAGGCGCTGGCTTCGTTCGGCAACGACGAGGGTGTGTACGACCACGCGGATGCCTCGGGCTTCATCCGGCTCTTCGGCCTGCCGATCCGGGCCGAGGCCGAGCGGCGTGCTCGCGCGGCGCTGAAGGAGGCGGCGGAGGAGGACGTCGCCGCTCCGCAGGCGGTCGAGGCGCTGGCGTTCGCCGGCGCGGTCGAGGAGGACCGGTGAGGCGGGCGGTGGAAGGGGCGCCTGTGGCGCCCCCGGCGGCCGACGCGCGGCCGGAGACGCGACCCGAGGGGCGCGGCGAAGGCGCGACCGTGCGTCGCCTCTGGGGCGGCCGCTTCGGCGGCGGCCCCGCGGCGTCGCTGGACGAGCTGAACCGGAGCCTGCCGGTCGACCGGCGGCTTTGGCGGGAGGACATCGAGGCGAGCCGTGCGTGGGTGCAGGCGCTGTTCGGCGCCGGCGTGCTCAGCGCGGCCGAGGCGGACGCGCTCGATCGTGGCCTGCACCGCGTCGCCTCCCGCATCGCAGCGGGCGCGGCCGAGGGCGCCCAGGACGAGGACATCCACACCCTGGTCGAGCGGCTGCTGTACGAGGAGGTCGGGGAGGTCGCCGGGAAGCTGCACACCGGCCGGTCGCGCAACGACCAGGTCGCAACGGACACGCGGCTCTGGGCGTTGCGCGCGGGGGCGCGGCTGCGCGTAGACCTGCGCGGACTACAGCGTGCGATCCTCGCCCAGGCCGAGGCGACCGTCGACCTGATGATCCCGGCGTACACGCACATTCGCCGCGGCCAGCCGGTGCGCGTCGCGCACTGGCTCCTGGCCCATTTCTGGGCGTTCGATCGCGACCTCGGCCGACTGGCCGGCGCGCTCGAGCGCGTCAGCGTGCTCCCGCTCGGCTCGGGCGCGATCGCCGGGTCCGGGTTCCCGGTCGACCGCACGCTGCTGAAGGAGCTGCTCGGCTTCCGGACGATCTCGCCGAACTCGATCGACGCGATCGGGGACCGGGACTGGATCTGCGAACTGGTCTTCGTCGCGGCGATGATCGGGACGCACCTGTCGCGGCTGGCCGAGGACCTGATCCTCTACTCGACGGACGAGTTCGGCTTCGTCGAGCTGCCGGAGTCGATGACGACGGGCTCGAGCCTCATGCCGCAGAAGCGCAACCCGGACGGTCTGGAGCTGGCCCGCGGCAAGGCCGCCCGCCTCGCCGGGGACGTGGCCGCCGCGCTGGCGCTCCTCAAGGGGCTGCCATCGGGGTACCAGAAGGACCTGCAGGAGGACAAGGCGCTGCTGTTCGGGGCGTTCGACGCACTGTCGCTCCTCCTGCCTGCAATGCGCGACACCGTGGCCGGGCTGCGCTTCAACGAAGAGGCGCTCGCGAAGGCGGCCGACGACCCGACGCTCCTCGCGACGGACCTGGCCGACGAGCTCGTACGTGCGGGCGTCCCGTTCCGCGAGGCGCACGGCATCGTCGGCAAGCTGGTGCGCGCGGCCGAGCTCCAGGGCGTGTCGATCTTCGAGCTGCCTGACGAGACGTGGACCGCGGTGCACCCCGCGCTGGCCACGGGGATCGGGCGCACGCTCACGGCGGACCGGTCGGTCGAAGCGCGCTCGCTCCCCGGCGGGACGGGCCGGGCCGCGGTGCTCAGGCAGCTGAACGAGGCCCGCGCGACGCTGACCTGAAACGATCTCCGCGGCGGGCACGCGCCTTGCCGCCCCCGGTCGCTCGGGTCCGCGAGCAACCGGTGGCCAGGAGATCGGAAATGCAGTACGACGATTGGTACGCACGACGGGTGAACCCCGCGCGCCGCGGACGGATGCGATCGTCCTACCGCAGTGCGCGGGGCGAGTTTTTCGAATCCGAGTATCGTGCGCCCCTGCCGCGGCCCGACCGGCGCCGACCGTTCCCCATCGAAGGCGCCGGATACCGGGGCCCCGGCGAGCTTCGCCGCTACGGCGACGCGCCCGTCCCCTACGGCCCCGAGCATACCTACGACTACCGCATGGGCGACCGATACGGCTACGGCCCGGACTTCGTCCCGGGCGAGGAACGGATCCGGCAGCGGCCGCTCCCGGAGCTTCGATCGGCGCGACGGCATCGCCGCTAGAAGCCTTGCGGGGAATGGATTTTGCACCTTTCGCCGCCGGGTTCGCACCCGCCGTGGCTCGCTTTCGCTGGAGTAGCCGTCGTGAAGACTCCGTTCGCGCCCAAGGGCATCTCTCAGCCTGCGCGCCGTCGCATCGACCTCGCCATCGCCGTCGCGCAGGAGCGCCTCCTGAGCACTCACGTCGAACACGCGCTCGAGCTGATCGAGCTGGTCGGCGATCACGTCCCCTTCGACGACGCGCTCGACATCTACACGCGGCTGCTGCGCCTCTCCGAGGATGAAGCGCGCATCATCACCACGCGTGCACTCGCCTTCCTCGGCGAGGATGGCCACCGTCGCCAGACCTGGCCGGAGCGGATGGCGGAGGCCGACGCCGCGGCCCAGGTCGGCCGGACCAGGGGCGGGCTCTTCGGCAACCTGCGCCAGCGGCTCCGCGGCCGGATCAACGAGGAGCTGCGCCGTTGGATCGAGCTCGAGGCCGCGCGGACGGAGGTCGCGCTCCTCGGCGCCCACGTCGAGAACGCGCTGCACTTCGTCGAGATCCTCGAGCAGGAACTGCCGTTCACGGAAGCCGTCGAGCTGTACCTGGAGGCGCTGGACGTGCGGGACAGCATCGGCGAGGTGGTTTACTACTTCACGCTCACTCGCCTGAACGACCGCCTGATCCCCGACCGGAAATCGAAGTCGCGGCAGGCCTCGGCCGGGGCGTCGCAGACGGTCGCGCGCGCGGGGAACGCGAACGGATAGGCGTCCGACGTGTGCGGTTGGAGCGGAGCGGGTGCCCGGCCCCTGGGGGCCGGGCACCGTTCTTTGCGTGGAACGCGTCCGCTCGTTACCTTTGGCGGCTGCATGCAGGTGGTGCGAGACCACGAACCAGAGGAGCTATGGAAGACGCCGCACCTAGCCGGTCGGACCGTCGGCTGGACCTGCCCGCGCTGCGGGACATGGCGACGCGCATCCGCCGGCACATCGTGACGATGCTCGCGGAAGCGAAGAGCGGGCACCCCGGGGGCTCGCTTTCGGCGGTCGAGATCGTGACCGCTCTCTATTTCGGTGGTTATCTGAGGTACGACCCCAATCGGCCGGACTGGCCGGACCGGGATCGGTTCATCCTGTCGAAGGGGCACGGCGTGCCCGTGCAATACGCGGCCCTCGCCGAGGCCGGGTTCTTCCCGGTCGAGGAGTTGATGACGCTGCGGAAGATCGACACCCGGCTCCAGGGGCATCCGGTGCTGGGGACGGCGCCCGGGATCGAGGCGTCGACGGGCTCGCTCGGGCAGGGGCTCTCGATCGGCCTCGGGATGGCGCTCGCGGCGCGGATGGACCAGAAGGACTACAGGGTGTTTGTGCTCCTCGGGGACGGCGAGTGCCAGGAGGGGCAGGTGTGGGAGGCGGCCATGGCCGCCGGCCACTACGCGCCCGACAACCTGGTCGCGATCGTCGACTACAACAAGTTCCAGCTGGACGGCGCGATCGCGGAGATCCTGGACCTGGAGCCGCTGGCGGACAAGTGGCGCGCCATGAAGTGGCACGTGCGCGAAATCGATGGCCACGACCTGGGGGCCGTGCTGGAAGGGCTGGAGTGGGCGACGTCGCAGCGGTGCCCCGCGTGCCTGATCGCGCACACGGTGAAGGGGAAGGGCGTGAGCTTCATGGAAGGGGAGAACGCCTACCACGGCGTCGCCCCGACGGAGGAGGAGCTGGCCCGGGCGCTGGGTGAGCTGGAGGACGTTCTCACGCGCGCGGAGCGTTCGATCGAGCGGGAAGCCGCGGAGGAGCGGGAGGCAGGGCGATGAAGGAACTCTACGAGGGGCTGCAGCTCGGCAAGGCGACGCGCGACGCGTACGGCGAGGCGCTTCGGGAACTGGGCGCGAAGCACCCGGACATCGTGGTGTTGGACGCGGACCTGGCCAAGAGCACGAAGAGCGCGTACTTCGGCGAGGATTTCCCCGACCGCTTCCTGAACGTCGGGATCCAGGAGGCGAACATGGTCGGGATGGCCGGCGGTCTCGCGAGCTGCGGGAAGGTGCCGTTCATCTCGAGCTTCGCCTGCTTCGTGATCCTGAAGGGGTTCGACCAGTTGCGGATGGCGGTGGCGTACCCGAACCTGAACGTGAAGGTGGTGGGCAGCCACGGCGGGATTTCGCCGGGCGAGGACGGCGCGAGTCAGCAGGCGATCGAAGACGTGGCGCTCGCGTGCAGCCTGCCTGGCTTCGTGGTGTGCGTGCCGTCTGACGAGCACCAGACGCGCGCGGCCGTGGAGGCGGCGTACCGCCACAAGGGTCCGGTGTACATCCGGACGGGCCGTCCGAAGGCGCCGGTGATCTACGACGGCGTGCCTTCGGACTTCGAGTTCGGCAAGGCGACGCTCGTCCGCGAGGGTCGGGACGCGACGATCATCGCGAACGGACTGATGGTCGGTGCGGCCGTCGTCGCACACGAACGGCTGCGCCGCGAGGGGATCGAGGTCCGGGTCCTGGACATGGCGACGGTGAAGCCGCTCGATGAGGAGGCGATCCGTCGCGCGGCCGAGGAGACCGGCGCGATCGTGACGGCCGAGGAGCACCTCATCCACGGCGGTCTCGGCGCCCGCGTCGCCCAGGTGGTGTGCCGTACGCGGCCGGTGCCGATGGAATTCGTCGGGCTGGACGACACGTACGCCGAGAGCGGCGATCCGGGTGCGTTGTTGCGGAAGTACGGCCTGACGGCCGATCACATCTCTGCCGCGGTGCGCCGCGCGCTCGAGCGGCGGAGTTCGTAGTCAACAGGATAGAGCTGGAAAGAACCCAAGCACTTCCAACCACGGAGGGCATGCGACATGAGTCCCAACGTAACGGCGGCCGACCAGGCGAAGGCGACACGTCCCAGACTGGCGGACCTGGACATCCCGGTGGGCAAGCGGGTCCGGCTGCACCGGCTGCTTTACGAGCATGGGCTTAAGAACGGGACGCTGCTGGTGCTCCCGATCGACCAGGGGATCGAGCACGGGCCGCTGAATTTCTTCCCGAACCCCGCGTCGAAGGATCCGGAGTTCCAGTGGCGCCTGGCCGCGGAGGGCGGCTACAACGCGATTGCGTGCCACTGGGGGATGGCGGTGCGTTACATGAAGAAGTACGCCGGGCGCGTGCCGCTCATCCTGAAGATCAACGGCAAGACGAACATCCCGAGCGACGCGGAGGCGTTCTCGCCGCTGACGGCCACGGTGGAGGACGCCGTTGCGATCGGCGCGGACGCGATCGGCTACACGCTGTACGTCGGCTCGCCGCGGCAGGACGACGACTTCCTGCAGTTCGTGAAGGTGCGCGAGCAGTGCGAGAAGTACGGGATGCCGATCATCGTGTGGTCGTACCCGCGCGGCTCGGCGATCGAGGCGAAGGGCGGCCGTGACTCGCTCTACGCGGTGGACTACGCGTCGCGCCTCGCGCACGAGCTGGGCGCCGACGTGATCAAGCTGAACGTGCCGAAGAAGAGCGACAAGGACCCGCAGCAGCCGAAGCCGTACAACGAGCTCGAGTGGACGTACGAGGAGGGCGTGCGGCGCGTGGTCGAGTCGGCGGGGAACTCGATGGTGCTGTTCAGCGGCGGGAGCAAGATCAGCGACGAGGACCTGCTCGACAAGGCGCGCGTGGCGATGGAGCAGGGCGCGACCGGGCTGATCTTCGGCCGCAACATGTGGCAGCGGCCGATGGACGAGGCGCTGGCGCTGACGGAACGCATCAAGGACGTGATGCGAAACTTCCCGGTCTGAGCGGCGCGGCATGTGGCCGCCGGGCCGGCAGGTCCGGCGGCCGTTGCACTTATGGAGGGGACGGGTGAGCGAGCGTGAGCGGTTGAAGCGGTTGGCGGCCGAGCGGGCGGTCGAGTACGTCGAGGACGGGATGGTCATCGGCCTGGGGACCGGGTCGACGGCGCGGCACGTGCTGGAGGTGCTGGCCGAGCGCCTGCGGGCGGGCGTCCTCACGAACATCGTCGGCGTGCCGACGTCGCGGGAGACGAGCCGGATCGCCCGGGAGCTGGGGATCCCGTTGACGAGCCTCGAGGACGAGCCGCGGCTCGACCTCACGATCGACGGCGCGGACGAGGTCGCGCCGGACCTTTCGCTGATCAAGGGGCTCGGCGGCGCGCTCCTCTGGGAGAAGATCGTCGCGACCGCATCCGACCGGCTCATCATCGTGGTGGACGACGGGAAGCTGGTCGGCCGTCTGGGCGAGCGCGCGCCGCTCCCGGTCGAGGTCGTACCGTTCGGGTGGACGACGCACCTGGCGTACCTGGACCTGCTCGGCGCGCAGCCGACGCTGCGCCGCTCGCCGGATGGCACACCGTTCACGACGGACGGCGGGCACTACGTCCTGGACTGCCGCTTCGAGGGCGGGATCCTCGAGCCGGAACGGATCGAGCGTGAGATCCGGCAGCGGGTCGGCGTTGTCGAAACCGGATTGTTCCTCGGACTGGCGGACGTGGTCGTCGTCGGGGGCGAGGACGGCGTCCGCGTGTTGACGGCGGAGGGCGTGTGAGCGTAAAGATCGCACCAAGCATCCTGTCCGCGGATTTCGCGCGCCTGGGCGAGGCGGTCGCGCGGGCGGAGGCCGGCGGTGCCGACTGGATCCATGTCGATGTGATGGATGGGCACTTCGTCCCCAACATCACGATCGGCCCGCCGGTGGTGAAGGCACTGCGTCGAATAACGGAGCTGCCGCTCGACGTGCACCTCATGATCGAGGCGCCGGAGCGGTACCTCGAGGTGTTCGCCGAGGCCGGGGCGACGATCCTCACGGTGCACCAGGAGGCGTGCACGCACCTCCACCGCACCGTCGAGCGGATCCGGGAGCTCGGGATGCGGCCCGGGGTGTCGATCAACCCCTCCACCCCGATCTCCGTGCTCGACGAGATCCTGCCGTACGTGGATCTCGTCCTGCTGATGACGGTGAATCCGGGGTTCGGCGGGCAGCGGTACATCCCGACGAGCACGGAGAAGGTCGCGCGGATGCGTCGCATTCTCCAGGAGCGCCATCTCTGGGGCGTGGAGCTCGAGGTCGATGGCGGGATCGGGCCGGATACGGCGCCGGAAGTGGTCGAGGCGGGTGCGAGCGTGCTGGTGGCGGGCGCGGCGATCTACGGCGGGGACGGCACGGTCGGCGAGAGGATCCAGGCGCTGCGGGCCGCGGCGGGCGGTTGAGCGGGCGCGGCGATTCCGGTAGATTCCTTGGGTAGGCCGGGGTGGCGGAATTGGTAGACGCAGGCGACTTAAAATCGCTCGCTCCAAAGGCATGCGGGTTCGAGTCCCGCCCCCGGCATTGATACTTCATGGAGCTTCCCCTTCACATCCTCGCCGTGTCCGGCATCGTCGCCGTTGCGCACCAATGGATGCGATCCGCGCTCCGGGTGCTCGGCAGCGGTGCGGAGGCCTATTTTGCCGGCGCGGTCGCCGAAACGCTGGCGGACCGCGGAGACCTGACCGGGATGGCCGAAGCGAGTGGCGCGGCCCGCAAGGCGCGGCGCGCGCGGGCGTGGGCCTTTCTGGCGCTCGTGCTCTGGTCGGTGCTCCTCGTGCTGCCCTCCTGGATCCTGCCCAGGCCGGCCCCGGTCTACGCGTCGTACGCCGCGCTGTGGGTTGTGGCGGGCATACGCCGCGGCGTGGATGCAGCCAAGCGGAGCCGAAGCTGAGATGATGCGTGTCACGTTCCTGGGTACGGCGGCGAGCCGGCCGACCGTGGGGCGCAACGTGAGCGCGATCCTGGTCGCGCGTCACGGCGAGCTGCTCCTCTTCGACTGCGGCGAGGGGACGCAGCGGCAGATGATGCGCTTCCAGACGGGGTTCAGCGTCGGCGACATCTTCTTCACGCACATGCACGCCGACCACTTCCTGGGCGTCATCGGGCTCCTGCGGACGATGGGGCTGCAGGGGCGCGAGGAGCCGATCACGCTCTGGGGCCCGGCCGGCAGCGGGGAGATCCTGCACTCCGCGGTGAATCTGGGCGTCGAGCGGGTCCCCTTCGAGATCGCGATAAGGGAGCTGGAGCCGGGCGACCGCGTCGAGCGCGGCGAGTACGACATCGTGGCGTACCGGACGCAGCACGGCGGTCGCTCCGTCGGCTACGCGCTGATCGAGCACGACCGGCTCGGCCGCTTCTACCCGGAGAAGGCACGGGAGCTGGGCGTTCCGGAGGGCCCTCTCTTCGGGAAGCTGCACCGCGGCGAGCCGGTCGAGGTCGACGGGCGGGTGATCCGTCCGGAGGACGTGGTCGGGCCGCCGCGCCCGGGGAGGAAGCTGGTCTACACGGGCGACACGCGCCCGACCCGGCGCACGGTGGAGATCGCGCGCGGCGCGGACCTGCTGATCCACGACGCCACATTCGCGGACGACGAAGCCGACCGGGCCCGCGCGACGAACCACTCGACGGCGCGGGAGGCGGCCGAGGTCGCCCGGCGCGCGGGAGCGCTTCGGCTGGTGCTCACCCACATCTCGTCGCGGTACTCGGAGGATCCGCGGCCGCTCGAGCGGGAGGCGCGGGAGGTGTTCTCTCGCGCCGTCGTCGCCAACGACGGCATGATCATCGAGGTCCCGTACCGCAACGAAGGGGAATGACGACCGTGTCGACGACCATGCGGCGGGTGGCGGGCGCGCACGCGGAGGTGCGGGTTCCCGGCGACAAGTCGATCACGCACCGCGCGCTGATGCTGGCCTCGCTGGCGCGGGGGACGAGCGTGCTGCGCGGGCTCCTCCCTGCCGGGGATTCCTGGTCGACCGTCGGGGCGTTGCGCGCGCTCGGCCTCGACGCGCCGGACCTCCCGGCGGACGGCGGACCCGTGACGGTGGCCGGGCGCGGGCTCGCGGGGCCGGCCGCGCCGAAGACGCCGATCGACTGCGGGAACAGCGGGACGACGGCCCGGCTACTCCTCGGCCTGCTCTCGGGGTACCCGTTCCATGCCGAGCTGACCGGTGACGAATCGCTACGGCGGCGGCCGATGCGCCGGGTCACTGAGCCGCTCTCCGCGATGGGCGCGCGCTTCGAGGAGCTGGGCGAGCCGGATCGACTGCCCATCCGCGTGACGGGCGGCCCGCTGCGGCCGATCGACTACGAGAGCCCGAAGTCGAGCGCGCAGGTCAAGAGCGCGCTGCTCCTGGCCGGGATCGCCGGCGGCGTCGAGGTGCGGGTGCGCGAACGCGTCGCGTCGCGGGACCACACGGAGCGCATGCTGCGCGCGATGGGCGCGGAGCTGGAGGTCGGGCGGGGAACGGACGGGGCGTACGCCGTGCGCCTCGCGCCGCCATCGTCTTTGAACCCCATCGACTACACCGTGCCGGGCGACTTCTCTTCCGCCGCGTTCTTCATTGCGCTGGGGCTGCTCTCGCCGGGCGGGAGCGTGCGGGTCTCCGGCGTCGGGCTGAACCCCGGGCGCACGGGTCTGCTCGACGTGATCCGCCGCATGGGCGCGGAGGTCGAGGTGCTCGATGCCCGCGAGGAGTGCGGCGAGCCGGTCGGCGACGTCGTCGCCCGAGCGGCCGAGCTCCGGGCGACCCGCGTCGGCGCCGCCGAGATCCCGGCGATGATCGACGAGATCCCGATCCTCGCCGTGCTGGCCGCGCGGGCCGAGGGCGAGACGACGATCACCGGCGCGTCGGAGCTGAGGGTCAAGGAGACCGACCGGCTGCGCGTCCTGGCGGAGAACCTTCGCGCCCTCGGCGTAGAGGCCGAGGAACTCGCGGATGGGCTCGTCGTTCGTGGGACGGACCGCCCGCTCGCCGGCCAGGTGCGCACGGACGGCGACCACCGGATCGCCATGGCGTTCGGCGTCCTCGGCGTGCTCCCCGGCAACCGGATCGAGATCGACCGGCCGGAGGCGGCCGGCATCAGCTTCCCTGGCTTCTGGACCTCCCTGCGGGAGGCCGCGACCGCACTCACCCGATGATCATCGCCATCGACGGCCCGGCCGGCTCGGGCAAGAGCACCACCGCGCGCGAGGTGGCTCGCCGCCTCGGTTTCCGACACCTCGACTCCGGGGCGTTCTACCGCGCGCTCACCTACGCCGCGCTCCGCAAAGGCGTCCCCGTCGACGCATGGGACGGATTCTCCCGGGCGGAGCTCGACGCATTCGACGTCCGTGCCGAGCCCGCCGACTCCGGGTTCCGGATGCTCGTCGACGGCGCGGACGTGTCGGACGCGATCCGCTCGCCCGAGGTCAACGCCCACGTCTCGCGCATGGCGCGCGTGCCGTCCGTCCGGGACTGGCTCCTCGGCCGGCTGCGCGAGGCGGCGAAGGGCGTCGACCTCGTCGCCGACGGCCGCGACATCGGCACCGTCGTCTTCCCGGACGCCGAGCTAAAGATCTTCCTGTACGCCGATCCGGTCGTCCGCGCGCGGCGCCGCCTGGCCCAGGACGGCGTGCCCGACCCCGACCCCGCCACCCTCGCCGCCGAAGTCGAGCGGCTGCGCGAGCGCGACCGCATGGACTCCGAACGCGAGGTGGCGCCGCTCCGTCAGGCCGAAGACGCCATCCCCATCGACACCACCTCGCTCACGTTCGAGGAGCAGGTCGACCGCATCGTCCGGCTGGCCCGTTCCCGCGCCGGCGAGGCGTAACGGACGCGGCGGGCGGCGCGTGACCGGGGCGCGGCCCGCGGCCGGTCGCGCGCCGCCGCGGAGCCGCCCCGTGACGCGTCGCCGGGGCGCGCCGACGTGACGGGTCGGCGACGCCGCAAACCGGCCGCAGGGGTTGACCAGAGGCCCGAAACCGCGTAAAATCAAGAGCTACGCATCGGCCGCGCCTGGGCGCGGGCACCGGTGAGGCGGGGAGGCGCGGCGCGTCTCTCCTTTCGTGTTCACCCTCAACCTCGTGGGCTCGAGTGGGCCCGACGCGAGACATTTCGGAGGCACCCAAGGCCATGGCGGATCGCCCGGGGCAGATCGAAGAGCAGGACAACGTCGAAGCGACGGCGCAGGAGACGGCCGGCGCGCAGCCGACTACCACGCGGGTCGTCGAGAGCGCACGTGCGTTCGACGCGCGCCCGGACCTGTGGGATGAGGAGTATTCGCCCGAGGAGTACGAGGCGATGCTCCAGATGTACGAGGAGACGCTGACGAACGTCGAGGAAGGCGAGATCGTCAAGGCGCGGGTGCTGCGCGTGACGGACAACGCGGTCATCCTGGACGTCGGGTTCAAGAGCGAGGGCGCGGTCCCGCGCGACGAGTTCAAGAACCCGGATCAGCTCCAGCCCGGCGACGAGGTCGACGTCTTCCTGGAGAACCTGGAGGACGAGGAAGGCGTCGTCGTCCTGTCGAAGAAGAAGGCCGACTTCCTGCGCGTGTGGGAGAAGATCAAGTCGGCGTACGAAAACGACGAGAAGGTGCCCGGCACGCTGATGCGCAAGATCAAGGGCGGCGTGACGGTCGACCTGATGGGCGTGGACGCGTTCCTGCCCGGCTCGCAGATCGCGCTGCGGCGCGTGCCGAACGTCGAGGACCTGCTCGGCCAGACGTTCGAGTTCAAGATCATCAAGCTGAACAAGCGGCGCCGCAACATCGTGGTCAGCCGCCGGGTGATCCTGGAGCAGGAGCGCGAGACGAAGCGCGAGCAGTTGGTCAAGGAGCTGCTGGTCGGCCAGGTCCGGAAGGGCGTGGTCAAGAACGTGACGGACTTCGGCGCGTTCATCGACCTGGGCGGCCTGGACGGGCTGCTGCACATCACGGACATGAGCTGGGGCCGGGTCGGGCATCCGTCGGAGATCGTCGAGATCGGCCAGGAGATGGATGTCAAGGTCCTGGACATCGACTGGGATCGCGAGCGGATCTCGCTGGGGCTCAAGCAGCTCCTCCCGTATCCGTGGAAGGACGTGGAGCGGAAGTACCCGGTCGGCGCGCGGGTCCGCGGCAAGGTCGTCTCGATCACGAACTACGGCGCCTTCATCGAGCTGGAGAAGGGCGTCGAGGGTCTGGTCCACATCAGCGAGATGAGCTGGACCCGGAACGTGAAGCACCCGTCGAAGCTGGTGGCGATCGGCGACGAGATCGAGGCGGTCGTGCTGAAGGTCGATCGGGACGAGGAAAAGATCTCGCTCGGCATGAAGCAGATCGAGGAGGATCCGTGGCTCGCGCTGCCGGCGAAGTACCCGACGGGCACGCGCGTGACGGGGAAGGTGCGGAACCTGACGTCGTTCGGCGCGTTCGTCGAGATCGAGCCGGGGATCGACGGTCTGATCCATATCTCGGACCTGAGCTGGACGAAGCGCGTGCAGCATCCGTCCGAAGTGCTGCGTAAGGGCGACGACATCGAGGTCGTGGTCCTCGGGGTGGATGCGGAGAACAAGCGGATCTCGCTGGGGCTGAAGCAGCTCGAGGAGGATCCGTGGTCGCGCCTGGTCGATCAGTACGCGCCGGGCGTGGAGGCGCGCGGCACGATCGTGCGGCTGCTGGACGAGGGCGTGGTCGTCGACCTGGGCGGCGACGTCGAGGGCTTCGTCCCGAACAGCCAGCTCGGGATCGAGAACCTCAAGGACCCGGCGGACCACTTCCGCGAGGGTCAGCCGCTGGATCTGCGGGTCCTCGAGTCGGACGCGGTGAATCGTCGCATCGTGCTGACGGTGGTCGCGATCCCGGATTACGAGGGCGGCGCGACACCGGCGGGGACGGAGCTGGTCACGGAGACCGAGGTCCGTCCGACGGAGGAGCAGATCGAGGACCAGGCCGCTGCGCCGGAGTCGTCGATCGAGGCCGAGGTCCCGGCGGCCGAGCTGGCTGCGGAGGAGGCACCGGCCGAGGAGGAGCGCCCGGCCGAGGAGGCCTGAGCCGCGGCGACAGGGTCGCTCCGGCGGAAAAGAGAGGACGGGTTCCCTTTCGGGGCCCGTCCTCTTTCTCGTTGTATGGCCCGTGTGCCTTCGGGTCGCGGGGCCCATCGGTACGCCCGCGCTGCTTCGCGACGTGCCCCGGAGTGCGTGAATTGGCAAGGAGCCGGGATCCGGCTATTTTCAGGAGTTGCACGCGAGTTCGGTCCGGCCTCCGGCGTGGCGCGGCACGCGGCGGGAGAGACGATAGGTCGATGGCAGCGAATCGGATGGGGGGCCTGGCGGCGGCCGTGGTACTGGCCGGTTGCGCGGCCGGGGCCGGGAGGCCGGAAGGAGCGACGGTTCCGCGGGAGGAAGCCGGCCCGGCGGTGCTCGCCGTGCCGGTGCGGATCGGCGTCGTCGTTCCGCGCAGCGGTGCGGAGGAATGGGTCCGGTACGGCGAGCTGGTGCTCGAGGGGGTAGAGCTCGCGGCCCGCGAGCGCGCCGATGCGGAAGGGGCTCGCCCGGTCGAGCTGGACGTCGTCGACGACGGCGGCGACCCGGAGCGCGCCGCGGACGCCGTGCGGGCGCTGGAGTCGCGCGGCGCCGTCGCGGTGATCGGCCCGATCCTCCCGGGCGTGGCGGAGGCGGCGGCGCGGGCGCGATCGGATGCGCGGCTCGTGTTGATCGACCCGATCGGGGCCTCGGACCCGACGGCGCCGAACGTGTTCGCTCTGAACGCGCCTGACGCGCTCGGCGCGGAGGCGCTGGCGCGGTACGCGGCGCGGATGGGGTGGGTCCGGGCGGCGGTCCTGTACCCGCGCGTTGGCGCGCACCGGCGGCAGGCGGAGGCGTTCGCCGCGACGTTCCGCGCGGCGGGCGGGCGGATCGTCGCCGACATGCCGTACGACGCGGGTACGACGACGTTTGCGACGCACCTGCGGGCGATCGCGGCGGCGGCGCCGCAAGTCGTATTCGTCCCCGTTCCGGAACGGGACGTCCATCAGATCGCGCCTCAGATCACGTACTACGGGTTGGCCGGGGCCGGCGTGAAGGTGCTCGGCGGCGAGGACTGGGCCGCGGAGTCGGTGCGGGACCGCGTCGCGATGCGCTACCTCGAGGGCGTCGTCGTGGCGACGCCGTTGCCGCCGTCGAGCGACGAGGTCGCGTGGGGCGAGTTCGTCGCACGCTACGAGCAGGCGTACCGTCGGTCGCTGCGGCACCCGTTCCCGGCGCTCGGCTACGACGCCCTGGCGCTCGTTCTCGCCGCCGTGGACGCCGGTGCGGATTCGCCGACGGAGGTGGCCGAAGCGATGCACCGCGTCCGGTCGCTCCGTGCGGCGACGGGGGTGCTTTCGATAGACCAGGGGCGCGTGGTTCGGCGCCCGTTCCTGATGCGGTACGAGCAGGGGATACTCAGGCCGGCGATGGGGCCGAGAGACGCCGCGTCGCCGCCGCCCGACGATGGGTGGAGGGATCGTTGAGATGAGCATGCGCGAGCGACTCAAGCAGCTCGAGGAGCTGCGGCGGGAGTCGGAACTCGGTGGTGGGGAGGAGCGCCTCAAGGCGCAGCACGAGCGGGGGAAGCTCTCCGCTCGGGAGCGGCTGGACCTCCTCCTGGACGAGGGGAGCTTCGTCGAGCTCGACCGCTTCGTCACGCACCGGACGGTGGGGTTCGGCCTGGAGCGCAAGAAGATCCTGGGCGACGGCGTCGTCACCGGGTACGGCACGATCCACGGCCGTCTGGTCTACGTCTTCAGCCAGGACTTCACTGTGTTCGGCGGCTCGCTCTCGGAAGCCCACGCCGAGAAGATCTGCAAGATCATGGACCTGGCGCTGAAGAACGGGGCGCCGGTCATCGGGCTGAACGACTCGGGCGGCGCGCGGATCCAGGAGGGCGTCGTCTCGCTCGGCGGCTACGCCGACATCTTCCTCCGCAACACCCTCGCCTCGGGCGTGGTCCCGCAGATCAGCGCGATCCTGGGGCCGTGCGCCGGCGGCGCCGTCTACTCGCCCGCGATCACCGACTTCGTCTACATGGTCCGCGGCACGAGCTACATGTTCGTGACGGGGCCGAACGTCGTGAAGACGGTCACGCACGAGGACGTCGACATGGAGGGGCTCGGCGGCGCGGACGTGCACGCAACGACGTCCGGCGTCGCCCACTTCGCGATGGACTCCGAGGTCGAGTGCCTGGAGTCGATCCGGACGCTCTTCCGCTACATCCCGCAGAACAACCGCGAGGATCCGCCGCGGCGCGAGACGGACGACCCCTTCGACCGGGCGGACGAGGAGCTCCTCGACATCGTGCCGGACGAACCGACGAAGCCGTACGACATGCACGAGGTCATCCGGCGCGTCGTCGACGACGGCGAGTTCTACGAGGTCCACAAGGACTTCGCGCAGAACATCATCGTCGGCTTCGCGCACATCGGCGGGCATTCGGTCGGGATCGTCGCGAACCAGCCGGCGGTGCTGGCCGGCGTGCTCGACATCAACAGCTCGGTCAAGGGCGCGCGCTTCGTGCGCTTCTGCGACGCGTTCAACATCCCGCTCGTCGTCTTCGAGGACGTTCCGGGCTTCCTCCCCGGCGTGGGTCAGGAGCACGGCGGGATCATCCGCCACGGCGCGAAGCTGCTCTACGCCTTCTGCGAGGCGACGGTCCCGCGGATCACGGTGATCACGCGCAAGGCGTACGGCGGCGCGTACGACGTCATGAACTCGAAGCACATCCGCGGCGACCTGAACCTGGCCTGGCCGACGGCGGAGATCGCGGTCATGGGGCCGAAGGGGGCGGTGGAGGTACTGTTCCGGAAGCAGATCTCCGAGGCCGAGGACCCCGAGGCGGAGGCGAAGCGGCTGGAGGCGGAGTACCGCGATCAGTTCGCGCATCCGTACGTGGCGGCCGCTCGCGGGTACGTGGACGATGTGATCGACCCTCGCGAAACCCGGGCACGGCTCATCAGCGGGCTGGACATGCTGAGGAACAAGAGGGACGAGAATCCGTGGAAGAAGCACGGGAATATTCCGTTGTGAGGGGGCAGGGGTCAGGTGTCAGGGCTCAGGGCTCAGGGCTCAGGGCTCGGGGCTCGGGGCTCGGGGCTCGGGGCTCGGGGGTGGCGGCCGGGGGGCGCAGGGGGCG
>Ga0207864_1001106_pt1 | contig 31709 bp, 24 predicted proteins | sample HigsolmetaAR202D_FD_184834 | JGI IMG/M metagenome (GOLD analysis project Ga0207864, IMG submission 184834) | Ionic liquid and high solid enriched microbial communities from the Joint BioEnergy Institute, USA - AR20-2-D (SPAdes) (version 2) ... | reverse complement strand
GGTGCTGGAAGACCCCCGGGCTGACGACCTGAATACGCTCTACGTGGCGGCCGATGCCGTCATTCCGATCGAAGCTCGCGTGACCGAGGACCGCACGGCGGTTACACGCGTCTGGCTGCGCTACCGCCGCAGCGACCGTTCCGAGCAAGGCACGTTTGAGGAGCTTCTCTACGAGCGGGCCGAGGGACCGCCGCACCGCCCGGAAGGCCTGGCCAGCCCCGAACTGGGCGAAGTGCTGTCGATCCAGGCGGCGTGGTCGCTGACGCCGCTGAACCTGCCGCCTCGCACCCAGCTTGAGGTTACGCTGGCCGCTACCGATTTTGCAGGCCGCGAAGGCGTCAGCACGCCGCCGCTGCGGCTCACGGTGGCCACGCGCGGTGAACTGCAAGACCGGCTCGCCCAGCGGCAAGGTGAACTGCTGTCGCACCTGGCCGAGCTGTTGGCCTCGCAGCGCCAAGCTCGCACCCAACTCGGCGCGGCGGAGCAGGAATTGAAGGATCTGAACGCTCTGCGGCAGGCAGGCTTCGACCAGCTTAAGGGAGCCAGCGCCGGTCAGGAACAAGTGCGCCGCGGCCTGGCCGATGCCGAGGAAGGCTTGCCGGCCGAGATCGCCCGGCTGCTGGCCTCGCTGGAAATGAACCGGATCGACGCCACGGAAACGCATCGGCAGTTGGAGCAGTTGGCCGCTGAATTGTCACGGCTCGACCAGCAGCATCTGACCCCGCTGGCCGAGCAGCTTCCGCAGGCGGTGCGGTCGGTGCAGCAGGCCTTTGAAGCCAACAGCGACGATGTCGTGCCGATCGAGCAGCAGGTGGCCCAGCAGCTTGCCGCCGCCGGCAAGCATCAGGACGCCGTGATCGAGGGCCTGGAGCGGTTGCAAGCGGAAATGACCCAGTGGGACAACTACCGCCGGTTTGCCCGCGAGTTGAGCGTGCTGCGGCGTGAGCACGAGTCCATCGCTCAAGAAACGGCACGGCTGGGCCGGGAAACCGTCACACGCCGTTTCGACGATCTCACCCCGCAGCAGCAGACCGACTTGCGGCAGCTTGCCCGGCGGGAGGACGAACTGGCCCGGCGGCTGGACGTCATCCAGCAGAACATGGAACGGATGAGCCGCGAGCTGGAAGAAACCGATCCCATGGCGGCGGGCGTGCTGACCGATGCCCTGCATCATGCGCGGCAGCAGGGGCTGAGCAACCGCCTCCGCGAAGCCAGCCGCAAGGTGCAACAGAACCAGGTGGGGCAGGCCATTGGCGAGCAGAACGCCATCGCGGGCAGCTTGGAAGAGATGCTCGATATCCTCGTGGGCCGCCGCGAACATGAACTTTCGCGGCTGGTCGACAAGCTCCGCGAGGCGCAGAACGAACTGAACCGGCTGCATGAGCGACAGCAGACGCTTCGCGAGCAGGCTCAACAGGCTGCCGGACTCGCGGATCAGGCTCAGCAGCGGCGGCGACTTGAACAACTGCGGCGCGAGCAGGCCGAAGTCCGCCAGCAAACCGAGCGGCTCGCCCGGCGTCTCCAGCGACTGCAGGCCGAACAGGCGGCCCAGGCCATGCAGCAGGCCAGCCAGAGCATGCAAGGGGCCGAGGACGCCGCCGGCCACGACCAGGCCGAGCAAGCCGGCCAGGAAGCCCAGCAAGCGCTCGACGATCTGCAAGAAGCCCAGCAGGAACTGGCCAACCGGCTCCGCCAAGCCCAACGTAACTTGGCCCAGGAGCAATTGGCCAAGATCGAGGATCAGCTCAAGAGCCTCCGCGACCGCCAGCAAACGGTCGTGGACGAAGTGCTTCGCCTGCGCACCATTGACAGCGAGCGTGGGCTGGGCGAAGCCGAGAAGGCAACCGCCCGTGACCTGGGGCGTTCGCAAGACCTGCTGGCGGAAGAGACCCTGGACCTGAGGGCGACCATCGCCCAGGCCGAAGTTTTCGCCGCCACGCTGCAACTGGTGGCGCGCGATATGGAGGCCGCCTCCAACCTGCTCCGGCAGGCGAACACGTCGACCGAACTGACGCGGCTGACTCAGGCGGCTCATCGCCGGCTCGAGCAACTGGTCCGTTCGCTGGAGGCCGTGCAGGCCAAACCACCCGCGGAGTCCAGCCCGCAATCGCCCGAGCAGCAGGAGCCGGGCTCGCAGGCCCCCACCGACGGTATTCCCGCCCTGGCCCAGTTGCGGATGCTCAAGATGATGCAAGAAGACGTGAAGGCCAGGACCGCCGCGCTCGATGCCGAGTTGGCCGGTCAGCCGCCCAAGACCGAGGCCCAACGGCGGCAGTTGGCCGAACTGGCCGAGGAACAGGGCCGCCTGGCCGAATTGATGTTGAACCTTTCGCAGCCCAGCGAGCCGCAGACGCCGAAGGTGCCCGACCCGAGCGACGAAACCCGGCTGCGGCGGCACGATCTCAAGCAGAGGGCCGTAGCGCGGCGATAAGCCGCAGGATCGAGTTCTTTTCACACATGCGTTGAGAAGCTTCCGGGCGTAGGGGGAGCGCATCATGCGGTCGCCAGCGATCAGCGGAGGAGGAGCGATGGAGAGAAGTGCCAGGCAATCGCCGGGGCAGCTGATCCTTGGGCTTACGGCCGCGGCGGCCGGTGTGTTGTTGGCTGCGGCGTTCGCCTGGGCCCAAGACGAACAGGCCAACGAGGGGCCGGCCGGCAATCCGTACGCGGCCCGCCCAGGCGCTTCGGCCGACGAGCTCGCCCGCTTCATCCGCCAGATGCAGCTCAAGCCGGAGTCGATCCGCAATCGCGCGATCTTCCAGGAAGCCCTGGCCGATGCCGGCGAGCGGCTGTTGCAGGCCAAGGCCACCGACGAGCAGCGCAAACTGGCGGCGGAAACGCTGCTGGCTGCCCTGCACCAACAGGCCGTGCTGGGCGATACCAAGGCCGATGCCCGACTGATGACCTGGGCGGCCCGGCTCGCCGACGATCGGCAGGAAGCCATCGCCGCCGCGGCCCGGATGCACCTGCTGGAAGGGCGGCTGATGGAATCCCGGGCAGGCAAGCCCACGGTGGACGACGTGCGCAGCCTGTTCGAAGAAGTCAAAACGACGCTGATGCGCGAGTCGCCCACGCGGCGTCACCTGCGGCTGATTTCGGAAACCGTGGGGCTGATTAACGGCATCGCCGACGCCAAGGTGAAGGACGAACTGTTCGACCAGTTGGGCGAGCTTCTGGTCAAAAGCAAGGATCGTGAAGTCGCCCGCTACGGCAAACAGATCCTCAAAAAGCCCAGCGAATCCGATAAGCCGTAACCGCGGCTGGAGTCATCCGCCGGCACAGTCGTACGGCGGCCGTAAGCTCCGCTTGTCGCAATAGGTAAAGCGTTTAGAATGGCAAAATCATGCGGTTGCTTGCGTCGTGAGGATGGCTGGCCCGGTGCGGCAACCGCCTCTTGCGCGTAGACGCTAGCGGTCGTCGACAAGACCCAGCGAGAACCGACAAGACACAACGGACGTGACGTTTGAGCCGGCCGCCTGGGCGTGGCCGGCTCGCGAAGGTTTCAGATCCTATTTGCTGAATCAGGTGTGCGAGGAAAGCAATGAGTGGCCCGATCGTTCGCACGGGGTCGACGGAGCAGTTTGCCGCGGGCTGGGACCGCATCTTCGGCAAGAAGAAGACGACGGCCAGCGCGTCGGAGAAGAGCACCGCCAAGAGCAGCACTAAGGCCGCCAAGAGTGCCAAGAGCGCCACGAAGAGCAGCCCCAAGAAGAAGGCTGCTAAGAAGAAGGCCGCCAAGAAGAAGAGCGGCAAGTAAACCGCTGACGCAGCGGCGGTAAGCGCCACGCGAAGCAGAGGGGGGGCGGAACACGCCGCCCCCTTTTATCGGGATTGGGATGTAGCCCCCGAGAGTTCTCGGCTTGGGGGCTTTTTTGCTGCGCCCATTGGGCGTAGAGGCTTTCGCGGCTGGTGCGGTATTGCCGCAGTTTCCCTTCGCATGTGGGGGGGCGACTGGCGACCGGAGGCTGCGGTTTTCGCATACCTGACGCACAAGCTGCCCGACCTGTTTGACCGGGGCTGGAGCGGACCTAGAGTTTTAGGGACGGAACGCCGTCGCAGTGGTTCGCGGAGCAGGGAGGGATGGCAGTTGGATGCCGGACTTCGCGCGGTAACCTTTAGGCCGTCTGGGCGCGGTCGACTCCGGAGCAATCCTCGCCGGCTCCGGTCGCAAGCTGCCCAGCCGACCGTTTGGCTTGGATCAGCGAGGCATCGGCATCGTGACGGCCAAGAAACCGGTAAGCCCCGCAGCAGCGATGCTGCTGGCCGAGTCGCGGCGCTGGACCCGGTTCCTCACCGACGACACGACCACGGTTTCCTGGCAATACCAGGGCGAGCCGGTCGTGCTCACGGTGTGCGATGAATCGTACGGCGGGCTGGGAGTCCTGGTACCGCCGGGCGTGAACCTGGAAGTCGGCCAGGAAGTCGTCGTGCAATATCGCAATGCTCCCATGCGGGGCATCGTCCGGTACGTCATTCCCCACGACGGCGAGATTCGCCGCGCCGGCCTGGAATGGGTGACGTACCAGCGGGAAGCGAACCTCTGACCCGGTTGCCCCCTCAGCAATATCGACCCACAGAAAAACGCCAGCCTCGGATGTTTCGACCCGAGGCTGGCGTTTGGTTTTTTGCGTGTGGGTGCGACCGCCAGTGGCGGCGAGCTCGCGAACTTACTGGGCGCTCTGCAGGGCCTGCAGCGCGGCGTCGTAGTCGGGCTCTTCGGTGACTTCCTTCACCACCTGGGCGTACACCACCTTGCCTTGCGAATCGAGCACGAACACGCTGCGGGCGAGCAGCTTCAGTTCCTCGATCAGCACACCGAAGGCATTGCCGAAGCTGCGGTTCTGGTAGTCGCTGGCGACGCGGATGTTCTTGATGTTCTCGGCGCCGCAGAAACGGTTCATGGCAAACGGCAGGTCGAGGCTGATCGTCACGGCGTTGATCTTGTCGCCCAGGGCCTCAAGCTTCTCGTTGAACCGCTTGGTCTGGGTGGCGCACACGCCGGTGTCGAGCGAGGGCACGACGCTGATCAGCGTGGGCTTGCCCTTCAGATCCGCCAGCGAGATGGTCTTCAGACCGCCTTCGAAGTAATGCACGGTGAAATCGGGCGCCGGCTGGCCGACCTTTACTTCTTCGCCCGCCAGCGTCATCGGGGTGCCCTTGAACGTGACTGCACCAGCGCGAGACATATGAACCTTCTTTCTGGTCGATAGGGGAGAGAGCCTGGGGAAGCGGCGACCGGCGCACCAAGCCGCCAGACAGCCGCGGCGGCAAAACGATTTGCGTGGTGGCTAGTATGCCCTTTTGAACGCTGGCATCAAGAGGCGAGGCCGCCGGCGCCCGTCTCCGGACGCGCGCACTCGCCGCTGGTTGCCATTACTCCAGCGAGGCCAGCACCCCGCGCACGATCTTCCGCAACTTGGGTTCGCAAATGGCGGCCGTGGCCAGAATGTGTTCGATCTGCACCGGTTGCAGCGCGTCGGGCAGGCACATATCGGTAATGGCCGACAGGCCCAGGACGCGCATCCCGGAGTGCACGGCCACCAGCACCTCGGGCACGGTGGACATGCCCACCACGTCGGCCCCGATCAGCCGCAGGAAGCGGTACTCGGCCCGCGTTTCGAGGTTGGGGCCGGTCACGGCCACGTACACGCCCTTGTGGGCGACGATGTCCTCGCGGCGGGCGATGGTCAGCGCCTGGTCGATCAGCTTGGGATCGTAGGGCTGGCACATGTCGGGGAAACGCGGCCCCAGGTTGTCATCGTTGATGCCAATCAAGGGGTTACCCCACATCAGGTTGATGTGGTCCTCGATCACCATGATTTCGCCGGCGCGGTACTGCGGGTTCAAACCGCCGCAGGCGTTGGAGACGATCAGCAGCTCGGCTCCCAGCGCCTTCATCACCCGGATCGGGAAGGTGATCTGCTGGTGCGTGTAGCCTTCGTAGGCGTGGAAGCGGCCTTCCATGCCGACCACCATTCGGCCCTCCAGCCGCCCGATGATCAGGTTGCCCTTGTGGCTGATGGCCGTCGATCGCGGGAAGTGCGGGATCGTTTCGTAGGGGATGGTGACTTCGGCTTCGATTTCCTGGCCGAGGTCGCCCAGTCCGGTGCCCAGGATGATGCCCACCTGGGCCTGGCCGGTCCAGTTTTCGCGAATGCGAGCCACAGCCTCGCGAATCTGCCTGGCTAGTTCGAGCATGGCGTATTTTCGTAGATCGGGGATGGCGGACAGTTAGGGAGGAGCGGGCCGGGGCCAACACGGCCGCATCGGCCATGGTATCGGGGTATGCCGCTATCCGCCAGACAGATCGCGGCCAGAGTTTGCCGCGTGCAGCATGCCGCTACGGATCAGAAATCGCCAATCAAAACCTGGGCGCGCGAAAAAGCGGCGGACGAAACCCGGTGTTTGCGGAGTTTCGTGACCGCCGCTGCTGTGTGATCCTGAAGGTTGACCGACTAGCGACGATCAATAGTCGTCGAAGTCGTCCTCATCATCCTCATCGTCAAAGTCGTCGTCATCGAACTGGGCATCGTCGTCGTCAAAATCGTCATCCTCGTCATCTTCGCCCAGCTCGTCGTAGCCCAGCATGGAGCCGATATCGAGTGTCCCCAGGTCGATGAACTCGTCGCTCGCGAGGCTGTCGTCGAGCGAGGCCAGACTGTCGGTCAGCGGCTGTTCCTGGACGGCCAGGTTGCCGTAAGTCTGGAGCAGGTCTTGATAACCCGGCAGCTCGCGGACCGATTCCAGGTCCGGGTCCGATTCCAGGTGGACCACGTCGTCGTAACCGACCTCAAAGGCCTGCCACAGTTCGGCCAGGGCCTCTTCGTTGCGTCCCACCAGGGCCAGGCTGCACGCCAGGTTGTAATGGGCCACGCCGTCCATGGGACGCAGTTCCACCAGGCGCTGGTCCACCTTGAGCGCGCGGCGGTGCAAGCCGCGGCGCGAGAGCAGTTCGCCCTGTACCCGCAGGACCTCGACCTGGTCGGGATTGCGCTCGAGGATGTGATCGTAGAATTCGATGTCGAATTCCAGTTGATCCTGGCTCTTCCAGCGTGTAACGGCGGTCACGCCGCACTCACGCTTGGTCGCTTGACCTTGGGCACTCTTTTTCCCCGCCATGGGCCGCTCTCCCTCTTAATCCGGTGAAATCAGTGGCCTCGTACGTCAATCGTACCTCGCAGTCCAGCCGCCGGATAGGGTTGCCGGCGCAATGTCGGACGGGGCGGGCTACGCCAACGCTGGTGGGTGCCAGCACGACGCGAAGTTTCGGGCCGGCATTCGTTCCCGCACCGCTCCAACACGCCTCGCCGCTACCCTTCACGAAAACACACCTTAAGGCGACGTGCCGCAGGCCGGGGCTGGTCGTAAGTCGCGTTGCAGCGAGCCGCCGCGGCGCGTGCGCGACTGGGGAAGCCGCTCACCGCCGGCGCGAAATTTATTTGACCGGATTGGTCAAAGTCCCGATCGACCCGATGGTGGCTTCCACGACGTCGCCCGGCTTGAGGTAGGTACCGGTCGTATTGCCCACGCCCGCCGGCGTGCCCGTGGAGATAATGTCGCCGGGGTGCAACGTCACGCTCCGCGAGATGAACTCGATCACGGCCGCCACCGGGAAGATCTGCTGGCCCGTATTGGCGTTCTGCTTCAATTCGCCGTTTACGGTCAGCTTCATCGGCAGCGTTTCGGGCTTGATGGTGTCGGCCGAGGCGACGCAGGGGCCCATCGGGCAGAAGGTGTCGTGCCACTTGCCGTGCAGCCAGTCGAAGAAGGCGTCGTTGCGCCGCTCCTTGCGGTCGGGATTGGGGCGGTAGCGGCGGTCCGACACGTCGTTCACTACCGTGTAACCTGCCACGTAATTCAGCGCTTCCCGCTCTGAGACGCCCTTGGCCGTCTTGCCGATGATCACGCCCAGCTCCAGCTCCCAGTCGATATGGTCGGGCGACACCTCGGGGATCACGATCGGATCGCCCGGGTTGGTGAGCGTGGTGATGGGCTTCATGAACACGTAGGGGAAGGTTTCACGCCGCTCGGCCGCGATGCCGCCGCCCTCGCGAATGTGCTCGGCGTAATTGCCCGCCAGGAGGAAGATCTTGCTGGGGTTGGGCACCGGCACCAGCAGCTTGACGTCGGCCGGGGCCGGCGACGCGCCGGTAGGCAGCTTGCCGCGATTGGCGTGCACCCAGGCGGCCAGTTGGCTGGCGGCCTGGAAGTCGCTGCCGCAGGGCAGTAACGGGAGCAGGCTATCGCTTTCCGAGAGGGCGATTTCCTTGCCGGTGGCCTGGCGGTATGCGGCGGCGGCCGCGGCGACGGATACGACGCCTTCCTCGGAATAGAAGCCACGGTGCGTTTGGCCCTGATGCTGGAAACGGCAGACACGCATCGCTTACTCCCCGCGGTTGCATGGAACGTTCGGAGGTTGACCGGCCTGGTGGGCACAACCTGGCAGGCGGCACGTTCGTGCCGCGCCTGCCGTAAGCGGCCTCGACCACAGGCGTCACTTTCGGGCCCGCGGCGCGCCATGTCAAGCAGCGGGGGGTAGGCAGCGTGCGGCTGATATTGGCAAGCGTTTCAGACGGCCGCCAGCACCGGTTCGTCAGCCGGGCCGGTGCTTTCGGGCAGGAACGGGGCATCGCACAGGTCGGCGATCGAATCGACGATGATGTCGGGCCGATAGGCGTAACGCTTCAGGTCCTCCAGCTTGGTGCCGCCGGAAAGGACGAGGATCGTGCGGTAGCCCATCTGCACGCCGCCCAGGATGTCGGTTTCCATGGTGTCGCCGATGATCGTGGTTTCGGCGGCGGCCAGCCCTAGTTGTTTGCGGGCGGCCCGCATCATGATCGGGCTGGGCTTGCCCAAGCCAAACGCGGTGACGCCCGTGGCGGCTTCGAGCATGGCCACGATGGCGCCGCAGCCGGGGCGGATACCGTCCTGCGTGGGGCAGTTGGGATCGAGGTTGGTGGCGATCAGCTTGGCTCCGCCGGCGATCATCCGCACGGCGGCTTCTACCTGTTCCATGGTCACGGTGCGGCCCTCGCCGACCACCACGTAGTCCGGATCGGTATCGACGATGGAGTAGCCGTTGCGGTGCAAGGCGTGCAGCAGGCCGCCTTCACCGATGACGTACGCCGTGCCGCCGGGCTTTTGCGCGGCGAGGAAGCGCGCGGTGGCCATCGAGCACGTGAAGATGTGTTGCTCCTGGGCGTCGATGCCGAGCCGGCGCAGCTTGGTGGCCACGTCGCGCCGCGTCCGCTGGCTGTTGTTCGTCAGAAAGAGGAACGGGATATCGAGTTCGCGCAGCCGTTGGATGAACCGGTCGGCACCGGGAATCAGTTGCGAACCTCGGTAGATCACACCATCCATGTCGATCAGAAATCCGTGTTTCATCGTTGGCGACTTTCGCATGCAGTGGTGGTCAGACGGTGACAATGTTCGTGTTGCCAAGCGAGTGTTGCAGTACGTGACGGTTAAGACGCATTGAACGAATCAATGCGAGTGTTCGCGTTGTTATGCGTTGGGGTAGGTATGCCGTGGGGCGTGCAATCAACCGGTGGGATGTTTGGGGCGGGCAGCGCGGCGGTGGAAATGCAAACGGCGCGCCAACCTTCATCGCTGCTGACGTGCTTCAGACGGTGCATCGCAGAAATGCCCCGTTTTTATGCGGAATTACAGCTACTTGGTGCGCTATGTTCTGTTTCAGAACACCAGCCAGCAGCGCGATCTGTTCCCCCCGCAAGGCGATAGCACGTTGATGGGCCGTGCAAACAACACAGGCAGCCGCTTCCCATGCGCTAGGCAAACAAGCCGCGTTGGCAGGGGGGATTTATGACGGCATTCAGCCGGCCATCCGGCTAGATTGACGCTTGGTTGCCCTGGGGGGCTGCCTGTCGCTTTTTCACGCTGGAGGTGAAGCCATGCAGGCGGACGTGCGAGCTCTGACGTGCCGGTTATTCTTGACGATCGCGGCCACGTTGATGGGGCTGCCGGCTGCGATGGCGGCAAGTGATGATCCATTGCCTTCCTGGAACGATGGCCCCAGCAGGCAGGCGATCATCGAGTTCGTCCAGGCGACTACCCGCGAAGGCAGTCCTCACTTTGTGCCGCCGGCTGAACGCATTGCCACGTTCGATCACGATGGCACGCTATGGGTGGAGCAGCCGCTTTACACGCAGGTGGTGTTCGCGGCCCAACGGGTAAACGCCCTGGCGGCTAGCCATCCCCAGTGGCAGACGACCGAGCCGTTCCGGTCGCTTCTGGAGAAAGGCGAGGCGGCGCTGGCCGACTTCAGCATCGAGGACTTTGCGAAAGTAGTGGCCGAAACGCACCAGGGGGTAACGGTCGAGAACTTCCACGCCGAGGTGCGGGCCTGGCTCGAAACGGCTCGCCACCCGCGTTTCAAACGTCCTTACACCGAGCTGGTGTATCAACCGATGCTGGAGCTGATGCAGTATCTCCGGGCCAACGGTTACCGGACCTACATCGTCACCGGCGGAGGCCAGGAGTTTGTGCGCGCTTTTGCGGAGAAGGTCTATGGGGTGCCGTCTGAGCACGTGGTGGGCTCGGCGGCCGGCACGCGGTTCAAGTACGCCGCCGATGGTCGGCCCGAATTGGTCAAGCTGCCACGGACGTTGTTGATCGACGACGGACCCGGCAAGCCGGAAGGTATCAACCTGATGATCGGTCGGCGACCAGTGGCGGCGTTTGGCAACTCAACGGGCGACCGGCAAATGCTGGAGTGGACGGCCGCAGGCAAGGGCGCGCGGTTGATGATGCTGGTGCATCACGACGACGGCGAGCGGGAATATGATTACGGGCCCAACTCGAAAGTGGGCCCGTTTCCCAACAGCCTGATGGAAGAAGCCCGCCGCAGCGGATGGCACGTCGTCAGTATGAAGCGTGACTGGCGGCAGATCTTCTCCTTTGAACCTTTGCCGGAGCGTTAGAGCTTTTCGCCTGCACCCGGGGCGGGCGTACTGGACGCACCGCGAGCCGAACCCAGCGAATTGACCGCGTGGGTGGTGAAACCGGCGCGGCGATAGCACTCGCTAAGCTCGAACCAGATCTGCTTGGCGATCGGTTCCGGCAATTCTTGCGCAGCCGTTTCCAACGCCGAGGCGGCAGCCGGGAAATTCGCCTGCGCCTTCAGCGCCTGGCCGCGCATGTACGACACCAAACCGCCGAACGGTCCCTCGGTGGAGAGCGGCTGCAACCGCTCCAAGGCCTGAGCCGGCATCCCCAGTTCGAGATACCCATCGGCTGCAACGAGCCGCTTGGCGATCTGCACGGGATGGAGGGTTGTCGTTGCCATGATTCACCTCAAAAGTCGTTCGGCGTGTGCCGAGTTGAGCGTCGTCGATGGGGAGTATTGCAAGGTGCGTGCCGGAGCAGCAATTCGCCAAAATGGCAAAGGTTGCGGGCAGTGCCTGCTGTAATTTAAGGACTTGCGACCGCTTCCCGAGGTTCACTGCCAAGTTGGCAGAAATCATCGCCGGTCGCGTGCCTGCCAGGCTGCTGCGACGCCATTCCGGGTGTCACAAAAACGCAACACTCACTGCTTAAAAAAGCGACACACCACTCAGTTTGATACGTGTGGGTGCGCGCAAATGTTTGTGCCGCCGACTGCGAAATCGGCGCAAACTTTTCCATCAGACGCTCTAGATGAATCGATCGATGGCTGCGTGGTAACTGGGGGTTAGTTACGCGGGCGACTTCGCACACTACTGCGCGGCGCTAGCCTTGGTGGTGCGCACCCCCCACGGGTTGGCCAGATAGTAGAAGAAGCCGTCTTCGGCATCGAGGATCAGGTCGGGCCGGCCATCGCCGTCGAAGTCGCCGACGGTAGGGCACGTAGTATGGCCGGCGAGTCGCTGCTCCGACACGCTCCCCAGGTTACGGAACCGCCATTGGCCGTCCGTGCCGACGTTCCGCCAGAACTCCACATTGATGCTGTTGAGCAACAGATCGATCCGGCCGTCGCCGTCCCAATCGGTTAGGGTCAGCTTGCGGCGGCCGCTCTTGCCGGCCCGGCCGTCGTTCAACCGCAGCGGCTCTCCCCGTTCGTCACCGAAGATGCGTTGGGGCGGTTTCAAACTCAGGTGACCCTGCGCATCGCGGAACCGTTCAAAGCAGGCCAGATAGCCTTCGTGGTCGAGGATCACCAGGTCGTTCAGGCCGTCGCCGTTTACATCGAATAGCACCGGGCTAGTGCGCCACTGGGTAACCAGCGAGCGGTCCCGGGGGTGCCACCAGTTCCACGCTGGCTTGGGCGGAGCACCCGGCCAGGCGACTTCGACACGCTGGGCCGCGGCCAGCTTGGGCTGCTGCCGGGTGCCAATGTTGCGGTACCAGAGGATCTCGCCCCAGATGGAGTTGATGACGAAGTCGGGCAGGCCGTCGCCATCGAAGTCGCCGGCTGCCGGCACGGTGTAGCCCCACTTGGCTTCGGCCGGTCCTTGGATCGAGCCGTTCTCGCCCGCTTGGATGCGGATCACCTGGCCGTCGGCCTCAAGCAGTTGTGGAAGAGCAAAGCGAGGCGTGCCGTCGGCATTTAGCCGGCCAACGTTCTCGACAAAGTGCAGGTAGCCGGCCGAGTCGCCGCAAATCAGGTCCAAATCGCCATCGCCGTCCCAGTCCACGGCGCTGGGCGTATTGAGCACGCCGGCCTTGAGGTCGTCGGCCTTTTGGCGGAAGAACACTGGTGGCAGAAAGTCAGGCTGCCCTCGCTTGCGATCAAAGCCACGGCACTCGATCAGTGCCACGCGACCATCTTCCTGGCCCACGATCAAATCCACGTCGCCGTCGCCATCCCAGTCGCAGGCGGTGACGCGGAGCATCTCCAGGTCCATCAGGATCGGGCGGCCGTTGTGCTCCAAACGCCGCCCGGCGGCATACCGCGGCTGCTGCCGCGTGCCGACGTTCTCAAAGAACGTGAAATGGTCGAGAAAGCTGCCGCACACCAGGTCCAGATCGCCGTCGCCGTCCCAGTCGGCGAAGTTTGGGGAGGGGCAACCGTACACGTCCAGCGGGCCGTCGCCGGCTTGAAGCTGCACGGCCTCGTCGTATTGCGGCTTCTCGTTGCTGCCGAGGTTTTTGACAAAGTACACGTAGCCGTGCAGCGGGCCGTTGGTCCAGCGACCGGTGCGGTCGTACGCGTCGTCCCAGCCGTAGTCGCGCCAATCGCTGACGCCGATGATCAGGTCGCGCACGCCGTCGCCATCGTAATCAAGCAGTTGCCACTGGTTGGCGCGGCCGATGTGGAATTGCGGTTTGAACGGCAGCGGCTGCCCGCCGGCCAGGCACTTATTCAGGAAGTCGTCATGCCATCGGCCCGGCGTGCAGACGACCGGCTGGCCGTCGTTCCACGCCAGCATCACGTTGGCGTGCGCTTCGCCAATCCGCACGGCCGGCCGAAAGACCGGCAGCTTGCCGCCGCCGGGGTTCTCGAAGAAGTACACGCCTGGCGAAGGCTTGTTGCTGGTGGATACGATCAGGTCCAGGTCGCCATCGCCGTCGTAATCGATCGGCAGTGGTATCGCCCACAGGCCCACGCCCAGATCGGTGACTGCGTTCTCTTGCGCCACCTTGAGCCGCGTGAGTTGCCCTTGGCCGTGGCGCTCGTCGGCCCAGGCCGAACCAAAAAGCATCTGGCAGCCCAGAACCGCAATCCAGCAGGCTGACCACAGTACCCTGCCGGCACGCCGACATTCGGCCGATGCCTGCACGTGCGCATACTGCTGGAACCGAACCGACGGTTGTGGCGAAGGCTGCTGGAACATCATCACCTGCTGCGGATCGTAGGGAGCATCGAACGAAGTTCGCCCCAGGGAAGGCTGGTCACTATATTAGCCTACAGCCCCCTCGCCAGGCGACTCGCTGCGGCGGCTCTGCCCACAGCGCGGGGGACTTGGGCCGATTTCCGGCAGACGTTCCAACCCCAGCGACCCGACGCCATGACGCTGCTCTATACCGATCCGTGTTTTCTCGAGCACGACACCGGCCGGCACCCCGAGAATGCCAACCGCCTCAAGCACATCACCGCCCGGCTGGAGGAACAAAAGCTGATCGAACGCTGTGCGCGGCCTCACTGGCAGCCGGCCACGGTGGAACAGATCGCCGCGATCCATCGCCGCGACTACATCGGCGAGGTGGAGAAGACGGCCAACCGCGGCGGCGGGCAACTGGACCCCGATACCGTGGTTTCCAAAGCCTCGTATGAGGTGGCCCGGCAAGCCGCCGGGGCCGCCATCGATGCCGTGCAGCGGGTCTTGGCCGGCGAAGATACCACGGCGCTGTGCCTGGTCCGCCCGCCGGGGCACCACGCGCTTTCGGCCAGGGCGATGGGCTTTTGCCTGTTCAACAACGTGGCGATCGCCGCGCAGCATGCCCGGCGGCAAGGGCTCGACCGCGTGCTGATCGTCGATTGGGACGTGCATCACGGCAACGGCACACAGGACATCTTCTGGACCGACGGCACGGTGGGCTTCTTCTCGATCCATCGTTGGCCGTTCTACCCTGGCACCGGCAGGGCTTCGGAAACCGGGGCCGGCGACGGCCTGGGGGCCACGGTTAACGTGCCGGTGGAGATCGGCACGCCCCGAGATCGCTACTTTGACCAGTTCCGCATCAAGGTGGAGGCCCTGGCCGACAAGATGAAACCGCAACTGGTGCTGATCAGCGCCGGCTTCGACGCCCATCGCGATGACCCCATCGGCTCGCTGGGCCTGACCACCGAAGACTTTGGCGAACTGACCGCGTTTGTGTGCCAACTGGCCCAGGCTCATTGCGGCGGCAAGGTGGTCAGCCTGCTGGAGGGCGGCTACAACCCCAACCGGCTGGCCGAAAGCGTGGAACTGCACCTGCGGGGACTGCTGGAAGCCTCGGAAAAAGCCAAAGGCGGCACATCCCGTTAAGCGGTGTGGGGCGACATGGTACGTTGCGGCGGACGGCAGTTTTGAGTCGCTTTGGAACAAAACTTTCAGCGCCACGGCACTCAGATAAGGCGTGCCTGGGGGCGGTGAGGCACGCGGCAACTTCCAACGCCAGGAGTGCCACCCATGCTGATCGCTGTCGCCATCTTCGGCTGTTTCATCATTGCCCTGGGCGTCATCGCCCTGACGGCTCCCGCGGCGCTGGTGCGGTTCGTCGAACGGTTTTGGGCCACGCCGGCTGGTATGTACTGGGCGATCGGGTTCCGCCTGGCGCTGGGGGTGCTGTTGATCCTGGCCGCGCCGGAGAGTCGGTTTCCTCGCGGCATGCAGATATTCGGCATGGTGGTCTTGGCGGCGGCCATCGCCATCCCGATTTTGGGCTATGTGCGGCTGAGCCAGTACGCCCAATGGTGGGCCGAGCAACCGAAGTGGGTGGTGCAGTCGATGGGCTTGTTGGCGGCGCTATTGGGAGTGCTGCTGGTTTGGGCCTCGGTCGACGGCCGTGACCGCGCGCAATCCGTCATGCCGGCCACAGGTTCGATTGCCCCTTACGAGTCATCGTCGTATACTCAGCCGCTTACGAGCGGCGCTGCCGCCGGAACCGTATCCACTTGGCCGATGACGTCGTTTCGTTATGTCCGGTACGCCCTTTACTACCGCCGCTCAAGCCACTCCGCCGTTTTACGTGGGGGTGGATCTTGGGGGAACGAATATCAAGGTTGGTGTGGTGGATGACTTGGGGCGCACCCTGCACCACTTCAGCATCCCTACCGAAACCGAACGCGGTCCCGATGACGGCGCCCGCCGGATGGCCGAAGCCGTTCACCGGGTGATCGAAGAAGCCGGACTGAAGAAAGAAGACGTCGTCCGCGTGGGCCTGGGCTCGCCCGGCACGATGGACGTCCCGGCTGGCATGCTGCTGCGCCCGCACAATCTGCCGGGCTGGTTCAACTACCCGATTCGCGATCGGGTGGCCGAGTTCAGCGGCTTCCCGGTGACGTTTGCCAACGACGCCAACGCCGCCGCTTACGGCGAATATTGGGTCGGCCGCGGTCGCGACTTCCACAGCATGGTGCTGGTCACGCTGGGCACCGGTATCGGTTGCGGCGTGATCATCGGCGACTTGATGATCGAAGGCGAGAACAGCCACGGCGCCGAGGGTGGACACGTCGTCATTGATTTGAGCGAGAATGCCCGGATTTGTCCCTGCGGCAAGAAGGGCCACCTGGAAGGCTATGCCAGCGCCACGGCGGTGATCCACCGCACCCGCGAAGCGCTGGCATCTAACCCGGACACGAGCGTGCGGGCACGGCTGGAGGCGGGCGAAGAGCTCACACCGCTGCTGCTGCACGAGGAAGCCCACCGCGGCGATGCCTTCTCCGAGCACATCATCATGGAAACCGCCCGTTACCTGGGCGTGGGCGTCGTGACGATGCTACACATGATCGATCCCACCGGCGTGGTGCTGGGCGGAGCCATGACCTTCGGCGGTGCCGACGATCCGCTGGGCCAGCGCTTCCTCCAGCGCGTGATTCAGGAAGTGAAAGAACGCGCTTTCCCCGTGGTGGCCGAGCGGGCCATGATCGACTTTGCCCACTTGGGCGGCGATGCCGGTTACATCGGCGCCGCCGGCCTGGCGCGTCAGGCAGCCCGCAAGGCGGCCCAGCAAGGCTAACCGACCAGGCGGCTGTGCTGTGATGCCCGGCCGCTGCCGCGATCTTCCAAGCGAGCCGACACGCTTCCCATGAAAACGCTGCTCATTCTTCGCCACGCCAAGAGCAGTTGGGATGATGAATCGCTGGATGACTTCGACCGCCCGTTGAACGAGCGTGGGCAGCGCGACGCGCCCCGCATGGGGCGGCTATTGCGCGAGCGCGATCTGCTGCCGGAACTGATCCTGTGTTCGACGGCGCTGCGGGCCCGGAGCACGCTAGAAAAAGTATGCGAAGCCGCCGGCTACCAGGGGCCGTGCGTACTGCGCGACGACTTGTACCTGGCTCCCGCTGCCACCTACGTGTATCTGCTGCGGGGCGTTGAAGAGCCGGTTAGCCGGGTGATGGTGATTGGCCATAATCCCGGCTTGGAATCGTTGGTGACCGAATTGACCGGGGCGACGGAGCACATGCCGACGGCTGGCCTGGCCGTGGTCGAACTGCCGATCGACCGGTGGCTTCAGTTGCGGCGCACGACGGCCGGACGGCTGGTGCACTTCTTCCGGCCCAAGATGCTCGGAGACTAAGGGCCGCCGTTCGCGGGCGGATGCGGCCGAAAATTGCCTGCCCCGGCTGTCGTATCTTGACCGCTTTGCGCTATCTTTCTGCGGTATCCATCCGGTGGCGTTTATCATTTCGGCTGCTTATGCTGGGGGGGGACCCCATCATTTGGGCAGCACGCATGTGGGAGCTGTGGCTTGGTTGCACGCCTGGCTTGGCACTGGCCCACCGTGATTTTGGTTTCTTTTTTTGAGCTGGAGACGATGCAACGATGAATCGAGGATCGAGGCTCATTCCTTCCGAACAGACCCGGCGGCAATTCATATTCTCGGGGGCGGCGCTCGCCAGCTTGCCGTGGCTGGGCGTGAACATCGCCCAGGCGGTCACCGCGAAGGCCAGGTTCTCCAACGATCCTTTCCAGCTCGGTGTGGCCTCGGGCGATCCCTGGCCGACCGGAGCCGTGATCTGGACGCGGTTGGCTCCTGAACCGCTTGCCGGCGGCGGCATGCCGCCGGAAATCTACGAGGTTGAGTGGGAAGTCGCCGACGACGAAGGCATGACGAAGATCGTGCGCAGCGGCAAGGAGTACGCCACGCCCGCTCTGGCGCACTCGATCCACGTCGAGGTCAAAGGGCTCGAGCCGGATCGCTGGTACTGGTACCGGTTCCGCGTGGGCGATGCCGAAAGCCCGATCGGCCGGCTGCGGACCATGCCCACCCGCGACACGCTGGCCCAGCGGCTGCGGTTCGCGTTCGCTTCGTGCCAGCATTATGAGCATGGCTTGTATACCGCCTACGAACACATGGCCCAGGAAGATCTCGACCTGATCTTCCACCTGGGCGACTACATCTACGAGTACGGTGCGACTGCGAACAAGGTGCGCAAGCACAACAGCCCGGAAATTGTCTCCCTGGACGATTACCGCAACCGCTACGCACTCTATAAGACCGACGAGCATTTGCAGGCTGCTCACCGGCTCTGTCCGTGGCTGGTGGTGTGGGACGACCACGAGGTGGAGAACAACCACGCCGGCGCACATTCAGAAGACTTGTTCGTGTCGCCGGAGGAATTCCTGCTCCGCCGGGCCAACGCCTACCAGGCGTACTACGAGCACATGCCGCTGCGTCGGCGGAGTATGCCGCGCGGCCCCTTCATGCAGATTTACCGTACGATCTCCTTTGGCCGGCTGGCCGAGTTCCAGATGCTCGACACTCGCCAGTACCGCACCGATCAGCCCAACGGCGATGGCTACAAGCCGCTCAAGGGCGGGGCGCTGGATCCCAAGGGCACGATCCTGGGCAACAAGCAGGAGCACTGGCTGATGAGCAGCCTGATCCAGTCGCCGGCCCAGTGGAACGTGCTTGCCCAGCAGGTGTTGATGGCCGTCGCCAATCGAAACACCGCCAAGGAACCGCTGTACAGCATGGACAAGTGGACGGGCTACGAAGTCGCTCGTGCCCGCCTGATGGACTTCATTGCGACCCGGAAGATTCTCAATCCGGTGGTGATCACCGGCGATATCCACGCCAACTGGGTCAACGACCTGAAGGTGCACTTCAATCGCGAGGATGAGCCGACGGTGGCCACCGAGTTTGTCGGCACGTCGATTTCCTCCGGCGGCAACGGCTCGCGCTCTCTGGAAAACGAGGAGAAGCTGAAGTCGCTCAACCCGTTTGTGAAGTTCCACAGCGCCGAGCGCGGCTACGTTTCCTGCACGGTGACGCCCGAGCAGTGGCAGGCCAATTACCAGGCGGTCGAGTACATCGACCGGCCCGGTGCGCCCCTGGTCACACGCAAGGCGTTCGTGGTCGAAAGCGGTCAACCGGGCGCCAACGAACTGGGCTAAGCGGCCGCGGCTGATCGCCCGGTTCGGCGTCAGAAAGCCGATTGGCCGGGATGTCACCAAGAGCGCAAAACCGCGGGGTGCCATGGCGACATGGCACCCCGCGTTGTTCTTGGTGGTCGATGGTTGGCCCGCGCTGTGGTAATACCGCTTACAGCATGCTTTCCAGCAGCAGCCGCATCTTCCGCAGTTCGGCGTGGTGATCGATGCCCGAGTCGGGTTCGTCGACGATATCCACGCAGAGGGCCCGCGTGTACCGGTGTTGCTCCAGTTGGGCGATCAGCCGGCCATACTCCACCTGGCCCTGGCCGACGCGCACCTGAAGCTTTTCGGGCGTGGTGTCGCGGAGCTGCACGTGCGAGACGTACGGCAGCAACTGGTTGTACGAGGCGCCTTGGTGTGGGCCGCAGATGAAGTGGCTGGGGTCGAGGGTGACACCCAGGCCGCGAATGTGCTTGCACAGCACCAGGGCCACGTCGGGGGCCTGGGTCATGCGGCCCGATTCGGTCTTCACGCACACGCGGACGCCTTCCAGGGCGGCCAGCCGCACCATTTCGGTGAGCCGTTCCACTTCTTCGTTGAACGGCGTGCCCACCTCGCTGGCGCGGACCACCATGGCCACGACCTTGGTCGCCTTGGCCAGGCGGCAGCAGGCGTAAAATTGCTTGAAGTATTCATCGCCCGGCGCCAGGTCCACAAAATAGGCCACCGGCGTCAGACGGTGCGTATCGCGGCACAGGTAGATGGCGCGATCCAGATCGGCGGCCACCTCGGAGGGCTTCAGTTGGTGGCCGTGTTCCCACAGAGCGATCTCAACCCGGCTAAACTCCAAACTGTTCAAGCGATCGATGGCGGCATCCAGGGCCAGATGCGGAAAACAGGCAGTGGATGCGGCAACAAACATAGTCATCTCCTCTCGCCAGTTTCGAAAACGCGGGGGCGCTCCGGCCCGCGTCCAGGTGCGGACGAAACGCCGGGCAAAAGAGACCGCCCGCCGCCATGTGTGCAGCCGCCGCTCACAATGCGCGGCTGATGCGGGGGCGGCGTACCATAGCCATTTGTCGCGCCGCGACGAAGAGCGGTTTTTCGGGGGGCATGGTAGCATTGCCTCGCTTGCGCCACCGGCATAGCCGGCATCGGCGCGCCCCGGTGATGGGTGCCGTCGCAGCTCGGTGGCCGGGGCCTCGATGGTCCCCCCCTGCGCCTCCAAATGCTGGTCTGCTACAATGCCGGACAACCGTCGCCGTGCTAGCTTCCAACGCAAGATTTCGCCTGTGTCGTCCCCCAACTGGGATACCGTTGCCATCGTGGGTGTGGGCCTGATCGGAGGTTCACTGGGGCTAGCGCTGCGCCAACGAAAACTGGCCCGCCGTGTGATCGGCGTGGGACGCCGCGAAAGCAGCCTGGCCGCCGCCATGGAGGTGGGCGCGGTCGATGCTGTCACCACCGATCTGGCCGAGGGCGTCCGCGAGGCGTCGGCCGTGGTGGTGTGCACGCCGGTTTCGCGCATTGCCGAGGACATCGTCCGCGCTGCCGCCGCGGCTCCGGCTGGCGCGCTACTGACCGACGCTGGCAGCGTCAAACAATCGGTGGTGCAAGGAGTTGTCGAGCTGGCCCGGCAGCAATCGCTCATGCCCGAGAAGTTGCGATTCGTGGGCAGCCACCCATTGGCCGGAAGCGAAAAGTCCGGCCCGCAGTATGCTACGGCGGACCTGTTTGTCGGCCGGATGGTGCTGATCACGCCCGAGGAAGACACCGATCCGGCGATCACCGCCGAAGCTACGGCGCTGTGGCAGGCCGCGGGGGCGGTGGTGCAAACGATGTCGCCGGCGGAGCACGATCAGATCCTGGCCAGCACCAGTCACCTGCCGCATGTGGTGGCGTCGGTGCTGGCCGCTGGCATTCCGACCCCCTGGTGGGCGTTCTCAGCGGGCGGACTGCGCGACACCACGCGGATCGCCGCGGGCGACCCCGAACTGTGGCGCCAGATCGTGATGGCCAACCGCGAAGCACTGCTCGGCCGGCTGCAACAATTCGAACACGACCTGGCCGAGTTCCGCACCGCCCTGGCGGCCGGCGACGGCGACCGCCTGTTACAACTTTTGGCCCTGGGAAAAGAACATCGCGATGCTTTGGGAAATTGACATCTACCCGGCTGACAACCAGCACGACCTGGATGCCGCCCGCGTGGCCGAGGAAGCCGCCGACCTGCACCTGGTGAGCGGGCTGCAGGTACGCACCGGCCGCGGCTACCTGGTGCAGGGCGACCTGGACCAGCAGGCGGTGCTGCGGATTGCCGGGCAGCTTCTGGCCGATGGCGTGGTCGAGCGCACCGTCGTCGCTCCGGTGGGCCACGGCGTGCTGACCGATCCTCCCGGGCCGGAGTTCAAGCACCTGGTCTACGTGCTTCCCAAGCCGGGCGTGATGGACCCCGTGGCCCTCAGTGCCCTGCGCGCGATTCACGACCTGGGACTGGCCGCCGACGAAGTGCGGACCTTCCGTAAGTACTGGTTCGCCGACCTCGATCACGAAACCCTGGAACGGCTGGCCGGCCGCATCCTGGCCAACGATGCCATCGAACAATGCGTGTTCGGCCCGCTGGAGCTGGGCTCGCTCTCGCTGGGCAGTAAGTACGAGTTCAAGCTCGAAACGGTCAAGCTGGCCGGTCGCAGCGACGACGAACTTCTGCGCATCAGCCGTGAAGGGCAGCTCTCGCTGTCTCTGGCCGAGATGAAAACCATCCAGGCGTACTACGAGAAGCTGGGCCGCGATCCGACCGACGTCGAGCTGGAAACAATCGCCCAAACCTGGAGCGAGCACTGCAGCCACAAGACGCTCAAGGGCCGCATCCGATACCGCGACGAGAACGGCGAGCGGCAGTTCGAGAACATGCTCAAGGAAACCATCTTCGCCGCCACGGTGAAGGTCCGGCAGGACCTGGGCGAGAGGGATTGGTGCGTGAGCGTGTTTGAGGACAACGCCGGCATCGTCCGCTTCGACGACAAGTACAACGTGGTGTTCAAGGTCGAGACCCACAATCACCCCTCGGCCATTGAACCCTACGGCGGTGCCAATACCGGCCTGGGGGGCGTGATCCGCGACAGCCTGGGCACCGGCCTGGGCGCCCGCCCGATCTGTAATACCGACGTGTTCTGCTTCGCCCCGCCCGACTTCCCGCCCGAGGAACTGCCTCGCGGCGTGCTGCATCCCCGCCGCGTAATGCGGGGCGTGGTGGCCGGTGTGCGCGATTACGGCAACCGGATGGGCATTCCCACCGTCAACGGCGCGATCTTTTTCGACCGCCGATACCTGGGCAACCCGCTGGTGTTCTGCGGCAACGTCGGCCTGATCCCCCGCGACAAGTCGCACAAGGAGCCTAAGCCCGGCGATCTGATCGTGGTGGTGGGCGGCCGCACCGGTAAGGACGGCCTGCACGGCGCCACGTTCAGTTCGGTGGAACTCACGCACGAGAGCGAAACCGTGTCCGGCGGGGCCGTGCAGATCGGCAACGCGATCACCGAAAAGATGGTGGTCGACGTGATCTTGCAGGCGCGCGACCGCGGGCTGTTCAACGCGATTACCGACTGCGGGGCCGGCGGCCTGTCGAGCGCCGTGGGCGAGATGGGCGAAAAGATCGGCGCCGAAGTGCACCTGGAACGTGTGCCGCTCAAGTACGCAGGGCTTTCGTACACCGAAATCTGGATCTCCGAGGCCCAGGAACGCATGGTCCTGGCTGTGCCACCGGAGAAGTGGGAAGAGTTCTCCGCGCTGTGCCGGTCTGAAAGCGTCGAGGCCACGGTGATCGGCACCTTTGTGCCGACCGGCAAGCTGAACCTGCTGTACGAGAACTATCCGGTCGGCGAACTGGAAATGTCGTTCTTGCATGATGGCCGGCCTGGCGTGGTCCGCGAGGCTACTTACCTGCCGCCGCCGGTCACTGAACAGCCGCTTCCCGACAAGTACAGCTGGGATTACACGCCGGAGCTGCTCTCCATCCTGGGTTCACTCAACGTATGCAGCAAGGAATGGGTGATCCGGCAGTACGACCACGAGGTGCAAGGCGGCAGCGTGGTGAAGCCGTTGGTGGGCATCAACAACGACGGTCCCAGCGATGCCGCCGTGGTCCGGCCGGTGCTGGGCTCAAACAAGGCGGTGGTGATCGCCTGCGGCATGAACCCCTGCTATGGCGATTACGACCCGTACCACATGGCGGCCGGCGCCATCGACGAGGCGGTGCGCAACTGCGTTGCCGTGGGTGCCGATCCCAGCCGCATCGCCATCCTCGATAACTTCTGCTGGGGCAATACCGAGCGGCCCGAACAGTTGGGCTCGCTGGTGCGGGCGGCGTTGGGCTGTCACGATACGGCCATTGCCCTGGGCACGCCGTTCATCAGCGGCAAGGACAGCCTCAACAACGAGTTCCGGCCCGAGGACGGCGGCGACCCCATCGCCATTCCGCCGTCGCTGCTGATCAGTGCCATTGGGCAAATGGACGACGCCATGCAGGCGGTCACCATGGACCTGAAGCAGGCGGGCAACTTCCTCTACCAGCTTGGCTGGACCCGCGATGAGATGGGCGGCTCGCAGTTCGCGATCACGCAGTCGCTTCCCGGCGGCCAGGTGCCGCGCGTGGATGCCCAACTTGCCCGGCGGATCTTTGAAGCCCTCCACCGTGCCATCACGGCCGGGTATGTGGTGAGCTGCCACGACCTGAGCGAAGGCGGTCTGGCCGCGGCGGCCGCCGAATCGGCATTTGCCGGCGGGCTGGGGGCGCGGTTGTTCCTCGCCCAGGTGCCGCACCAGATCGAGCTTGATCCGGAGTCCAAAGAAGAACTGGCCCAGCTCAGCGAAAGCTGGAGCGGCGATCCGCTGCACCCGCTTTGCGCCTGCCCGCAGGCAACCTCGATCCTGCTGTTCTCGGAGTCGCACTCGCGGTTCTTGTGCGAGGTGCCCGAGCAACACGCATCCGCGTTCGAGGCCCTGTTTGCCGATCTGCCGTGCGGGCTGATTGGCGAGGTGATTGAAGAGCCTCGGCTGCAAGTGGTCGGGATTCCGCGCCCGATGAAGGACGATGCCGGTGCGCCGACCGAGGTGTCGGCCCCGCTGGTGATCGACGCCGAACTGGCCACACTCAAGGAAGCCTGGCAGGCTCCCTTGCGGTGGGATTGAGCGGCGACGGGCTACGCGTACAGATGCTGTGGAGCGCTGTGCCGCTAGTAGTGCGCGCCGGCTATTCCTAGCAGCGCGTGAGCTTGAGCAGCGCCGGCAGCAGCACCAGGTTGCCAAGCATGCCGCCCAGCATGGCCAGGCCGACCAGGATGCCGAAGTACATCGTCGGCACAAAATCACTCAGGCACAGGGCCGAAAAGCCCACGATCAGCGCCAACGTCGAAAAGACTACCGCCATGCCGACGCTCTGCTGCACGCGGATTAGGGCATCGTCGGTGGACAGCCCTTCGCGCCGTAGCCGCTTGAAGGCGGTGATGTAGTGGATCGACGAATCGACGGCCAGGCCCATGCTGACGGCTGCGATCATCGCCGCGCCCATGTTGATCGGCAGCCGCAACCAGCCCATCACGCCGGTGATCATCAGGATCGGCAAGATGTTGGGCACCAGTGCCACCAGCGCCAGCCGCAAGCTGCGGAAGGCCACCAGCATCATGGTGCCGATCCCAGCGGTCGCGATGCCAAAGGTGACCCACTGGTCGCGCAGCATGCTCTCGATCAGGTTGGCCAGCAGCACGAAAAAGCCGGTTACAAGCGGACGCCCGGCGTGCGGTTCACCCGGACCGGATGCGGTCGCGAATTCGTCGTCGCAAATCGCCTGAACGGCCGCGATGAGTTCTGCCTTGGCTTCGGCTTCCTGACGTTCGTACGCCCTGAGCATGATCCGCGAATAATGTTGGGGCGGTCCGGCCACGGCCATCCCGCAGCCTCCCAGGATGCCGTAGGCCGGCCAGGCCGGATCGGTGCCGTAGGCGGTTGCTACAGCGGCCGGCATCAACGCGGCCAGCAGGTTCAACAGCCGCTGCGGCGGCAACCGCTGCAAGAGGTGCTCGCTGCCGCCGGTTAGCCAGGCCCCGGCCACGTAGGCGACGTCGTCCACCGGAATGTTGGCGTTCCAAAGCGACTCGGCACTGACCGCCAGCGGCATCTGCCGGGCAGTATCGAGGATGTCGGCCAGGCTCAAGACTTTGGTCAGGCCCGTGCGCGCGGCAGGCTGCGTCGCCGCGTCGCCATCGGCCTGGGACGCGACGGCAGCCTGGGCTGCGGAGGCCGGCGTCCCCAGCTCTGCACGCAACCGGTTACTTAGCCGCCGCAGCTTTTCGAGGTAGGCTTCGTCGATGGTGGCCGGGGCAGGCATGATCACGTCCCACACGCCGGCCCCGCCCAGGCGACTTTCGACAAACGAGTATGACTGCACGATCGAACTGCCGTCGCGGAAGTTTTTGGTGAAATCGGTTTCGACACGCAGCCACGGTAACCCCGCTATGGCGGTGTCGCCCACCGCGGCCATGACGGCCACGACCAGCCAAGGGCGGCGCAGCACGGCCGCCAGAACGCGCTGCAAGCTGTTCTGCACGAGCTGATCGCCCCAGGAGCGGCGTGGATCGGTGTCCCAGCTCCCGGCCAAGGCCAGGCCCGGCACCATGGTGCCCATCGCGACGATGGCCAAGAGAGCTCCGGCCGTCATCATCAGACCGAAATCCTGCACCGGCCCCACCGTGGCGGCCAACAGCGAACTGAAGCCGGCGGCGTCGGTCAGGCAGGCCCAGAAAACAGGCACGGCCAACGCGGCCAACGCCGTGTGAAAGGCCGCCAGTCGCGGCAGGCCTTGATCGCGGTTCTCGCGGAACCGCACGATCACGTGGAGCACGGTGGCGATGCCTACCACGGTGATAATCGCCCACAGCATGGAGCTGACCATGCTCAAGCGGATCTGACTGGCGACCAGCAGCCCTTGGGTCCAGAGCAGTGTGCCGTAAACCAGGGCCAGCGGGATCAATACCCAGCGGAGGCTGCGGAAACACAGCGCGATGGTGAGCATCAACAGCACGCTCGCGACCGCTCCCAGTCGGCGGCCGTCCTCGTCGATCAGGCGGAAGCCTTCGACAATCATCACCGGTTCGCCGACGATCACCCCGGTGGGATCGTGTTGTCGCACCACCTCGCGGATCGCCAGCACGGCGGCTTCGCGGGCGGACGAAGGCCGGGCCGGATCCAGCAGCACCACCACCGCCGGCACTTCGTGGGCGGCATCGACCAGAAAGCCTTCAAACTGGGCCAGCAGCGCATCGCGGCCGGGCGTGGTGGGATCGAGAATCGCTTCGCCCAGCGGCGTGGAGGCCAGGCTCATCACCGCCGGTTGGCCGCCCGTCGTGGCCACGCCGTCGATGGCCGCCAACTGCCGCGTGAGGCGTGCCAGGCGGTGGTATCCCTCGGACGTCATCAATTGCGGATCGACATACGCCGCCAGGACCACTTCATTGCCGCGAAACGTGCGTTTGAGCAACCGGTACGGTGGCAACAGCGGATCATCGGGCGCGAACATGTTCTCGACCGAGCGGTCGAAATCCAGCCGCATGGCCGGCCCCACGGCCAGCACCGTCAACAGCGCAGCCAGCGCCAGCAGCGGCCACCGCCAGGCGATCAACACATTAGCGATCTTCAGGCCCATCCATGTTCCTTCGCGTGGAGAGTGGTCAACGCGTTGGGCATGCCCCGTGCAACCAGTGTAGCAACTGCGGTCCGACTTGGGGGCCGCCGCGGACGAGGCCCTTTGACAGTACACGGGAAGGCACCGGTGGCACCTTCCGCGTGAACGATCAGCTCGGCCCGATGCGTCATGACGCAATTCCCGTATAATGGCCGCAATCCTGACTTGGCCCTTGGCAAAGCATTGCCAAATACTGATAGCACCCTCCGGCGGAGAGAAACATGCATCTGGAGTTGAAACGTATTTGTGTTCCCACTGATTTCAGCGAAGCCGCCGAACGGGCGCTACTCTACGGCGTGACACTTGCCGAAACGCTCTCGGCGCAATTGCACGTGCTGCACGTCCTGCAGGACGTAGGCGATATCGTGGCGCACCCGGACTTCACCCGGCATGGCGAATCAGCCCGCAAGTATTTCAACGAATTGGCACTCGAGGCAGGCGGGCCTGAGGGCGAGGACGAACAAACCATTCATTTCCTCCGCACCTTGCAGCAAGGGGCCGAGAAGCAGTTTGAAGAAGCACCGCTGGGCGAGCGCATGGACGCCCTGGGAGCCATCAAGGCCATCCGGTACGGCAACCCGGTGGAAGAAATCCTCAAGTACGCCGACCGGCACGAGATCGACCTGCTGGTACTGGGCACCCACGGCCGCACCGGCTTGAAGCGGATGCTGATGGGCAGCGTGGCCGAACGCGTGGTGCGCGGCGCGTCCTGCCCGGTGTTGACGGTTCGCGACCGCGAGGTTCGCGACCTGTTACGCTACGATTGAGCCGCCCAGCATGGCCCAAGGCAGCGCACGACAAGCGAAAGCGACCGCCAATGGCCAGCCCGGCTCTCTTGAGCCAGGCGGCTGGGCGATCGATACGGTGCACCAGGTCGACTGCGTCGAATTGATGCGCAGTATGCCCGATGACTCGGTCGACCTGGCGATCGCCGATCCGCCGTACAACCTCGCCAAGGGAGGGCACTGGTCGTGGAATGCCGCGGTGCCGCTGCCTGGCTTTGGCGGCGCATGGCAGAAGGCGATGCCCGCTTGGGACAATCGCTCGCTGGACGAATACTTCGCCTTCACTCTGACCTGGCTGCGGGAGCTGGGCCGCGTGGTGCGGCCCACCGGCTCGATCTGGATCCACGGCACGTATCACAACGCCGGCATCCTCAATGTGGCGCTACAGGTCTTGGGCATTGAGATCATCAACGAGGTGATCTGGTACAAGCGCAACAGCTTTCCCAACCTGTCGGGCCGAAGGCTCACGGCCAGCCACGAAACCATACTTTGGGCACACACCGGCGGCAAACGGCGGCAGTACTTCTTCAACTACGAGGCAGCCAGGGCGATGGAGTGTCCTGAGGATGCCCTGAAGACGCCGGGCAAGCAGCTCCGTACGGTGTGGGACATTCCCAACAACAAAGACCCCGTGGAACTACGGCACGGTAAGCATCCCACCCAAAAGCCGCTGCGGCTGTTGATGCGGATGCTGGCGATCTCTGCCCGCCCCGGCGACCTGGTGCTGGTGCCGTTTGCCGGATCGGGCTCGGAGTGCGTGGCGGCACGAAACTTTGGCGCCCATTTTCTGGCAGCCGAGATCATGCCGGAATACGTGGAAATTTGCCGCCGCCGGCTTTCGTCGCTTGAAGCCGAGGGGACAAGCCGCCAGGAGAAGGCAAACAAGCCGCATGTGGCCGTATCGGTCCAGGGGGCGTCTGCCGGGCCGCCTGCATCCAACGGTGAGCGTAATGCCGGAAAGCCACGCCGCTGCGTACCACCGCTGCTGAAATGGACCGGCAGCAAACGCAGCCAGGCGGCGTCGATCGTGGAACTGATGCCACCGTACGAGCGGTACTTCGAACCGTTCGTGGGCGGCGGAGCCGTGCTGTATCATGCGGCTGTGCCGGGTTCGGTGGCGGGCGATCTCTACCGTCCGCTGATCGAGCTATGGCAACTCGTCCAGACCGAGCCGGAGCGACTGATCGACGACTATCGCCGCCAATGGATGTTGCTTCAGGAAGAACTGGACGGCCTGGGGGATGCCTGGAAAACGGCGGCCGAGCTGCAGCTTCCCAGGTATTACTACGAGGTGCGGGACCGCTTCAATCGCAACCCTAATCCGTTGGATTTGAACTTCCTGCTGCGGACATGCGTGAATGGGATCGTGCGGTTCAACAGCACTGGACAGTTCAACAATTCGTTCCATCTCTCGCGGCGGGGCATGCATCCGGAGCGGTTTGCCAAGAGCGTGGCGGCGTGGAGCCCGCGGCTGCAAGGCGTGCGGTTTGTATGCCAGGATTACGAGGCGAGCGTGGCTGAGTCCCGGCCGGGCGACTTTGTGTACTTCGACCCACCGTACGCCGGCAATCAGCAGCGATACACGCAGAACCTGGATTGCGAGCGGTTCTTCACCGTGTTGGAGGGTTTAAACCGCCGCGGCGTGCGCTGGGCGTTATCGTTCGACGGCCGCCGAGGCACGCGCGACCTGACGTATGCCGTGCCACGCGAGCTGTATCGCCGCCAGGTGTACCTTGCCAGCGGCAACTCGGCCGTCCACAAGGTGCTCAACGGCCCGGTCGAAGCGGTGCAAGAATCGCTTTACTTGAACTACGACTGAGCTGGTTCCGCAGCGCTGCGTTTGCGGGGTTGCCCGGGCGCTAGAATGCATCAACCGGTGGTGCCGAACCGCAACCTGCTGCTAAGGAGTCCAGTCGTGGCGGAAACCAAGAGCATTCTCGTGCTGGGGGCTGGCGAACTTGGCATGGCGGTTCTGCGCCATCTGGCCCACCATGCGAAGGTGTCTCCCGAGACGACGGTTAGCGTCTTACTCCGCCCGCCGTCGATCGATTCCCCGGAGCCGGATAAGCGACGGATGGTCGACGAACTTCGCTCTCTCGGGATCGAGATCGTGTCGGGCGAGCTGGCCGCGGCATCAACCGCCGAGTTGGCCGACGTATTCAAGCGGTTTGATACCGTGATTGCTTGCACCGGCTTTGTCACCGGGGCGGGCTTTCAACTCAAGCTGACTCAGGCGGTGCTCGATGCCGGCGTGCGGCGTTATGTCCCCTGGCAATTCGGCGTGGATTACGACGTCATCGGCAAAGGGAGCGCGCACGACCTGTTCGACGAACAATTGGAAGTGCGCAACTTGCTGCGATCCCAAGAGCGAACGGGCTGGATCATCGTCTCAACGGGAATGTTCACCAGCTTTTTGTTCGAGCCGTGGTTCGGTGTGGTGGATCTCTCCCAAGACACGGTTCACGCCCTGGGGAGCTGGGACAACGCCGTCACGGTGACCACGCCCGATGACATTGGCGCCCTGACGGCGGAAATCCTCTTTGCGCAGCCGCCGATCATCAACCAGGTCGTCTACACGGCCGGAGACACGATCACCTACGGCCGCCTGGCTGAGACTGTGGAAGCGATCGTAGGGCGGAACGTACGTCGAGAAGTGTGGAGCGTGCCCGAGCTTAAAGCCGAGCTGGCAAAAGACCCGGACAACGCCATCAAGAAGTACCGCGTGGTATTCGCGGAGGGACGCGGCGTTGCCTGGGAAAAAAGTAAGACGTTCAACGCCCAGCGGGGAATCGAAGTCGTGGACGTCGATCGCTGGGCACGCGAGCATTTGCGATAGGCGGTGCTTCGTCACTTCGGCCGGCGGAGCGGCAGCTCGTTGTTGGCCACGGCGGCCGTATCGCCCAGCCTGGTGAGGATCGATGGCGAAATTCGCGAGTAACTTTCGTACCCCCGCGCGGCCTGCTGGCCGATGCCGCCCATCTCGGGCAGCAGCCAGGCGACAAATTGCATGAACTCGTGCACCAGGCCGGGGGCCAGCCGCTGAAGCTTGTACAGCGGGTTGCCGACAATCACCTCGCGGTCGCCGTTCTGGCAGGCGGTGATGATTTGCCGAGCGGCCGTCTCCGCGCTACTGGTGATGCCCGGCAGCGAGGCCCCGATGCTGAACCAGGCGTACTCCTTGCGGTGCTGGCCTTTGAAGGTTGCCCTGGGCGCGCTGCCGGTGCGCATCAGCGTAGGGCAGACAGTGGTGACATAGATGCCATGCCGCCGCAGCTCCGTCCGAAGCCCATTGGAAAGGCCCACCAGGGCAAACTTGCTGGCCGTGTACGGCAGCATGTGAGGGATCGCCTGCTTGCCGCCGATGGAGGCCACGTTGACGATCCGGCCCCAGCGACGTGCCTTCATGCCCGGCAACACGGCGAGCGTGGTATTGAGCGGCCCCCAGCAGTTGGTGGCCATGGCGTCTTCGAAGTCCTGCATGGTCATGGCGTCTAATGGCCCCACCTGGATGGTGCCGGCCACGTTGAACAGGACCTCGACGGGGCCGAACCGCTGGGCCGCCTGTTCGACCATCTCCGCGACGTCATCGCGGTTGCGGATATCGCACTGGATGGCCAGGACCTCGCCGCCCCGGGCAAGCAGTTCAGCCTCGGCTTCGGCCAGATCGGCCGCGGTGCGGGCACAAATGGTTACGCGGGCGCCGGCGTCGACCAGTTGTCGGGCAAGTACCAGCCCCAGGCCGCGCGAACCGCCGGTCACCAGGACGTGCCGCCCCCGGAAATCGAACCAGCGATAGCTGCGGACCAATGCCCTGGCGGCGACGGCCGTGGCCGCGCCGATACCGCCCAGTACCAGCACGCGTTTGAGCAGGTCGTTCACGAGGTAGCACTCCTGTTGCATAAAAGGCGGCGGCGCTACGGGCCGCAGCCTTGTCGTAGGCGCAGGCGCGGGCGCGGCCTGACGGTTCTCAGTTCATCAGCGGCTGCAGATGGCATGCCGACAAAGACAAATTGCCGCGGTCGGTTTGAGCCGGTCGTATCGAAGAACACGGCAAAAACAAAAAGGCCACCTGCTTGGCGGCAGATGGCCTTCAGAACCTGAGTGGAGGCGAAGGGAGTCGAACCCTCGACCTCAGCATTGCGAACGCTGCGCTCTCCCAACTGAGCTACGCCCCCAGGGATGCGGCGAGATGGCCCCGCCAAGCGGGGTTCGTCGCGTCGCATTCAA
>Ga0207864_1001100_pt1 | contig 31837 bp, 19 predicted proteins | sample HigsolmetaAR202D_FD_184834 | JGI IMG/M metagenome (GOLD analysis project Ga0207864, IMG submission 184834) | Ionic liquid and high solid enriched microbial communities from the Joint BioEnergy Institute, USA - AR20-2-D (SPAdes) (version 2) ... | reverse complement strand
TTCTTTCAGGTCATGCGCCCTCCGGCGGATCAGGACCCGGCAGAAGAAGGGCTGACGGTGCAATAACCTGCCCACTCGTCAATGACAGGCAGCCTGAGGCCGCGTCATTCCATGGCGCATACCTTACCACAAAATACAGCGCGAAAGCCCCCAGCTTTAGCTGTGGGGATGAAGCGCTGCCCCCTCTGAAAACCGAACGCTTGCTGCATTATATAGCCTCCTGCTGTATAATGGAGTTATGGCTAAGCAACGCGAATTCATGCGAACCTACCGCTATCGCCTGTACCCAGCGCGTTCGCAGGAACAAAACCTGTGGCGCGTGCTGGACGCCTGTCGTGGGCTGTACAACCTGGCGCTGGCAGAGCGCAAGTACGCCTACCAGCTTGAGGGGCGAAGCGTGAGCAAAGCCGAATTGTACACGCTTGCCAAGCGTTATCGCCGGACGTTCCCCTACGCCAGCCAGATGTTCAGCCAGACAGCGCAGAGCGTCATCGAGCAGGTAGACCTTGCTTTCCAAGCCTTCTTTCGCCGCGTCAAGGCAGGTGAGAAGCCGGGTTATCCGCGCTTCAAGGGGTGTGGTCGATACAACAGCTTTTTGTTCAAGCAGTTCGGCTTTGGCACGCGGCTCGATGGGCGGCGCTTGAAGCTGTACGGTATCGGGCGGGTGCGCGTGCGCTGGCATCGCCCCCTCGAAGGGACGGTCAAAACTGTGCGTATCCAGCACAAGGCGGGACGGTGGTACGCCTGTTTTACTTGCGAGATACCGGAACCGGAGCCGCTGCCGGAGACGGGCCGGGGGGTTGGGCTTGATGTCGGAATTGCCGCGCTGCTGACGACCAGTGCCGGGCAAAAGGTCGGGCATCCGGCTTTCTACCGCGCCGGACAGCGCAGACTGCGCGTCTTGCAGCGCAAGCTGGCGCGGGCCAGACGCGGTAGCCGCAACCGCCACAAGGTGTTGCGTGCCGTGCAGCGCCAGCAGGAACACGTCGCCAACCAACGCAAGGACTTCCTGCATAAGCTGAGTACCGAGTTGGTGCGTCGGTACGACCGCATTGCGCTGGAAGATTTGCGTGTCACGAACATGGTCCGAAATCGCCATCTGAGCAAGAGCATCCTCGATAGCGGTTGGTCTACGTTCCAGCAATATCTCACGTACAAGGCTGAAAGCGCTGGTCGTGAGGTGGCCTTCGTAGCCCCGACCTATACGTCGCGTTGTTGCTCGGAGTGTGGTGCGGTGTTCCAGGACTTCGACCTTTCGACCCGTTGGGTCATATGCGCCTGTGGCCTGTCGCTCGACCGGGACCACAACGCGGCGCGTAACATTTTGCGTCGAGCCGGGTGGGACACACCCGTGCCGGATAACGTAGCCCCGCTGCTGGCCGCCTCGCGCGGTCAGCAAGGGCAAGCGTCCGTCAGAAGCCCCCGCCTTTTGGCGTGGGGAGTGTCACAAACACGTGACACCGTGCTCCGCAAGGATGCCGCTGTGCTACAATAAGCCGCCTGAAAACTGGCTTGGGGAAAGACCTTTCGACCATGTCCATGCGGCTTCTGGAAACCGGCATCGCGGCCATTCAGCAAGGCAAGCGAGAGGAAGGCGCGCGTTTCGTGCGGATCGCGCTGCGGAATGACGAGCTTCCCCCGGCAGTTGCCGCTGTCGCCTATCTCTGGCTGGCCGAAACCACCGATGACGTGGTTCAGAAACGCGCCTACTACAACGACGCGCTTTCAGCCGACCCGGCCAACCCGGACGCGCGCGAGCGCCTGAAAGCGCTGCTGGCGGCGCAGTCGCCCCAGCCTGCCCCGCCCGCGTCGACTCCGGAAGCGACCTCCTTCTTTCAGACGGTCAACCCGCCGCGACCGGGCAACGCCCCCGAAGATGCCATCGTGCGCGTCATCGGCGGGCCGAACGGCCCCGGTACTGCTTTCTTTGTCACGCAGAACGGGCTGCTGGCAACGACTCGTTACGTGATCGGCGGCTCTGAGCGCATCACGATTGAACTGCGTAACCGGCGGCAGGTTCTCGGCGTGGTCATGCGGTCGTGGCCCGACATTGATCTGGCACTGGTGCAAATTGACGAGGGGATCAGCGAATTGCCGCCGATTGCGCCATATGCGCGCGTGCCGGATGCAGCGGTGCTGATCGCGGTCCCCGCCGGCGGCCAGCCGTTCCGTGGCAAACAGCGCCCGACCAAGCGCGTCATGGCGTCACACTGGATTCCGACCGATTTTGTCCGGCTGCCGGATGCAGGCGGCAACCCGCTGTTCGACGAGCAAAACTATTTGGCCGGGATGCTGACGCGCAACACCAGCCGCAATTCCGGCTACGTGTATGGCGTCCATATCGCGACAATTCGCCGCCGTGTCGATCAATATCTGGAGGAAACCGGCACAGGCGAGCGCCGGGCCTATTGCCCCGCCTGTGGCTACCTCAGCCGGGCAACCGGAAACGGATATTTCTTCTGCGAAATCTGCGGCAGCGTGGCACCACACGCGCGCCACCTGAACCGTTATCCCCAGCCCGATCCCTTCCCCGAAGCCGGGCGCGCAACCTGTATGCACTGCGGCGCTCAGGCCGGGTTCCACAACGGGCGTTGCCTGCGTTGCGGCCAGACGCCCCCGGCACAAATCCCGTCGTAAAGGAGCGCTTATGTTCGGTTCCGTTAACAGGCGTGGCGGCCCAAACCTGCAAAGCTACGCCGCGACCGTCGAACAGATTCTTCTCAATCTTGGCGTCGACCCCGTCAGCGCGCGGCTGCACACCGAAGCCGGATTCGGCTGGAGCTTCCAGCGCGGCTCGGCGATCATCGAGGTTTACGTGTCGCATCAGGACAACACCGGCTATCTGCAGGTGCTGTCGCCTATCCTGCACCTGCCGCAAACGGGGCTGCTGGCGCTTTATCGCCACCTGCTCGAACTCAATCTGCAACTGACAAACGCCGCGCTCGGCGTCTATCTCGATGTCGTCTACCTGTTCAGCGAGCGGCCGCTCGACGGACTGGATCACGTCGAGGCCAACAACATCATCTCGCTGGTCGCCAATTACGCCGACGAACTCGACGACCGGTTGATGGCCGAATTCGGCGGGCGGCTCTACGCTCGTATCTAGCCGCGGATCAGCCGCCGCACAGACGCCATGACGCTGCTGGCGTGCCCGCCCAGCGCGATCAACAGCGCCAGCGGAATGCCGAGAATGAATATCTGCTGCGGATAATCGTAATAGACGACCGGCGGCAGCCAGTATTCATAACTGATGTAAAGCGGCACATAGGTAGCGACCGCCGTCAGCAGGAACGCAGCCAAGCCGGGCAGGTGGAAAACGGCCGAAGCGACAAAGCCGAGCGCCAGCCCTGCCCCGGCGAAAACCACTACCGGTTCCGGCGGATATTCCAGATAGAGATAGGTGTAACCGGCCCAGACGACCGTACCGGCGAACAGGCCCAGCCCCGCGCTCAGCAGGAAACGCGCCCACCACGGCCAGAACCCGGTGAGACGGCGCGGAAATTCGTCGGCCAGCAGCACCAGAAAACCGACCAGCACCGCGCAGATCAAGCCGACCGATACCGTCACTTTCCAGCGCGCGGGCGCGAAAATTTCCTCGCTGCGGAAGGTAAAATACGTGTTCATGCCGATGCCGAGGAAGGCCCCAAGCAGCGCCAGCAGAAAGCGTCGGACCGTTTTGATCGAGTCGTCGCTCAGGCGACGCCAGGTATTGGCCAGCCAAGCGTACAGACGCGCCTGACGGCTGACGACCGGCGGCAGCGATGGCGCTTCATCGCGCACCAGCGCCAGCGCCCGCAACGCGCCTTTCTGCCCGGCTCTCTGTTTGGCGGCAATCTCGCAGATCGCGGCCAGCGAATTAATCCGGCCGATCACGCGCGCCGCCAGTTCGGCCACCGCCGGGTGTTCGGCTGTCAGCGCCGTCTCTGCGAGTAGCCCGTCAATCTCTGGCGAGAAGACGACGTCGCGCCAGACCGACGGCCGGCCAAGTTCGAGTTGTGACTTGATCCGGTTGACGACCTGTGTCGTGCGCGACTTGCCTTCCACATTGATGCTCATGTTCTGGCCGCCGAGACGCGCGCGCGCCTCCAGCGTGCGAAGCGCGGCCAGTTGCGCGGCTTCATTGAGTTCATTCTGCAACGCCTGCGCCACTGTTTTCGGGATCACCGGCACGTCGGCATCGGGCAGCAGCGCCAACCGCTCGATGGCGCGGATGCGCGCGGGAACACTTTCGCTGCGAACCGTATGCAACGCCACCCAGCGGCGCGATTCGTCGCTGAGCTTGTTCCACCAATAGTCGATCTCGTGATCGTACTCCAGCGCGCCGCGCAGAAGCATCTGCAAACCGGCCTCATCCACTTCCAGCCCGTAGCGATCCGCCGCCATGTAGTAGTCGCTGATGAGCATGTAGTGGGTTACGCCCAGCAGAAAGCGGCCCTGACCGTAAGCCCAGGCGCGACGAGCGCGGTTGTAAATATCCTGTGCTTCGCGGCGGGCCTGCGCTTCAGGGCCAGACGCGGGCTGCGTAATCATGTCGCTGAGGTCGGTCTGCGTTTCCAGCAGGTCGGGCGAAATCGCCGTGCCCTGTGGCATGGCGACGGCTACGGTGGTCGTCAATACCTGCTCGAATTCACGCAGTAGATCGATCACACGCTGCGGGCGCTGCGCCGGGTCGAGCGCCGTACCCATTCGCAGCACGTCCGTAAGCGCCGGTGGCAGGTTCGGGCTGACAAGCTCGAGTTCCGGCAGCCCTTGCTGGAACTGAATCTGTTTCAGAGCCAGCGGCGTCGTCGCATCGAACGGCAACTGGCCCGTGAGCATGTGAAACAGCATCACGGAAAAGCTGTAAATGTCGGCACGGTGATCGAGCACGTCCGAGGTCAGTTGTTCCGGAGCCATATAGAGCAGCGTGCCGGAACCGGGATTGGCCGCCCGGCCTTCAGGGCCGAGTACCGCCGCCAGACCAAAGTCGGCCAGATACGGCGAGTTGTTGCTGTCCATCAGGATGTTGGATGGCTTCAGGTCGAGGTGAACGACGTTATTCGAGTGCGCGTATTCCAGCGCCTGAGCGATTGCCCGCGCCAGCCGCAGCACGTCTTCAAGCGTCAGCGCGCCCTCGTCGACCAGATCTTCGAGAGAGCCTCCCGACACATAGCGCATGACGATGTACAACTGGCTGTCGTAATCGCCAAAATCGTAAATCGGCAGAATGTGCGGGTGTTCGAGAGCGGCAATGGTCTTGGCTTCACGCTCGAACAGGCGCACAGGATCGAGATCATGCGACAGGTCGCGAACCATTGTCTTGACCGCTACCGTGCGGTTGAGCCGCCTGTCCCGCGCGGACCAGACATCGGCCATGCCGCCACGACCGATATGCTCAACGATGCGATAGTGGCCAAACTCGACTCCAACGTCCATATGGCATCCTGAGGGCTATTGTGCCAAACCGTTGGGACAATCCAGCGTCCAGAGGTCTCGCTGCCGGTTATGGACATTGCGCGTAACCGGCTGGCGAACAATTAAAGAACCGCTGGTCGGGCTTCATAATCACCGGTTACAGTATAGCACAGCCTGCAGCAGCGAAACGGAAGTTTTACAGTGGCGGGCGCTGCCATTCCGGCGGAGAATAAGCCGGATCGATTGCCCAATGGAACCTGTGACGCACAAAAGGATTGCCATGCCGAAAGGTCGCCTGTCCGGACTATGGTTTATCATCGCGTGCTGTCTGTTGTTGCCGGTCCTGCCGGTCAGGGCTCAGGACACGGCGGACGCTGCCACGCGCGATCCCCACTCGCTCGCCCGGCGACTGCTCGGCTGGAACGGCGAGACGTCCCTGCCGGACATCACGCCGCTGTATGAACCGGGCGATACGCTGGAATTCTGGGTCGGCAAGCTCGATTCCGGGGAACCAACGCGCATCCGGGCGACGCTGGCGGCAGCAGCGCCCTCGGTTTACGTCTGGGTAGAAGAGGGCCTCGACTACAACGCAGCCAGCATGCAGCAGACGGCGCTGGCGCTGGACAATCTGCTGAAAGCCGTGCGCTGGCGCGGCACATATCTGTCGCCCAACAGGATGCCCGCAACGCAGGGCCGGGTGCTGGATCCGGCCAACCTCTATTCGCTGCCCGACGTCGATGGCGATCCCCATGTCTATATCGTCTACACAAGCGACCTGCCCGACGACCGCGACGCGATTTACAATCCGATCGATTCGTTACCGTCTTACCTCGCGCCGGGGCCGCATTCCAACGGTCACGAAACCCTGTTTGTGAACACATCCCCCTATGTCGGCACACCGCTTTCCGACAGCGTGTTCATCGGCACGCTGCTGCGTGCCTTTCACAGCCTGATCGTCGACACGCATTATCCTGACCAACCGCTCTGGCTGCGCGAAGCGCTGGGCTGGTATCTGCTGTTGCAATTCCAGCAAACGCCGATCACCCCTACCGAGGTGGCGAATTTCCTCGGCGAGCCGTCCACCATGCTGCTGCATCCCGCCACGCTGACAACCCGCTCAACGGCGCGCGGCATGCAGCTTCTGTTTCTGGCCTATCTCGAACAGCGCTATGGCGTTGATGTCGTGCGCCGCCTGTTTCTGGAACAGGGGCCGGGGATGACTGCGGTCGATCGCGCGCTGGCAGCGGCGAACATCGTCGATCCGTTGAGCGGGGAAACAGTCACGGGCGAAATGGCGTTTGCCGATTTTGTTCTGGCCAACGCCGTTAACCGGCCATTTGGCGACGGGCGCTATGCCTACAGGCTGATTCAATTGAACCAGCAGGCCGTTAGCACGCCACTGGAACGCCCCGAAGTCCGGCTCGGCGCGCAGCCCGCGCCCCAGTTCGGCACGCAATACTACACCTTCGACGCGGCACGGCCGCTGGTGCTGGACATCACATTCAACGGCGTGGAGACGGTGAAACGGCTCGACATGCCCGGCGCGGCGGACGCGGACAACGCCTTCTACTGGTCGGGGCGCGGCGGCAACCGCGACGCGACCCTGACGCGCGCGTTCGACCTGCGCGAGGTGGACAGCGCAACCCTGCATTTTGACGCCTGGTACGATCTGGCTTCCGGCTGGAATTACGCCTATGTCGAGGTTTCGACCGACGGCGGCGAAACGTGGAGCATCATACCGGCGACCGACACGACGGACATGAATCGCAACGGCGTCGCCTATGGCCCCGGCTTCACCGGCATCAGTAACCGGGAAGGGCCGCGACCGTTCCCGGTGATGGGCGTGCTCATGGCCGGCGATGGCATGACGATTGCCAGCGTGGTCCCCGATGGCCCCGCCGAGGCCGCCGGGCTGCAAGCCGGCGATATCATCATCGGTTACGACGAACGACCGTGGCCGGGAATGCCGAACGTGCTTGGGCTGCTGGGAGAGTATGCGCCGGGCGAAACACTCAACCTCTGGATTCAGCGAGGCAACGAACGGCTGACCGCGCCGGTCTTGCTTGGCGCGCACGAGTCACGGGTTGTCGAGCCAACGCCGCGCTGGCTGGAACAGGAAGTCGATCTGTCGGCCTATGCCGGTCAGGAAATCCTGCTGCGCTTTGAAGTGGTGACGCTGCCGGGCCGCTGGAGCGAAGGTTTCGCCGTCGACAACATCGCCATTCCCGAAATTGGCTTTGCCGACGACGGCGACGACGAAGCGGGCTGGGTATCAACCGGCTGGGAGCAGGTGACGAACAGCGTCCCGGCGCGTTACCTGGTGCAAATGGCGACCTTTGGCGGCGCGCGTCCCGAACGCGCTCGCCGCCTTCTGACGCCCGACGACGGAACGAGCGGGCATTGGCGCGTCGACCTCGACGCGAACGAACGGCTGGTGATTGCCGTTTCCGGCCTGAATCAGGATACGTTCCAGCCCGGCCAGTTCGATCTGCAAATCATGCCCGTCGGTTAGCGTTCGCGGATGCGCTGCATGAAGTAGCCCCGCACGAAGCGATAAAATTCGAGCGTGCTTTCCGGGCGCTGGCGGTTGCTATCCAGCTTGCGTCCCAGACTGCTGGACTCTTCGAGCGCCTTTGTGTCGCCGGAGTTGTAGATATGCCATACCAGTTCGGGCAGCCGCAGCAGATCAGCCGCGATTTCAGCCCCGACCCGGTTCCGCTCAGCAATTGGCAGGTCCGCCAGCAGGCTTTCGATTTCGGCGCGCAGCACGGGCGGCGTCAACGCGGCGATGCGGTGAGGCGGGAAAGCCCGCGCCAGATTGGACAGCACGCGCACCGCGACCCGAACCTCCAGCAGCACGCTCGGCGCGGCGCGGTCGCGGAAGGGGTGGGACGTCGGCGCCTGTTTGATCTCAACCGGCTGTGGCCGCCCGTCTGACAGGCTGCCGCCGAGAACACGCAGGACGTCAAGCGCCTGTTTCGGCTGAGCTTTGCCTTCATACAACGCCTGCACATGGCTTTTCAGGTTGCGCGGGCGCGTTTCTTTCTGCCGTCGTCCCAGCGCCTCAATGGCACGGCCCAACTGAAGCATGCCTCGCGCCAGCGCATCGCGGTCGTCATCCGTCAGCCCTCCGGCCAGACTGTCCAGATCGCCCAACAGCGACTTCAGGCCGGGAGCCTCACGCTTATCGACGTAGACAACCGCCGTGTCGTGCAGAAATTCGACCGTGACGTTCAGCAGGAGGGCGTAACTGGCAAGGTCTTCACCGCCCATCATCTGGCGCAGCGCGCAGGTCGCCATCAACGGCGCGGCGAGGTTCTCTCCCAGCGCGCGGACGAGCGCATTCACGGCCTCCTCGGCGCGTTCGTCGTCCACAGCGCGAATGTACCGCCTGAGCAGATCGAGCGCGGCGGCCTGAGCCGGGCGATCCCAGTCGTGCAGACGGAAAGCCTTAACGATCAGCGCCGTTCCCTGATCACCGGCGCTCGCCGCGACCTGTGGCAACAATGTAGCGACGCGCATGCTTTCAACCAGATCGCGGCGGCGCGTGTGGTATTCGAGCAACTCCATCAGACAAGCCGGCGGCACGACGGACGCTACTGCCGGGTAGGACGCCAGCAGCGTCGTCAGGTTGATCGCCGATTCGTGCAGGCGTTCCGTCCAGCGAGCCTGCGCCAGCGCGCCGAAGTGCGCCATCGCCAGCGGCAGCGGCTTGACACCTCCGGCATCCAGATAGCGTAGGGCGCTGATCGTGTCATCGTGCGGCAGCGGAGTCTCGAAAAACAACCGGCGCACTAGCGCGGCATACGTCTTCTGCAACTCCACAGCGCCGTACAGGATACGGGCATGGCGCAGCATTTCCTGCGCCAGATCGGGAAACGCCCGGCGCGCCAGCAGAATCCGCAGCAAGGCATAAGCGCCTGCGGGTTCGAGCGTTCGCAGCACGCTATCCACCGATAACGCGCCGACCAGCCAGCGAAAGACGTTGTCGTACAAATCGGCGTGGGGTAACTGGCTGACGCGGGCCATAGCTTCCAGCGCGCTGGTTTCGAGCAGTTCGTAACGGCGGCCCAGCAGCGCCAGTTCGACCAGACGGATCAGAACCAGCGCCGACCAGTCTTCATCGAAGGCCGCCGCCGCATCGACAATGATGCGCGCTTTCGGCTCAGACCTCGCGCCGGAAAGATAGTCGCCAAAGACGACCAGCGGTTCGGGCAGCAGCATCACGAACTGCGACTGGCTGAACAACCGCTGGAGCTGCTCGGCGGCCAGATAATTGATCGCCAGCACGAAGATCGTGCGCGCCAGTTCTTCATCGCCAACGGACAGCGGCAGCGCCCGGCTCAGCAGCGCGGGCATGGTATGGCTTATCTCGGCCACCGGGTCGGCATGGTGGGCTTCCAGAAGAAACTGTCGCAGCGCGAGCGAGTCCCCGGCGGCGACCAGTTCTTCGACGCACTTCTGCGCGGTGGACTGGGCCAGCCCGATCCACTCCATGCCGCGCGGGCCGTCGGGCATCCGCAACCAGTGAAGCACCAGATCGAAAATGACGCGCGCTTTCCCGGCCTGAGCCGCGTCCTGAAGCTGGCTCAGCACGGCCGCCTCCACCAGCGGTTCCTGCGGCACAATCGTAGTCAGCAGATCGGCCTGACGGATGTCGCCCAGACCAATGGCGAACGCCATCACGTGACGCGCGTAATCGACGCGCAGCTCTGCGGACAGCGTCGGGTCTTCGGCCAGCACGCGGGCGACGTCATCGGCCTCCACCGGCAGGTTGTTTTGCAGCGAATTGTCCAGCACGAGACGGTGCGACGCATAGGCCAGCGCTTTGGCGAGGCTATCGCCCTGTTTAATGCGCCAGGCGGCCACCGGGGTAAGCAGCTCGGTCTGTTCCAGCACCAGTTCTGGATCGAGCCTGAACTGGCTCATGATGAAACGGCTGTAGTCGTTGCTCAGATGCTCGCCGATCACCCTGCCGTCCGCCCAGTCATAGACCAGCGTGCCGGGCGCGGAAACATCCTGCCCGGACAGGAAACGAATGTGCGCGTCCAGCCGCGTGCCACGCAGGGCATGCATAGCGAAGGTCACGCCAAAACGCGCCGACGGCGGCAAAAGGGCCAGCAAACCTTCGACCAGCGCCGTGCGCTGCGCCGGGTTCGGCGGCGCGTTGTGAATGATAAGCGGCACGCCCTCAACGATTGCAGCCAGCAACTGCTCGATAACATCGAGGCGCTGGCGGGTACAGCTCATCAGCGCAAGCATGGCATCCACCTGCGCGGTTACGCCCGGCGGCCCGACTTCAGGAATGCTCACCGGCTCCAGACGAGCGACCTTGCCATCGAAAACGGGCATCTCTGTCTGAAGCAGATGCATAATGGCGCGCAGATTGCCCCCCAGACCGCGCAGCAAGTCGGCGGGCAGGATGACGTAGTGCATGACAGCAGCGCCGGCCCGGTTCAGTTGCGACTGAACGAACACGAAGTGCGTCGGGCGGACTCGCACCACCCCCCACGCACCGAGCGGAACCGACGGCATCGGCGGCATCGGGGCTGCGCGCACGATATCCGGCAGATCGCCGGGTTGCAGGCCGGGCGATAAGGCCAGCAGCTTCAACGCTTTCTGCGGCGCGCCCAGCTCAACGCTCTGTCCGTAATAAAAATGCTCAAGCAAGTAACCGGCAGCAGCCAAATCCCAATTCTTTCTGGTTACAGCAGGCAATCATCCATCGGTATCTTCACCATCATAATTCGCACTGCCAGCCCAAACCAATAAGAGTGTGCCGTAAGTACCTGTGACGAACCGGAGCGGCAGGGCGCTTGAGGTTTGCGGGTTACCCCATCATGGGCCGGGGACTGCCTTCCGTGGAGCGGTATAATCGCTCTGTTTGTTTCTGATCGGAGAAAGGATCGTCATGAGTCGCGCGTTTGTCGTCGCCGGGGCGCTGCTGGCAGCGCTCGCGGTGATGCTGGGCGCGTTTGGCTCTCACGGGCTAAGCGCGCACTTTGAAGCACACCCAGACCTGAAGCCAACCTTTCAGACCGCTTCGGAGTACCATCTCGTTCACGCAGTAGCGCTCGTCGTGGCTGGTGGGATAGCGTCGCGGTGGCCGGGCCGCCTGTCTAACTGGGGCGGCGTGCTGCTGGCAACCGGCATCGTGCTTTTCTCCGGCAGCCTGTATGCCCTCAGCATCCTCAATGTACGCGGCATGGGCGCGGTTGCGCCGTTTGGCGGCGCGGCGCTCATTTTGGGCTGGTTGTGTCTGGCGCTGGCGGGGTGGCGAGGTAACCGGACGCCTTAGGACGCCTCAGCATCAGGGCCAGTGCCGCCAGCCATGTCAACGCGCCGGTCACCAGAGGATTGTAGTGCGAGCCGAAATTCGGAAACAACGCCCAGCCGAGATTATCCGCCGCGTGATAGAGTTCGACTGCCAGAACGCTGCCGCCTGAATGCCGGTAAAGCCAGACCAGCAAGACCCGCATCCCGACCGTTTTGACGGATTGCCAGAACACCCACGTCGCGGAATTGCCGGTCTGTATGAACGGAACGGCGTGCCACACCGCCCACACAATGCCGAGCAACAACCCGCTTCGCAGCGTTCCGCTGCGTTTCAGCATCCGCTCGGTTGCGTAACCTGTCCAGCCCAGCTCTTCGCCAGTGGCCGTGAGCATGAACGTCAGGAAAAGCGGCAGCCCCGTCTGGAGCGAAACAACGACGCGTTCGGGTAGCGGCAGGCGAAACAGGCGCATGACGGCGTAGGACAAGCCATAAAGCACGGGGGCCAGCAGGAGCGCGAGCAGAACCGGGCGTCTGCCACGTATTCTTCTGAAATCCAGCGCCCGCCTCAGGAAGGTCGCCGCGCCTCTGGCTCCAGCTTCCCGAAACACGAGCGCACTCGCCGCGATGGCTGGCACAAAAGCCACCAGCGCGCTGGCCGGCAAATTGACAGGTAGCGGCAGCCGCCTGCCGCCAACCAGCCACAGTGGCAGGGATAGCGCGAATGTCAGGGCGAAAAAACGAGCGATCGCTCTGTCAGTCTGTGACACGAGCATGCTCCCGCTGGAAACCGGCGTTGCTATTCAGATGCCGCGCGCGGAAGATGCCTTACACCGCTGCGTTGCCGGCGTGGGCGCAGCAGCGGGTATCAAAAAAACGGGGCCAGTCACAGCTACTGCCCCCGTCAGCTATTCCAGTTCAAATTCGCGCTCGGTACACACGCGCAACACGCCTGCCAGTTCGTGACCGATGACACAGGTTTGGTCCCCCAGACGAAGCTGCAACGGCCCATTAAAGGGCGCACGCGCTACCAGTTCAAAGCGCGTGCCGGGTTTCAGGCCCAGTTCGCCCAGATAAGAGAGCATGTTCTCGTCGTGTGTGCTCACGCGGCTGATGACAAGCTCGCTGCCCGGTTCGGCTTCGTTAAGCGGCCAGTCCGTCACACGCGGCATGTGGCCGTCAGCGGATGGAATCGGCTCGCCATGAGGGCAACGGCGCGGAAACCCGGCCATCTGCTCCATGCGGTTGACCATTTCGTCGCTGACTACCGCGCCAAGATTGTCGGCCTCATCGTGAACTTCATGCCAGCCGAACTGCATGACACTGACCAGAAATGCCTCGACCAACCTGTGCCGGCGAATGCTGGCCAACGCCTCGCGCTCGCCCGCCGGAGTCAGATAGATTCCCCGGTAGGGTTCGTGCTCCAGAAAGCCATCTTCCTTCAGGCGCTGCACCATGCGCGTTACCGCCGGCGCGGACACATTGAGCACCTTCGCCAGCGCTGATGTCGAGATATAGGGACTGTCATTCTGATAGTACGCCAGGCGGTACGCCTCGGCGAGATACTCCTGCATTGCGGCACTTGCGGTCATGCACTTCCTCGACACAACGCAATTTTTATCATGGCTATCATAAATATATCGAGTAACTTTAGGTTTCGCAAGGGTTAAACATTAAATTTATAAAGGGTTAATATTCCGGCCATGCGAGCAAATAGGCGACCAGTGCGTCAATATCTTCGGGCGCGACCTCGTAAATAAGCTGGTGCTCGCCCGGCAGTTCGAAAACCTGGCGCAGCGTCGCAGCAGAACCGTCATGAAAATACGGCGCGCTAAGCCAGAGCCAGCGCAATGCCGGCGTATCGATAGGCTGGTCGCTCGTGCCAACATCATACCGCTGGAGATTCGTGCCCGCCTGCCCGACATGGCAGTTCCCGCATCCCCGCTGCTGAAAAATCTCCGCGCCGCGCTCGATAGCTTCGTCCGGCTGTATCGACCGCGCCGGGGTCGGGATCGAAATCAGGTAGTTCACCAACGTATCCAGATCGGCCGATAGCCCCGCATGAGGCTCGCCCAACGGATCGTGCGCGGGGCCTTCGATCAATCCCAGCCCTCCCTGTAAATGGCGAATCAACAGTTCGACATCCGCCAGTTCGTCGTATCCCCCACTCCAGAGATAGGGCGCAGTCTCCGGCAGGCCATAGAGCACCGGCGTATTTCTGGGGCCTTCCGGCATGCCCACCCATACGCGGCCATCCGACTCACCGTCGAAATGGCAGGTCGCACAGCTCAGCCATGAGTCCTGACTCATGTGCGGATCGGCAGCGCTATGGAACAGGTGCGCGCCGATGAAAATGTCGTTAGGTATCGCCGGGCTGCTGATTGGCAGCACATCGACGGCCGTCAGCGTCGCCGTGTCGATCACCGTGATCGTCGAGTCGAGCGCATTGTGGACGTAAAGCAACGCCCGGTCGCGGCTGAGCAAGAGTCCGCGCGGATTCGCCCCGACCGGGACGTTGGCTACCGCCAGCCCGGTCTGCAGGTTGATGACCGAAACATCGTTGCTGCCCGAATTGGCAACGTAGAGCCAGTTACGTGCCGGGTCAAGCTGAACTACGAACGGCAGGTTAACCGGCCGGTCGGCTGTATCGAGAGCCAGCCTCGCGGACTGGCGCAGGCGCATATCGCGCAGGTCAACGACGTTGACAACGGGAAAAACGAGCGTGTCATAAGTCGGCACTTCATTGCGCGCATTGAACCGCGTCTGCGGCAGATAGGCAAGGCCGGAGTCCGGATGGATCGTCAACGACTGGAATGCCCCGGTATCGACGCCTGTAGACACGGTCATCACCGCCCGTCCATGCGGCGTATAAATCAGTGTGAGCTGGCCGCTCCAGAAATGGGTGACGTATAGAAAATCGCCCCACAACGCCAGACCGGCAGGCGCGTCCGGCACCGGCCACCGCTGGCTGACCGCGCGCGACGCAAGCTCAACGACAACGACCTCGTCGCTGCCCTTGAGCGACACGTAAGCCGTGGTGTCGTTCGCGACAACGCCGTATGGCTGCGCGCCACCGAGATCGACATGCGCGACGACGCTCTGCGCGTCAAGATCAACGATTGACAGCGTATTATCCCCGCGATTGGCCGTCACGCCAAAGCGGCCATTGGGCGTAACAGCGACGCTGCGAGGGTCTGTACCGACGGGGATTTCGGCAATCACTTCGCCATCGGCGGGCCGTACCAACGAGACACTGTTGCTGAGCATATTGACCGCGACCACCGTGCGGCCATCGGCTCGCAGCGCCAGCGTATTGCTGGCAGGCAAAAGCGTGCGCGCCGGAGGCAGGGCATAGAGCGGCATGGGGATAGGCGTAGGGCCGGATGTTTGAGCGCCGGCAGGGACAACCGGCAAAGCCGAGGCGGCGGCCACCGTTACGGCAAAAAGCCAACCGAAGCCGGCCCGCCGGCACAGCCCGGTTGTCAGTCGCGTGAAAAGGCGGACGGCGCGCATCAATCTCCCAGACTGAGCAAACGGTCGTGCATGAGCGTGATTTCGCGCGTCTGAACGCCTGCGTTTCCGGAACCATCAACGCCTGTGACGAACAGCGTCAGCGTCAACGGATCGGATACCCACGAGCCGCTGGCACGGGACTGCGGTTCAAAGTTCGGGAAACGCTCGCTCACGGCGGACGGATCGTACGGATATGTAAACGTGCTGCCGGTCATCGGCAACTCTCCCTGTTCCACCACGTAGCCGGGCATTTTTAAGGTGTAGTGAACGCGCACATCACTCCAGCCAGAAGGCGCGGCAAAGTTGAAATTATAGCGGGAACCGGGCGCGAAACTGGCATCCTGCCGGTCTACCGGCAACAGACCGACATCTTTCGGCACGACATAAACCGAGAAACGACCGTCTGGCGCGCCGGGGATGCCGCCGGTCGGGTATGGCGGCTCGACAATTCCGGCGGAAGTCGGCCCTTCATGCCAGACATCAATATCAACCGTCCAGATACCCGCTTCATCGACGATGAGGTCCTGCGCCGGATCGTAGAAATAACCCACAGCATTCGCCACGCCGTCAACGCTGTATTCCCGTCCATCCGGCGCAGTGATCGTCGCGCGCACGCGCGACGGCAACAGCGGAGCGACATTTCCGGCGATCGACAGCCGATCGCCAACCTCCAGAATGGCTCCCGGCCGCGCGCCTGACGGGTAGAAGAAGATTTCGACCGCCTGACCATCGAGCGTGAACAGCGGGCCGCCATCAGCGCCCCCCGCCTGCCCCCGATACGGAGGGTAGACGCGCGTGCCGCGGCCTCCTTCCGCCACAGTCATGACCAGCGATCCGTAGATGGCCGTTTCGGCAATACGCGCCTGCGAATTGCGGACAACCGCGCCGCCGAACATGAACAGATAATCGCCGGGCCGGTCGCCGGTAAAACCCGCGCCGATCTGGCGATTATAGCGGTCGTTGGGATCGACATAGAAAAGCGTCGCATCGTCTTCCGTCCCAACCACCAGTTGTCGCGCGGTGACGCCGGGGCGCACAAGACTGACATAGGCATAAGCGTCGTTGACGACATCACCGGGAGCCAGCGCCGGCCCGAAATCAGCCTCCGGCGCGTTTATCGTCATCAATGGTAGCGAATGGCGTACGCTGCGCTCGCGCAAAACCGGTTCGGGCAGAACTTCCGCCAGCCATTGCTCGTACTGCCCCGCCGTATCCTGAACGGTCAGCGCCGGCATCAGGCCGCTGTCCTCCGCGTCCTCCAGCCAGAGCACATCGCCGCTGTGATAGGGAATATTCGGATAAATCGGCGCACCCTGCGCTCCCACGATCGCGGCATAATGCGCGGCGTTATACCACGCGGGCCGCATATCCGCCTCGACGTTCGCCAGCCCGCGCCGGCCATGCAGCACCAACGACGAATCGGGCCGGGCGATGACGCCCGCCGCGCGCTGGCTGGCGGCCCACAGGCGACCGGCGGAGTCGGTATAGCGCGCTTCATAATCGACCGTATACTCTCCCGGCGTCGTGAACCGCACCCCGCCGTCCGGTGCGTGGAAATAGCCAAAGCGATTGGCCTGCCCTTCGATGCGCGTTTCAATCACGTCGCCGCCATCGAGCGGATAGACGCGCAGCGTGATCGTCACATCGGCGGGCACGCCAGGCGACAGGTGAAGGCCGGGATTGAACGTATCGCCAACCTCGAATGAAGTCCCCGGCAACACGCTCGGCGTCAGGCTGAGCAGTTCGGCGACCAGCACCTCATACACGCCGCCGCCCTCATAGCGATTGCCCCACACGTCTTCCAGCATTCCGGTCATGGAAATGCGATAGGGGCCATAGTCTTCAAAGGTATAGGCGGTGAAGAGCGTATTGAGCGTCGTCAGACGATAAACATCGACCGGCGAAAACTCGCCAAAGCGCTCGCGCTCATCAACGCTGACGGTCGACAATCGATTTTGCAGGATCGGCGCGGTTCCCAGATTGTCGGTTTCGCCATTGGGCCGGGTCACGCTGACGCTCAGCCGGCCGCCGGGCAGCAGGAAAGGGATCAACGGCGCGCTGAAGGTCTGGAATGCGTTCGGCATCTGATCGTACAGATAAGGTTCCAGCGGGTAGCCGATCGGCTCGCCCGTCGCATGATCCACAGGCGGCAGGATGTATGTCGGGCTATCGAAGCGCACGCGGTTGGCTAGCGTGGCCCACGCCTGATCGGCCTCGGACAGCAGTCCGCGGCTGCCATTGCTCGGATGATCTGCAAACAGCGCCCACAGCAGGCGAACGGGCTGCTGCGCCGCGATGTCGTAGAGGATCGGAAGCCGTGTGGGTTTGCCAGAGCCGGCAGGTTGTGACGCCGTGAACAGCCCGCTCGCATCCCACGGAATCCGCGCCTCGCCCGTATCGATATAGCCGCGAAAGACCGGCGCGTACAGCCCGGCCGGTAACGTTTCCGGGATGGTGAATTCAAAGGTCAGGCCGAAAGTCAGGGTATTCTCGTGCAGCACGATGTCGGGCGCTTCCGCCCATGCTTCGCCCAGCAGGATTTCCTCGCCCGGAACATGGATGGCCAGCCCGGATGGCGTTCGCACGGTCGACCAGCCATTGTTGGCCAGCGGGCTCATGGCCACGTGTTGCTGCCCGTCGATCTCGGCGACGATCGGCGCAAGGCTGATCTGGCCAACCGCTCGAAAATTCACCGCCGGCGGCGGCTCCGAAGCGACAAGTCTGATATCCAGTTCGAGGTGAACAGGGTCGTTTCGATTGCCGATCGCCAGCCGGTCGGTTCGCCCACGCGCCGTCCAGTAGCTCGCGCCGCCATCCGCCGGGCCGCCCAGCGTAAAGCGCGTCGGAGCGTCGCCAACGGCGCTGTTCAGGCGCACCACGCCATCAACCTCCCCGGTCGATTCCAGCACCCGATCAAGCGCCAGCGTCTGCAAGACAACGCCTTCCGAGTTGATCGAACGGAGTTCATTCAGCGTCACGGTTTCCGAACGCCCGCCAATCGGCGCGAACGGTAGCCGCAGTTCAAAATTGCCGTTCCGGCTCACCACAGCCACCGGAACCGGCCCGACCTCCCGCACATCGGGCGTCAGACGGGTTAGCTGCCCGGTCACGCCGGATTCCGGATCGACAGTTACCTGATAGGTCGTCGCGTCGACAGTGAACACGACCTGTAGCCGAGCGCCGGTCGTCTCGATGCCGGTCGCCGCCAGGTAGAGCGATTGCCGGTTGCGAAGCCCAAACAGGCTGCCACCAAGAAAACTGGCTTGCGGATAGGCTTCCCAATCGCTCAGATCGCCATCAAGCCGAATCCGGGTGACGGGTGTGGTTGCCTGTCGCATTTCGGGAAACGGCCCGTAAATGATCGTCGCCGGGCCGCCCGGCATGGCCTCCGGAATATCGCGCAGAGTGGAGGGAGTTTCGCCAACAATGGGGCTGATCCAGAAGGGAGTGTTGCCGGGGCCGAACATCCGCGCGCTGAAGCTGCCGGTCACGCCCGCCTGAACCATGGTTGTCTGGCCGGTATAGAGGTTGCGAATGGCCAGCCGCGCGTTGGGAAAAACCGCGCCGCTCACACCGGAAATCGTCACCATGCCATCCGCGTCTGCCGGCGAAATGTCGATCAACGACAGAAGTGGCGGTTCCCCCGCCGTCGCCTGCGAGATCGTCTGCGCGCGAACCGGAGCCAGCGTCAGCAGCGCAACCACAACAGACAGCACGACCCAGACTCGCGGCAACGCGGTTACTCCTCGGACAACAGCGTGAGACAACTATGAGTCAGGCCGAGTATAAGAAAAAGAAACGGCCAGCGCCAACCCCGCCGGAGGGCAACGCGCGTCATGGCTTGCAGCCGAGCGAGTCCACGAGCGCGTCGAGCGCTTGCAGCAGGCTGTCCGGGTCGCGGTCGTTGACCAGCGTATAGTCGGCCAGCGCGATTGGCCCGCCCTTTTCGAGCATCTCAATTTCCTGAAAATCCCGCGCTTCGGCTTCCTCCCACGTCAGCGGGCGTTCGGCGCGACGCGCCAGCCGCTCGTAGCGCACGCGGCGCGGGCTGACGATGGCAATCACGATCAGTTCGGCGTCCAGTTGGTTGATCAGCGTTTTGTACTCGCTGAAACTGTACAGGCCGTCGATGACGATGCAGTTGCGCTCGGTAAAGGCAGCCCGCAAATGCGGCAGCGCCCGCTTGGCCATGACGTCCATGCCCTCGTTACGTCGCAGTTCCTCGCGCACCACCCGTTCGTTTTCAGGATTGATGGGCAGGCCACGACGCACCACCTCATCGACGACGATGCCGCCGAACCGAAACTCAAAAAATCCGCGCTGCTTCAGGTGCTGAGCACACAGTGTCTTGCCAGAACCCGGCATGCCGACCAGAGCGATCGCGCGGCGCGCTTCGCGTGTTGTCAATGGAATCCTCAACAGTCTGAGAAAATCGATGGAATACGCCGCGAATTATACACCGGCGGTGTCTTGCGACAATGATAGGGTCTGCGTACACTGGACGTTAACAGGTAACGAGGAGCGCGTCTCGCGCTGTCCTGAGCCATCCACTACAGCGGCGCGCGTTGCAGGTCGCATTTGGCAGCCACATGGGCCACCGGCAAGGGCAATTCAGATGACTGAAGAAACGCTCACCAATCCCTACCTGCCCGCCAGAGACACCAATGTTGCGACGACATTAGCCGGGCGCAAACGCGCGCTGGCCCGCCTGCGACAATATCTCAACGACCGGGCTGCCGATGAAGCCCTGCTTTTTCTGGGGCGGCCGCATATCGGCAAGACGACGCTGGCGCGCCATATCGAAAAACTGCCCGACGAGCACTTCGTTAACACCTATGTATCGCTGGCCGAGATGGACATCAGCGGAGAGGAGGACTGGCTGCTGGCGCTGGCGCAAGCTGCCACGGAAGCCGTCGCCAGACGCGGGTTCACGCTCAGCCGGTTGCGCGAACTGCAGCCTCCCGACGGCGATGCCCGCGCCTGGTTTGCCGGCGCGTTCCTGCCAGAGCTGTTCGTCATCATCCGCGCGCACCGCCGGCTGGTTTATATTTTCGACGACGCCCACGTACTGCTGCGCGCCGTTCAACGCGGAGACCTTCCCGCAGATGTTTTCAGCTACCTGCACCAACTGCTGCTGGCGCAGCGCCAGCTTGCGCTGGTCATGATGCTGGACACGGAAGCGGAGCCTGATCTGCTGCAGATGTCGCCGCTGGTCAGCCTCGATAACGCCCACCGTCTGGGCAATCTGTCGGTCGAGGATGCGGCCAGTTTCCTGCAGGACCCGGTTGGCGCACTCTATCAAGTGCCGGAACCGACAGCCGCCGCCATTCACCGCGCGACGGGAGGGATGCCGCTGCTGTTGCAATTGTTCGGTTCGGCGCTGTTCTGGCGCTGGGAAGACGAGCCCGATATTAACGTCATGACCACCGATGACGTCCGGGCGATCACGCCACAGGTTTACGCTCGCGCCGACGAAATCTTCGAGGAAATCTGGCAGCGCCTGTCGCAGAATGAACGGTTGACGCTAACGGCCATCAGCCAGTTGCTCTACCGCGATCCGCTGCGCGCCGTCGACGCCGGAGCGATTGAAGCGTGGCTGGTGCAAACCGACTACCCGCTGGACCGAACAGCCATCGCCGCCGCCGTACGCAGCCTGGAATATGAAGAACTCGTCTCGATCAGCCCATCGGGCATCACGCTGACGATGGGGCTGCTACAAACATGGCTGCTGGAAAACGCGGCGCTGAATCGCGGCGTCGACGCTTCAAATGCCGGAACACCACAGCGGCGGCTGCAGGCACTGCTTCTGGCGCTGGCGGCGGTCATCATTGCCGTGATCGTGCTGACGGCGCTCAGCAACTCGTCTCGACCTCCGGTCGATCTGGACCTCGCGCCGACGGTCACGCTGGTCACAGCCGAATAACGCCGCATTAGCCTATGGGCAGGCTACACACGCCGGCCTGAATGGCGCAGCGGGCAAGCACGCGGTCGTCCCTGAGCACCTCAAAACTCGCGTCCGGATCGTCGCTCAACCAGAACCAGCGCAGAAACGAAACCGACCGCCACGCCTGGCGTAACTCGCAGTAGTCGGGCGGTGGCAACTCGGTATAGTGATTGGTCCAGACCTGTACGCATGCTTTGGGCTGAAGCAAGGCGTCGCTGTACCAGAGGCTGGAGCGGAAACCAACCTGTCCGTTTTCCGTCGTCTGCACAAATTGCAGATCGCTAATGTCCACCGCATGGTCGGTCGGATTGTAAATCACGAGCGTCACGTCATCGAAGCGCAGGTCGATGACATCGTTCGCCGCAGGCGTCGGCGAGGCATCCGGCGTGGCGGTTGCCATCTCGGTCGCCGTGCGGGACGGAACAGGCGTGCGGGTGGCGGGCGCGGGCGTCTGCTCAGCTTCATCCGCATCTTCCTGAGCCGGCTCCGGGCTGGCTTCCCGCGTCGCTGCGGAAGACGCAGCCGTCGCCGGAGTTTCGCCCATCGTCCAGGCAACGCTCGTACCCGGCAGCGTCGCGTCCGGGAGACTGTCCCCTGCCAGAGTTTCAGGCTGCTGGCTATCGCGCAGCACCAGCGCCACACCGCCGGCGAACGCCAGAACCAGTGATAGAAGCAACGCCGCCACCAGCGCCCAACGGCGGCGGGAACGCGGGCGCGTCCCGATACGGCCGGATGCCCCGGTACGTCGCGCTTCGAGGCGCTGAACTGATGCCGGTGTCGTTTCGTGCCGGGCAGCCGGGGCTGCCGCACGCCCTTGCCCCGATGGGCGGTCTACAGCGACGACGCCCGCAGCGCTGAACGCCGCCTCCAGCGCTTCCACCAGCGCCCTGCCATCGGGAAACCGCCGCGCCGGTTCTTTTTCCAGCAGGCGCAGCAGGACCGCCTCAATCTGTGGTGGAATGTCGGGATTCACGCTGCGTGGTGGCGGCGGTGGGTCATTCAGATGTTGCAGGACAACCGCCATGGCGGAAGGATCGTCGAACGGCACACGCCCCGTCAGCATAAGATAGAGCACGATTCCCAGCGAATAAAAATCGCTTTGCGGCACGGCTGCCGACGAGGCCAGGGCCTGTTCGGGCGCAATGTAATGCGCGCTGCCAAAGGTATTGCCTATGGAACCTTCCGGCACGCTCAGCGCCAGCCCGAAATCGGTGAGAATGCCCCGCCCGTCCGGCGTCACCATAATGTTCGACGGCTTAACATCGCGGTGGATGACGCCGCCCGCGTGCGCGTGGTCGAGCGCGCTGGCGATGTCGCGGGTCAGCCGCAAGACATCCTGATAGGGCAACTGCCTGCCCGTGCGCTGGCAACCCGCCAGAATCTGGCCCAGATCGCGCCCTTCAATGAACGCCATGGCCATGTAATAGAGCGGCCCATCCTCGCCGAACTGATAGATGCTGACGATATTCGGGTGGTTGAGGCGGGCGATGGCTCTGGCTTCGCGCTGAAACCGCTTGCGGTATTCTTCGGACGGTTCGACTGACTGCCGGGCGTCGATCACCTTCACCGCAGCATAGCGATCCAGCTTTTCGTCATAACCTCGATAGACGCGGGCCATGCCGCCGTGACCGAGCAAAGCAAGGATGCGATAATCGCCAAGCTGGCTGCCGATAATCGGGTCGGTGATCGACATCGTAAACTCTTTGTTGGCGTAATGAATAATCAGGATGCCTACCGGCGATTATACATTCTCAACGCTTGCGAGGCAGCGTAGACCCGACCTGACAACCTAATCGCTGCACCCCGGTTATGTTCGTTCACCAGCTTTTTCCGAAGGTCATGAATTGCGTTATACTCTGCAAAAAGCCGGTCGGTGAGGAAAACAGGCAGGCATTTTGACACCGCATCCCGATATCCCGGAAAACGAAATACGTGAGCGTTGCGGCGCGTTGCTGGCCCCGGCAGCCGAAGAAGCGCGCAGGCTAAACCATAACTATATCGGCGTCGAGCATCTCTTCATCGCCGCCACCAAAAACGACATGGGGCCGACGGCGACCCTCCTGCGCCGCGCCGGGTTGAACCCGCGCCACGTCCGTAACGAAATCCGGCGCGAAATCGGAACCGGAGACGGCATTCCGCGCGAGGTTTTGCCGCTGACGCCGCGCACCGAAATGGTGCTCTCGCTGGCGATCTTTCTGGCCGAGCGAGACGAAGCCGATGAAATCGACGAAATGCATCTGCTGCTCGCCATTCTTCAGGAAGGCGAAAGCGTCCCGGTTCGCAAGCTGATCGATCTCGGTTTCAACGTCAACCTTTGGCTCCAACGCATACTGACAGAAGCCTATGAAAAGGATATGTCAGCGCCCCCGCCGGTGTTTGAAAATAATCTCTTTAACTTTCCCGAATTTGACGAAGACCCGCTTGCCGACGATTCCGATCTGATCTCCAACCCCGATCTGCGCGGCGAAAACAACGGGCGCTATCCAACGCCGCTGCTGGACAAGTATGGGCGAGACCTGACAGCCCAGGCGCGCGAAGGCAAAATCGGCCCGGCGCTGGCCCGCGAGCGGGAGATTCGCGCTCTGGCGCGCACGCTCGCCCGCAGCAAAAAGAACAATCCGTTGTTGCTGGGCGACGCCGGGGTCGGCAAAACGGCCGTAGTCGAAGGGCTGGCCTACGCGATTTACGAAGGCACAGCGCCCGCTTCGCTGCGTAACCGCAGAATCGTGCAACTGGAAATCGGCACGCTGGTAGCTGGAACCAGCCTGCGCGGGCAATTTGAAGAACGGCTCATCGGCATTCTGGATGAGGCCAAGCAGGCGGGAAACGTCATCCTGTTCATCGACGAAATTCATACCATCGTCGGCGCGGGCGACACCATCGACAGCAATCTGGACGCGGCCAATATCCTGAAACCGGCATTGGCGCGCGGTGAGGTCATCTGCATTGGGGCGACGACGCACGAAGAATACCGCCGGGCGATCGCGCAGGACCCGGCGCTCGACCGCCGCTTCCGCCCGATCGACATCGAAGAACCCAGCGAGGAAGACGCGCTGACGATTCTGAGCGGGCAGCGCGAGAAGCTGGAAAAACACCACGGCGTCACCATCCGCGCCGAAGCGCTGGAAAGCGCGGTGCGGCTGTCGGTGCGCTATTTGCCCGACCGGCGCTTGCCGGACAAGGCGCTCGATTTGCTCGACGAAGCCTGCGCGCGCGTCGTCATCCGCACTGTTTCCCCCGACGATGATGACGCTGCCGCGCTGGAAGTGAATGTCGACGCGGTTGCCGCCGTCCTGTCAGATTGGACCGGCATCCCGGTCAGCGAGCTGACGAAGGACGAAAAACGACGCCTGGCCACCATGGAAGAAGAGCTTGAGCGAAGCGTGATCGGTCAGGATGAGGCTGTTCGCATCGTGACCGACGCCATTCGCACGGCGCGCGCCGGGCTGGGCGATCCAAACCGGCCTATTGGCGTTTTCCTCTTCCTTGGCCCCTCCGGCGTCGGCAAAACCAAGCTGGCGCGCGCGGTGGCCAAATTCCTGTTTGGCAGCGAAGACGCCATGCTCCGTTTGGATATGTCGGAGTTCCATGACGAGCATACGGTGGCCCGTCTGATCGGTTCGCCGCCCGGCTACAAGGACAACCAGCGCGGCGGCCAGTTGACCGATGGCCTGCGCCGCCGCCCGTACAGCGTCGTCGTGCTGGATGAAGTTGAAAAAGCCGCGCCCGAAGTCTTCGATATCTTCCTGCAGATCTTCGATGAAGGCCGGCTGAGCGACGCGCATGGCCGCCCGGTTGACGCCCGGCACGCCGTCTTCATCATGACGAGCAACATCGGCACCGAAGAAAGCGGCAAATCGCTTGGCTTTGTCTCCGGGCCGGAGCGCACGCCGGACTATTCAGCTTACCTGCACCGCTTCTTCAGGCCGGAATTTCTGAACCGGCTTGACGAAGTGATTACCTTTAATCCGCTCACGCCTCCTGTCCTGAGCCAGATTCTTGAGGTTCAGTTGAAGGAGCTGCACGAGCGGCTGACCGAGCAGCGGCTGAAGCTGCGACTGACGGATGAAGCGCGCGCGCTCATCCTTGAAAAGGGATACGACCCGATCAACGGCGCGAGACCGTTGCGGCGCGCCGTCGAGCGCCTGCTGGTTCGCCCGCTAAGCGCAGCGATTGTCGAAGACGCCTTCCAACCCGGCCAGACAATCGTTGTCCATGCGACCGATGACGAACGCCTGAGATTCGAGGCTGAGGCCGGTTGACTTGATGGAAATCCCGCAGACCGGCCGCCAGCCATTGCCCGTCAGCGATGACGATATCCGTCTTGCGCTGCGCCGGCCACACCCGCAAGATAACGTCGACTTTTTCGCCACCGATCCCAATCCGGAAATCCGGCGGCTGGGGCAACTGGCGCTACGCCGCGAAGATATCAACGACCAGTTTGCGCTGGGCGACCTGTGCGCGAAACGCTCGCTCACCGATGACAAACGCTTGCTGGTCTTTTATGTCGCCAAAACGCTGATCGCCTACCGGCGCGCGCTGCAGGATGCCGACAACGACGTCGACCGCACGCTGGCGCATCGCGCCGTCGATGAGTTCATCGCCTGGGTGCTGGCCACGGCGCATAAATATCCGACGCGCCGCAATATCGCGGTTGCGCTCTGGGCGGTCGCCGAAGCCGAATCCAGTTCGTTGCTGGCGCTAGTCGACCGGCCTGCGTCCTGGCTCAATACCGCACTGGTCGAAAAACTCCTCAACCAGTATCGAGAAAACCAGCCGCGGCAACCGGACCAGGAGGCGGCGCGAACGACGCCGGAACAACCGACCATCGTCGCGCCCGACATCTCCGAGTTCGGATTGAGCCAGTCTCTGGCGACCATAGGCGAAAACACGATCGACACTGCCGCGCTCACGTTTGAAGCGGAGCGCAGCCTGATCGACGTGCTTGACGAGACCCGGTTCGAGCGCGCAGCCAGCGTGCCGTATTCGGTCGACGCGATTCCGGAAATCGAGCCGGTTCGCACGGCGCTCGCTTCCACCTTGCAGACGGTCGTTGAAGACTCTGGCAACGAATTCAGGATTGGCGAGCGCATCGAAGGCCGCTACGAAATCGCCGATCTGCGGCGTGGCGGCATGGGCATCGTCTACCTCTGCTATGACCACGAAAACCGCGAACCGGTCGCCATCAAGAGTTTTCAGGGGCGTTTCTTCGATAACGAGCGCGCGGTCGCCCGTTTTTTTCAGGAAGCGGCAACCTGGATTCATCTGGAAAAACACCGGCATATCGTGCAGGCGCGGCTGGTCCAGAACATCGCCGGACGCCCGCATATCATCCTCGAACACATCAGCGGCCCTGAAGGCCTCGGGCCGGATCTGAAAAGCTGGATCGATCACAAGCGCCTCGATCTCGTCAACGCGATTGAGTTCGGCCTGCACATTGCCCTCGGCATGCAGCACGCCACGCGCAAAGTACCGGGTCTGGTTCACCGCGACCTCAAGCCGGCGAACATTCTGGTGACGCACGACGGCATCGCCAAAGTCACCGATTTTGGACTGGTGCGTTCGGTCGAAATCGAAGACCTTGCGCTCGATGGCGAAGCCGATAACAACGGCGACCATTCGGCGGCCGAGCGGCTGACGCGCATCGGCGCGATCATCGGCACTGCGCCCTACATGTCGCCGGAGCAGTGCCAGTCGCTGGATGCCGATATCCGGTCGGATATTTACGCTTTTGGCTGCGTTCTCTATGAGATGCTCACCGGCCGGACGTTGTTTCGGGCGCACAAGTTCGACGCCTGGATTCAGGCACACTTGCACGAGCAGCCCGTCTTTGATGCCGAAGTCGAAGCGCGTATTCCCCAACGCCTGCGCGAACTGACGCTGGCCTGCGTCGCCAAAGCGCCGGATGACCGGCCTCCGCACTGGGGCGCGATCGTCGATGAGCTGAGCGCGATCTATCGCGAAGTCGTCGGCCACGCGCCGATCCTCGAAGTCACCGGCCCGGCTCTTGAAGCGCGCGAACTGATGGACAAGGGGTATTCGCTGACCGAACTCAAGCGCTATGACGAAGCGCTTGAGGCATACGATCAGGCGATTGCGCTGCAACCGCGTTACGCTTGGGCGTGGGCGCGTAAGGGGCGCACGCTGCGCCTGCTGAATCGCCTCGACGAATCGCTCTCCTGCTTCGAGCGCGCGCTGGAAATCGATCCGAATTATGCCTGGGCATGGCGCGGCAAAGGCATGATTCTGGAGCGGCTTGAACGCTGGGAAGAAGCGCTGTACTGCTATCGCACCGCGGCACACCTTCAACCGGGAGACCCCTGGCACTGGTGCAATCAGGCGGAGGTGCTGCAGCACCTTGGGCGCTACGAAGAAGCGATTCCATTGCTTGAAACCGCGATCAAAGTCGACCCATCGCATTCCAATAGCTGGGCGCGTCTGGGCCAGATTTATCGCCTGATGAAGCGCTATGACGACGCCATCAATGCCTACGAACGCGCCGTTCAGATCGATCCGTCCTATGGTTGGGCACAGAACGGGCTGGGGCTGGCGTTAAAAGCGGTGGGCCGCTATCGCGACGCGTTGATCGCCTTCAAGAAGGCCGCGCGCCACCAGCCGGATGACGTCTGGCACTGGTATAACATCGCGGAGATGCTCATCGAGCTGGGGCAGTATCAGGACGCAGTCGAGCCGGCATTCGAGGCCACCCGCGTCGATAGCAACCATGCGTTCAGTTGGGCCAAGCTGGGGCAGGCGCTGCGCTATGTCAAACGCTACGACGAAGCGCTGGCGGCCTACCAGCGCGCGATAGAACTTCAGCCCGATTATGCCTGGGCCATCAACGGCATGGGCATCGTTCTGGAACAACTGGGACGCTATGAAGAAGCGCTGGAAGCCTACCGGCGTTCGGCCTCGCTTGGCGAGCCGGACGTCTGGCATCTGTACAATCAGGGCAATGTGCTCGTCCTACTTGGGCGTTGCGAGGAAGCCATTCCGCTGCTCAGAGGAGCCATCGAGTTAAATCCGGGACACACCCGAAGCTGGGCGCGGCTGGGTAACGCCCTGCGGCAACTGGGCCGTATGCGCGAGGCGCTTGAAGCATACGAGCAGGCAACCGCCAGCGATCCGTCGTTTGCCTGGGCATGGAACGAACTCGGCATCACGCTGGAAGCGATGGGACGCAAACGGGAAGCGCTGGAAGCCTACCGGAATGCCAGCGTTTCCACACCTGACGAACCGCTGTATCTCTACCAGCAGGCCGACCTTCTGATCCAATTCGGGAATTACGACGAGGCACTGGAGATTCTGGAACAAGCGCTCGAAATCGACGGCAGCAACGCCAACACGTGGGCCAAGCACGGGCAGGCGCTGCGCCGCGTAAACCGGCTGGAAGAATCGCTGCGAAGTTTTACACGAGCGGTCGAACTCGATCCGACATATGCCTGGGCCTGGAACGGGCGCGGTCTGACGTTGAGCGCCATGGGCGCGCGAGCCAAGGCCATTGAATGCTTCCGGCGCGCGACGGAACTCGATCCCAACGACGTCTGGTACTGGTACAACCTCGGCGATGAATACGTCGCCATGAACCGGTTTCAGGATGCCATTCCCGCGCTGCAACGGGCTACCGTGCTGAACAGCCAGCACGCGGCAAGCTGGGCCAAACTGGGGCAGGCACTGCGTCGCCTTGGGCATTTCGCGCAAGCGCTGGACGCCTATGACCGGGCGTTGTCGCTGAACCCGCGCTATGCATGGGCCTGGAACGGGCGCGCGCAGGCGCTGGCAGGGCTGGAACGTCGTGAGGAAGCGCTTGCCAGTTACGAACGGGCAATCGACGAAGATCCGAGCGTCATCTGGTACTATACAAACCTCGTCGATCTGCTGCTTGAGCTTCAGAAACGGCGCGAGGCGCTGGCAGTCATTGACCGGGCAGTTCAACAACTGCCGTTTAATGCCACCGGATGGGCGCATCGTGGCAAAGTGCTGCGTCGCCTGCGCCGGTATGAGGAAGCCATCGACAGTTATCAGAAGGCGCTGGAACTGGACGAAACCTATGCCTGGGCCTGGAACGGGCTGGGGCTGGCGCAACTGGCGCTTAAGCAGTGGCAGGAAGCGCGTGCAAGTTTCGAACAGGCCGTGCGCTATAACCCGTCAGATACCTGGTTCTGGCATAATTTTGGCGAGGCGCTGATGCTGCTCGGCATGAACCGGGAAGCGGCCGAAGCGTTCGAGCGCGCGCTCGCCCTTACGCCCCGGCATGAACCATCGCTGAAAAAGTTGCGAATCGTACGCAAGCGGTTGAAGGACAACATTTGATGCTGATGGGTAAGGAAATTTCGATCACGTTTATGAGCGGCCCGTGGGATGGAAAGACGCTGCGCTTTGAGCAGCCAGAGGCAGGGGAAGAACTGATCCTGACCATCGGGCGGCGTGAAGGCTGTGACGTTCAACTCACCTATGATAATCAGGTGTCGCGGGTACATGCGCGGCTGGGATGCACCTCCAATCAGGTGACTGCCAGCGAGTCGGTCCCAAACCCTTTCGTCCTATCGTTCTGGTTGCAGGACAGCGGTAGCCGGAATGGTACGTTTGTGGAGCGCGAAAAAGAGCCGATACGCGGGCGAGTCAGCCTCCGTCCGGGAACGCTATTCCGCATTGGCAAGACGTGGCTGCGGCTTGACGTTCCCCTGTCGCTGTGAACATGACAGTCACCAAACATACCGCTCAACTGCGCTCGTTCGATGATCTCCGGCTGTTCGTATCTCGATGGACGCCAGACGGTCCGCCGCAAGCGCTGCTGATCATCATTCACGGCTACGGCGAACATAGCCGCCGTTACACGCACGTCGCGCGTTACTTCGCTGAGCGAGGCTTTGCCGTGGCAGCGCTGGATTATCGCGGGCACGGACTAAGCGAAGGCCCGCGCGCAACGGTGATACGCTTTCATCACGTCATCTCAGACATCGAGGTCTGTTACAACTGGGCGCGGCAATTCTGGCCCGACCTGCCGGTCTATCTGATCGGCCATAGTCTGGGCGCGCTGGCAACCCTGTTGTTCCTGTTGTCGGCAGACCGGGAGGTCGCCGGAGTGGTCCTTTCCGGCGCGCCGCTGGCGGCCGCGTGTACGCCATGGCCGCTGGTACAACTGGCGCGGGTGCTGAACCGGGTTACGCCGGGCTGGCGGATCGTACCGATCAACCCGTTTGGCATCACACGCAATCGGGAAGTCATCAGGGCATCGCTGGCCGATCCGCTGATGACAATCGCCCCTATCAGCGCGCATCTGGCCCACGAGATCATCGGCGAATCACGTTTTGTCCTGAACCAGCTAAGCAGTCTGGAGACGCCGATCCTTTACCTGCATGGCGCGAAAGACGGCGTTGTGTCTGCCACCGGCAGTCAAAAAGCCTACGAGCGAACGGGCGGGCACGACAAAACGCTCATCATCTACCCTGAGCTTGCCCACGAACTGTTCAACGAGCCGGAACGCGAGCAGGTGTTGGCCGATGTGTTCGCGTGGCTGCAAGCGCGCGTTGGCGGCTGATGCCAACTAGCACCACCCCCCTTTGACACGGTGAGGCATCGTCCCTTATTCTGTGCAGGTGCAGCCTGACGACATAATCGAATATCCACGAATGAGGTGCATGTTTGAATAAATGGCTCGGATTCTGGATGCTGTCATTGATCTGGGGATCGTCATTTCTCCTGATTCGCATCAGCGTGGAGGAAATGGATGAGCTTCAGATCGTCTTTATGCGCAGCCTGATCGCTGCCATCGGCCTGAATGCCATCCTGTTCCTGCGCGGCAAGCGCTGGCCGACTGACTGGCGCACGCTCCGATCGCTGATACTGCTCGGCGTGATGAATCCCGCTATTCCGTTCATCCTGATTACGTGGGGCGAAAAATCGGTCGAAAGCGGTCTGGCCAGCGTATTGCAGTCAACGGCGGCGCTCTTCGGGCTAATTTTCGCCCATTTCGCGTTTGCCGACGAACGCATGAACATGCAAAAAGCGCTCGGCCTTGGCCTTGGCTTCATCGGCGTGCTCGTGCTTTCAAGTCGCAGTTGGGCCGCGGGCGCGGTCCTGACAGGCGATCTGCTCGGCCAGCTTGCGATTGTCGTCGCGTCCCTGTTCTATGCCCTGTCGACCACCTACAGCAAGCTCTCGATCCATGACCTGGAGCCGATCATGATTTCAGCCGGGGCGATGACAACTGCCGCAATTATTACCGGGATTCTGATGCTGGTCGCGCCCCTTGCCGGGGGCAGTGCGCCCGTTCCGTTGACTGATGTCAGCACAAACGTGTTACTGTCGGTGCTCATGCTCGGCTTTATGAACACGTTTATCGCCTATCTCATCTTCTATAGTCTTGTGCGTTCGTTGGGGGCAGGCCGCACGCAGATGGTGACCTACGTTGTGCCTGTCGTCGGGTTGTTTTTGGGCGCGGTTTTCCTAAACGAAGTGATTGACGCACGTCTGATAGCCGGCGCGAGTCTTATCTTCGCGGGCATTGCTCTGGTCAACCTGCAATTGGGGCGTATACGGTTCCTGCGCCGCGTTCAGCCAGCCCCCTGAAGCAGGGCTGGCTACAACAGGAAACAAAAAAGCGACCGGGAGGTCGCTCGTTCGTTGTTGCAGCTTGTTGGTTGAGCTTTGGAATACGATAACGCAGGCAAGGGTTGGCAGCGGCGTACTCTCCCACGCGGTCGCCCGCGC
>Ga0207864_1001099_pt1 | contig 31876 bp, 44 predicted proteins | sample HigsolmetaAR202D_FD_184834 | JGI IMG/M metagenome (GOLD analysis project Ga0207864, IMG submission 184834) | Ionic liquid and high solid enriched microbial communities from the Joint BioEnergy Institute, USA - AR20-2-D (SPAdes) (version 2) ... | reverse complement strand
TCCGAGGTCTCACGCTGGCTGTGAATCATCCCTTCAATGGCGACGTTCGTGGCCGCACCAGTGAGCGCACCTTCTGCGATGAGACCTGCCCTACCGAAGCGAGCCGCCATGACTGCCGGAACACCGAGGCCACCAGTGAGCGCCAATGCGCCAGCGGTAGCCGCGAGAGTTGCAGGGTCAGTCAGACCAGCACCGATACGCAAGGCTAGGCCGGTAACGCCCATGCGATTGAGCTTGTCGGCAGCGTCTAGCTCCCGCTCCAACCGGGCACGAATATCGCGAGCATGGCCTTCCGATACCGAGGCGGTGAACCTGTCCCAATATTGCTCCGGGATGCCCTTGGTGAGTTCCGAGAACAGCTTCTCGTCCATTCGGAAGTTCGGGTCAGGAACAATATCGGGACGCTCCTGGGTGAGTAGATAGGTCAGGTTCTCCGAGTATGCGGCCTTCACACCTTCCCACAGGGTCGGGTCGTCTTCGGCCTGCTCGCGTTCCAGGGAGCGAAGCTCGCCTTCCGTGAAGGGTTGATTGTAGCTCACGTCCGAGTAGCGAACTTCCCCATCACCAAGGGCGTTGAAGCTGGTGCTTTCGCCTTGGCTGAACGTGAGTCGGTTCACGTCCCCCGAGACCATACCAAGCAGCGACTGAGCCTTGCGGCGGTGACCCTCCATCTGCTTCGTGACCTTATCAAGCACCGTCCCCGGAGCGCCACCGGCAGAAGCATCAGAGCGGCTGTAGTATTCCGGCCCGATACCACCTGCATTAATGGCCGAGTACATCTCCAGCAGGCCCATTCCAGGCTTGAAGCCACGGTCCTGGAGGTAGCGGCCAGCGGCCCTGACCTGATCGCGGATAGGCATTCCCCGATAGACGCCGTACTGGCGGCGCTGTGGTTCGCCCCATTGGATAAGACCACGGTGGGTGCCCCACTTCGTGGTGGGACCTTTCTTCCACGGGTCGAAGGTTCCTCCGGTCTCATAAGAGATGACGGTAGCCAAATCCACCGGGTCAGCGCCAATCTCCTGGGCCGTTTCAAGGATGGCGAGCCTGAGTTCTTTCAGCATGGGTGTTCCCTAGAAATGCAGGGACCACCCAGGATGGGTGGCCCGCTATCGCTTCTGACGTTCTTGGTAGATTTCCTTCGCCCGCCTGCGGACGAACTCCTGCTCTTCCTTGGACGGGTTCGAGAGGAACGGACCGATGTAGGTGTTCTCGTTGATGACGAGCCACGGGTCGTAGCGAGTTTCGTTCTCGTGGTTGGTCTGTTCGATCAGTTCCTTCCGGCGCTGATCGATGCGGTCACGCTCACTCTCGATCAGGGACCGGTTGGTGATGTATCGGCGTTCGGAGTGTTCTACAGGAGCGCCGGTATAGCGGTTGACGATCTGCCATGCGCCTGTGCCGTTGGTGGCAGGACGAATGGTCAGGTCACTGGCCTCGACGCCCTCGGACTCACCGAACTCCTTCGCGTAATCCTCCAACGCATTCTGGACCAGGCGCTCGAAGTCCGGGGGAATGTCCCGGTCTGCGGTGTATATCCACCAGCCATTGATCTGCCGGTGGGTGTCCTTGAACCGCTTGCTGGCCTCTTCCAGGGCCTTCTCGCTGCCAAGTCCCGAACGGGCATAGAAGCGAGCAATGCGGCTGATCTCGTTACCGACATAGCCAGCGTTATCAGCCGGAGGTGTTCCCAGGCCGAAGAAACGAACGAACCCGTTGGATTGGAGGTCTTTCACCGCCTTATCGATGTCATCGTACCTTTGGCGCATGTAGACGCTCTCGTACTTGTCCGGGTCGTTCGTGAGGGTCGCGGCGTGTTGGTACGCCTGATTGTCATTCATCCGGCCATACTGCTTGGCGATGCGGTACGCCTCGTAGAAGTCCATGGCCGCAGCATCCGGGACATGCTTCTGGAGCAGCCTGGGGTTCTGCGCATGGAGCTTCATGTAGAGTTCCGCTCCATCCTTGAGGGCCGGAGGAACTTCACCACCGGAGATCGCGAAGGTAGCTGCCGAGATACCGCCAGCAGCCAGGACTTCCTCCCACCGTGGGTTCTTGAGGTTGTTGGCCGTGAAGACCTTGACCTCGGCCTCGAATCCCTGCTCCGGCGTGATTTGGCCGCTATCGATCTTCTCCTGGATACGCTGGACCAGATTGTGCGCCAGCCTCTCGCGGCGCTGGTCAGCGGAGATGATCTTCGGCTCGCCATTCTCGTCCAGCACTACCCCGTCCTCCAGGAACGGCGCGAGACCGTTCTCGGCAGCTTCGAGGTCCGCCTGCTCCAGCGCCTCATGCGACCGGGCCGACTGCTGCTGGAGAAGTAGCTTCTCGCGCTGCCTCTCAGCTTCTTCCTTGAGCTTGAGGACGACTGACTCGTTGCGGTTCAGAAGGGCCTGGACCTGGGCATCGGTAAGCGCCCCAGGGTTGGCCTTATGCCACTCGATCAGTTCTTCCCGGTTGAGGGTGCCAGCGAGGGACTGATCGAAGAATCTCATCCGCTGGTCGAACGATGCCTTCTCGTTGTTATCGAACATGACACGTTCGGCCCTCTGGAGGATGCGGGCAGCGTCAGCGGCGAACTCCCGGTTGTTGGCTAGGGGACCGAGCTTCGTGCCATCCGCAGCCGTCCGCTCGCTAGTGAGCAGGGCCTGAACGATGTCGTAGCGACCTTCCTCGGCCAGGGCCTGGGCGACCCGCAGCATCTCGCGGTCCTGTTCCTTGTACGGGACGTTCAGGAGCTTTCGGTTGCCCTCGTACTTCTCCCGGAGAGCCTTGGCGATCTCGTCCGGGGACGCGCCTTCCTCGATCATCTGGCGAGCAGTACCTAGGAACGTCTCGTAGACGCCCTGGAAGGTGTCTTCCTTCGTGCGGGTCGTCAGGTACTGCTGATGCTTCGCCTGGGCCTGGGCGTTGAAGCGGCTCATCACGTTCAGGTAGGAGGACGTGAAGAACTTGTTGTCACCGAAGGCATCCAGGTCCGCCTTCATCCGCTGGGCAACGAACTCATCAAAGTTGCCGTTGTCCTTATCGAACTCCGTCTCGTACAGGGTGGCGATCTCGGAGGCGCGTTGGTGGGCCAGCCGCTCACCGAACTGCTTCATGAACGCCGCCTTGAACCACGGGTTCGCCATCTCCGGGATGGTGCCTTCCTTCACGGCCCGCTGGGCTTCCTCGAAGGACATTCCACCCAGCCGCCTGTTGGCGAGGTCTTCGGCCTCCTGCCTGCTCTTCTCTGCTTGGTACTGGAGTAGGTTGTTCAGCGAAGGGCTGATCGAACTCAGGGCATCGGCAAGCTGGAGCCAGCGGTTGGTGCTGGGAGGCGCTGGGGGCCGAGCATAGGTGTTGACCGGCGCTGCAACGGGAGAGAGCCGCTGGGGACGAATGTCTGGACCGTCCACCAGGACGCGGGATTTGTTCCTTCCGCCTACCTTCGGACGGTCTTCACGATGGGGGGTTAGTCCCGGCAAACGGGCCATCTGTATTCTCCGTTAGGTGGTCCACTTCCTGTATTGGGTGAAAGCGTTCATGCCCGCACCAGCTATGCGCAAGCCTGCATCGATGAAGCTCGGCTTGACCGGTTTAGGGACCGAATTGATGCGATCTTCTGCTGCCGAACGGATACCATACATACTGTCCATCAGTTGCTGATGCGTCCAGTCAATCTGTTGCCGCGACTGGTCCATGTACGTCGCTTCGCGGCCATAGTAGTCGGCCAGGAGAGCATCGACCGAAAGACCGGAGACGCCTGCCTCACCGGCTGCTGTGAGTGCCCTCGCACGGGCAGCACGAGCATCACGGGCGACTTCCTGGCGTTCCGCTGCTGCGGCAGCTTCCTCCTGGATCATGCGGCGCTGTGTGGAGATGTAGCCGCGTTTCATGTCGGCATCGGCGCGAGCAGCGTTGTCCGCGTAGTATTGCATCTGCGCCCTGTACTGCTGCATCTGCCCCACATAGCCAATCACGGTCTGAGCCGCGCTGATCGCTAACCCGCCGATAGCCATTACTAGAGGGCCACACATTAGTCGTTCCTCACTCGAACAAATTCGTAGAAGTCATGACCTCCAGGGGTGGAGACCTTGTTGATGAACATGAACCCGCACCAACGGAGCCAGCGGTGATGAACCGTGTTCCGGTAGTAGGTGTAGTTCATGAGGACGGGGTACTTGTCGTGGAAACGGTCGATGAACTCCTTCGACCGGCGTAGGAACTGGACGCGGTTCTTCTCGATCTCGTCGGTCCCCAGCATCCATATACAGCCCACCATGTCGTCCAGCGGGTGTGGGACGGTGCCGAACATGAGCGCAGGCTCACCATCCCCGGTGACTACGGTGGTGCAGCCATCCGGGGACATGAGACCATCCAACAGCGCCTCGTGGGCGCTCTCGCATCCGCTGGCCTGGAGTTCTTCGAGGTCTTCCCGCCGTAACCTGGGAGCCATCCGATGGACATCTTCCAGGCGACTAGGACGAGCCTCGATAAACATCAAAGCCTCCGTGATCTGATTACGTACAGGGCCTCCCATTCCGCGCTCATGAAGGCGCATGGGAGAGGTTTGTCGGACACGAGTTCGATCTTCACGGCATCGTTCCTCGCCCCCACGGGGAACTTGAAGCGCCCCTCCTCGAGCGAGACCCTGCCGATGATGTTGTTACCGGAACCGACCACGCGACCGGAGAAGACGTACTCGTAGGGGTCACGCCGGAAGGGCGTCACGACCACCTTGAAGTAGCCAGTCTTCGAGAAGTTCAGGGCAACCCGACGAAGCTGGATACGTCCCTCGCCTACCGTCATCTGTCCACCGCCCACCGCCTCTTCCTTGATGACGAAGGTGGAGAACAGGTAGCGGAACTCGTACTTACGCCCGATGATGAACTTCGGGAGGTTCCCGTTGACCTTGAATTTTCCGTTCTCGAACTCGAACTGGATGAACTCACCAGACTTGCGGTTTGGGCTTCCTTCCCAGGCGATGATCTGGAACTCGTCCGCCTCCCCAGCCGTGACCGTGTAGGGCGTCTGTATGGTGGTGGTGTTGGTGCTGGGGTCGTAGCTTACTGTACATTCGGTGTCCCAGCATCGCTGATCGAGATGGTACTCGAAGCCGATGTCACCATCGGAACGACCAGCCTCCAGGCTGATGCTCTCTAGAGTGACCTCCCCGTTGCGCTCCACGAGCATCCACAGGTCGCTCTCGATGAACTCGACGTAGAGAACCTTGGTATTCGGGGAGAACACCCAACGCGACCACGAGGACTGGAGCTTTTCCAATTCCTCCCAAAAATACTTGTAGATGTAGACCTCGTTCGGCTTCTCCGGGGACAGCGCCACCAGAACGTTCTCGTTCGATGAGGCCGCGAGCTTGGTAATGCCTCCAGGGACGTAGTGGGGAACGTGGGCGGTTACGTCAGCCGCGTCGTTCGTTTTCGTGTCCCCATCCACATAATATTCCCGGACACCGGAGTAGATGCCCCGGTTGACCGCGAAGTAGACGTTTCGGCCAGCACCCACCGGCTTAGCCAGGAGGGATGCCTGGAACTCCGTGGTCTGGTTGATCGAGATCGTCGCCGGGGTCAGGAGGTCTGATGCCCCTAGCTGGAACTGCGTCTGGTCGGAGAACAGGAGCAGCGTCTCGTTGAACGGGATGGCATGGCGGATAATCGAGACCTTGGTGTGGCTCACGGCCACGTCTATGGGGTCTGTATCGACCACCTGGGTTGCCGAGGCGCGGAAGAAGTTGAAGAAGTCACCTGCGCGGGAGAAGATCACGTTCTCGTCCGCTGCGAAGCCCAGCCGGTTCCGGTGGAAGAAGATGTCGTTCATCGTCTTGCCAACGAACGATGGCATGGGACAGCTATCGAGATCGCCTACTTTCCGGTCCTCCCACGGCAGCACCTTGAAGGTGAACGTACCGTCCGCCTCGCGTACCAGAGCATGAGGCATGGTGGCCGGGTTGAGCTTGTACTGCTCTCCTTCCTTCGCTGTCTCCACCCACACCCCACCGGCAGCAGAACCCGTCGAGGATGTGTCGTATCGGACATAGTAGTTGTCGAACGAGGAAGACTGGTCGCCCTTGACCTCGATCTTAATGCCCGAAGCGGCCCGCGCCGGAAGATCGGAGAACCGCTGGATGGAACCCTTGATGACCTTCGTGGCAGTGTCACCAATGCCATCGCTGATGGACAGCGAGAAGTCAGCGCCATCCTTTCTGGAGAAGATCAGCGTCGAGCCGGTTCGACTAACATTGCCGATTGCCGTGAACGCAGAATCCGCCAGGAAGGCTTCCCTGAGCTTCTGAGCGATGAAGTCCGTGGCAATCTGCTCGGAGTGGGCGGAGTTCGAGCCATCGGGAGTCTTGTGTGACTTGGTGATGCCCTCGAACGTGATCGAGTAGGTAATGCCGTAGCCACCCTGGCGTATCCAGGCCATGCCCATTGGGGTGCTGGTGGGGATGGTATCCGGAAGCGCCTTGACCACCACCGTGCGGTTCAGGATGAAGGTGTAGTCCGCGACGGTCACAGCAGAGAACGAGGTCGAGGGGTCAGCGGCGCTCAGATAGCCCTTACCGTTGGGGAAGTTGACCGTGACCTCGGAACCGTCCAGCCGGAACACCCGGAGGTTCCCATTGGTGATGACCACGATGTAGCGTTCCTGGAGATCGCGGTTGATCGTGTGAATCATCGCCTTCCCGAAGGGCGTGTTGCTGATCTTCGAGATGAACCGGGACGGTGGCCGCTTTTTCAGGCCCTCCACCACCGAGCTATAACCGTTGATCTGCTCTTCGGCCTGGGACGCCAGCCGCAGGTTGTAGGGCTGCTGGGAGACCCCGTTGACGAGGTTCGGAATGGTCGTGGAGATCAATCCGCTGCTCATCTGAGCAAGACCTCCCTGACTGAAATGTTGTTTAGAATATTGAAGTCCGCAGTATTTGCCTCAGCGTCCTCCAGGGTCGCCTTCGCCATGATCTCGTCGCGCAGCGTGAACTGAGACAATTCCGGGGAGCCGAGGATACCTTCCTGAAATTTCCTGGCTGCTCGGATGGTGATGTAGAAGCGCGCCGCCTCCGGTAGTTCCTCGAACGGCAGCAGGAGGATGAGATCAACCGTCACGGGACGGCTGAACTGGTAGGTACGGTTCTTGCGGTCGTAAAGACGGTTGCCCCGCTGTACCGCGTCAATGTCCACATCGCTGGCATCTACCCGAAGCGTGTTCGAGGGGAGGATGATGAAGCCGTCCGGGTGGGACGGAGTGATCGTGACGTTCTCTTCCGTGTTCCAGTGCCAGCCCCTAGTCTGGACCTCACGGTTGATGACCGATAGCTGCTGACGAGCAGTCACGGCATCGAGAACACCACTGTTCTCCACGGTGCTGACGGGTGCCTCCCCGATGGTGGAGAGCATCAGGTTCACCGCTTCAAGAACGGTAGTGGGAGTTGTCGCCAACATTCGCGTAGTTCCTGAATGACGAAAAAAGGGAGAGGTCCGAAGACCCCTCCCATGGAGAGCTACCCGTTGATGGATAGATTAGGCCGCAGCGTTGCGGATTTCGACAGCCGCGTTCGGTCGCAGGATGCCGTGGCCGACTGCGTACTTGGACACGATCATCCACGCCTGACGGCGCATGTCATAGCCAGCGTCAACCGCCAGATCGAGCAGCTTCACCGTGCCAATGGCCGACTTGTGCATGACAAGGGCCACGGTGTCCGTGAAGTCGCCCGCATACTTGTTGTTGGTACCGGCACGAACGCCAGAACCAGCCGCGATGTTCGTGTTGGGCAGGTTGTTCGTCTTGACGATCTCGATGCCCGCAATGCGGTACACCTTACCGTCAGAGTACGCGCCCGCGCCGCCGAAGTCGCGGTTGATGGTCTTCTCCGACTGGACCAGCTTGTAATACTGCTCAGGCCGGACGAAGCAGTAGCGGTCGGTTTCCGGTACGTCCTTCTCGTCCAGCTTCTGAGCCGCCATGAAGATAGCCCAGGCGAGATCATCACCGTTCGTGGCGAAGTTCGCGTTCTGCGGAGCGCCAGTCTCCGAGGTCATGATGACCGAGCCACCCGGCAGGCCAGAGACCACGTTGGAAGCGCGAGCCGCGAGGACGCCCACCTGGAGCAGATGTTGGTCCATCACCTTCGCCAGCTTCCGACCCTGCTCGGTCGTGATGATCGAGCGCATGTCGAAGTGGTTCTTGGCCTCATCGATGTTCGCCAGGGTGGCGTCCGAGACCAGGAGATCATCGATGGTGATGACCGCTTCGTTCTGATTGACCTTCTGGCCGACCAGTTCAGCACCGGGGGTGTGGTAGAAGGCGTCGATCAGACCTACAGCCGGGAACGATGCCGACTTGCCGTGATCGATGGTGCGGACCATGGTGCGGTCCAGCATCACGTTGTTGCCCTCGAAGGCCGTCAGGACTTCACCCGCGTAGACCTTGAGGAAAAGAGCATCTACGTCGCCAGCGCCATTGACCTGGCCCAGGCGAATTACGTTCGCATTTGCCATGAGAATAGTTCCTGTGAAGAGAGTGGAAGTTGATCGGGCTTCCCTTGGTCCTCTTCACGCTCGCACGAAGTTATCCTCCGCAGAGGGCTAAGTTTGTGCGTGAGTAGTTCTTGGGATGCTCTATTGCGTCACCGCGCATTACTTGGCGCAGTGTGACTGTCAGCTTCACAGGACTATGGAATGGCTGGCACGGCAAGGGGTCGAACCTGCGTCTGTTGTCGGGACCAGCCAGAGGCGTTGAGGGTTCTGTTAAGAGGGCCGGAACTTGCATTGTAGCGGTCCCGGCCATGTCACTTACGATGGAGGGCAAATCTTCGGGTCTTCGACCTTGAGGTTGTGCCGGAAGATTTCCCTTTGGGTGCCAGGGGTATCGGCCTCATGCCAGCTAATGGCCTGGCATAGGGGGTGCCTAGCGATCTTCGGCTGCTCGCTGGTAGTGACGCATCCGCTCACGAAGCTCATCAAGCTCAGCATCGAGAGCGTAATCATCAATCCTCTGAGCAGCCGCGTTGGCTTCTTCATTGGCTTTCTCCTGGGCGCGGCGCTGCTCTTCCTCCCTTCCTTGCTCCCGGAGGTTCTTCTCCCGAAGGAGGTTCAGGATGGTTTGGACGATCTGGACGAGCGCCAGGAGCAAGGACAGGAAGCGAGTCATCGGCTCAGACCTTCTTCTTCGAGAAGAGGCCAGCCAGGACTTCGATCACGCGGTAAACCTTCGCGACGATCTCATCGTCCTTCGGAGTGGGCGTAAGCTGGACGATAGCCAGCGCCGCAGCGTGGATGGCGAAGAGGGCCACGAAGATTTCCTCCACGTTCTCGGTGAGAAAGGTGATTATGTCTGAGAACATTGGATACCCCTAGAAGACGTTGTTGGAGTTTTTCAGCCGCTCCATAACCTCGGCGCGGTAGGCCGGGTCTTTCGCGTAGCGCGGGTCGCGCATCGCAGCCGTCAGTTCAGCGGTGGAGCGGAACGGGTTGCCGCTGGCGGTAGTCCCTGACCCGCTGATGAGGTTCGGCTCTATCCCACCGGCTGCGGCGTAGCGGGCCTTGAGACCTTCCACGGCCAGGAAGATCGTATCACGGTCATTGGACGTGACAGCACGGTCATAGGCTTCGATCTGCGAAGGCGTCAGGTTCTTTGAAGCCCAGGCAACCATCTCCTGATACTTCTCCTGTCCGCCCACGAGATCGAAGACCTCAGACTGAATTTGAGCAGCAATTGCCTCCTGACCAGCAATGAAGGCATCCACCATATCGCGGGTAATGCCAGCCGCTTCGAGTTGCTTGTAGCGGTCCTCGCTCAACTTCCCGGTTTCGAGGTATTCCCGTTCCATCGCAGAATAGTCGAGACCGACCGATGCCAACTGTTCCCTGGCCTCGGCCTGGGAAGGTGTCTGTTGCTGCTGCTGGGTGGTCTGCTTCTGGTTCTGCTGCTGCTGCTGGGAGAAGCGAGCCTCTAGCTGGCGGTACGCCTTGGCCAAGTCCTCTGGCGTCTGAAACTTCTCCGGGAGCCAAGAGGGACGCTCATTCCCACCTTGGGTGGGTGCTGGATTTCCTGCCGTGGGTTCGGCAGTTGCACGAGCCTGAGCGTTGTCGAATGCCGCTGCCATGGCGGCGTCATGACCCTGCGGAGATTGCACAGGAGTCGCGTTCGATGTCGTCATGAAGACCCTCAGTAGTCGATTACAACGATGCCACGCGAATGGGTGGTGACTTTCTTTGCCCGCTCGTCAACCACAGGAGCCGGACCTTCCTGCTTCTGCTTCCGGGACTTCTTGGGTGAGGGAGCACTAGCTTTGGGAGTGGTAGGTTTGAAGGCTACCTCCGTGGTAGCCTCCACCTTCTCCGAAGCCACAACGGGTTCGGTATTATCCATTGGACACTGCTTCCGGTTTGAGTTGGTCGCGCATGATGTTCATTGCGCCGGGGATAGCTTCGCGGCCCAGGTTCTGTAGCTGCTCCTGGATCACCTGCTGCATGACCTCTTCCTCGCTTCGGACGAGGCCCTTCATATCGATGCCCAGCGAGGCACCGGAGCGGGTGATGTAGTCGGAGATGTTCAGGTAGCGAGCCAGAACTTCCGGCCCTAGCGGCTGGAGCCGTGCAAGCAGAGCGTCCAGCTTGTTCAGGTCGTGCCCACGTCCGAGGGCTTCCATACCGGTCGTGATCGACGGGAAGACCATATCCTTCGGCAGAGACGGGAGGCGCTTCTTACGCTCCAAGACGTACATCAGCCGATTGACGAGCGGGAGTTGAAACTCCTGGCTCAATATCGAGTAGACGCCACCCAGGGCATCTTCTAGTTCCCCAGCCATGTAGCGGATTTCCTCCGCCGTCACTCGCTCACCCCCGCGCTGAATTGCGGAGTTCATGAGGAACGCATAGGCCAGCCGCTGCTGGATATTTTCGATGGTCTGGAAGGCCACGCGGAAGTCCGCGAACTTGTCCAGGGACAGGATGGACACATCCTGGGCGTTACCGCTTCGGACAGCCCCGTTCGGAGCGTCCGACACATCACTCTTCTTGGTAGTGCCGTTCGGGTCCACGAATATGAGGATTTTTGCTGCTGCGGCAGAACCCTCAACGATGGCCTTGGTCAGTAGTTCGAGAGACCAGAGATCACCGTAATATTCCTCGACATAACCCCGGCCATAGGATTCACCATCAATCCTGGTGAACCGGAGCGGGAGCCATGGGGACTTGTCGAGCGGGTATCCACCCTGGGAACCGGGGATGATTTCCCCCTCGACCTCCTGATGCACCGTCCATCGGTTCTTCACCCGGCGAACCCAGGTGTAGAGGTCCAGGGTCTTATCGGTGCTGGCGTTCGCTCCCGTCTTGACCTTGCCCTTAAGCTTTTCCTGGAACTCGGTCGGCAGAGCGTCCGGGGAGATGGTCTCCTTCGTGATATGCTCCAGGACGTTACCGGCGGGGTCGCGGTGGACGACATAGCGGTCGAGCCGGAAGACACGCATTCCGCCTTCGGGCGGGAGGTAGAGAAGGACGTTCCCCCCTACGATCAGGTGCTTGAAAGCCTCGAACGAGGGGACACGAAGAGCCGACGCCTCAACCTCGGTCATAATGGTGCGCTCGACCTGGCCTAGCGCCTCTTCGACCTTCGCTCGCATTCCCTCCTGCTGCGTGAGTTCTTCGAGGGTGAAGTCGTCAATCAGCAGGCGGAAGAACGGAGAGTTCGGAGGAAGCAGTGCTAGCAGCAGTTTGGAGGCTAGGTTGTTAACGCCTCGTGCGCCAATACCCTGGTAGGGCGTATGGAACTTCGAGTGACCAGTGTGACCGGCAGGAGGGATGAGGGACGGGATGGTGAGTTTCGCCGCGTCACGCGCCCGCTGGAGGAAGGGTTCCCGATCTTTCTCCAGTTGCGAGTAACGGGCGGCGGCAGTCTTTGCCATCCGTTACTCCTGGGGTGTTATGCGCGTGGAATGTTCAATCCGGTGGAGTCACCAGTGTTTCCGGCGTTAAGGCGGATGCGCAGCGCATTGCGACCCTTGCGGCGAGCCTTCAACTCGGCATCGCTGCGAAGGTTCTCATCGCGTATGACATCGCCCTGAGCCTGGGAGGCCGCTTCGGCTGGGGGCGGTGGTGGGGTAGCGGCTGGGGTCTGTGCTGTAACTTTCGGTGCCTTACACATCACAGGGGCCTTTTCAGTATGTTTTCGTTCTGCTCATCGAACTTCGCCTTAAGGAAACGCACCACGGAGCACTGGCCCGCCTTGAACCAGACCTCACGGTCGGACCATCGAAGGTCTGGAGAGCGGTCAGGGAAATGTTCCTGGAGAGCTTCGAGAAGTTCTAGGGAGACATATGGAAAAGGTTGATCTTGCATTGGATCATGCCTCCTATTGTGGGGGGTAATCACAATCCGAACCCGAGACCGATCTCTCCGTCGAAACCCATCACTATGCCGGGCATTATTTCGATGCCTGGCTTGCCCCTATAGGTCATGCCGAGGCCGGAGCGATGGGATTCCTCCTGAGGTTTCTCTTCGGCCTGCGGCACAGGTACAGGCGCTGCTGGTTTCTCACAGGCGGTGAGAGTCAGGCAGGCAGCGAGGGCCGCTACCAGCAAGGCGATCTTGTTCATGTGGGGGTTCCTCTAGAAGCGGGTGATGTGGTCGAGAATTTGGCGTTCTAGGTCTTCAATCGTGCCATCGTTGATGAGCGCCACATTGAACGAGTGGTTCGAGAGAAGACCTTCGGAGGGATGGTCGGAAACCGGAATGGGAACCCGTGGGTTGTAGATGCACCAGCACTCGCCACCCATCTGCTTCACCATGTCGTACTCGTTGGGGAAACGCATGTCGTCCATGACCACACGCTCCCCTCGGTCGAGAAGGTTGCGGACCTTACGACCCGCCACGGTGGTCCAGATGTTCGGGTCGAGCTTCCGACGCCCCAGGTCCGTACCGACCACCTGTTGAATGTATCGGCTGGTCAGGTGATCGAACCCGTAGGCAGCAAGGCTCTCTTCCTTGCGGTGCCCGTCGAGGAAGTCATCGATCTCATCCTTGGGAACGCCGATTTCCAGGAGGAAGGTGGCCGTGATGGTCTTCACCGGGGCTGCGAACTTTACGATCTTGTAGCCCAGGCCCTCAGTCAGGAACCGAGTGGCTGTGGTCTTTCCCATCTGCGGCGCGGGGGAATAGAAGGCGATCAACGCCGGGGTGTTGGTTGCCATAGACGAGGTTCTTTCTTCTTGAAGTCATAGTCCGAGGCCCGAAGGATGCGGGCCACACGGGCCTGCTGGAGAGCATCAGCTTCGGAGAGACCCGCCTCCTCGTAGACCTCAACCACCCGGCTCCAGGCACCAGCAGGATCGAAGAGCTTGGGCCGGTCGGAGGTGTCCGAGAAAGGTTCGAGGATGACTTGAGCCTTCTTCGATCCAATGCCGGGACAGCCTGAGTAGCCGTCTGTTACGTCACCCGTGAGGGTTTGGAAGAGATGCCAGTAGTCGGCTTCCGTCTCGGTGATCTCCACCACCCCGCTATCGGCATCGCGATAGTAGAGGCCGGGGACGGTCTTCATGTCCTTGTCGATGGACACGATGATCTTCTCACCTTTGATGCCCGGCCACGTAGCCAGGATGCCCATCACGTCATCCCCCTCCAGCATCGGCTTGAGGTAGGCACCACGCTCGGCAATGAGCCATTCACGGATGGATTTCAGGACGAGCGGTTTCTTCACGCTCGCCCGGTTGCTCTTGTACGAAGGAAGGACGGTCTTGCGGAAGTTGCCGTCACTATCGGTCAGGCAGAGCTTGTGATCATCGGCATCGAGAGCTTCGCGTAGACGCTCGATCTCGGCGTCGATTGCGTCCTTCACCGCGAACTCGTCGCAGTGCCAGGTCCAGTACCCAGGCTCCCACTCGACCGCCTGCTCGATCTTCGCGGCCATCTTGTAGGCCAGCACGTCTGCGTCGATCAGGAGAACACGGCTCATCACTCGGTCTCCCCCCGCAGCAGGAAGAGATGCTGGAGGCCGCTGGGCGTGATATGCCACGTGCGCCCGTAGAGGCCGGTGGCAATGCGGGTCGTGATGAACCCGTCACTTGCAGCCATGGCGATGAGGTCTGCGTTCTCGCGGGCGAAGTCACTCTTCGTCGTGAAGGGTGCATTCCAGGCTCGGCTGAGAATGTCAGTGAGTGTCTTTCCAGTTGTTGCCAACTTTGTATTCTCCGTCGATTGGACAGCGGAACTTGAAGTGCTCACCCGCCCGGCGCATGGCCTCGACCACGACTTGGCCGACCTCATCCGCGATGGTTTCCCGGCAATCGATCTGCATCTCGTCGTGGACGTGAGCCACGAGCGCGTAGTCGGGTCCGAAGCGGTATCCACGGGTGGATAGCTCTTCGTAAGTAAAGACGGTCGCCTGCTTGGCGATGAGCGCCCCAGCGGATTGCAGGAGCGTATTGAGAGCCGCATGAGCGGAACGAATGTGGAGTTTGCGTCCGTCGAGGCCGATGAGGTAGCCACGGCCTGCGGCCTTGGTCACGGCATCCTTGAGCTTCGCCAGCGCCGGGGTCTTGTCGAGGAACGTCTTCTTGAGCCGCTTCCCCACCCTCCGAAGGTCATCCTCGGTCGGCGTCTGGTTGCCCTTGAAGTACCTCTTGAAGACGCTATCACCCAGCCCGTCCCGGACTTCGCGCATGGCGATGTCGAGGATGATCGAGCCGATCTTCACGTCACCGGCACCATAGAGGAAGCCGTAGATGAAGGTCTTGGCACCGTTACGGAACAACTTGTGGAGCGGGTAGTTGTCCTCATCCCGGACGGTTCCGTCAGGTACAAGACCAAGGGCAATGACGTTCGCCCAATGCACGTCCCCGGTCAGGAGAATGCGACCATACTCGCCATCATCATAGCGGGCCATGAAGTGAGCGAGGCACCGGAGTTCGAGGCCGGAAAGGTCCGCACCTACAAGTTTACGTCCTGGTAGGACGCAGAAGAGTTCCCGGCACTCCGCACCATAGGGAGCACCTACGCCTGGGACCTGAGCGACGTTCGGATTGCTGTGAGTACAGCGCCCGGTTACGGCACCGTTCGTGTTGACGCTACCGTGGATGCGCCCCTTGCGCACAAGCCGGAGCCACGCCTGATCGCCCTCGGCCAACTGCCCGATACGCTTCTCGACCAGGAAATGCTCGGCCAGGAGCTTTGCTTCCGGGTACGGCAGCTTGGACAGGATGGTTTCGTCAATCTTGGGCTGGCCGTTCGGCGTGAACTCTTCCGGCTCCCAGCCCATCGCCTTGAGGCGCTGGCCGATCATCTGCCGGGAGGATGGATTGAACTCTACCACCCGGCGCTTGGTGAACGGGACGCCCTTGACGTATCCCATCTTCCGGTTGTTAACCTTCGGAATGAAGACCTCTTCGACCGTCTGTGGGGGGAACGCTTCCTGGAGTTCCTTGGCGATCTCCAAGCGGCGCTTGATGAGCTTGTTGTAGAGGGCGACTGCCTTCTCTTCATCGAAGCAGAAACCGTAGCGCTCCTGCATGGCGATGATCGTGGCGAAGTCGTGTTCGAGCTTGAGGGCCTGAGGGGAGTAATTCTTCTTCTCGATGGCCTCCAGGAGCTTGACCGTGACCACCACGTCCTGTTCGCAGTAGTCCTGCATCTCCTGGTTCCATTCGGCCCAGGGGTCCAGGCCCTTCTCGGCCATTTCCTTGGCGTAGTCGCCCTTCCATTCACCGAGACGTAAGCCCCAGGCTTCCAATCTGTGGGAGCCTATGAGCTTTCCTGGGAACTTCCCCTTACGACTCCGGCCCTGATCGTAATCGGAGATGTTCGTCCAGATCAGGCGCGAGGCCACGAGGGTATCGAAGACCCCTCCCCTCGGTTTGAACCAAGGGTACACCTTCTGGAGCGCCGGAATGTCAAACTTGATGATGTTGTGGCCGATGATCTGGTCGGCCTTCATCAACATCCGAACACCACCCTCAATTCTCGGTGTCTCTCTGGAGTTATGGTCGTGGAGGGAGTGAACCTTCCCCGTGTCCAGTTCCCGAATGACGAGGCTATGGATACGGGTAAGGTCATCGAGAAGCCCATCGGTCTCGATGTCAAACGCAAGTCGTTTCATTATGCCCTCTCGCTGGAGTAGCTATGCGACAGTGGATAGATTCAGCCGCGAGTGACCAGTCGGTGGTAGGGATACTTCTCCTGGAGCCGGTGGAAGCGCCGCAGCGAGCGTTCTTGGTCGGTGTCGCGGGTCAGGGTGAAGGTGAGCTTCTCCACGTCATCCACGAAGGCGTCGGTGTAGTAGAACTCCACGTTGTCCTGATCGTTGAAGAACACGCCGATCTGGCAGATGCCGAAGTCGAGCCGCTCCACCATCTGCCGTTCGCCGTTAGCGTATTCAGGCTTGAGGAAGATGAGGTTCACGCTGGGGGTCAGGCCCAGGCCGTCCGAGTAGCCCAGCACGACCGCGCACTCCGATAAACCGGAGCAGGACAGGCCGATGTTCTGGATGCAGTCGAAGCCCATGGCCTCGAACAGGTCCTGGAGCTTTTCGACTGCCTCTTCACTGTAAGGCAGGAAGAAGTCCAGGTCTTTGACCAGGACCGAGTGGAAGTGGTCGCGCAGTGCGCCACCGGCCAGCACCAATGGCGCTCCTACGGTCACACGGATGGTACTCAGGAGGGAGAGCCAGGAGGCCGGGAACTCACTAGCATACGGGAAGAGGCTGTGGAGAGGTTTCATCTGTTTATCCCAGGTGTCGGGTTGGTGGGTCCACGAACTCCCGCAGGGCTGCGATGAGGTCGGGAACCCTTTCGATGGTGATGGAAAAACGGGCGGTTTCAGTAATGATGGTCAGGCACTCCCGACCGTTCACGACCTCTCGCCGCAGCTTGAGGTCTGTGGGGAAGAGTAGGTCCATTTCAGAAAGGTGCGTCTTCGTCTGAGCTAGAGGTCTCGTCCGAGAACGGGGTGTCTTCTGGCTTCTCGGTCTTGAAGAGCCGCCCGGTCTCGACATCGTATCCAAGGTAGATAACCTGGCCTGTGGCCTGGCCGGTGTAGCGGTCCTTGAGGACACGGAACGTGGTGGTGGAACGAACGACTTCGTTCTCGTGCTGCTGGTCCCGTTCGAGGCCGAACATGTAGTGGCACCAGAAGCCGATGGCGCGGCTCCCCTTGAAGTGGCGGATCATCACGCGACCGCCTTCCTCGTGGGGCTTGCCTTCCGGTGTAGCCAGATGGCTCACCAGCAAGATCATGATGTCGAGTTCCTTCACCAGAGCGCCCATCTCAGCCATGATGGCTTCTAGGGCTTTGCGCTCGTCTTCCTCGGCAGCAGCCAAGGCTGTGAGATGATCGACGTAGAAGATGCGAACGCCTTCCGAGTGCGCGAGAAAGCGGATGGTTTCGCGGATGCGTTCCCATTCGGTCGCGCCGAAGTTGTCGTAGAGGTAGAGCTTGCCGCTGGCTTCGAGTTGCTGAATGGCCTCGGAAAGCTGATCGGCAGTCCACCCCGCATCTGGCACATGAAACCGTTTACCGGCGAACTTGCCAGCCACGCGGCGAATAGTCTCGACCGGCTGCTGCTCCATAAAGAAGAGAGCCACCGGCACCTTGAGGGTGTTGATGTCATAGTCCACCTGCTGGGTGAGGAAGTCGGTCTTGCCCACACCAGTCCCGGCACCGAAGGCGTAGATTTCGCCGTAGCGGCGTCCGTAGGTGAGCTTGGTGAGGTCTTCGAGAAACCACGGTAGCCCCCACTCGGCGGGCTTCAATACCGCATCCCGAATGTCGGCTATGGTCACGATGCCATCGGGGCGGTAGGTCTGAGCATTCCATATGGCCTGGATGACCTTCTCGCCCTCCCCTGCCACCAGGAGAGCATTCGGGTCTTTGCCGGGGAGGACCGCGATCTTGCACTTCCCAGGCGGGAACAGGGTTACACATTCACGCGCTGCATCCTGTCCGGGGTAGAAGACCGTGCCGTCCTTCTTGGTCTTCGGCTCATCCTGATCGAAAACGAGCACGACTTCCTCGAAGGTATTGAGCCACTGGAGGTTTTGCTTGATCGAGCGGGCGGCACCGTCAGCACCGTTCTGTACAGAGACAACAGGCCATTTGTGACCCTGTAGTTGGGAGACCGTCATGCAGTCGATCTCGCCCTCGGTGATGACCACGCGGCGACCACCTGACGGCCATAGGTGCTGGCCGAACAGGACGGCCTCTTTCATGTTTCCGACGCACGTGAAGTTCTTCTCAGCGTCCCGCAGCTTCTGAGCCACGAGCTTGCCCTCGGCATTGTAGTAAGGAGCGATCTGCACGGTTTTCCCGTGCTTGTCCTTGCCCACCATGTAGCCGAACTTCCGGCATGTCTCTTCGGTCAGGCCGCGCTTAGGAAGGGCTTTGAACTCGCCCTTGAGCGCATTCTCCATGCGGTGTCCTTTGGAATGTTTTGGGGGTTGGGAGACGGAGCCATCCCCACGTTCGTAGTGACCACAGCCGAAGCAGTAGGCGTGGCCGTCCGAGTAGCGGGCGAGGTTGTCTCTCGACCCACATTCGGGGCATGGCTCCTTGCGAACGAAGGAGCTTTCTTCGGTCATTTCAGGAGATGGTGAAGAGCTTCACTTCCACGACGCGGAGGTTGTCCTTGGCGAGGCGCTTGCGGATTTCCTCGGGGTCCATGTTGTCGTTGCCGAGGCTCAGATAACCGATCAGGGCTTCCTCGGATGGGAAGGCTAGAGGGGCGATCTCGCCGCTCGGGTACTGGATTGCGAATGCCTTGCGGATGTTCATCGGGAAACCTCCACGGTACGCATGGAGACGGTCACTTCCACGATCTCCATGTCCTCAAAGAAATCCTCGGCCTGCTCGTGCGTCATTCCAGAGAGGCGAAGAAGGAGAAGAATGACGTTGATGACCCCCTGTGGGGTAGCGGTGGTGAATGGTAGGAGTTCGCCGTCCTTGAACCGGAGGGCATAGCCACTGGCGGTCAGTTCGGTTTCACGGCGTGGGAAATAGCCAAACGGCCCGTAGGGACCACACATTAGCGAACCCTCTTCGAGCGGAGACGATACTCGGCATAGGGGTTGCCCAGCGGGTCATGCTTGATGATCGTCTCGATCTTCATGCCCTGCTGCTTGAGTTCGTGAACGCGGGCAGCGAGGCGGAAGGCCCCGTACAGGCCGATTGCTTCAAGCTGGGTGAGGCTGCGGCCCTCCAGGAAGTGCTTTCGGATGCGATCAATCTTCGTCATGGTGTTCCTATCGGTTGTCGATTGCGCACAGGCGCTGGAAACACGAACACCCCCGACCGGAGAGGCCGGGGGCGCGGATTGCTATTGTGGGTGGTAATCACTTGACCCGAATGACCTGTCCGATCTGGAGCTTGTTCGGGTTGATGCCGGGGTTGAGAGCCGTGATCACGTCAACGCTGGTGCCGTACTTCCGGGAGATCGCCCATAGGGTGTCGCCCTTAGCAATCGTGTGGTAGGCCCAGCCGTTCTTGTCAGCGGTCGGCTCCTTCTTGGCCGGGACATCGACCGGCTTGTCGAAGACTCCGTACTCGTTGATCCACTTACGCACGTCGAAGCACGGGCAGTCCTTGGCGACCTTCGGGAAGTCGCGATGACCCTGAATGACGGCGTTCGGGTACTTGGCCTTGAGTTCGCGTAGGAGCTTGGCGAGGGAGGCGTACTGCGCTGCCGTGTAATTGGCCTCGGCCTTGCCCTTGGCGTCCACGCCACCCACAAGGCAGATACCTACGGAGTTGGCGTTGTAGCCAGAGACGTGAGAACCCGGAACGTCGATGTCACGTCCGGTCTCGATGGTCCCGTCGCGGCGAATAACGAAGTGGTAGCCGATCATCAGCCAGCCAAGCTGGCGATGCCATCGGTCGATCTCGGCCCTACCGATGTCCAGGGTTGGAGGGGTGGCCGCGCAGTGAACCACGATGTAGTCAGTGCGCGTCCTCTTCTTGAGGCTCATGTCATGTGTTCTCGTTGGTTGGAGACTGGCGGGCGGGTTCGCGTATCCACTCCAGAGGGATGGCCTTGTCCGCGAACAGGAAGCCGTGCTTGTTGCACCAGTCCGCATAGGTTGTTGCTGATGTCTTGGAGATACGGGTACGGCTGTTTGAGAAGACGAACCTGATGTCCAGGTCGGGGTGCTGCGCCTTGACCAGCAGATGCTTCTGCCGGTCGGCGGTAACGAACCGTCCTTTGGTCTCGATGATGATGCCGTTAGGCAGTCGGAAATCTGGCGTGTACTTCGCCTTGCGAGCAGGCTTGATGTATTCGATCTTGAAAGCCTCGAACTCGACCGGGATGCCGAGTGACCGAAGCTGGGCAGCGATCTTTTCCTCAAGCCCGCTGCGGAAGCCTTCACGAAGTCCTACGTCCGCCAGCTTGGAAGCAGGCGTCCGGTAGACCATTAGAAGTCCTCATCACCCGTGAGTTCGTGATCAGACTCATCGTCGAAGCCGTGGTCGTTATTGGCCTCGTCATGAGAGTAGCCATCTTCCTCACCGAAGCCGTAGCTATCGGCGCTGCGCTCGCCCCACTCGCGAAGTTCGATGATCTGGACGGCTTCAAGCCCCAGCTTCACCGAGGCACCGACCTGGGTGGTGGGCGCGTATGGGATGATCTCGTAGCTCACCTTGCCAATGGTCCCACCACCGATCTTGATGTCTCCGGTGATGGGCTTACCCTTTGCGTCGAAGATCGCGGGCTTGCGGGTCCACGGCTTGCCGGTCTTCTTGTTGACACCAGAAGCCTTCATGGTGAACTTGACCTTGATCTGGCCGGTCGGCTCGCCAGTCTCTTCGTCTTCAACGTCCGTGTAGGGGAGGTACTTCGTCTCCCACTTCTTCGCCTCGGCAGCGTTCTTCGCATTGGCCTTGGCCTCCTTGAGGCTTTCGGCTGCGGCAGCGTCGATCTGAGCCATCAGCTTCTTGGCTTCGGGACTGTCCTTGTCGAGGATGAGGAAGACAGAGTACTCGCCCTCATCCTTGAACTTGGTGTCCGGTTCAGTCAGGCGCGGATACGAGAAGACGCCCTTTGGCGAAACGTACTTCGGTCGGTTCTGCTGCTTTGCCATTGAGTTTCCTGCGGTTGTCGCAAACGGAAAAAGCCCCCGGTGGGGACCGAGGGCTTGCCGTGGGTTGATGATGGTGGGGCGCTGGTGGTGCGCCCTTGCTATTGTGGGGGGTAATCGTTCCCAGCTATCGGGTTCGCGTCAGGCGAAACCATCTGGCTCGTCGTCATTGTCTGAGAAGACGTAGCCGTAGAGGATGAAGACGTAGCCGTAGAGGATTAGGATGAGGAAGATGATGTAGAGCAGCGCGGTCATGGCTGTTCTCTCTGTCCACCTTCGATCACCCGGAAGGTGTCGCGTACTTCATGGGCCTTGAGGCGCACGGCCCGCTCGGTGTGTTGGACCTTGAGGGCAGTGGCGTAGGTCTTTCGGTTGGCATGGTCGTGCCTGGCAGCGTAAAGTTCCCGGCAGAGATCAGAGACCACCGCTGGGCTGGGGGCCTTGTCGCTCATTTGCGGTGCGCCCTCTCCAGAGCGGCAACATCGTAGCCCTGCTGCATGAGTTCCACGGCAAGGGTTAAGGGGATGTTCTTGCCCTGAGACCAGATAGCGATGGCGCGACCAAGGGCAGACTGGAAGTTCATGGGGTTGATGGTCATCGGGAAACCTCAAATTTCATGGCTCAGCGCCAGCCACTCGTTCGGGTAGAGGCTCGGCTCGACTTCTTTGCAGGGAAGGAAGTAGCCGCCCGGCATCAGGACCAGGCACTGTGAGCGGGCTTCGGCTACGGGCGGTACGGTTGCCGCTGCATCCGGGGGACCGAAATGCGTGATCGTCAGCCAGGAGACGAATAGCAGCGCGGCGATCATGTAGATGCAGAGAACCAAAGTTTTCAGGGAGTCAGACATTGTGTGTCCTCTTGTGGGGGGTAATTGGTATCGCATAGCTATCCGTAGGTGGATAGATCAGGCGAAAAAGAAATCAGACTCCAGGACTTGATGAAGGTCCAACGAGCCTTTCGGGGGCAGCTTCGGGAGTGCTTCCGGCTCGACGCCAAGAAGCATGGCGATCTCTTCCCGGAACTCAGCCAGCACATCGTGTTCGGAATACATGCGGACAAATTCCTCTCGCAAGAACTGCGCCATGGCCCATGCGTTGCCCGCGTGGGTGCCATAGCTATCGTGGATGAGGGAGAACGAACGGATGCCCTCGGCATGGCACCGCGCCACGGTTCGCTGCATGTGGGCGGCGTCCATCGAATGCACCCAATTAGGGCTGATGCCCAACGACTGCTTACGAACGTCGAGCTTCTTCGTGGACGTGTCGATCTGGAGACGCAGGCGTACCTTCTGGAACGTCAGTTCGAGCCGCTTCTGTTCGGCGGTGGTGTATTCCTGCATGACCTTGAAGCCGGTCGGTGCGGTCCAGATGACCGGCAGGCGCTGCTTCGAGGCGATCTTGGCGACCTCCTGTAGCCAGTCCATTGCACCACGGGCGGCTACCACAACCTCGCCCACGCACTGCCAGATGAGATCGCCCATGAAGCGGGCGGCTTCCCAGCCTGCGCCCTCGAACGGGAAGGCGTCCTTGGCCTCGGCCCGCCATTCCGACACGATGTCATCGAAGACTTGCTGGCGGAAGCCGAATTTGGTTGCGCCATAGGCCAGCGTCATAACCGGGCGTTTCGTGACCTTGCGGGTGACGCCATAGGCGAGCCACTTGCGGGCCAATGCGCCTTCGCTATCGACCGTGCGCTTGAACCCGTCCTGCGACTCGACCTCCTTGGTGTCCTCCGGGCACCGCTCGGAAATTTGCTGGAGCTTTTCGACCACGACATCGGCCACCGTCTGGTAGATGTCGTTCGGCTTGTCTCCGGGGACGAGGTTGACCGCCCTGCCCCCGATCTCGTCCAGCAGCATGGCCGAGAAGTTCTGGAGACCGTTGCACGTTCCGTCCATCTGGACCGGCAGGGAGCTATGGAAGGCGAAGCCCTCCCGCTTGAACCCGGCCCACTCGAAGCAGAACGCCAGCGCCTGCCACGGCTTTTCGGCGGTAGCCCAAAAGCGATTGTCGTAGGGGTTCTCGGCAGAGGCCAGAATGGCCGCTTCGTTCTCGATCACCCACTCGACCCGCTCTTGTAGCCCCACCTTGTCCACGCCCCACAGGCTTGCACCGTGGATTGCCAGCCAGTCAGCACCGTCCTGGTCGGTGATCGGTACGGTGTTGGCGAAGGTCAGGAGACCACGGGCGGCATCGTTGCCCTGCGGGTTGAGGAACAACGGGACAGCGTAGACGCGGCCACGGAAGTCTAGCTGGTACGGGAAGTAGAACTCTTCCACGTCCTTGAAACGCTCGGCTACCCACAACATGCGGGCGAACTGGAGACGCTTAGACACGGACTTCGCATTGGCCTCGTAAATTGCCGCCCGCTCCGCCTTCCAGCGCATGAACTGCTCCAACTGGTCAGGGGTCATGTCTTCCTTGGTCATCCCCGGCTCCAGCCAGAGGGGAGGCTCCGGGAGCGGTTCGTCTTCGCTCATGGGAAGGTTTCCGAGGGTGGATTGATTATCCCACAAAGTACGCATGACTTCATACACCGGGCGGTTGATCTGCCACGCGGTGTTCTGCATCGCATTGACAGCATCGTAGACCGTCTGCATGTCTGCGTTCTCCAAGTCTTCGAGGTACGCCCGGTTGTGGGTTTTGACCAGCCGGAGGTTCCGCACCCTGCCCGACCAGTAGCCACCGCTGACCGGCGAGGTCCAAGGACGAGGCGGCATCAGGCACGGGAGATAGATCGGGGACATGGGTTCGAGCCGGGAGTTCTCCGTCTTTATCCAGTCCAGCGTCTCCTGCGTTGCGGTCACGTAGATGTTCGTGAAGTTCCTGCCATCGCTCATGCGGCGAAGCTCGAACAGGCCGGTGGCCTCGACCACCAGTTCGATCATCTTCGTGCCGACACGCACCTTAATCTCGTCCGTCCAGTCTTCCCACTGGATTTGACGGTTACGGGCCAGCTTGTTCATGACCCGGCGCTGGTAGTTCCGGTTCTGCGACCGTTCGAGGATGGCGCGGCGAGACCAGTTGTAGGCACCCTCGTTCTGTTCACGGAAGGCGTTGAAGTGAAGCTCATCCTCGATCAGCGTGGCGACACGGGAAGCCGCGTTCGCCAGTTTCATCTGCTGCGACACGGTATCCAGCAGTGCCCGCAGGGTCAGGTGGCAGGCTACGTCCGGGTCGGCATCAGCCAGATAGGCTGCGGCCACATGGCGACGACCGGCCTTCGAGGATTTCACTTCGGCCATGAAGGCGTGGAACGCTTCGACCGTCTTGGCGTGAGCGTGGACCATCAAGCGGCGCACGGAAGCCACGCCAGTCATCATCCCCCGCTGTTCAGACTTCTCCAGCATCGACCGGAAGCGGGCAATTCCTGCCGACCTCATCTCGGCCTCTAGCTCTAGCTGCTGCTCCCACATGGGATGGTCAGAAGGTTTGATCCCATGGGTGTTGAAGAAGGTGATGTCAGTCAGGTTCTCCGTCATCGTAGGTCTCCATGGACCCCGGCAACAGAAAGCCTTGGACAGCCTAGGGAGGTAGGCATCCGGGGCGTGTCCTATTGCGGGGGGTAATCGGGTGCGCGGTGAGCGTGGTCTATTGTGGGGGGTAATTGCCGCCCCACGGCTCGAAGGCCCCGCCACGTGTGGCGTCTGTGGCGAGGGGAAAAGGCTGGATTTCCAGTGGAAGGGCCACCGGAGCACGCCACATGATGTGGCGCACGCCACACAGTATTGCCTCTAATCTATCCATCGGTGGATAGGTTTTAGGGCAAAAAAACCGCAGAAAACCAAGGCTCTCTGCGGCAGATATGTCAAACTATTCTATAGTGGATAGGTTGAGCAGGGGAACCTAAATCTGTTGGGCCGATCTTTACTTGACCGGAAATCCCCAGCTAAATCAGTACCTTATAACCATCCACCCCCGGAATACTATGCTCCACTCAGGGCCATGTGGCGAGCCGTTGTGGCGTGTGGCGTCACGGCTTGTGGCGTGGCCTCAGCGCGTGTGGAAGTTTCCATACCACTCTCGGCCAGTCTGTCAATCGCATCGAACAGAGAACGCTCCGACAAGTGGATATAGCGCATCGTGGTTTCAATGCGTGTGTGACCAGCCAGCGCCTGAATAACCTGGGCCGACACACCGAGGTCAGCGAGGCGCGAGCAGAAGGTATGGCGCATGGCGTGAGGCACGAACTCCGGGTCATCCTGATAGCCGAGGCCCGTCCGCATCTTGTTCCAATGCCATTGCAAGGCGTCCTTCGTCATGGGGAACAGAATACGCTCATGGTCCCTCTTTCGACGGTCGAAGACCTCTTTCGCTCGTGGTGTAAGAGGTACGGCGCGGCGCTTGCCATTCTTCGTGTCGAACACGGAAGCCTTGCGGCCATCCACGTCCTGTACGCAGAGGCTTAGGACTTCCCCTTGGCGGAACCCACAGTCGAGCGAGACCACAACGTAGTCGTGCATGTCCATGTCCCCAGCGCCGAGGAACCAGTCGAGTATCTTCTGCTCTTCCTCGTAGGTGAACACGCGGAGGCGGCCCTCGCGTTCCTTGAAGTGCTTGATACTCACTGGCCTGTCCATCCAGCCCCGCTTATGGGCGAACTTGAGGATGACCCGCAGCGTGGACATCTTCTTGTTGATGGTGTTGTCCGGGTAGCCACTGTCCCGTAGCTGCGAGATCAGGACATCACAGGTGTGGTCCGTGATCTTCCGGTAGTCCTTGTCCCCACCTATCCATTCGATCATCTGGTTCACATTGATGCGCGTGGTGCGCTCGGCCTTGGAACCGCGCCAGTGATGCTCGAACACGTAATCGGCCAGTTCCCGAAAGTTGGTCGGACGGTAGTTATCGGAGCCGACCACGGAAGACCTGGTGCCCATGTTTGGCTGGCGACCCTCGGCCAGCGCCTGCTTGGCATCAAGAAGCCAGCGTTCGGCTTCGAGCTTCGTGGGGAACTGGCGGCGGAACCGCGCACCTTTATGGTGGATCGTAGCTTGGAACGATTGACCTCGCTGTTTTATGGACATAGCTAACCTCCTGCTTGCCCGGTTGGTGGAATTGGCAGACACGAACGGTTTAGGTCCGTTTGCCGCAAGGCATGGGGGTTCAAGTCCCTCACCGGGCACCACACAGAATCCCCCCTGTGCCCATCCCCCGGAGGGGACAGGCTAGGTAAGCCACAAACTACTGGATTGCTTACGAGCGCCGCGCCCGCGCCTTCTTCCGATCAGCTTCCGCCTTCGCGGCAGCTTCTCGGTGCATCCGCTCGATCTCGACGCGGGCATCGGTGTCCCGGTCGAACGAGAAATCTGGATTGAACACGCGCATAAGCTGGGTCACGAACACCTTGCCCTTTTGCGTGAGGAAGATCGCTCTTCTCCGTGGCTCTCGCGGGTCAATGACCGCCTCGACCAGTCCAAGTCCCGGCTTGCCCAGCCGGTGGTACTTAGAAAGGGCCGCGACATTACGGGAGCACGACGACTGTGCGAGATCGACTTCCTCGGCTAGTTCTGCCATTGTTAGACCCGGCCTCCGAGCGATAGCTAACAGAACGTCTGCCTGTTGCATTGGCATCTCGCTCTGCTGATCACGCAGAAGCCGGATGAAACGCTGTGCGCTGGCATAAGCCTCGTTTGATGTCTTACTCATTTGGTACTCCCCGTTGTCCCTTCTGCGTCATTCTCGGCCCTCTCCGCGACGCATTCATTTAGTCCGTCTGAATGAGAATATCCAGACTCGGATTGGTAATTAATTGTGGAAAGCTAGAGACTGATGCCTCCTGCGTTGATGGGAGCCATATGCCCCCAGCGTAGATTTTCCCCGCGCCTACAAGGGCGGCAAACGATGCCGCTGCTAACAGAAAAAGTAGTGGTTTCCTCCCAATCCGCCTAGTGTCTGGTGGTGAATAGGTCACTTGGACATACCCAAGGTAGATTTCCCGGTCCCCCCTTGGGTGACTCTCGGTTCCAAAGCCCACCCACTGTTTTCGTGTTTCAATAAAAGCACTACCCATCAGGGGAATAGAGAGGTATGCGTTCATTGCTCTTTCCGTGTCGTTAATAGTCCCATCCCCCTCATAAAGCAGGGATGACGCGGCCTCAGTTAATTATCCATCCTCGCGTATTCAACCGCCTCTAGTTAATCGCCCGTGGGTGGAGAGGTTTACGGTTAATGGAAGGGCGAAGGTGCGTCCAGTGATACGGCATTGGTAGTAGACCACCCTCTTCCCGCATGGGAGCCAGCGGGTCTTGATCTTGCGGTAACGATGCTTGGAAGGTGTCATGCTTCCCCTCCGTCCAGTGCGCGGCGGGCAATATGAAGAGCCATATTGATCTGTCCGTAATCGAGTTGCTGCTCAATCTGCTCCAGCGCCTCCCGCAACGCTGCTATCTCCTGGTCCTTCGCCTCCCACTCGGAGCGGGAGAGGATGACGTAATCACTATTGCATGACGGGCAGGGCGTAGAATGCCGGGCCACCTCACTTAGGAGCCAGTCCGCATCTTGCGCAATGCCACCAAATACGCCGCACTCCGGTATGCGCGCAGTAATCGTATGCTCCATGGCCGTATCGCGAATGCGCTTTAGCGCCTCCACCTCGGAGCGGGAGAGGATGACGAAACCCATCTTCTCCAGCGCCTCGACCGCTGCAATTAGTGCCTCACGCGCATTCATATCTGGCCTCCGTGTGATGGGCGGATGTAGGAACCTCATCATAACCTCCTATGGTTCGCTGCTCATCAGGCGGAAGGCGCGACCCTCCCGCGACCGGAGATGGTCTCCCCGGTTTCGCATAGGTTCTCTGTGGTGGATTGGTTCAGGCGTGGAAGATGGTGTCTTTACCGCGTCGGCGGCGTAGCTCAGATTCCAAAATATCCATCATGCGCTTGATTTCCCCGCGACCATAGCCGATGTCATAGAGGAAGGCCAAGGCGAAGTATGGATGCTCATCACGGCACAGACTTGCGAACATCTCAGCGCTACGATGAAGCTCACCTTCCTTAGTGCCTCCATACATGGTCATCACCTTTCGTTCACTTAGGCGTGGAAGACCGCCACGCGACCGCTCTTGAGGTCTATTGTGTGCATGTCCATCGCCAGATCACGGGCGAAAGCGTCATAGTCGAAATAGCGGGCGATGATGCTGTCCTGCTGACCGTGGCAGGCAATCATCTCATCAGCGTATTCATCGGCGTAGTCACGGAAGCTGTCATAGATGCCGCAGAAGTTATTATCTAGCGCGTCCCTCGCGGCTTCCACGCTCCCGAAGTCTGTGACGATCTCGGCAAGCTCGCCCTCGTCCAGATAGCTGTAGTTCTCGACAAGCTCGACAAAGGCCGCAACCGGCTCAAGCCCGGAGAACTCCCCGATGCAATCCGGTAGGCCCTCGGTATCGTGGATTGCCCATTCCTCGGCACCCTCTACCGGGCTTTCAACCAGCATGTCGATAATCTCTTCCTGCATCTCATCAACATCCGCCGTGGCTTCAATCCAACGCCCATGCAGGATGCCGCTATTGTAGGACGCAAGGCAGGCAACATAAATTCTCATCATGGTAACTCCCCTATCTCGCTGCTCATCAGGCCCTAGGCGCGACCCTAAGGCGACCGGGAAGGTATCTCCCCGGTTTCGCATTGGTTATCGGTGGTGGATGGTTTCAGGCGAACAGATCGAGCGTTTCAGGGCAGCGATAAGGCGGCTCCCATTCAGGGTCATCGGCCCGAAGCTCGTCCTCTAGCTCGGCCCGCTTCTCCCGCACGATCTCATCGAAGCATTCCCAATCGACCGCCTCGTGATGAGCGTGGAAGACGCCTTCACCCTCCAGCACCCACATCTCGACCTCCCGGCAGACTTCCTCGGCGTCCCCGTGGACGATCTCCAGCGCGGCCAGAAGCAGGGTCTCAAGCTCGTTATGGTCCCAATCCTCCAGCGGCTTCTCCAGCCATTTGGCAAGGTCGTTCTCATAGAAGGAAATGAAGCCGTCCCGGCTGGTGTGGCGCTCCCGGATGACCTTCGCCAGCGTCTTGTGGTCATCGTCCTTGCTGATCTCGAACAGGCGTTCGACCGTGGCGACCGGCACCCGGCAGAAGAGGCGGTCAGTCTCGAAATTGTAGAAGCGAGGCGAGGTCATTTCCTCGAACTTGAACCCGGTATCGAACTCGAAAACCTCGTCCATCTTCTCCGCGAAAGCCTCGGCATAGTCCCTCGCGATAGCCTCATGGGCGGCTCTGTAGTTAGTCACGTCGAAAAGGATTTCCCTGAAGGTAGAAGCCTCTAGGCGAAGCTCCGGCGCTATGCCGTCCTCTTTCTGCTTCTCTTCCAGCCACTCGGCTTCCCGCTCTTCCACATAGTCAAGCTCATGGCTCAACATGCTGTAGTAGAGGCCGCAGAACGGGATTTTGATGCTGGTGGTTTCCGTCATGTCCATCTCCCATGGTTTCGCTGCTCATCAGCACCTAGGCGCGACCCTAGGTGGACCATCGGGCGGCGTTTGCATCCGCCCTAGGTTTCGCATTCGATAGTGGATAGGACTAGGCGAAGAGCGCCCGGAAACCGGCCTCATCTAGCGGCATGGTGTCCCGTAGTTCGACTACCTTACCGGTCTCTAGGTCCATCACGGTTACCGCGCCGCGCCGATAAAAGGAAACGCGATAGCGATTGAAAAAGGTGCGGCAATCAACGTTCATGGCTTGATCTCCTGTTAGGCTGCAATGCGCTCGAAAACGGCTTCCCCATTGGAGAATGTGCCAATTTTCCGAAGTGTCCCGAAGGTTCGCAGGAAGCGTGGCGCGACTTGCTCAATCCAGTGTTGGGCGAAAGCCTCTAGGCTTGGCTCTAGGTCTTCACGCGGCACCAGCCAGTAAGCGACCAGGCCGCAATATTCCGAGATGCCAAACTCGACCAGCGAGTTAGCGGCGATGACATGATCTTCCCTGCCGCGCCAATGGTCGGCCTCATAGAGCGAAGGCCAAAGGCTCATGGCATGGTCACGCACATTGTCCAGCATGTCCTGCCAGTCCAGATAATCCATTTCATCCTCGATATGCGAGAACGCGACCAATGCGCCTCTTGGATAGGACACGGAACGGCCCATAGCTCTATCTCCTATGTTGTATTACGGTGTTTCGCTGCTCATCAGGCACAAGGCGCGACCCTTGCGCGACCATTGGGCGGGCAAGAGAGCCGCCCTAGGTTTCGCTTGTTTGGAGGACTAGACCGGCTCGCAATCGATGAGCCGGAAGCGGAAAACCTTGCCGCTTTTGTCGAGCTTGACGTGGGCGATCTCTTCGCCGGTCTTCCGGCTTCGAGTCACTTTGACGATCTCGCCAAAGCGGTCCCCCATCATCCAACGATCAGTGTAGACTGGGATTTGAACTCGTTCTGCCATGTCAGGATAACTCCCCTATCTCGCTGCTCATCAGGCCCAAGGCGCGACCCTAGGGCGACCATCAGGCGAGCCACTGGCCCGCCTTAGGTTTCGCTTATGCGGAGACGCTGATTGCGTATTGCCGGATGGTCCGCATGTATGACCGCCAATGCCCCCGGCCATTGTCGAGCCATGCCACCACCGAAGAGGCGCGGCCTTGGCCCATCCACCGGCCCTTCGGACCATCTGGCCCAGCCGTTACCCATTGTCCGATGGGCAGCTTGCGCCGCTGCTCTTCGTCCAGCGTCCAGATGTCCACGGTCTTCATGTAGCGCATATCCGTATTCCTCTCCGATGGTGGATAGATTAGGCCACAGCCGTAGCTGCTTCGTGCCGAGTATCGACAATCTCAACCTTGCCGCAGGCATAGCGAACATACATGGCTTCCTGCCCGCAAAGCTGGCCGTAGCGGACCGCTAGATTGCGAAGCGCTCTAGCGTTCTCTTCCGTGGCATCCATGGCTACGTCATAGGCGGTTCCCGGCTCGTCATAGAGCGTCCCGTCATAGCCAACCCACATGCCCCGCGTGTCGCAGGCAGTAGCGCCACCGAAGGCTTGGCAGAGGTCACGGGCTAAGGCGGCATGGGCGAACGCCAGATCGTTGCCGTTGTTGTCGAGCTTCGGAAGGATGATGCGAGCTTCGCGCATAAGGATAACTCCCCGATAGTGGATAGATCAGACCAAAGGAAAACGTTTCGGCCTGCTATGGCCTCATCAGGCAGGCAGCATCAGCCTGCTACGTTGAGCGCCTTGTGGTGACGACTGCCCTACTAAGGCGCTCATGGTTCCGTTTTGTCGTACCCACGGTTTCCTGGGGCTATTCACTTGTCAAAGAACCCATCCCCTAGAGGATGTCGGAAGGCATTCGCCGTCCGTCGATGAGCAGAACATATCCACTATCGGATAGGATTGCAAGCGTGGATTTGCAGTTGAGACGAAAAAAATTGATAAGCCTTTGATCTAACTTGCGAAAAAAGTTATCCACAGGCTTGAAATGGCCTATGTGGCGCTATTTGTGGCGTCCCTGGCCGCGCAATAGGTGGTGCAATAGGTGGTGCAATAGGTGGTGCCTTATGCGTGAACAATGTGGCTCGATTGTTCAATGGTGATGGAAGGCCGAAAGCCAATAGACGCCCCACCACACGCCCATGCCTGAATAAGAGCGACCACACGGCATAAAGCGCCCCATAGGACGCCCAAAAGCTCCCCGTGTGGATTCAGCATCCAACGTGGAACATTGAAATTGCTATGTTTTTCCGTGGTACGTGGCGAAAAGTGTGGCGTTTGGCGCGGTTTGAGGCGACCAGAAGGCCGGAAAACGGGCATCCACCACCCCCACCGGGGGGGAACGCGCGAGATGCTTCTAATCCGATTGGGGCCTCGAATTTTTTCGGTAAAATA
>Ga0207864_1001096_pt1 | contig 31903 bp, 25 predicted proteins | sample HigsolmetaAR202D_FD_184834 | JGI IMG/M metagenome (GOLD analysis project Ga0207864, IMG submission 184834) | Ionic liquid and high solid enriched microbial communities from the Joint BioEnergy Institute, USA - AR20-2-D (SPAdes) (version 2) ... | reverse complement strand
GGCGGGGGGGGGTGGGGCGGGGCAGCATCACCTCACATGCCTATACATAAGATCGATCAACTCATCGTACATCGCCTCGGCCTCCGCCGGGTCCTCCGACCGCAGCGCCGCCGTGGCGCAGTGCTTCAGGTGGTTGCGCATCAGCTCGCGCCCCACGCTCCTGAGCGCCTCGTGCACCGACGCGATCTGCAGCATGATGTCGGCGCAGTAGCGGTCCTCCTCGACCATCCGCTGGAGCCCGCGGACCTGTCCCTCGATGCGACGCAGCCGCTTCAGGTTGCGGTCCTTGATCTCGGGATCGACGCCGACCGCGTGGCGCCCGCCTGCCTCGTCCGCCAGCGCGCCGCAGCAGACCCCGAGCGTGCCCTCGTGCGCGTGTGTCTTCGATTCCGTCGCCATCGTCCTTTCCTCCTCGGGGCTTCGCCTACGCGATCCGGGCCACGCCTACGCGACCCTGGCCATGCCTACGCGATCCGCGCCGTCCGCAGCCGCAGGCTGTTCGTCACCACGCTCACCGAGCTGAACGCCATCGCCGCGCTCGCCAGGATCGGCGAGAGCTGCAGCCCGAAGGCGGGGTACAGCGCGCCGGCGGCGATCGGGATCCCGAGCACGTTGTAGATGAACGCCCAGAACAGGTTCTGCTTCATCGTGCGCATGGTCCGGCGCGAGAGCGCGATCGCCGAGGCGACGCCACGCAGGTCTCCGCGCATCAGCGTGATGTCGCCGGCCTGCATGGCGATGTCCGTCCCGGTCCCGATCGCGATCCCGACATCCGCCTGTGCCAGCGCGGGCGCGTCGTTGATCCCGTCGCCGACCATGGCCACGACCTTCCCCTCGCGCTGGAGCCGCCGGATCTCGGCGACCTTCCCCTCCGGGAGCACCTCGGCGACGACGCGGTCCACGCCGGCCTCGCGGGCGACCGCCTCCGCCGTGCGACGGTTGTCGCCCGTGAGGATGACCACCTCGAGACCCATGCGACGCAGCCGCGCAATCGCCTCGCGCGACGTCGCCTTGATCGGGTCCGCGACCGCGATCAGTCCCGCGAGCGAGCCGTCGACCGCGACGTACATTGGCGTCTTCCCCTGTCCGGCGAGCCGCGCGGCCGCCTCCTCGAGCGGCGCGACCGACACGGCGTAGTCGGCCATCAGCTTGTCGTTCCCAACGGCGACGGCTCGCCCGTCGACCATGCCCGTCACCCCGCGCCCCGTGACCGACGCGAAGCCCTCGACGGCGCCCGGCTCCACCTCCCGCTCCTTCGCGCTCCGGACGATCGCGTCCGCGAGCGGGTGCTCGGAGGACGCCTCGAGCGACGCGGCGAGGCGGAGGAGTTCCGCCTCGGGCGACGGCGAGCCGGCGCTCGCCGCCACAGCCTGCGCGACGCCCGCCCCGTCGCCACCCGCAGCCGCCGCACTCTCCACCACGGCCGGCGCCAGCACCACATCCGTCACCGCCGGCCGGCCTTCCGTGACCGTCCCCGTCTTGTCCAGCACGACGACGTTCACGCCCCGCGCCCGCTGCAGCGCCTCGCCTCCCTTGATCAGCACCCCGAGCTGCGCGCCCTTCCCCGTCGCCACCATGACCGCCGTCGGGACCGCGAGCCCCATGGCGCACGGGCACGCGATGATCAGTACCGCGACGGCCGCCGCGAACGCGGGGATCAGCGGCGCCTCGTCGACGGCGACGTACCAGACCACGAACGTCGCCACCGCGATCGACATCACGACCGGGACGAAGATCCCGGTCACCCGGTCCGCCAGCCGCTGGATCGGCGCCCGCGAGGCCTGGGCATCCCGCATTAGCTCGACGATCCGGCTCAGAACGCTGTCGGCGCCCAGCGTCGTCGCACGATAGCGAAACGCGCCCGTGCGGTTGATCGTCCCGCCGATCACCGGGTCGCCCACCGTCTTCTCGACCGGCAGGCTCTCGCCCGTCAGCATCGACTCGTCCACCGCCGACGCGCCGGAGACGACCACACCGTCCACCGGGATCCGCTCGCCCGGGCGCACCAGAATCACATCGCCCGGGACCACATCCTCGATCGGCAGCTCCCGCTCGACGCCATCGCGCTCCACCCGCGCCGTCTTCGGCTGCAGCTCCGCGAGCGATCGCAGCGCCTGCGACGTCTGGTACTTGGCCCGCGCCTCGAACGTGTTCCCCACCAGGATCAGTGCGATGATGAAGAGCACCGCCTCGTAGTAGACGTCCGGCGCGAGGCCGCGGGAGAGAAAGAAGCCCGGGAAGAACGTCGCCGCGACGGAGTAGACGAACGCCGCGCCCGTCCCCACGGCGACGAGCGTGTTCATGTCCGCAGAGCGGTGCCGGAAGGCCGACCACGCCCGCGTGTAGAAGTGCCGCCCCGCCCACGCCATCACCCCGACCGTCAGCACGAAGAGCACGCCCAGCAGCACCCGCGGGTCCGCCGCGTACAGCCACGGGAAGACGCGCGAGAGCCACGGGTCGATCACCTCCATGCTCCAGCGCATGAAGGGATCGCCGCCCATCGCGTGCCCGGCCGCGCCCTGCGCCGCCCTCGAGAGCGCGCTCATGACCGGCATCGAGACGATCATCCCGATCACCGCGGCGACCAGGCTCACCGCCGCCTTCAGCCGCAGCGCCCGGAACTCCTCCTCCTGTGCCCGGTCCTGCGCCTCCTGCTCCTCGAACGCCGTACGGTCCGCGCGGGGGAGCTCGGCGCCGTACCCCGTCTCGCGGATCCGCTCGACCAGCCGGTCCAGGGTGACCACGGACGCGTCGTACGACACCACGGCGTTCGCGAGCATCAGGTTCACGCTCGCCTCGCCCACGCCCGGCGTCTTTTCCAGCGCGCGCTGGACGCGCGCGGAGCACGCCGCGCAGGTCATACCCGTTACCGGGATGGTGACCTTCACGAGCGACTGCGCGGGACTCCGCACCGCTTCGCCCGCCTCGTACGTCGACACGTCCACACCTCCTCCGGACGCCGGCCCCGATGCGGCAACGTCGGCGGTTTCAGCGCCGATCGTCGCGCCCGGACAAGAAGAAATACCAGTTGATCCACGCGATCGCCGCGACTCCCAGAGCCACGACGATCCAGTCTCCGGCCGTCACGCGACGGCGCCGATCGAGCGCACCTCGTACCCTTCCTCCACCACCGCCGCCTCGATCGCCTCCGGCTTCACGACCGCCGGGTCGTACGCGACCACCGCCGAGCCGATCTCCACCCGCTCGACCTGGACGCCCTCCAGACCCTTCAACGCCTGCCCCACCGCGTGCACGCAGTGGCCGCAGCTCATCCCTTCGATCTTCAGCTCGATGCGCTCCATGATTCGCTCTCCTTGCGTTCGAACGTGTTGGTATCGAGGTCTTCGAATCCGGCCGGGGGCGCGATATACCCCCCACCCCTATGCACACTAGATACCCCCGACCCCTATGTCAAGGTCCCAGCCGCCGCTCGAGAACACGAGCATAGAAGGAGCGCCGGTGCGGGCGGCACGAGCGTGGTGGGAACACCGGCACCAATGGCACACGAGTGAAGGGGTCGCCGGCGCCAACGGCACGAGAGTGGAGTGAGCGCCGGCAACGGCGGCACGAGAGTGGAGTGAGCGCCGGCAACGGCGGCACGAGAGTGGAGTGAGCGCCGGCAACGGCGACGCGATATCCACGTGATGCCGAGCGCAGATATGCTGAACTGTACGGTTTAGTATTTGATTCGGGATCGGCCTTGCGGAACTGAGTAGTTCCGGGCGCCCGGACCGTTCAATGTCCGGCACGTTCGGCGCCCCCGAGCATGCGGCGCCCCCGAGCATGCGGCGCCCCCGACCGTGCGGCGCCCCGACCGTTTCGCGCCCGGACCATTCGGCGTCCGGACCATTCGGCGTCCGGACCATTCGGCACCCGGACTGTTCCGCGCTCCGACCGTTCCGCGCCGGGCCCGGGCGCCCCAACGTACGGTCGGTGCCTGGCGCGCCGGTAGATGTCGGGTGCGCGTTGCCCGCCCGCGCCACCGCGCCACCGCGCCACCGCGCCACCGCGCCACCGCGCCCCGGCGCCCCCTGCGCCCCCCTGCGCCCCGGAGCCCCCGCTCCCTTCAAGCTCGCGCCGGAACCGCCGTCCGCTCGAGCAGCTCTGCGATCTCCGCGAGCGCGGACCGCGCCTTGTCGCGGGCGTACCACTTCCGCATCTCGCGATACCGGTCATCCTTGGACATCGCCTGCGCCTCTTCGGAGAGGAACCACGCCTGCAGCTCCTTCGGCCGCGATCCCCACCACCCGAGCTCCTGGAACGACTCGTCGAGGACGATCACGACCGGGATCGCTCGCGACGTCCCGGTTAGGTGCTGGTCCATGAGGTCCAGGTTCTCGTCGCGACGCAGGACGCGCAGGTCGAGCTGCGGGACCGCCTCCGCCAGCCGCGCGATCGCGGGCACCGTGTTGAACGCGTCGCCGCACCAGTCCTCGAGCAGCACGAGCAGATACCGCCGCGACGGCAGCTTCCGCATCCGCTCGACGAGATCCTCGGGCACCTCGGCGCGGCGGTACATCTCGCGCCACATCTCCTGGTTCTTCTCGGCGGCCTCTATGAACTCCTCGAGGCGCATCGCGGCCTCGTACCGATCCTTCAGCATGGCTTCCCTCATGTCCTTCACCCCGCCGCCCGCACCCGTGGCCGGCCGGGGTTCGGTCCGGTGATTCGCGTCGTATCCGGGGCGACGTACCCCCGAACCCTAATCCCGATCGCCTCGCTTCGGATCCCTCGGCCGCCCAAACCATGCGACCGCGCCCCTCAGTCGCCGGCCCCGCGCGGTTGAATCCATCGGCCACCGGCCCCGCGCGGTTCGATCCATCGGCCACCGGACCCGCGCGGTTCGACCCATCGGCCGCCGGACCCGCGCGATCGGGTCACTCGACCGCCGCGACCGTGCGAATCGTCGGCGCGACCCGGATCGGCACACCGCACGAGTTCGCGATGAAACACCGCTCGTGGGCCGCCTCGTGCAGCCGGCGCGCGAGCTCCACGTCGTCGCCCTCCGCGACCGAAACGACGGGGGCCAGCGCGACCTCGCCGAAGCGCCCGCCGCCGCCCGGCTCTAGCACGAGCGCGCCCCGCGCCGCGTCCTCGTAGGCGATGACGCGGATCCCCGACCGCGCGCACAGTCCGAGGTAGACGAGCATGTGGCACGCGGCGATCGCGGCCACGAACAGGTCCTCCGGGTTGTGCAGCGACGGATCGCCGCGGAAGCTGGGGTCAGAGCTGCCGATCAGCTCCGGCTTCCCGTGCACCACGATCCGGTGCTCGCGGCTGTACGCGGTGTAGTCCGCCGTCCCCCGGCCGAGGTTCCCGCTCCAGACCACCCGGACGTCGTACACATGCGCATTCGTCGCTGCTTTCGCCTTCGTCATGACTCGCCCCCCGAGTTCGCTCATGGTCACGATAGCTCGATCGGCCGACGCCGCGGCGCCCTTCGGTGCTCCCCGTCGGCGATCCCCCGGCGGACCGCCCGTCGACGATCTCCTCGACCGTCCGTGCGTCGGCGATCCCCTTGCCGACAACGCTACGACGGCCGTATTTCGGCGGAGCCCGAAACGTCGCACGGTTATCCTTGACCCGCCATGGACACCGCACCACGACCCGACCTCGCCCGCGTGGCGGGGATGATCGGCGAACCCGCACGCGCCGCGATGCTCGAAGCGCTGCTCGGCGGGGAAGCGCTGCCGGCGGGCGAGCTGGCCCGTCGGGCCGGCATCCGGCCGTCGACGGCGAGCGAGCACCTCGCCCGCCTAGTCGAGCACGGCCTCGTCGTGCGACGCGCCTCCGGCCGCCACCGCTACTATGCACTCGCCGGCGCCGACGTCGCCGCGGCGCTCGAGGCGCTGGCCAGGATCGCCGCGCCCGCGTCGCACGGGGTCGACTCGAGCCGGAAACGCGCGGAGCACGCCGGGAGGGCCGGGGGGAAGAGCGCGTCGCCGGCGATGCAGGCGCTCCGCTTCGCCCGCACGTGCTACGACCACCTGGCGGGCACGGTCGGCGTCCTCCTGACGGATGCGATGCTGGAGAAGGGGATCATCGCCGGCGAGGGGTTCGAGGTGACGGCGACCGGCGAATCGTGGCTGCGCTCTCTCGACATCGACCTGGCGTCGCTCCGGCGCGCCCGGCGCGCGCTCACGCGCCCCTGTCTCGACTGGTCCGAACGCCGCGATCACCTGGCCGGCGCCGTCGGTGCGGCGATCGCCCGCGCCATGATCGACCGGGGCTGGCTCGTCCGCATCGACGGGAGCCGCGCGCTGCGACTGACCATCCGCGGCCGCGATGGCCTCTACCGCTCGCTCGGCGTCGACATCGAGCCGCCGCTACACCTCTACGCCCGCCTCGCACCCGCCGCCGGTCGCCCGCGGTCGAAGTGACACCCCGGGTGGCCGCGGCCACGGGGCTCGGGACCGGGCGCGGCACGGGGTCATGCGGGACCCGAGGCCATGCGCGGCGTGGGCCCTACGCGGCGTGGGGCATGCGCGGTACGGGCCCTCCGCCCCCTCCCCGACCCACCTCGCCTCACGGCTCCCACCCTGGCATACCCGTTGCCCCTTCCCATTCGGGAAGGGTGCGTCGACAGCCGGAGGAGCCAATACCATGAAGCGCTGGATCGCCGTCCCGATCGCGGTGGGGCTCTGTGCGTCCGTGACCGGATGCAGGCTCGAACGGTCGGACGAGACGATGCGGGAGGACCGGGCGGAGATCGCGGAAGAGCGCCGACGGACGCGCGAGGAGATCATCGAGGACCATCGCGACCTCATGGAGCGGATCCGCTCGCTGCCGCCCGAGGAACGCATGCGGCTCCACGAGGAGATGCACCGCGACATGATGCGCCACATGGAAGGCACGCACCGGCACGAGGGCGGTCCGCCCGACGACGGTGCCCGGCCGCACCACCCGCCGGGCGCGACCTCGGACTCGACGCCCTAGAACCCCGACCGCCGCGCCGGATCGACGCGCTCACGCCTCTCCGAGCAACGCCGCCGCCAGTGCGGGGAGCACCTCTCCGACCCGCCCCTCGACCCTTGCGGCGGCGACGTCGTCCGCGCGGGTCGGGCCGAGGTTGACCACGCCGACCGGCACGCCCGTCTGCCGCGCGCGGTCGACGAAGCGCCGACCCGAGTAGACCGCGAGCGACGAGCCGACGACGAGGAGCACGTCGCCCTCGTCGAACAGCCGCCACGCCTCGTCGACCCGCTCGCGCGGCACGTTCTCGCCGAAAAAGACGACGTCGGGCTTCATCACGCCGCCGCACACCTCGCACGCGGGGACGCGGAACCCCTCGAGCAGGTGGTTCGGGATCTCGGCGTCGCCGTCGGGCGCGGAGGCGACGTCGCCCTCGCCCGTCAGCCGCGCGAGCCGATCGGCCCACGCTTCGTTCAAGGCGACGAGCCGCTCCTGGAACTCCGTCCGCGGCTGCCGCCACCCGCAGGCGAGGCAGCGGACGTGGGCGAGGGCGCCGTGGAGCTCGACGACGCGTCGGCTCCCCGCCGCGTGGTGCAGCCCGTCCACGTTCTGCGTGATGATCCCGCGCACCACGCCGCCCGCCTCCAATCGCGCGAGCGCGTGATGCGCGGGATTCGGCCGCGCCGTCGCGATGCGACGCCACCCCACGGCGCTGCGCGCCCAGTACCGGACGCGGGCGGCATCGCTGCCGACGAACTCCTGGTACGTCATCGGCTTGCGCGGCGGCTGCGGCGCCGTCGGCCCCCGGTAGTCCGGGATCCCCGACTCCGTGCTGCACCCCGCGCCGGCCAGGACGACGACGCGCCGACCGCGCAGCAGCTCGACGAGCGCGCCCGTCGCGCCGAGAACCGTCGGATCGAACGTCGTCGCCATCCACTACCGCCTAGTCTCGAGAAGCGTCCGGCACGGCGCCGGCCGGCACGCCGGCCGGCGCCTCCGCCTCTCCCTCCTCCGTCGCGCCGCGGGCCCGGCCGCCTCCGCTCGCCGTCACCTCCGCCGGCTGGCCCTTCACGTACCGGTCCAGCCAGTCGATGAACCGCGCCCACATGTCCATCTTCGTCTCGATCGCCCGCGGCGTGTGCGATTCGTACGGGTACTCGTACAGCACGGCCGTCTTCCCCAGCGCCGTCAGCGCATCGATCAGCCGACGGCTCTGGACCGGGAACGTGCCGCTGTTGTCGTCGTCACCGCCGTGGTACAGCAGGAGCGGCGTGTTGATCCGGTCCGCCTTGAAGAACGGCGACATCTCCATGTACACGTGCGGCGCTTCCCACAGCGTCCGCCGCTCGGACTGGAACCCGAACGGCGTGAGCGTGCGGTTGTAGGCACCGTCACCGGCGATCCCGGCCTTGAAGAAGGGCGCGTTGGCCAGGATGTTCGCGGTGGTGAACGCGCCGTAACTGTGCCCGCCGTGCGCGATCCGGTCGATGTCGACGACGCCGAGCGAGTCCACCGCCCGGATCGCCGCGTACATCGCGTCGACCAGATGGATGATGTACTGGTCGTTGTAGTTCTCGCCGATGATCGGGATGTCCGGGTAGACCAGCGCGTACCCCGCCGCGAGCCAGATGTCCGACCAGCGCAGCCAGCTCATATGCGTGAATGCGTTGAGGTTGCGCGACCGGATCGCCGCCGACCGGTACGCCTCCGCGTTGCGGTACTCGCGCGGGTACGTCCAGAAGATCGCCGGGACCGGCCCATCGCCCGGCTTCCAGCCGACCGGCATCGAGACCCGCCCGTAGACTTCCACGCCGTCGCGCCGCTTGAAGGAGAAGTCGATGCGCTCGACGGCCGTGATCTCCGGGAACGGATCCCGGTTGTGCGTCAGGTTCTCCAGCGTGCCGTCGCGCGTCCACAGGAAGCTGTCCGGGAAGTCGCGCACGCTCTCCCGGCTCACGATCATCCGCTGCAGGTCGGGGTCCAGCGCGACGAGCGGGCGGTCGTAGCTGTCGGCCGAGCCCTCGAATAGCCGCTCCGTCGAACCATCCGCAAGGGAGACCCGGTCCACGAACGGCCGCGGCCGGAAATCCGCCTGGAACCCGTCGCCCACGAGGTAGGCGGCGCTCCCGTCGCTCGAGACGACTGCATACTCGACGCCGTTCCCCGTCCGCTGTGTCATCAGCTCGCCCGGGAGCTTCAGCGGGTCATCCGTCGAGTGGAAATCCACCACGATCCGCCGCTCCGGGTTCGCTTGCCGGAGATCCCAGTAGGCGAGCCCGACGCGGCCGCCCTTCGTGACACCCGCGAACAGGTGCTTCCCGTCCAGCGAGAAGGTGACGCTGCGGATCGGGTCCTCGCTCTCGGCCACGACCTCCGCCTGCGCCGTGTCCCAGGGCGCCGTGAGCAGAAAGACGCGGTCCGGGCGCGGCGCGTCCGCGCCGGCGGAAGCATCGCGCGGCGCGCGCTTCACGAAGACGAGCCCCGCGCCGTCGGGCCGCCAGGCGAGGTTGCGGAGGCCATCGCCGCCCCCGCCGCCGAAGCCGCCGCCGCCGCCCTCGCGCAGCGGCTGGAACGCCAGCGTCGCCAGCTCGCGCCCCTGGCGGTCCATGAGCACTGTCCGGTGCGGGAAGCCGTTGTAGTACGTGCGGTACGAGAACGGCCGCTCGATCCGCGTGGCCAGGATGTACCGCCCGTCGGGGCTCACCGCGATCGACTCGTACATCCCCGGCTCACCGATCGGCCGCGGCTTCCGCCCCGGCGCCAGCTCCGCGATCTGGCTCCGTGTGTAGTACTCGAACAGCCGCTCGTCGTGCTCGTTCTCGAGCAGGAACGGCAGCGTGCGCGACGGCGTCGGCCGCGGCCGCGTGCGCCGCACGACCGGCGACGACGGCACCCGGTTCCACACCGGCTCCCGACCCCGGTCCGACGGGACCAGCAGCGTGATCACCGTCCCCTCCGGCGTCCACTGCAGCATCCGCGACGGCCGCGTCCCCTGCCCCTGCGAGCTCGTTCCCAGCGTCGCCATCACCCGCGCGTCGCTCAGCCGCTGCGCACGCCCCGTCGCGGCATCCGCGATCCACGCCTCCGTCCCCTCCGGACGGTGCGCCAGGAACGCGATCTTCGACCCGTCCGGCGACCACGTGAAGTCGCTGAAGAACGACTTCTCCGGCAGCTTGACGTCGATGAAGGCGCGCTTCTCCAGCGAGTAGAACCGGAAGCCGTAGATCCCCCACGTGTCCAGGTGCCACTGCCGGTTCGTCTGAGGACGCAGCTCCAGACCCGCGAGCCGGTACGTCTCCTTCGACATCAGCTCCAGCGTCGACAGCTCCGTCGTCTGCGGGATCAGGAAGTGCTTCCCGTCCGGACTCGCGTACGACAGCTCCGCGTAATTCTTGTCCGTCCGAAGGATTTGCTGGATCCGCTCGGGCGGCAGGATGTAGCGGTCGTGGTCCGGGTTCTCGGTCGCGGCCCTCGCGGCTCCGGCGGCCGCCGCGCCACCCGCCCCGCCCGCGTCACCCTGCGCGTGGAGCCTCGCCGGCACGACCGCCGGCGCCCCGAACGACGCCAGCAGGACGATCAGGAGCAGCAAGCGGGACCGCCCCGCTCGCCTACGGCTGTCCAGAACCACCGTCACCTCCGGGTTCGATGCGACGATTACTGTGAACGTGCGGATTCCTCCATAATGGGCCGCGATCCGCGCCGCCGCCAGGCGGGGCGAAGCACGTCGCGCATTGCTCCCGGAGCCGGCCGCCGGCCAGCCCGTCGGCCTTCGCGTCGCCGCACGCCTTGACAGGATTACTGTTTTTCGATATGAATTTATCGACATTCGATAAACCCTCGACATCGCTTTGCGATGGCTGCACGGAGAGTTGCGATGGCTGCGACGATGACCGGTCGGCGCGTGACCCGGCTGGCGAAGATCCTGGTGGACGCCCTGTGGTGGGTTTCGCTGGTGCTGCTCGCGTTCGGCGCGTTGTTCGCGATCCTGGTCGCGCTGGAGGTCCGCGACGGCACGGTAACGACCGCGGTGCGCGTCTCGGTCCCCGCCCACTTGGCGCGCGGGATCATGGCCCTCGCGTCGCCGATCCCGAACGTCGGCGCCGCCCCGGAGCTCACGGGCCTCGAGGGGATGCTCGAGATCCGCGTTACATGGTGGATCGTACTCCTCGCCTCGACCGTGGTCGTTCCGACGGTGATGGCGTTCCTCTACGCCTTCCACCTCCTGCGCACGTTCCTGAGGGACGTCCTGGCGGACCGCGTGTTCACGGAGGCGAACGCGCGGCGCCTCGCGCACCTGGGGTGGCTGCTGGCGGCGGCGGGGACGGCCCTCCCGGTCCTCGAGTACGTATACGGTTGGGCCGCGCTCCGTTACGCCGGCGTCTCGGGATTCGCCCCGAAGTTCGACTCCTCACCGATCGTGCTCCTGGCCGGGCTGCTGTTTCTCGTGGTCGCCGCGGCATGGCGGTACGGCGCCCAGCTCCAGCAGGACCACGACCTGACGGTGTGAGGCGAGGATGGCGATCCGTGTGCACCTCGACTTGATGCTCCTGCGACGGGGAATGACGCTCTCCGAGCTCGCGGAACGGGTCGGAATCACGCTCGCGAACCTGTCGATCCTCAAGACCAACAAGGCCCGCGCGGTCCGCTTCAGCACGCTCGACGCGATCTGCCGCGAGCTGAAGTGCCAGCCGGGCGATCTGCTCGAGTTCGTGGAGGACGGAGAGGATGGCGAGAACGCCGAGGATGGCGGGGATGACTGAGACGACGAGGACGCCGAGGACGACGAGGACGCCGAGGATGGTGCCTGCTGAGCGTCGCTACCGGGCGTCCCCCTGCGCGCGACGCGGCGCGGCCCGTGCTCTCATCACCCTCCCCGGCTTCCCCCCTTCGTTAAAATACTAAACCGTACGGTTTACTTATTCAGAGGTGGGGCAAAGGGTACGTACTCGATGCGGGGAGCGAGGCTTTCGTTCTAGGCCGAGAGCCAAGCGCTCGTTCTGGGCAGTGGGCACGGTGCCCGGTCAGAGCAGAGTTCACGGCGCCCGTCCGGAGCCCGGTGCAAAATCCTTTCCTGCTCCGGCCCAGGGGGTTAACCATCAGACGCTGCCCCGGATCCGGGCGGTATACCCGGCGCCCGGCTCGATCCCGAAACGACGAACTCGGAGCGGGAACAATGAAGCCGAACGGAATGCGCCGGCTACGGCAAGCGCGGCGGCGCGGCCGACCGCGTTCCGAGGCGAAGCGGCGGATGATCCTGCGCGCGGCGCGCGCCCTCTTCCTGCGCGACGGGTACGCCCGCTGCAGCATGAACGTGATCGCGACCGCGGCAGCAGTCTCCAAGACCACCCTGTACAGCCACTTCGAGGACAAAGAGGACCTGTTCCGGACGATCGTCGAAGAGAGTGCCTCAGAGGTGACCGCGCGATTGATCGAGCTGATCCGCGACCGTTTCTCCGAAATGGACGATCCCGCGCTTCAGTTGGCCGACTTCGGCCGCGCTTGGGTGGCCGCGAACAAACAGTTCCCCGAGCACCAGGCTCTCCTCGCATCGATCGTCGCCGAAGGGCGTCGTCTCCCCTCGATCGTCGAGGCCTGGTGGGATTTCGGCCCGGACCATGTGCATCGCGAGCTCGCCTTCCAGCTGCGCCGCCTCGCGGACAGGGGGCTCCTCGCGATCGACGACGCCGACGAGGCCGCTACCCACTTCAGTGCCCTCGTTACCGACGTCGTGAGCCGGCGGTCGCTTTTCGGCGCCGTCGCCCTCCCCGAGGCGGAGACCGACGCGCTGGTCGAGAGCGGCGTCCGGGCGTTCCTGCGGATCTACGGTCGGCGGCCGGGCGCCGAAGCGTAGTCGCCCCAAGATACGCGATCGGGGCCGCGCGCCGTCGCACGCGACCCCGTCCCACGCCCCGCGCCGCACTCACTCGAACCCGAACAGCGGCGGGAAGAGGAAGGCGACCACCGCGGCCCACCCGGCGATCACGTAGAGGTAGGTCATCTGCCACGCCCAGATCCGCTGCACGGGCACGCCGCCGCGGAGGAATCGCGTGTACAGCACGGCCGAGCCCGCCAGGTTGACGAGCAGCACCACGTTCATCCCCAGCGCAGCCGTGCGGTTGGGCGTGAACCCGAAGTCGGAGATCCGGGCGCCGATGGCCCGCAGGGCGAACGCGTCCACGACCAGCGCGGCGACTACGAGCGCCAGGTTGAGCCAATCGAACCGCGCCGGGCCCTCGAGCGGGTCGCGAGCCGAAATCGAGTACAGGAGCAGCCCGAAGACCACGACCAGGAGCAGGTCGACGGTGATCAGGAACTCCCGCTCGATGTCGATCCACCGCCCCGTCGCCACGATCGTCGCGACGAACGCGACGAGCACCAGGGTGAAGAGCGGGACGAAGATCCGCGCCAGGACGGGCGCCATGTTCTCGATCACGCTCTGCTTCGCTTCGACCAACCACGTCGCGACGACGAGCGCGCCCGCCGCGCCGCACGGCACGATCCAGTTCCCCGCGACCGACTCGATGTCGTAGCCGATCTCGTCGAAGAGCCCGATCGTCAGCCCGGTCAGCACGCCACCGCCCAGGGCGATCAGGACGAAGTAGATGAAGAGCTCGCCGGTGAACCGGAGGAAGTCCATCCTCCTCTCGCTCCCTCGCCACTTGCCACCGACGTAGGCCACGCCCACGGCGAGCCACAGCACGATCGGGAGGTGTATCGCGGTCAGGACCAGCGTGTCCGGGACCCGCGCCCCCGGGGCCCACGATGGGAACGGGAAGAGGTTCACGACGAGCGCCGCGAGCGCGAACGCCCCGGCCAGCCACAGCCGGCTCGACGTCGCAAGCGGCCGCTCCCACGCGAAGTACGCCACCACGAACGGCAGCGTCAGGAACCCGATATTGAGCGGGTAGAAGAAGCCCGCCGCCTCGGATTCGAAATCGATCCCGAAGAGCGCCGGCAGCTTGATCGCGACCGCCGCGGCCACCGCGAGCGCCAGCGCGACCCACATCTTCCGCGTCCCTTCGGCCCCGGCCACCCCGGCGCCGCCGGCACCGGCGTCGCCCGACAGCACGAGCTGCTTCCACAGCCGCTCCGAGTGCTCCCGCGCGAACTCCCGCGTGAGGGCGTCGACCGACCCCAGGCGCTTCACCGCCACCAGGAACGCCTCGTCCTCCGAGAGGCCATCCGCCTTCAGCGTGGCGATCTGCTCCCGCAGATGATCTTCCAGCTCCTCCACATCCCGCTGCGTGATCGTGCGGCTCCGACGCATATGCGTCCGCCACGCCTCTATCTGACCCTCGAGCGAGTACTTCGCGGGATCTCCCAAACGATTCGGATCCATGGGCTCACACTTTCATTGGGGGTTGATCAGGGGGCGTTCAGATCCAGCGGCCGGTCGCACCGGGGCCGGCGAACGCGGGCAGGGGTTGCCGGACGAGGCGTCCGGCGCCCGCCGACGCGGGCAAGGGTTGCGATACGACGCCGCCGACGCGGCCCGCGAACTCGGCCAGGGACGACCAGATGTTTCGCAGCGCCCTGTCCACCGTGCTCCACTGGCGTCGCTCCTCCGCCAGCTGCCCGAGCCCGGCCTTCGTGATCCGGTAGTACTTGCGCCGTCGCCCCTTCTCCGACTCCTCCCAACGGGATTCGATGAGCCCCGACCGCTCCAGGCGATGCAGGACCGGATAGAGCATCCCGTCCGTCCACTCCAGCTCGCCGCCCGACAGCTCCTTCACGCGCTTCAGGATGGCGTAGCCGTAACTGTCTCCCTCGGCCAGGATGGCCAGCACGAGTGGCGTCGACGACGCCGCGACGAGGTCCTTGTTGATGTTGATGCCCATCGGATCGCTCTCCTCTGCGCTCCTCCGCGGCCCCGATCGTTCGAGGCGCGCCTATGTCAATCCGCTCCTCGAGTCATGATACCTAACAGCACTATACATAGCAGCACAAGGTATGTCAATAGGGGCGAGGGGCGGGCCGGGGTGAGGCGGGCGGGTGACGGGAATTTGCCGGGGGCGGCGGAGGATCGGCCGGGGTCGGCTGGGGTGGCTGGGGGCGGCCGGGCGCGGAAAGCGCCGCGCGCTTACGGGATTCGCTCGGCTTCGGGCGGCCCCTCGCGCAGTTCCTTCCGCAGCACCTCGACGATCGACTCGAGGACCGGCTCCCCCGTCCGGGACGCGTCCCACGCGGCGTACCACGTCCTCCACAGCCCGCCTTCACCGAGCGGGAGGACGACCAGCCGCTCCAGCGAGCCCTGGGCGCGGAGGATCCAGCGCGGGACCACGGCGACGCCGTACCCCGCCCGCGCCGTCTCGATGACGGCCGGCGTCACGAGCATCTCCAACGTTCGCGCCGGCCGCACCCCCGACGGCTCGAGGAACTCCCGCTCCAGGACGCCTCTTCCGGGCTCGGCGTAGTGGCAGATCAGCGCTTCCGTCCGGAACCTCTCCGGTGCGACGTACGGCTCGCCCTCCAACGGGTGCCCGCTCGCCACGACCGCGACGAGTTCGTCCCGAAAGAGAGTCGCTTGGTCGACGGCCCCGGCGTCCGGCGGCGCGCTGTACACGATCGCCACGTCCACGACCGCCCGCTCGAGCGCCCCGTACGGATCCTCCGTCGCCTCCGGCGCGAGCCGCACCTCGACCCCGGGGAAGCGGTCGGCGAACGCCCGAGCGACCCACGGGAGCCAGTGGTAGCACATGTAGCATTCCGTCGCGATGCGGAGCGTGCCGACGTACCCGCGCGCCAGGAGCTTCACGTCGTGCTCGGCGCGCTCGATCTCGCCCAACACCCGCTCCGCCGCCTCCAGCAGGCGCCGGCCTTCCGGGGTCAGCGCCGTCCCCCGCGCGTGGCGGCGGAACAGCTTCGCGCCTATGCGACGCTCGAGCTTGGCGAGCTTGCGGCTCAACGCCGGCTGCGAGATGTACAACCGGCCCGCCGCGCCGGTCAGCGTTCCTTCCTGGTGGATCGCCCTCACCATCTCGAGGTGCTCGACATCGAGGATCATGGCAGGAGCTCCGTCGCATTCACGGGATCGGTGCCGGCGCCGGACCCATGCCGGCGCCGCATACGGTGGGCTGCCACCATACACCGCAAGCATACCCCGCGAAGGAGATCGCGTCCACGGCACTTCCGGGCGACGTCGCCCGAGCATCCTGCGGCCGGCCGATCTCCCGCATCGCCATGCCCCTGCCGCACGGGGGCCATGCGGAATCGGCATTGGACGCCGCGGCCTTCCCCGCCCTACGTTGGCGCACCGGGACCCGTCGGGGGGCTGGACGGGCGCAATCGCACTGCGGCAGCGCGTGCGGCTCATGGTCAGGCTGCGCGGGGGTCCGGACGTACGCTGCGGCACCCGATCTCCGCGGATCGAGAAGGGAGGCGAACGATGGACTACCGATTGGACTCCGCGCGGGCGATCCTGTCCCGCACGCCGGCCGTGCTCCGGGCGATGCTGCAGGATCTGCCGGACGAATGGTTGAACGCGCCCGAACGGCCCGGCGCCTGGAGCCCGCGCGACGTCGCGTGTCACCTCGCCGATCTCGAGCGGGATACCTGGCTGCCGCGGCTTCGCACGATCCTCGATCACGGCCGCACGCGGCCGCTTGCGACGATCGACCGCGAACGGTTCCGTGCGCGGTACGCGGATGCGCCGCTCGAGACGGTGCTGGCCGACTTCGCGTCGCATCGCGGAGCGAACCTCGCCGCGCTCGACACGTTCGACCTCGACGCCGCGGCGCTCGCGGCCGTGGGGCTTCACCACGCCCTGGGCGAGGTCACGGCGTCGGAGCTGTTGAGCGCGTGGGTGGTCCACGACCTGACTCACCTGGCCCAGATCACCCGCGCGCTGGCGGCGCAATACGCCGATGCGGTCGGGCCATGGGTCGAATTCCTCGGGATCCTCCGCGCCCGAGGCGACGCCTCCGCCCCACGCGCCTGAGGAGCGACAGCGACGACGGCGCGCGGGCAGAGGACTCCGTGGGGATCGCGGGCGCACTCCAGGACATGTTCGGCGCCGACGGCGCGCGTACCGGGCTCCGACCTGCCGTGACCGCCCGCCTCGGTGGACACGGCGGGGATGACCCTCCATCTTGAGGATCCACGATCCACCGGAACCCGGATGGTGACGATGCCCCCCGAACGCCCTGCGCCGGTGATGCGCATCCTGCTCGCGGTGGACGGCTCGAGCCGCAGCGACGGCGCCGCGCGTTTCGCACTCTGGTTGGCCGGGCGGGGAGCCGAGGTCGCGGTGGCCACCGTGGCCGAGCTGCCGATGGAGTACCGGACCGGCTATCCGTACCCGCTCCCGCGTCGGGAAGAGATCCAGCGCCGGACGCACGAGCACCTGGAGCGGGTCCGCCGCCAGCTACGTCGGGTGGGGTTCCGCCACGTGCCCTCGATCCACCTCGGGATCGAGGCCCCGGTCCGTTGGATCGTGGAGCATGCAGGCGACGCCGACCTCGTCGTCCTCGGGAAGAGCACGCGCAACCCGCTGGAGCGTCTCCTGTCGGACGACGTGCCCGCCAACGTGGCCAGGCTCTCTCCGGTCCCGGTGCTTGCGGTCCCGAAGCCCGCCGAGGTTCCGTTCACCCGCGCGCTCGCGGGTATCGATTTCGCCGACGCGAGCCTGCGCGCCGCGCATCGCGCGGCCTCCCTGCTGGCTCCCGGCGGGGCACTGCACCTGGTTCACGTGCGTGATGCCGCGGCGGCAGATCACGGCGACGGACCCGACCCGGGGACGCAAGCCGCGCAGGAGCGGTTGTCCGAGCTGGCGGCCGAACTCACGACCGCCCACGACATCGAAACCACGGCAGAGGTGCGGCTCGGGCCGATCGAGCCGTCGCTCATCCAGGCAGCGGAGGAGGTCGACGCCCAGATGATCGCGCTTGGCAGCCACGGCCACGGCTTCGTCGACCGGCTCCTCCTCGGAAGCACGACCATGAAGCTGCTCCGCGCCGCGCCGTGCGGCGTGCTCGTCGAGCCGATGGCGAAGGGGGAAGCCGGCTGAGCCGACTCCCCCCCGCTCCGTGTGGATTGCCCCGCCTACTCCGTGCGGATCGCCTCGACCGGATCGACCGCCGACGCCCTTCTCGCCGGCAGGTAGCTCGCGACGAGCGCGACCCCCACCGTCACCACGGACACGGCGGCGAACACGAGCGGATCCCGCGCCCGGACCTCGAAGAGCAGACTCTCGAGCACACGCGCCGAAAGCGCGGCCGCGACGAGTCCGATGACCACGCCGACGAGCGCGACCCGGCCGCCCTGCGCCACGACCATCCTCCGTACGTTCTCGGCCGTCGCGCCCAGCGCCATTCGGACCCCGATCTCCCGCGTCCGCCGGGATACGGCGTACGAGATCGTGCCGTAGATCCCGACGGCGCCCAGGACCAGGGCGAGCGCGGAGGCCGTGAACAGCGTCAGCATCGTGAACGACAGACGCGCCATGGACCGATCGACGAGCTGCTCCATGGTGAAGACGCGGTACATCGGAGCCCCCGGCGCGATCTCCTGGATGAGCGCCCGTACCTCCGGCGCGAGGCGATCTGCCCGGGGCGAGCGCACGACGTACGCGGGCGTTCCGACGCCCCAGGCTTGCGCCGTCGGTCCCACCAGCGGGAGGTAGACGAGCGGCTCGGGGGTCCGCTGGCGGAAGTCCTCGAGGATGACGTCCTCGACGACGCCGGCGACCGTGATCCACGGGAACGCGTCGGGCGCGCCGGCCGGGCGCAGCACCTGGCCGATGGGGTTCTCGCCCGGCCAGAGCAGCTCGGCGGCGGAGCGGCTGACGATGGCCGTCACGTCCCTCGTCGGCTCGACCCTGCGCTCTAAGAGGCTGCCGGCCAGGAGCTGGATCCCCATCGTCTTGAAGTAGTCGCCGTCGGCGAACGTGAGACGGACGCGGGGAGCGTTCTCCGGCGGGCCGTTGTAGTTCGCCGTCGCCACACGGGTCTCGCCCGCGCCCTCGTCGAGCGGGAGCGTGTTCACGAGCCCGACCGACTCGACTCCGGGCAACGCGGCCAGGCGGTCCATGAACATGTAGTGGAACCGCGCGAACGTCGGCCCGTTGTTCAGCCCGTGCTCCCTGGGGTCCGGCGCGAACTGGAAGGTGAAGATGTTCTCGGTGTCGTAGCCGGGGTCGACGTCGCGGAGCGCCCGGAAGCTCTGGAGCAGCAGCCCCGCGCCCACCAGCAGCACCAATGCGGCGGCGGTCTGGACGACGACGAGGGCGTTGCGCGTCAGCGGGTTCTTCACCGCCCCGGTGCGCTGGCCGCTGCGCAGTCCTTCGATCACGTCCAGCCTCGAAGCCTTGAACGCCGGCAGCATCCCGGCCGCGATCGCCGCCACGATCACGACCAGAGCAGTGAAGAGCAGGGCGCCGGAGTCGACGTCGACCTGTCCGAGCCGGGGGATGCTCTCGGGAGCCGCGCGCACGATGAGGGGCGTGCCCGCCCAGGCGAGGAAGACACCGGCCGCGCCGCCGACGGCGGCCAGGATCAGTGCCTCGGACATGATCGTCCGGATGAGCTGCCCTCGGCTCGCGCCCAATGCCTGGCGGACCGCGAGGTCGCGCTCCTTCCCCTCGGCCCGCACGATCAGGAGATTCGCCACGTTCGCGCACGCGATGAGCAGGACGATCCCCATCGTCCCGAGCAGCACCCAGAGCGGCGTGGCGAAATCGCCGACGAGCTCCTCTTCGACCGAGCGGACGATCGGACGGTAGCGTTCGAGGATTCGCGCGTATGCCGGCGATCCGCCGAACCGCTCCAGGATGCGCGGCGTGAGGGTGGCCAGCTCCGCCGCCAGCGACTCGTGGGTCGAGCCCGGCGACAGTCGCCCGATCACGTTCAGGTTGAAGCCTCCCGGCTGGACCGGCGGCGTGATCAGGTCGTGCGCCCAGAGGGCGATCCGCTCGCTCGGGAATTGGAACGACGGCGGCATCACGCCCACGATCGTCCGCATCTCACCCGACACCTCGATCGGCTTCCCGATCACGTCGGGATCGCGCCCGAACCAGTCGCTCCACAGCCAGTGACTGATGACGACGACCTGGCCTTCCTCGTCCTCCATGGTCGGCAGCCGTCCGATCACCGGCGTCACGCCGAGCGTCGTGTACAGCGACGGCGGGCCGGTGGCGATGAAGAGCCGCTCCACGAGCTCGCCCGAACGGACCGACGTCTGACCACCGCCGACGAAGGCGAGATCCTCCAGCCCCCGCGCACTCTCGCGGTACTCGAGGTAGAACTCGGCCCCGAGGCCGAACTCCTCCGGCAGGTCCGTTCCCGGCGCCGTACCCCGGATGACCACCAGCTCGTCGGGCTCCGGGAAGGAGAGCGGGTCCAACAGCACGGCCTTCACGACGCTGAAGATCGCCGTGTTCGCCCCGATCGCGAGCGCGAGCGTCAGCGCCGCTATGACCGAGAACGTAGGTGTACGAAGCAGACTCCTGACCGAGTGGGTGAGGTCCCTCCTCCAACCAGCAGGCATGCGTCGGCCCTCCGAGGGTGGGTTGTTCCGAAGCGGAATGTTTCCCGTGTCCAGCAAGGTCCCCGCCACTCGGGATGAATTCGGCCAACACGTTGCCGATCCACATCTTGCGAGAATCACTGCGACGCCGTGAAGCGCGCCGGGGACGCCCCGACGTGTCCGTCTTTGGGATCGAACGTCCCATTGTCGGACACCGCATCGCATTCCCACCCTCGCCGGCGCTCTCCTTGACAGCTTAGGAGAGGCGGTTGTACCCTGTCTCCTAACCTATCTAGGAGAAGCTCTGGACATGCCCTTGGTTCCTTCCGACTTCACGCCTATTGGCATCGGGGCGCGACTGCGCTCCCTCTGGCGAGGCTTCCGTCATCGCGAAGCCGTCGAGGCCGACATGCGGGAGGAGTTCCAGCACCACCTGGAGCTGCTCACGGAAGAGCTCGTCCGGCGTAACGGGCTGGATCGGGACGAGGCGTATCGACGGGCGCGCCTGGAGTTCGGTCACGTGGAAGGTCACCTGGAGGATGCCCGCGCGTCGCGAGGCCTGCGCTGGCTCGACCGGTTGGCGTTCTCGTGGCTCGACGTGAAGCTCGGCGTTCGGATGCTGGCCAGGTATCCCGGCCTGACCCTCGTCTCCACGTTCGCGCTCGCCGTCGGGATACCGGTCGGGTTGGCGCCGGGCCATTTCGTGGACGGGCTGATGGCGCCGCTCCCCGTGCCCGAGGGGCGTGAGATCCGCCTGCTGCGGCTGTGGAGCCCGGCGCTGGGTCACGCGGTGTCCACGACGACGCACGACTACGATATCTGGCGAACGTCGCTCTCCACGTTCGAGGCGATCGGCGCCTTCCGGCAGACCGCGTACAACGTCGGCGCCGCTGCCGGGGGCTGGACGTTGGTTCGTGGTGCGGAAGTCACGGCGTCGACGTTTTCGGTTCTCCGGGCCGCGCCGCTGCTGGGGCGGCCGATCCTTCCCGCGGACGAGGCGCCGGGCGCGCCGGACGTGGCGGTGATCGGCTACGATCTGTGGCAGACCCGATTCGGGGGCGATCCGAACATCGTGGGTCGTTCCATCCGGGTCGGCGGGGTGTCGCGGACCGTGGTCGGCGTCATGCCGCAGGGCTTCCGTTTCCCGATGCAGGAGCTCGTATGGACCCCGTTGCGGGTGGCGCCCGGCCGTGCGCCCGAATCCGCCGAGCCGGTGCAGATCTTCGGGAGGCTGGCCGAGGGCGTGGACGATGCCCACGCGAGCGCCGAGTTCACGCTTGCAGCGGAGAGGTCGGCGGTGCCGGGTCGTGATCAGCGTCTCCAGCCCCAGGTGCGCCCCTTCGCCTACATCCTCCTGCCGGGCATGGGCGGCGGTCTCCGAGCCTCGCCCGAGTTCCTGATCTCTCAGAGCATCGCACTCCTGGTCCTCCTGGTGGCGTGCGCCAACGTGGCGATGCTGGTCTTCGCCCGCACCGCCACCCGCGGGAACGAGCTGGCCGTGCGAACGGCCCTGGGTGCGAGCCGGGGCAGGATCATCACCCAGGTCTACGTCGAATGCCTCGTCCTGACGATCCTTGCGTCCGGCGCGGGGCTCCTGCTCCTGGCTTCCCTGCCCGATCTGATTTGGCGGGTGATCCCGGGGAGTTGGACCGCGGCGCTGCCCTATTGGATCCGCTGGGATGTCGGCTTCGATACCGCGGTCCGCGCCCTTGCGCTGGCCGCCGTCAGCGCCGTCATCGCAGGGGTCGTCCCCGCCCTGCGCTTCACGGGCAAGCAGGTACAGTCCACGATCCAGCGTACGCGGGCCGGGCGGACGGGTGTCCGCTTCGGTGGCCTGCCCGGCATCCTCATCGCAGTGGACGTCGCGGTGGCCGTTGCGGCGCTGGGATTCGCCATGACCGCGTGGGACCTCGCCGAGCGAGCCGAATCGGCCGAGGCGGCGGTTGGCATCCCGGCGAACGAGTATCTGGCTGCCACCGTCCGACTTCCCGCACACGCCGACCCGGGTTCGGTTGCGGGCGCCGCCGGCGAGCGCAGAGCGCGGATGGCCGCCATCCAGAACGAGCTGGTGCGGCGACTCCGCGAGGAATCGCAGGTGACGGGCGTGGCCGTGGCCGACGTCCTGCCCCGCATGGACCACCCCACGCGCCGGGTCGAGGTCGAGGGCATGGATGTCGCCGAGCACCACCGTGGATTCACCACCCGCGTCGCCCGCGTCGCCGTCGACTTCTTCGGCGAGGTGGGCCGGCCGATCCTCGCGGGCCGGGACTTCAACGCCGGCGACGTCGAGGAGAACGCCTCGGCGGTCATCGTGAACACCACGTTCGTCGAGCGGGTGCTCGGCGGTGAGAACCCGATCGGCCGGAGGATACGCTTCGTCCCCTTGGGCGACGGCGAGCCGGGCCCCTGGATGGAGATCGTGGGTGTGGCCGGCCACCTCGGGATGCGGATGATCTCCCCGGAAAACGACCAGGGCGTGTACATCCCCGTCGCGCCGGGGGAGCTGGAGACCGTCCGGCTGGCCTTACACGTCAGGGGCGACCCGCTCGCCTTCGTCCCGCGCCTCAGGGAGGTGGCGGCGGACGTCGCCCCGGATCTCATCGTGTCGGTGACGGGCCCTCTGAGCGACGTCTTCGAGGGTGACTGGTACCTGATCCTGGCGATGAGTCTGGGCGCCGGGCTCCTCGTGGCCGTACTCCTCGCGCTGGCCGCGTCCGGGATCTATGCGATCATGTCCTTCTCCGTCGCGGCGCGGACCACGGAGATCGGCATCCGGTCCGCTCTGGGCGCGAGCCGCCGCGAAGTGATCCGGCTGGTGGCTCGGCGGGCCATTGCCCAGATTGCCGTCGGGGTCGTGATCGGGATGCCGCTCGCCGCCCTCTTCCTCGTCAACGATGTCGACCCACGGCACGTAGGCATCGGAAAAACGTTGGCCGCAGGGATCCTGACCGTGGCCGTGGTGGGCCTGGCGGCCTGCACCGGCCCCACGCTCCGTGCGATTCGGGTCGATCCGAACGTTGCGTTGAAGGGGGAGAGTTGAGGACGTCGGTCGCATCGAGGGTCGAATTCGGACATGAGCGATGGAGGGATCGATGCTGCTGGAGCATGACCAGGACCTGGAGCATCTGAGATACCCGATCGGTCGCTTCCAGGCGCGGGCGGGGCTCTCGTCGGCCGAGCGCGCCGCCCTGATCGACGACATCGCGGCCGTTCCGGCCGCTTTTCGCGCGGCGGTCGCCGGGCTGTCGGACGCGCAGTTCGAACGGGCGTTCCTGCACCCGGAGCTCGACCGCGTGACGCTCGGCGTTAGCGTTCAGCTCTATGCCTGGCACGGGCGGCACCACCTGGCGCACATCACGCGGCTCCGCGAGCGAATGGGTTGGTAGGCCGACCTATCGACCACCGATGTGCAACACCAGCTTCCCCAGGTAGTGCTCTTCGAGGGCGTGGTGCGCGTCTGCGGCCCGTTCGAGCGCGAAGCTCCCGCCGATGTGGACGACGCACGGCCCCTGCTCGATCAGGCGGACGAGGCGCCGGACGATGTCGCCATCCGGCTCGCCGTTGTAGCTCTCGACGCGCACCCCTCTCGGCGCCACGGGCTCGGGTCGAACCCCGTTCGGGTAAGCCACCCGTCCGCCCTCGCGAAGAGTCGACAATGCCGCCTGTGCCGTCTCGCCGCCGGCCGTGAGGAGCGCGACATCCACCCCCTCGGGCGCGAACGCCCGGGCCGCCGCGACCACATCGTCCGCGCGGCCGTGAACGGCTGCATCGGCGCCGAGGCGCCGCGCCAGCGCAACGCCGTCCGCTCCGGACGCGACGGCCAGGACCCGGACGCCCAGCCGTTTCGCCAATTGGATAGCCATGTGCCCGACGCCCCCGCTGGCCCCGAAGATCAGCAGGGAGGACCCCGGGGTCACCTCCAGGACGTCCTGGAGCCCTCGCAGCGCCGTGAGGCCGACCCCGCCGACGGCCGCGGCCTGCTCCGGCGGCATTCCCTCGGGTAGGAACGCGACGAGGTCTTCATTCACGGCCGTGTACTCGGCGTAGAAGCCGCCGCGCGGGTTCAGGAACCCGACGGCGAACACGCGGTCCCCCCGGGCAAACCGCTCCACCTCGTCGCCTACCGCGGCGACCACCCCGGCCCCCTCCGACCCCAGCACGTAGGGGAACGCCGGTTCCGTTCCGAGCATCCGGGCATAACCGCCTTCGCGCTCGAACGCGTCCCACACGCCGACCCCCGCGAACTGGATCCGGATGAGCACCTCCCGCGGACCGGGTTTCGGAACGGGGAGCCGCACCATCTCGAACGCATCGGTGCCGCCGAAGCGATGGATGGCCATCGCGCGCATCATCTCTGGAACGCCCGTCATATCTCCTCTTCCGATCGTGGCTCGAATCGACGCGGCCGTCTCGCGCCAGGGACACGGCCGCTGCTCCGCCTCCAATCTCGGCTGGTTCGCGCGCGGCGTCTTGGAAAAAAATCCAGCTCGGACGACGTCTCCTCGTCAGCGGGCCGGCTCGGCCATCCCGATCCATTCCGGGGGCCGCACCGTGGAGAGGAAGGTACCCGGCGTGATGCCGGCGAACTCGCGGAACTCTGCGGTCATGTGCGACTGGTCGTAGTAGCCGGACTCGAGGGCGGCCCTTGAGAGCGAATTCACCCCACCGCCGTGGAGCAGCGCCAGGGCCCGCCGAAACCGCACGATACGGGCGTATCGCTTGGCCGAGACCCCGACCTCCCGCCGGAACGCGACGGAGAGCCGCGAGCGCGAGAGGCCGGTCCGCTCCTGCAGCCGGGTCACCGGGACGGCCCCGGCCGTTCGCTCGATCTCCGAGGCCACCCATGCGACCGCCGGATCGGCGACCCCGCCGGCACTCCACCGGGCGCGGGTCCACGCGATCGCCCGGGCGAAGCGCTCCTCGACCGCCGCACTACCCCCCAGCGCATCGACGAGGATTCGAGAGGAGGGGCCGATGCAATCGCGGAGATCGACGGTCCGGTCCACGAGCTCGTCCATGGGTCGCCCCAGGACGGACCTCGCCCCGGCTGGATGGAGCCGAATGCACAGCACCGTGGACTCCCCCGATGGCGCCTCCAGGGTGACCGGCCCGGTTGCGATCCCGGAGATGCAAGCCACAGGCAGGGCGCTGCTCCGATCACCCTGGACGATCCGGTGAGGCGTCCCGACGTGCACGACCAGCTCGACGGTCGGCCCCGGAAGGAGCCGCTCGCGAGGGATCGCCGCTTCGCCCGCCCAGTGGACGATCTCGCGCACGACGCCGTAAAGCGGATCGCCTTCCGACGGCTTCCACGCATGGCGGATCCACCGACCCAGCGGCGATTCGCTACGGACCACTGTCAACTCCCACCGCATGCGGTCCCCCGGTTTGGCTCGTGTACGACGCGGACATCGGAATCCCTCCCGGGATCGCCCGGACGCGTCAGTCCGAGCAGCCGAGCGCCGACTCGAGTTCCTCCCTGACCCACGCGTCCGATTCCACGGACAGACGCGCCGAAAGCGCATGACGAGCCTCGGACGAAGGGATCCGCCCGAGCGCCCATGCGGCGTGGCCGCGCACCAATGGCTCTTCGTGCGCAAGGGCATCCACGAGCGCCGGAAGCGCCTCCTCGGAGCCCCAGTTGCCGAGGGCGACGGCGACGTTGCGTAGCAGCCCCGCGTATCCGGCGCGCCGGATGGCGGATCCCGAAAAGCGTCGGTCCCACTCCTCCCGTGACAGCGCCATGAGCTGCGCCAGCGCCGGAGCGACGGCTCCCGCGCGGGGCTCGAAGGCCGGTTCCGACGCCGGCACGGAGAACTTGCGGGTGAAGGGACACACCTCCTGACAGATGTCGCACCCGAAGATCCGGTTCCCGATCGCCGGGCGCAGCTCGACCGGAATCGGGCCGCGGTTCTCGATCGTGAGGTAGGAGATGCAGCGCGTCGCGTCGATGACCGGAGCGCCGTTCGCGTCGCGGCCGAGGAGCGCGCCCGTCGGGCACGCCGCGACGCACGCGCTGCAACGGCCGCAGCGGTCCGCCTCGAACGGCGCGTCGGGCTCCAGTTCCAGCTCGAGGAGGAGCGTGCCGATGAAGAAATACGAGCCGCGCCGGGGGTTGATCAGCATGGTGTTGCGGCCGAACCACCCGAGCCCCGCGCGCCGGGCGAGCTCCCTCTCCAGCACCGGCCCCGTGTCCACGTACGCCCGAGCGGCCGGCAGCTCCCGCCCCACCTCCCCCTCGATCCACCGAAGGAGTTGGAGCAGCTTCTTCTTCATGACCTTGTGGTAGTCCCGCCCCCAGGCGTACCGCGCGATCACGCCGACATCGGGTCGGGCGGGGCCGGAAGCGCCGGCGCCCGCGCCAGCCCCCGCCGCACCGCCCTCGTCGCCGGCGTAAAACAGCCCGACCACCACCGCCGACTTCAGCTCGGGCCACGCCGCGCGCGGATCGAGGCGCCGGGCGACGGCGTCGTCGCGCGCCAGGTATTCCATCCCCCCGTGGCACCCCTCGGCGAGCCACCGCCGATAGAACTCCCCGTGCTCGCTCGCGCGCACCGGCGCGATCCCGACCAGCTCGAACCCGAGCTCCCGCGCCTTCGCCTTGATCCGTTCGCCAGGCACCACGCTCCCGTCCCGCATACGGGGTTGGTACCCGGCGCCTCGAGACGCGGATCCGTGCCCCCGACACCGCGTCGGACCACGTTTCTGTCACAACACCGGCACCCTGAGGCGTTGCCTTGACGAACACCGTTTCGTCAGAATGCACCTTCACGAACGACGTCGTCGACGGGCCGGCGACCCCCGTTGCGGGTGGGCGAGACGCACGCTACATCTGCAGCGAAACACCCGGCGCAGCCGGGGCCGGCCTCGACTCTCACTACAACTCGGACCCACGTGCCAGGTCCGAGGCGCTTTCCGCGAGCACGGCACGAATGCGTCTATCCGAACTCCTTTTTCCGACTCACCGTATAGGAGGAGGCACACCTGTTATGAGCAGACGCGCTACAAATCACCTCGCAGCATGGCTGCTGGCTCTCGCCGGCCTGCTGGGCTCGGCGGCGACGGCCGCCGCCCAGACCGGTACGGTGAGGGGCGCAGTCACCGACGCGACAACCCAGGCGCCGATCGAGGCCGTGGACGTGTACGTCGTCGGCGCCGCGAACGTCCGGACGCTCACGAACGCGCGCGGCGAGTTCCTGCTGGTCGGCGTCCCGGCGGGGACCGTGACGATCCGCGCGGAGCGGATCGGCTACACCCCCGCGCAGCAGACCGTCACGGTGACGGCGGGCCAGACGGCCGTTGTGACGCTGTCGCTCGAATCGAGCGTGATCTCGCTCGACGAGGTCGTCGTCGTCGGCTACGGCACGCAACAGCGGCGGGAGCTGTCGACCTCGGTCGCCCGGGTGCAGGCGAGCGAGATCACGAACGTCCCGGTCGCGAGCGTCGAAGGGGCGCTCCAGGGCCGTGCGCCGGGCGTCCAGGTCACGCAGAACGCGGGGAACCCCGGGAACGGGATCACGGTGCGCGTGCGCGGCGCCGCGTCGCTCTCGGCGGGCAACGACCCGCTCTGGGTCATCGACGGCGTGCCGATGCTGAGCGAGGACTTCTCGCAGGTCGGCGTGGGCGGCCAGGACCTGCGCGCGGTCAGCTCGCTCACGCCCGACGAGATCGAGTCGATCGACATCCTCAAGGATGCGGCCGCCGCGGCGATCTACGGCTCGCGCGGCTCGAACGGCGTCATCATCGTGACGACCAAGCGCGGCCGGGCCGGGCTCGGCGGGCCGAACATCACCTTCAACGCGTACACGGGCGTTCAGCAGCTCGCGCGCAAGCTCGATCTGCTCAACGCCGCCGAGTACATCGAGTACATGAACGAGGGCGCGGTCAACGACGGGTACGACCCGATCATCGTCCCGCGCGATCAGTTCGACCCGGATCTCCACGACTTCTGGTACGAGCCCGGCGTCGACACGGACTGGCAGGACCTGATCTTCCGCCGGGCGCCGATCCGCAACATGCAGCTCTCGGCGAGCGGCGGTACGGAGCGGCTGCGCTACTTCATCTCGGGCACGTACTTCGATCAGGAGGGGATCGCCCGCGGCTCGGGGTACGACCGCGGCTCGGCTCGCCTCAACGTCGACTTCGACGTCAACGACCGCATCTCGGTGCAGACGTCGGTCGGCGTCACCCGTGAGCTGCACCAGCGGGTCGAGAACGACAACACGATCAACGGCGTGGTCACGAACGTGATCGCGAACCAGCCGTTCATCCCCGCGCGCAACCCCGACGGCTCGTACACGAGCCCGGCGGACCAGCTCGAGTACACCAACGCGCTCGCGCTCGCCGAGTACAACTCGAACGACACGCGCGTCCTGCGCGCGATCGGGAACGTCGCCGCCACGATCCGTCTGAGCGACCAGCTCCGGCTGAACTCGCGGGTCGGGATGGACGTGCTCGACCTGCGCGAGCTGGTTTGGGACTCGCCGAAGGTGATCGGCACCTACGCGGCCAGCGCCGGCGGCGTCTCGACGATGGCGACGACGAGCGCGAGCCGTTACGTCCTCGAGAACTACCTCACCTGGGACCGCGCTCTCGGCGTGGGGCAGCTCTCGCTGACCGGCGGTCAGAGCGTCGAGTACAACGACAGCGAAGACATGTACATGGTCGGCGAAGGGTTCGCGACCGACGGGTTCCGGTACCCCGGCAACGCCGGCGTCATCACGAGCTACGACGCCTCGGCCACGGGGTACAACCTCGTCTCGTTCTTCACGCGGGCCAACCTCTCGCTGCTGGACCGCTACTTCTTCACGGCGAGCCTGCGGACGGACGGGTCGTCCCGCTTCGGCCCGAACAACCGCTACGGCGTATTCCCCGCCGGCTCGTTCGCCTGGGCGCTCACCGATGAGGCGTTTATGGCCGACCTGCGCGACCGGGTCGAGATCAAGCTCCGCGCGAGCTACGGCCTCACGGGGAACCAGGGAATCAGCGACAACTTCGCCTACATGGGCCGCTACACCCGCGCGAACTACGCGGGCGCGCCGGGCATCGCGCAGACCAGCATCGCGAACCCGAACCTGAAGTGGGAGTCGACCTCGGAGCTCGACATCGGCGCCGACTTCAGCCTCTTCGGCGGCCGCGCCACGGTCACGGCCGACTACTACATCAAGCAGACGCGCGACCTGCTGATCAGCCGCCCGATCACGTCGACGAGCGGCCATACGTCCTACTGGGACAACATCGGCGGGATCGAGAACCGCGGCTTCGAGCTGGCGCTGCAGACCGTGAACATCGTCCCGCGTGAGCCGAACGGGCTGCGCTGGGCGACGACGTTCAACATCTCGACCAACAAGAACAAGGTCACCGAGCTGTACAACGGCGAGCCGTTCAACGCCGGCCTCTACTCGATCAACCGCATCGAGGAAGGCCAGCCGCTGAGCGCGTTCTACGCCCTCAAGTTCCTCGGCGTCGACCCCGAGACGGGCGAGGCGATCTACGAGGACGTCAACGGAGACGGGCAGATCACGGCGGCCGACCGGCAGATCGTCGGCAGCCCGCACCCGGATTACTGGGGCGGCCTGACGAACGAGCTGTCGTTCAAGGGTGTGGACCTGCGCGCCGTCTTCGAGTTCAGCTACGGCGCCGAGGTCTTCAACGCGATGCGCATCTTCGGCGATGACGGCGGCTATTACTACGACAACAAGTTCGGCAACGCCCGGAACCGCTGGCAGAAGCCCGGCGACATCACCAACGAGCCGCGCGCCAGCTACCTCGGCGACTCCGGCGCCCGCCAGGTGTCGAGCCGCTTCGTCGAGGACGGGTCGTACATTCGTCTCCAGGAGGTCACGCTCGGCTATCGTCTGCCGGCCGCTGTGACGTCGGCGCTGCGACTCAAGAACGCCCGCGTCTACGTCACCGGCCACAACCTCAAGCTGTGGACGGACTACAGCGGCTACGACCCCGACGTCAACAGCAACGGCTCGGGCTCGATCACCGGGCTCGGCACCGACTTCTACGCCTATCCGCGCACCCGGTCGATCTCGCTGGGGATCTCGGGCGGCTGGTGACACGGCGGCAACGGACGATTCACTCGGATAACGAACATGGGACGAAACATGAGAAAGACATACCTGTTCCCGGTGCTGCTCGTCGGGCTCGCCGCGTGTGACTCGGTGCTCGACGTCGAGCCGACGACCGCGGTCTCCGAGGACCGTGCCATCGTCGACGAGGCCAGCGCCCGCGCCGCCCTCGCCGGCGTCTACGACGCGCTGACCGACGACCTGTACTATGGAGGCGACTTCCTCTACTTCACCGACCTCTCGTCCGACGACGTGAGGCACTCCGGCACGTTCGCCGCGTTCGGCGATGCCGACAGGCACCAGCTCCGGGCGGACAACGGCACCGTCGATGGGATCTGGACCGCGATCTATCGCGCGATCGGGCGGGCCAACTCGCTGATCCAGCGTCTGCCCGACATCGAAATGGCCGCCTCCACGCGCAACCAGATGCTGGGCGAGGCCTATTTCATCCGGGCGCTCTCGTACCACAACCTGGTGAAGCTCTGGGGCGGCGTGCCGCTTCGCCTGGAGCCGCCGGCGGATCCCGAGGAGGCGTCACAGATCGCGCGTAGCACGGTCGAGCAGGTGTACGAACAGATCCTCGACGACCTCGCGACCGCCGAGTCGCTCCTCTCGAACGAGTCGCAACCGCGCAGCGCGTCGCTCGGCGCCGTGAACGCGCTCCGCAGCAGGGTCTACCTCTATCTCGGCCAGTGGCAGAACGTGGTCGACGCGGCCGACGAGGTGCTCGAGCTGGGTTACGCGCTCGCGCCGAAGTTCAGCGACCTGTTCGACCCGGACGGCGCGTCGACCGACGAGGACATCTTCCGGCTGAGCTTCACGCCGCAGGAGTTCAACTACATCGGCTACTACTACCTGAGCCGGCGTAACGGCGGCCGGTACGAGGTCGCGCCGGAGGACGCACTGATCGATCTCTTCGATCCGGCGGACGAGCGGTTCGCCTGGTCGATCGGTTGGGATGAGGCGGGGAACGTCAATGCGACGAAGTACCCGACACCGGCCGGCGCGGAGGACGTCCACGTCATCCGCCTCGCCGAGGTGATCCTCAACCGCGCCGAAGCGCTCGCGCGCCTGGGCGGCAACGCCAACCTCCAGGAGGCCATCGCCGCGTACAACCTGATCCGCGTGCGTGCGGGCCTGCCCGCGCACACCTTCGGCGTCGACGTCACCAACCAGGCGGAGGTGCTCGCGGAGGTCCGGCTGCAGCGGCGCCTCGAGCTCGCCTTCGAGGGCGACCGCTTCGCCGACATGGTCCGGGCCGGCGAGGCCGGCGCGATCCCGGAGACGCAGCGGCTCTACCCGATCCCGCAGTCCGAGATCGACGTGGCGCCGAATCTCACGCAGAACCCCGGCTACTGAGGCGGGGTCGCGCGCTGGAGTCGGGGCGGCCGGCGAACGCCGGCCGCCCCTTCCTTCTTTCGCTCGCCGGTTTCGCCCCCTGCCGCCCGCGCCCA
>Ga0207864_1001095_pt1 | contig 31929 bp, 19 predicted proteins | sample HigsolmetaAR202D_FD_184834 | JGI IMG/M metagenome (GOLD analysis project Ga0207864, IMG submission 184834) | Ionic liquid and high solid enriched microbial communities from the Joint BioEnergy Institute, USA - AR20-2-D (SPAdes) (version 2) ... | reverse complement strand
GTTCGGTGATCGAACTGAGATCGAAGATGAACACGGAAGTGCGCTTGTTGGCGTCGCCACTGCCCTTGCGGCCGACGTAAATCGGGTTCTCGTTAGTCCCCTTGGACTCGGATATCGCGGAAAAGCCGCGGTCGGCGCCGTGGCCGTAGATGGTGACCGCGCCGGCGGGGGCAGCGAGCGCCCCGATCAGTGACGCGCAAATACCGTATTTACAGCAGATACGATTGAAAAGACGTGCGAACATCGCGATTCTCCTGTTTGACGTGCCCCGCAGGGAAGCGGGGCGGACCTGGTTACCCCGTCAGCACAAAGAGAACAAGCCCCCCTTCCCGCCGCGGGCCTCAAGACAGGCGACCGCGGCGACGAAGCATCAGCAGCCCGCCAAGGGACACCAGCCCCAGCGTCGCCGGCTCGGGAACGGCGTTGATGGTGTAGGTATCGACGCGGTGGAATCGGCCGCTTCCGCCCGTCTTGTCGTCTGTGTACAAGCCAAATGCACTGAGTGTTCCGGTCGTGGGAAGCGTCAGCTCTTCACTGGTGTCCATAGCCAGGGTGGTGCCGGCCTCGAACGCCAGGGCATACCATTTCGTGCTGGTGTCGACGGTCAGCGTGTTCTGCTGCCATGTGTCCGCCGGGTTCGTGAACGTATCCTTAGACACATACCAGTCATCACCAACACGCAATGCCACGCGAATCAGGTCGCCCGCAGCCGAACCGCTGGCGTTACCGTTTCTCTGATACCAGCTGACGCTTTGCAGCGTCCACGTGTTCAGGTTGAGGCTGAACTCGTCGGTCCAGTAGAAATGCTTGCCGCTGTCGGTGCCTCCGCGAAACAGGTATCCCTTGGCCATCTCATCAGCAGAGGGGGTTCCGGCGTTGCCGGCGTTCACCCATTCCAGATCGGCGGGCATGCCGTCGCCACCGGACAGGAGAAAGTTAGACGTCTGACTCACACCGGTATCGCCCTGGTGCAAATACCACCCGCCGGCCTCGCCATCGGCCAAATCACCCCCAGTCGCGTTCGGGAAAATCTCACGATAAACAACCGCAGCCGACGACGTCGCCACGGGCACCAGCAGTGCCGTTGTGACGGCACCGGCCATCAAACTTCGCATAGGATTCCAGGACATGACAAACCTCCTCTAGGGGGAAAGTGTTCCGGCAGCACGACGCGGCCGTGAGAACAGGATAGCCGCGGCACCCCCGACGGCGCCCACGGCTGTCGGTTCGGGCACCAGTTGGATCTGATACTCAAGTTGATCGGTCGCGTGAACATGCACGGAAACGACCTGCAGGTTGTCCACCGCCATGCCGGACGGATCGGTCAGGATCTGCGAAATATTGCTGTTGTCGCCGAAGGTGATGTTCAGGATTGCCTGGCCGTCGCGCATCAGCGACACGCTGCTGGTGCCATCGATCTGCAGATCGTCATCCGGCAGCAGCAGCAGGGGGAACTGCTCGATGAAGTTGCCCGAATGCAGCACGCTGACGGCGATGTGGTCGTCGTTGAACAGGATCTGCTTCGATCCCTTGGTACCGAGGTTGTAGGTGGCCTTCAGCACACCGTCAGCCAGGTCGCGCGTGCCGGGGCTGGTGGTGACGGCGTTGCCGTCGACGCTGTAGGACGCCGTGATGGCATTGGCTTCAAACAGGCTGCCGCCGACGGTTCGCGTGCCCCAGGCATGGGAGGTGCTGGCCAGCTGCGACTGCATCACCGCGCCGGCTTGGGGATGCCACAGCAGGCCCAGGCCTTTGCGCTGCTGGCTCCTCAGCTCGTTGCCGCTGTTGAACGCGGCGTAATAGGTGGGGCGGCGGACGTAGGTGTAGACCTGCGGTTCGAGGCTGTCGACGCGCTGATGGTTGAACCGATCCCGCGCGATGTAGGGAAGCTGGGCGATCGCCTCCTGCCGCTGCTGTTCCGTGGGATACCACTTGTAGTGGTCGCGGTGCATGAAGGCGTAGGGGGAATAGCCGGTGAAGCTGCCGACCTCCAGGTCCGGGAAATTGCCCCACTCGGCCGCGATCAGTTGCCTTTCATGGGCGATGCGCGCGGCGATTTCATCGACCGTCAGGCTGAACGCCCGCGCCAGGGGGACGACCTCAGCCAGGGGCGAATCCAGGCGCTGCAGCACGCCCTGCTGCTGGCGCGTGGAGACTGCGGTATTGAGGATGAAGTTGCCGTTGGGCTGACGAACGGCGTTGTACGACAGCCACTCCATGAACTTCGCGTGCTCGGCTGCGAACGTGTCTGCGATGGTCTGCTCCAGCGCGTTTTCACGGTCGTGGACATAGTTCCAGGCCGTGTCGATGTTGCTCATGTGGGTGTTGAGGTTGTAGCTGAAGTCGGGACCGCGCTCCTCATAGGGATAGCCGGCGGGGCTGTACATCGCCGGCGACTGGTTCACGCGCTGCAGCAGCTTGTTGGCCATGTCGGTGTCGCTGCGCAGGTCGAGATAGCTGAGCGCGCCACCCCAGATGTTTCCGTACTGGTTGGAGAACTTGGTCGAGCCGGTGTTGAAATCGGCGTTGCTGTTCAGCGTCCACATGACGGCTTTGCGGTGGACCTCGGTGGCGGCGTTGTGAATGGTGGTATCGATGGGCGGGCCGCCCGCGAGGTTATGCAGGGCCTCGCCGACGAAGCGTGCGGCGAAGGCCGTGGGTGCCAGCTTGTAGTTGGTGGGGCTGGTTTCGGCGAAGCGGCCGTCGGGGTTGGCGATGCTGATCCAGTGGGTCAGGGCGGCCTCGAGGCGCTGGCGCGTCGCGGGATCGCCGTAGTATGGATTCCAGTCGGCGTCGTGCGTGTAGAACCAGCTCAGGGAGAGGATGTTCTCCATGAGGCGGGCGTTGTACGGCTCCTGCTGATCGGGGCTGCGCCAGACGGCGATGTCGATGAATCCGTAGTTGGGCGGTTCATCGCGAACGGCGTTGGCGAGCCTATAGAAATTGTGGACGTAGTAAGTGAAGGTGTGCGCCGGGCCGTAGTTGGCTTGTCGGTCGACTTCCTGGTCGGTGAAGCTGTCGGGCGACAGTCCGGACCAGTCCATCGGGGCGACGTCCGGTAACTCAGCCATGGCGGTGAGGGGGAGGCTGGCGATCAGGCTGCTGATCAGAACGCGGGACTTCATCGGCGTAGTCCTCCAGTTGGGTTGAACCAAAAGATACCACATGTCAACGAAGGGTCAAACCAAATTCTGCAAAAACATCCGAGATGGGTGTTTCGTGGTAGTTTCCCCAGATTTCCGGTCCGCGACCATGCCAAGATAGGGTGTGAGGGGCGCGACACTGGAACTTTTTTTTGACACGGACGATTTGTGTGGTACTTTTTGGATCGATCGAAGTCATCGCGCGTAAGTCGACAAGTCAGGGGGTTGTGGATCGTTCGAGCATCGCGCGTGACGAAAGGAGACCTATGAGACCCCACTTCACCTCGTCCTCACGTCGGGCTTTCACCCTGGTCGAACTGCTGGTCGTCATTGGGATCATCGCACTGCTGATCTCGATGCTTCTCCCGGCATTGAAGCGAGCCAGGGAGCATGCCCAGTCGGTCGCATGCCTGTCCAACCTGCGCCAGGTCGTCCTGGCGATACAGACCTACGCAACGGACCATCACGGGCTGATGCTCTGTCGCGACGATACATCCGGATCCAATTGGTTGTGGGGGCCGGTGTTGACGGGCGGGTATCTTCAGTCCACGGCGGCCAAGTGGCCCGGGAGCGATCCCATGAAGAGCACCTACTTCGGCTTGGACAACCGCGCCCTGATCTGCCCGACATTCCCGCCGGGTGACGGGCTTTTCGCAGAAGCCGGCGTGCAGGTGCAGTCCTGGGGCGCCTGGGCGGGAACCGCCTCATACGGCTTGCGCTACGCGCGTTCGCCGTACACAGCCTCTGCCGGCAACATCAGCACGTGGTGGGGCAACGGCGGGAACTACATCAAGATTCACGACGTGGGCAACAGCAAGGCGGTGTTCTGGAAGCTGAGCGCGATTCGCGGCTCGGCCGACTACCCGCTGGTCGGCGATACGTCCACCGACGAGAAGGGCAACGGCGTGTTCATCCAGACCAACTGGTGGGCTGTGAACTCCGGGGCCTGCCAGCGCAGCGGCAGCAAGACGCGCCTCCTGCACGAGCGTCATCTCGGCCGGACCAATATCGCGTTTGCCGATGGCCATGCTGAATCGGCGGACCGCGGACGAATCTACGATTCGCTGCGGCTCAGCCATCCCGGCCAAACCTTCCAAATCCGCATTGGTGACGCCGGGAACAAGACATTGACACTTTCAGCGCCCTGACCCCGGATCGAAGAAGCACGAGTCCGCAACACGGATCGGTAACACCCAGGAACGCACCCATGACGACGCCGCGCGCTGGCAGCCGGATCTTCCGACACCTGTCGACGAGCCTCATCGGCTGCCTGTTGCTGACAGTGGCAGCCGTCGCCCAGGTGCCGGTCACCTTCACGCTGGATCAGCCGGGCTACGTGACGCTTGTCATCGAGGACCAGGCGGGCAATCGCGTTCGCAATCTCATTGGCGAGACGTTCTTCGAAGCCGGCGAGCATACCGTCATCTGGGACGGGTATGACATCGGCGAACGCGTCAGCATTCGGCGCGAAGGCCGTCCGGGAAACGAGAATTTCTACGACATCCATCGCCGCCTGGTCGCCCCCGGCACGTATCGCGTGCGCGGGCTGGTGCATGATGGCGTGGGGCTGCGCTACGAGGTCTCGGTGCAAAGCCCCGGCACGCCGCCCTGGCACACGCCCGATGGGTCGGGCGCATGGTTGAGCGATCACGGAACACCCACGTCGGTGCTCAGCCTGCCGCGGGGATCGATGCTGGGGAGCGAGCCGCAGGTGATAGTGGGCTCGCCGATCGCCGAGACCGGCCACTCGGTCATGTGGCTGACGCTCGACGGCCGCAAGCTCCGCGGCGCCAAGGTCCAGGGCTGGCAGGGGGCGCTGGCATTGACCGATGACCCCGGCCCCAAGCCGGCTTCGCGCTACGCCGCCTACTGCATCGCCGAGCGCAAGGGCAAGCTCTATGTCCATGGCCTGCAAGCCAAGCCCGACGACGGTAACCTCTTCCACCAGATCGCCAGCGTCGATATGCGCGGCTACGACCGCCTCGAGCAGACGATGGTCGATGTGGCTGCGTATAACGGCGTCGTCCTGGTCAGCCAGCCCAAGGACAACACGATCCTCGTGTTCAACACCGGCGGCCGCGCCAAAGATGTCGGCCAGATCCAGATCGACAATCCGCGCGGGCTGACATTTACCCGCAGCGGTGAGCTTTTCCTGCTCAGCGGAAACCGGCTGCTGCATTTTGCCAAGCCCAACCTGTCGTCGGCGGATCTCGGCCAGGACCGGATCATCACCGAGGACCTGCAGGACCCGCGGCGCCTGACCGTCGGCCCCGATGGTTCGATCTACGTCAGCGACTGGGGCGATCGCCACCAGGTCGTGGTGTTCGGTCCGGACGGCCGCCAGCGCCGCATGATCGGCCAGCCGGGCGGGCCGCAGATCGGCCGGTACGACGAGCGGCGCATGCACAATCCCACGGGCGTCGCGATCGACGCGCGCGGGCGGCTGTGGGTCGCCGAAGCCGATTATTCCCCCAAGCGCATCAGCCTCTGGAACGCCGACGGCAGCTTCAACCGCGCCTTCTACGGCCCGCCCAAGTACGGCGGCGGCGGATTTATTGATCCGATCGATCCGTCCCGCTTCTACTACTCCAGCGGGCTGCAGGGCATCGAGTTCGCCATCGATTGGCAGACCGGCGAAAGCAAACCCACATCCATCTACTACCTGCGCGCCGAGTCGGATGTGGGCGCCCGCACGCCCGACTATCCGGTTTACATCGACGGCCGGCAGTACATGGTCAACTGCTACGGCGTGCGGCCCTTCGGCTGGAAGGCCAGCGACGCCAGCGTCTATCTCATGGACGAGCAGACGCGCCAGATCGAGCACGTGGCGCGCGTCGGATCGATCGACGACTACCTGCGGAAGGTGGCTGAGTCCGATCCAGCCGTCGCCGAGCGGCTGATCAGCGACGGCAAACAGTCCAAGTTCAATTTCTACGTCTGGTCCGACCTGAACCGGGACAAGGTCCCCCAGGCCGACGAGATCCAGGCCTACGCCATCCGCGATAAAAGGATGACATCGCGCCCCAGCGGCGGCGTACTGATCGCGCCGGATCTGTCGATCGCGACCAGCGCCGGCTTGTATGTGCCGCCGCCGCGCATCACCGACAACGGCGTGCCGGTCTGGGATCTGAGCAAGCTTGAGATCGTGACCGACCAGGGTTCCTACCAGGGCGACGTCATCCGCACGCACGACGGCTATACCATCCTCACCGGCGGGCCGATCTACGCCTACCGCGACGGCAAGCTGGCGTGGACCTATCACAGCCAGTGGCCCAAGCGCGGCGGGGCGGTGGCGCCGCCGCCGGCATACCCCGGGCAGCTGGTCGCCACGTCGCGCATCATCGGCGACACGGTCTGCCCCCGCGAAGGCGAGGCCGGCGAGGTCTGGGCGATCAACAGCGACAAGGGATCGATCTTCCTGCTGACGTCCGATGGCCTGTTCGTGGCTGAGCTGGGCGGTGACCTGCGCGTGACGCCGCCGATGCAACTGCCGGAGGCGAAGCGCGGCATGCTCCTGCCCAGGGTGAGTTTCAACGATGAGCACTTCTGGCCGGCGATCATGCAACTGGCGGACGGGCGCATCATGCTGACGATCGGCAAGGAACACTCCAGCCTGTTCTCTTTGCAGGGGCTGGACTCGGTCCGCCGCATTCCGCCTGCATCCGTCGTCGTCGAGCCGCAGATGCTCGCCGGCAAGCCGGACACGCTCATCGAGCCGGCTGTCGTCAAGGAGCGCAAGCAGATGACGATCGCCATGGCCGCCGCGGCACCGTCGCTGAAAGGCGATGCCGGCGAGTGGGTCAACGCCGACTGGCAGACCATCGACGTTCGCCGCAACATCAGCGCGGCCATGCAGGTGCACGGCCAGACGCTGTATGTCGCCTATCGCGGACCGGCGGATCTGCTGCGAAATCGCCTGCCTGACGGCTGGCAGCACGCGTTTGCCACCGGCGGCGGCTTGGACCTGATGATCCGCACCCAGCCGCAGCAGGACGTGCCTGAGGTGCAGAAGCGCCATCGCACAGGCGAGACGGCGTCTGCGGGTGACGTGCGCCTGGTCGTCACGCGCAGCGACGCCGGCCGAGTGGTTGCCGTCCGCTATGAGCAGAAGCGCGCCGGCGGCGCCGATCATCCGGCGATTTTCGATTCGCCGATCGGCAATGTTCGCTTCGACTCGGTCACCGATGTCAGCAGCCAGGTCCGCCTGGAGCAGCATGGCGAGCTGTACGAGCTGGCGATTCCGCTTCGCGTGCTCGGTTTGGACGTTCGCCCGGGATTGCAGACCCTGGGCGACCTAGGCGTGCTGATCGGCGATGGCCGCGACACCTACGCCCGCCTCTACTGGAACAACCGCCACGCGGGCATCGCAACGGACCTGCCCTCCGAAGCCAGGCTTACACCGGAATGGTGGGGGCAATGGACGTTCCAGGGGGGCAGATAACGTGAGCACATTGCTGCAGAGTACGTCGTCACGGCCCGTCGCGGTCGCGGTTATCGAAGAGCGGCTGGGCGTGGGGTATGAAAGGACGCTGCTGCCTGTGAACTGCAGCGGCGCGACGGCGCTGCGCGATGTGGGAACCGGCCGCCTGTTCGCCGTGCAGCGCGTTCCGGCCTTGGCGATGGATCGGACGCGCGCTCAGCATGTCGAGCTGATTGTCGCCGATCTGCAACCACGCCAGCGGCTGCAGCTGACGCCGTCGACTGTCGGATCGGCCGATTCGGCCGAGCCGATCATGCTGGAGCAATCCGCGCAGCAGACCGTCATCCGCAACGGCCGCCTGGCGGTGCGCCTGCCGCGGGAGGGGCTGGCACGGCCGCCGTTTCCCGGGCCGATCGATGCGTTTCAACTGGATGGCGGCAGCTGGTGCGGTCGGATGGCCCTGGTCGACGCGCCGGGCCATGGGCTGGTCACGACGGTGATCGAGTCGATCGGGCCGGTCTGCGTGCAGTGGCGCACCACCTATCGCTGGGGAGGCAATGTGCGATGCACCTGGCGTGTGCGCTGGGCAGCCGGCAGCGACACGCTCCTGGTCGAAAACGACGCCAACGCCGACACCGCAGCCGCGATCGAATGGCTGCCGTTCGGCCGTGAACCAGCGCAGGCCTGGATGATGGGCGGCGGCGAGAAGCTCAAACCGATGCAGCCAATGACGTGGCGCACACTCAGCAGCGACGAAGCCAGCGCCACGGCCGACAGAGGCCCCGCCTCCGCCAGCCGCCGAGAGCTGCATCAGGTCGGCCACATCGGCTACTTCCACCAGTGGACGCTCGGCTGGGTGGGCTTCACCGGCGGGCCTGATCGCTTTGCGGGGGTTTTCAGCGGATGGGCCAGCCGCTGGCAGCGTCGCGGCGCCATGCACATGCCCGTCATTGAAGATGATCAGCATGGGCACCTGCTCCGCCTGCCGGTGCGCCGCGGACGGCGCCTGTTTGGGCTGGTGCTGTGCTCGCGGGAGGCGTCGGATCTCCATGCCGACGGCCGCGCCCACCTGCTGAACCGCCGCAAGCTGCAGTGGTCGGACCTGGCGCTGGGCAAGGTCCGCCGCTGGCGGCTGGACCCGCCCCTGGCGGAGCGACGCGTTCACCTGCTGGCGGCTGACGATCTGGCGGAGGCGACGAGGCGATTGGCGGCGCACCCGCAGATCGCCCTTCGCCTGCGCCGCCGCGCCGCAACCGCATCGCCGGAGCATCATGTGCAATTCGTCTCGGCGTTTGCCGACGGCGACCGCGAGGCCATGCGTCAATGCGCAGCCGTGATTCGCGACTGGGCTGATCGCGCCCTGGAAGACCTGGTCATCGGCGGATACGAGCGGCTGAATATCTTCCACGGCCGCCTGGCCAAGCGGCATGCGTACACGCTCGACGCCCTGTGGGCGATGGAGCTGATCGACCCAGCCGAATACCGGCGGATCCGCCGCGCCATGCTCGCCGTGGCGTATGCGTTCAGCGATCCGGATTTCTGCTGCTACGAGGACTACTGGCCGCACCTGGGCGGCCGCCCCGATCGCCAGTTGCAGCGTACCCTCCAGCGCACCATGGGCAACTGTCCAACGCCGCCCAACTTTGCCAGCGAGTTTTCGACGACGGTGGCGGTCATGGCTGAGCTGTTTGCCACGCATCCGCGATCGGCGCACTGGCGCCGGTGGGGCATGCGGCAACTGGATCGATTCGTGCGCGCGTTCGTGCGCGAAGACGGCACATACTGCGAATCGATCAACTACCACGTGCATGCGCTCAACGCGATCATCTGCCAGATCTATCCGCTGTGGCACAAGCAGGTGCGCGACTACTTTGCCGAGCCGAGGATCCGCGGCAGCTTCGAGCACATGTGCGCGCTGCAGCTTCCGCCGATCGGCTGGCCGAACAAGGCTGAGCCGTCGGTGCGCGCGCCACTGCTGATGGACTCGCCCGGGGCGCCGCGCGCGGCCTTGCCGGCCAACGGCAATTCCGGCAGCTACGGCGGGCCGCAGCATCACAAGGGCGAGCTGACCGTCGGCGCGTGGGTCTATCGCCACAGCGATCCGGCGCTGTCAGCCAACCTGATGCATGCCTGGCGTGCTGCCGGTCGGCCGATTCTCGACCAGGAGCATCCGCTGCTGACGCTGGTGACGCTCGATCCTTCGCTGCCGGCAAAGGCGACGCCGTGGCGCTCCACCTGGCGGCGCAGCCTCGGTGTGGTCAGCAAGGCGACGTCGGCTGATGGCCAGCCGGTGTGGTGCCTGTTCCGTGCCGGCAGCGCCACCAACCACATGGATTTCGACCAGGGTGCGGTGCACCTGGTCTGCGGCGATCGCGTGCTGCTGGGCGATCATGGGTATCACACGCAAGACAGTAACGGCCGGGCTGTCCACGCCGCCGCGACCTGGCTGCATAACACCCTCACCTACGCCGCCGATAAGCAGCTCTCCAGCGGTTACACCGGCTTGGAAAAGGCCCCCGAGCCGCTGATGGTTCATCTGTCGGATGCGTTCGACTGGGTCGTGCACCGGATCGTCAACACCAACTATCGCCATCTCGAAGCGCTCAGCTACCGCGATCTCATCCCCTGCGCGCCGACCGTGCACGTGCGGCACTACCTGTTCGTCAAGCCCGACTACGTGTTGCTGTGGGATGTGATGGAGCGCGCATCCGAACCGCCGACGTTCTGGCTTCACCCGCCGCAGCCGGTGCAGCAGCTATCGCCGAGCTCGTTCCGCGCGGGCCAGAGCGGTCAACCGCATCTGCGGATCGAGTTTCTCCAGCCGGAGGAACTCCAGGTCGTGGAGAATAGCCAGTTCGGTCCGCTATGGAGCTTCGGCGTGCGGCCGCAGGGTGTCAGCGGCTTGCTGACACTGCTGATTCCGCAAGCCCGCGAGCGCGCCGTTCACGCCCAGTGCGACGGCGACATCGTCAGTGTGAGCATCGGATCGCAGATCCACGACCGCATCATCCTCCCGCCCGCCGGCTCGCGCCAACTGCCACGAATGACAAGGCGCATCTGACGGAGCGCCGGGGGTGTCAACGCATCCGAGGGAAACACAGGTCTCTGCTGGCGCCGCGTCCTGTGGCACCGCGAGAGAGGTAGCGCGTAGGGCAGGCTATTGCCTGCCGAAGCCTGCGCGCGCTCCGTGCATCTCCCAGCCTGACGCGGCAGGCAGATAGCCTGCCCTACAGAACTGTGGCACTGGGCGGCTCATACGCATCACGGTTAAATGGTGCGCTACGCTGGGTGGTCATCCTGAGAGTTTGTGGAATTATTTGTGGCGCGGGCGTCTCGCCCGCGGTTCAGAGCAGAAAACGCGGGCGGGACGCCAGCGCCACACAAAACTCACAAGCTCTGAGCGAAGCGAAGGATCTCGACCGCTCGAACGCTGGAGATTCTTCGCTTCGCTCAGAATGACGGTTAAGGAACCAGCGCGAGAATTATCTGTGATGCGTATCACTCCTTCCCCCGTTGCTCGATCACTCCGCAACTCAATACGGCCAGGTTCGGGGCAGCGGACGGTGCAGTTGCACCATGCGGCGGCAGAGTTCGTGGCGATGCTCCGCGAGCGTCGCAGCCTGGCGGGGGTCGGCTGACAGATCGTGGTATTCGCCCAGCGGCTGGCGGAGGTCCCACAGGCATTCGCGACCGTCCTCGTGCAGGACGTAGCGGTGATGCTCCGTGCGGAGCGTGCGCCAGCCGGTGTTCTCCATCAAAGCCGACCGCCGCGGCGTCGCCGGCTGATCCTGCAGCACCGGCGCCAGCGACTGGCCCTGCAGGTGGGGCGGGACGGGAATCCCGCACATCTCCAGCAGCGTCGGCAATACATCGACTGCTTCGACCAGGTCGTCGCACTTGCGCCCGGGCTTGGCGATGCCATGGGGGTAGCGCACGATCAGCGGAACGCGCTGCACGCACTCATGGCCGGGATACCCCTTTCCCCAGCGCAGGTGTTCGCCGAGATACTCGCCGTGATCGGACGTGAACACGACGATCGTGTCGCCGTCGCGGCCAGTCTCTTCCAGCGCCGCCAGGATTCGCCCGACGTGATGGTCGACTTCGCTGACCATCGCGTAATAGCCCTGGCGCGCCGCCCGCAGGGCGTGGTCGTCCAGGCCCTGGCGGTCGCGCTGGGCTTGCAGTTCCAGCGGGAAGGCGGGCAGATCCAGCTTGGCTGGGTCGTATAGATCCAGAAACTCCTGCGGCGCGATCAGCGGCAGGTGGGGGTTGTAAAACCCCGCGACACAGAGGAACGGCTGATTGCCCGTGCGGCGGAGGAACTCGATGGTACGATCGGCGACAAACGCGCTGTGCGTCACGTCCGAGCGGGCCGGATGCGGGCGCGGCGAGGTCGGGGCGCGCTCGGGATGTTCGATGCCGTCCTGGATGCCCATCGTGCGCTGCCAGGCCGCCGTCGCCGGCGGCAAGCCGACGCTCAGGTGCGGCAACTGATCCGGCGCGATGCGGCGCACCCAGGCGCGATACGCATCCTCGTAGCAGCCCGGCTCGTCGGAGATCTCCAGCTGATCGAACCCGTATGACGGATGGACGCAGCGGTGATCGCGGTTGGCGTGCGTCTGGAAGTGCAGCTTGCCGATGTAGGCGCTGTAATAGCCGTAGTTGTGCAGCAGGCGTGGCAGCGTAACGGTCTGCTCGGGAACGGGCACGCCCATGTGCGTGATTCCCAGCGTCGAGGGATACTGGCCGGTCAGGAAGCTGACGCGGCTGGGCATGCAGACCGGGTTCTGCACGAAATGATGGGTGAAGTTCACGCCGCCGGCCGCCAGGCGGTCGAGGTTGGGGGTGTGGATCTGCCGATTGCCGTTGGCGCCCAGTGCATCCCAGCGCTGCTGGTCGGTGTAGAGAATCAGGATATTGGGTCGCTGGTTCAACTGGCGTCAGTCCGAGGCTTGTTCAAGCACGCGCAACTCGTGGGCAACGCACTGGCACTGCGGCTCGGGCGGCAGCTTGCCGGCGATCCGGTCCAGCAGCATCTGCACCATGGCCTGGGCGCACTGGGCGTTGTGCTTCTCCACGGTCGCTGCCGGCCGCGCCGATTCGAATCGCAGGTAGGGCACGAGATGCCAGTTGTTGTCGTAGCCGGTCAGCAGCACATCGCGCCCGGGCTCGATCCCGAAGACGCGCAGCGCCGCCGCGACGTGCACGCAGTGCCCGTCGGTCATGCACATGACCGCATCGGGACGCTGGTGGGGATCGGCAAACCAGTCGATGAGGTAGCCGGCGATATGGCGGACCTGGTCGTTCCAGACCTTCGGCTGAGCGTCGGGCGGCGTGTTCAACAGCACAGCCGAGAAGCGGTCGCCCGCGGGAACGCGCAGCACCGGCAGCGGTTCGAGGCCGGCTTCGCGCATGCCGTCAACATACCCTTCGCTTCGGCGGTCCAGCCAGTAATGATTGCTGTCACTCAGCCAGACGCGCAGGATCTTGCGCCGCCCGCGTTCGATCAGCCAGCGGGTCAGCGCCTTGCCGCCGGCGTAGTGATCGGTGATCACGCGGTCGTAGTCCTCCATGTCGGGGACGGCACCATGCACGACGACGGGCAGGATGCCCTTGACGGCTTTCAGCAGGGTATGCACTTGAGAGCCGGCAGCCACCTCGTCCACGACCAGCAAGCCGGCTGGGGGATGCGTCAGGAACTGGTCGATGCCCATCTCCAGCACCCTGGAGGGGTGGATGACCATCGCGTGCATGCCGGCGGCTTCGATGCTCACCGAGGCCTGGTGCTTGATGTACAGTTCCTGGAAACCGGTTCCGACATTCCCCGTCGGCAGCATGACATTGCTGACGATGGCGAGGCTGTCGTTCATGAGATTGCGCCCCTGCGGATCGGGCAGGACTCGGGCGACGCGGCGCAGGCGCCCCCCGTTGGGCCGGTCGATGGCGCCTTCGGCAGCCATTTCGTCCAACGCCGCCCGGACGGCGGTCCGCGAGACGCCCAGGCGCTCGGCCAGGACGCGCTCCGACGGCAGCGGCTGACCGATCCGCAGCTTTCCGCTACCGATGGCAGCCGACACCCACCGGATCACCCGCCCGCGTGGCGGAAGCGTCTGTGTGAGGGGATCGAGCAATGGTCCGGTGTCGTCTTTCATCCGTACTCAAAAAGTACCAAACCATTGGGCTTTCGTCAAGTTCTGTCGGTATTTCATGGCACTTCCTGAAGATCTGATTGACGCCATCAGGGTTTATGGTATTTTTTGGTGCGACAGGTCATCTTTACCGTTCGGGAGGTTCATGTGAGCTGGATGACTCGCGGGATTGCGGTCGTTTTGGCCCTGTGGCTTGCTCCGCCCGTCATGGGCCAACAGGCAGCGGGGGATGCCCCTGACACAGCCGAGCCGGCGGAGATCGCCGTCCCCGGCGCGGGGGCGTACTTCCTGGAGTTGACCGCCACGATCCCTCCCGAACTGGGGCGCGAAACCATCCGCCACACCGTCTGGATCGACGGCAAGCAGGTTGAGTACAAGCCCGCCAAGCGCCCGCCGGGCAAGCCCTGGAACGTCGGCTATGTCCCGTACTTCACGCGATTGTCCGCGCCGGCTGACCCGAACGCCCCGGCGAAGCTGCTGTTCCTGGAACAACTGACGCTGGGCAGCGATTCGCGCCTGCAGGCGCAGCCCGGTCCCGGCTATGAGATCCTGCAGACAAAGCTGCGCTCCGCGATCGAGGGGATCGAGGCGAAGGTAGCGTTCTCCGGGGACACCCAGCAGATCTATTTCCCGACGGAGCGGCCGAAGGCGACGGTGACGCTCAGTGGTCTGCCGGCTGGCGCGCTCACCGGGAGGATCGTGATCCAGCGCCTGAGACTGGCTGATACGTGGGGCGAAGCCTGGTGGCGCGCCGACATCCGCGTCGTCGAATCCGCCCAGGCGGCCGTCATCTCCCTGGATGACGTCCTCGCCCGCCATGGTGGCCAGGCCTCGATCAACATCGACCTGCCGACGGATCGCTATGGTTCGCTGGGTGTGACGGTGGTTCTCGAACAGGGCGAGCGCGTCTGGGCGCGATACCTGGGCGCGGCGGCCATCGTGCCGCAGCGCCGGATGGATCAGACCCAGCCTGATGGCCTGTTCATCGCCTCGCTGGGCGATCGCTTCCGAAACGGCAAGCTGCAGAGCAGCGAGCCCATGCCCCTGCGCTCCATGGCCCATGCCTATAAGAAGATGGGTATCGACTGGGTCCGCTGCGGCCCCAACTGGGCAGCGTTTGAACCCCAGCCGGGCCGGTACACCTGGTCCGCCTCGGATGAGCTGTTCCAGATCCTGCGCGACAATGGCCTGCTGGCCATGCACCTGGCGCAGATCGCGCCGACATGGGCCAGGCCCGATGACGACCCGCGCCTCCAGGAGACCAAGTACAAGAACGAGATGATCAAGGTCGACTGGGCGCCGCTGACGAAATACCTGCCCGACTGGACGCGCGCTCACGTGGCACTGTACAGCCGATACAAGGATGTCATCCGCGCCTCCAACGTCTGGAACGAGCCGTGGGAGGGCATGGGCATCACCGGCTGGAAGTCCGACGGCGCGCATTACCGCAGGCTCGTGCAGGGCATCCGCGATGCCGTCAACCAGGCCGATCCGACCATCAAGGTCGTCGCCGCCGACAGCAGCCACAACACCGACTGGAAGCTGTTCGCAGCCGGCATGCAAGACGTCATCGACGTGATCAGCACCCACTACACCAGCCCGCGCAGCGCCGCCTTCGCCATGGCCCGCGAATACAACAAGGATCTGTGGGAGACCGAGACCTGGCAGGCCTGGTCGGGCGACGCCTCCAGCGTGCGCCATGTGCTGTATTACCTGGCCAACGGCGGCGACAAGATCAGCTTGTGGAACTACCGGATGCTGTTCGATCACGAGCGCCACCCGGTCCCCGCGGCTGCGTGGACAGCCGGCGTGCGCCACATGCTCGACGGCCTGAAGTTCCGCCAGATCGCCCACCCGCAGCGGCCGCCGTTCGTGCTCGTGTTCGAAAACGCCCGCGGCGAAAACCGCCACGTCGCAGCCGTGATGAGCACGCTGGCCGCCGGCGTGCGCGGATTCGACGGCGAGTTCCGCGCGCAGTTTGTCGATGATCAAAGCCGCATGCGCCTGCAGGCGACCGAGGGCCTGCGCGTGCTCGATTTGCTGGCCAATCCGATCGAGACGCCCGTCCAGGCCGACGGCTACATCGAACTGACCGTCGATGCCGAGCCGCGCTTTATCGAATCACGCGAACCGATCGAGCAGTTTGTCCAGCGCCTCGAGCAGGCGATCCACGAAGACTTGCGGCCGGTCGAGATCATCCTCAGTGATCTGACCGCCCGCGCCGGCGAAGGCGCCGTCGTCCGCGTCACGCTGAACAATTCCTACAACCAGCCGCTGCCGGTTTCGGTCACGCTGCATGCCGAGGGCCTGCAGTTCGAGTCGCCTGTCATTCAGGCGACGCTGCCGCCGGCTGGCCATCAGACACTTGAAGTGCCTGTCGTGTCAGCCAACATGTCGGCGGGCAATCGCTATCCCGTCCGCGTCGAGGTGCAAACACCGCAGGGCAACGCCGCCCACGAAGAGACGCTGCACTTCAGCCTCATCGCCCGCGCCACGCCGCAGATCGACGGCGACGTGTCCGAGTGGCAGCAGTTTGGCGCCGTGCCCGTCCAGTTGCTCAACAGCGAAGTCCGCGACGACCAGATCGAAGCCTGGTTCCCCTGGGAACAGGTGGCCGACAGCGGTGATGCGTTCTTCGCTGAAGTCGCCTTCGCAGCCGATGACGACGCGCTGTACATGATGGCGCGCGTTCGCGACCCGTCGCGGCGCATCCTGCCGTCGATGCTGGCCGGCAAGAACCTCAACCAGATGCAAAGCCCGCCGGCTGAGCATATGTACCTGAAGGCCGGCCCGATCCCCGGCGATACCGGCGACATGATCCAGCTGTCGCTGGGGCCGGTCGATCCTTCGCATTACCTGGCGCAGTACGAGCTGTATCCGCCGGATCATCCGCTGCGGCGCGCGGGGTCATACCTCAGCACGCTGTACAAGTACATGGTCTATCCGACCGACGACGGGAGTGCCGAGGTCCTGCGCGTCCGCACGCCCAGCTTCTACTATCGCCATCCGCTGCCGATCGATTATGGATTCCTCCGCGATCATTGCCGCATTGAGGGGGCGCGGGCTGTGGTCAAGGTGCTGGACGAGGGATATGTCTACGAGGTGGCGATCCCCTGGAGCGAGCTCGACCAGGTGCCGCATGCCGCTGGCGACCGCATCCTGATGTCGATGATCGTGCAGGATGACCAGTTGCGAAACCGCCTGGAGTGGTCGCGCGGGCGCAGCGCCGCGACGACGGTGGATCTGGACTTCGAGCCGGCTTGGGGAACCAAGTGGACGGCAGAGACGCAGTGGGGCTTCGTGCCGGCGACGCCGTAAACGTCACGTCCGCCGTTTGAGCAATCTTGCTTGAAAACAGCGCCTCGCTCGTGCGCACGGGCGAGGCGCTAATTGTCGCAGGAAAGCGGATTATCCTCGATATTCACCGCCGACCCGGGTCGCATCGCAATGTCCTGAAAAATGTTCCACGTGGAACATTCGCCAAGCCAATCCCCCGGTGCCACATGTCGGGCGCAGCGAAGCGCAGCCAGACATGTGCTTGCGCGCAGGGAAACACAGGTCTCGGCTAACGCCGCGACCTGTGGCACCAGGTGTCCACTACCCAGTGACAATGTTCCACGTGGAACATTTGCGTCGCGACAGTTCGCGACGCATATCGCTTGCGCCTTCGCGAATCCTTCGCGCTCATCGCGCCTTCGCGGTCGCCGTTCCTCCGAGCGCCAGTTCCACCGTGAACATCATGCCTCGCCCGCAGGGACCATCTCCGCTGGCGGTTCGCCCGCCTCGGCGAGGCGCTTCGCCAGACGCTGACGCATCTCCTGGCGCACGGATTCGTAGCGCGGCAGGCGGATGAGGTTCGACAACTCGTAGGGGTCGTTCTCCAGGTCGTAGAGGAAGGCCTCGGTGTAGCGATGCGTTACGCCGCCGTTGGCTTGGGCGTGATCGTTGTCCGTAGCCATGACGCAATACTTCCAGCGCTGCGTGCGGATCGCGCGGCCGTAGTTGCCGTCGCCAACCTGCACATAGGCATCATCCGGCCAGCTTGCGTGGTGATCGGTCAACACCGGCAGAAGCGATCGGCCCTGCATCGACGGCGGGACGTCGATCCCGCAGGCGTCCAGCAACGTCGGCGGCAGGTCGATCAGGCTGACCAGGTTGGGCAGATCGCCGCCGCCAGCGAACGGACCTCCGCTGATCATGCAGGGCACGCGGATGCTGCTTTCATGGCAGGTGCGCTTGTAGGCACCATCGCGCGTCTTGAAATGGCAGCCGTGGTCGGAAGTGAAGACGACGATGGTGTTGTCTTCCAGGCCCAGCGAGACCAGGGCATCGTGGATCCGGCCGAGGGATTCGTCCAGGCGCTTGACCATGCCCCAGTATCCGCCGAGCTGGCGCGACGCGCTGCCGCCGGTGGCGGATTGCTCGCGGTGCTGGGCTGACGGATGCGTGGGCAGGGCGGCGAGGTCCGGCGGTGTCCACGCCCCGTCGTATCGGCCGATGTCGACGCGCGGCGGGGGGCAGCTATCGGCGTCGTTCTGGTGATGCGGCTCGAGCTGGCTGAGGAAAAGGAAGAACGGCTGATCCTGGCGCGAGAGGTGATGCAGCTCGCGAATGGCTGCATCGGTCATGGCGTCGACGCGATAACCGGGCAGGCGATGCTCGTTGCCGTCGGCGTCCCACAGGCGCGTGTCGTAGGGATGGCTGACCAGTTCAAGCACCTCGGCGCCCAGCCATCGCTGGTATCCGCCGCGGCGCTCGGGCGCGACTGGTCCATGCGGCTGGTCTTGACCAGCCAGATGCCACTTGCCGATGTACGAGGTCATGTAACCGGCCTGGTTGAATGCATCAGCCATCGTCGGCAGCTGCTGTGGCAGGGCGGTGCCGTTGCGATACACGCCATTGCGCGTGTACCACGTGCCGGTCTGCACGCACGCCCGGCAGGGGCCACAGATGGGCGTGGGGCTGAAGCAATGTCGAACATGCGTCCCCTGGCGCGCCAGGCGATCGAAGTTGGGCGTCAGACCCAATGGGTTGCCCCCCAGGCCGACACTGTCGAACCGCTGCTGATCGGTGAAGTAGAAGACGACGTTGGGTGCTGTGCTCATGTTGTTGAACCGTGCCATGCCGTCGACGGGGCGTCGCATTGGAGCTTACCGCGTGGCAGGGCAAATGCAATGAAGGAGTGTCCGGGGTGGAAAGGACCGACAAGACGCGCCCCGGCACCGTGTGTCGACGCATACGACGATCGCCCGAAAATTGTCATCCTGGGTGAACTGGATTGGAGAAACGCGTGCCGTCGCTGCGCTGCGTGCTACCAGGGATGACAATTGTCGGGGATGGTGCGAAGATTGTCCGCAGTTCGTGCGATGGAGGCTGAACTGATGGACGACCCTTACGATCTCGGTCGCTTTGTGCAGGCGCAGGAGGGCGTTTACGAGCAGTCTCTGGCGGAGCTGCGGGCGGGGCGCAAACGCTCGCATTGGATGTGGTTCATCTTTCCGCAATACCAGGGCCTGGGACGCAGCGCAACATCGCAGTACTACGCCATCCGTTCGCGCGAGGAGGCAGCCGCGTATCTCGAGCATCCGGTGCTCGGCCCGCGCCTGCGCGAATGCGCGCAGGCTGTGCTCAATGTCCAGGGCAAGTCGGCCTACGAGATCTTCGGATCGCCGGATGACATGAAGCTGCGATCGTGTGCGACGCTCTTCGCAGCCGTGACGTCCGAACCGTCGCCGTTTCACGATCTGCTGAACCAGTACTTCAACGGCGAGGCGGATCAGGCGACGCTCGATCTGCTGCGCAGGGCAGACACCGAAGACGGTGCATCGGCCTGATCCATCGTCCGGCTACAGGCCCGTGGATGGCGCAGGGGCGGGAAGGTCTTCGGGAGCATCGGTCGGTTCTTCCTCCGATCTGATCGGCTGAGATGCGCGGGCGCCGGAGGGCGACTGATCATCGGCGTTGTGATCTGCCACCACGGTGCCATCGTCCATCGCATCCCTCGGCTGGGTGCGCAGACGCTGCAACAGCCGCCGCAGATCGCGGATTCCGCCGATCGTGAACCAGACCGTGGTCACCACACCCACCACGATCGGCAGCCAGATGTTGTTGAACACCACCCAGCGCCACCAGGCTCGATCGCTCCAAGGGCTGATCAGGTTGATGATCGTGATAACGACAAATGCGCCAAACAATGTCATCGTCCACGCGAACAGCGCCGCTGACAGGAAGCGATCGCCGCGCGTGAAGTTCTCGTCATATCCCAACAGCAACCGCTTCCAGTTGGCCAATGGCCGATCTTCCAGCGGGCGCTCGGTCTGATCTTCCGCGATCTTGTACGGCCCGCGATGCAGCATCCGCTGCATGTTGAACGGCTGACGCGATGTCGCCAGCGACACGACCACGAACACCGCAATCGCGCACACCATCGAAATGAACATCATCACTGTGCCGTTCAGCGGCCAGCCGTCGACGAAGATGGGCAACAGGATGCCCGTCACCGCCAGCGACGACCCGACGATCATCGCGCTCCACGCGCCCGCCGTCGTCGCCCGGCTCCAATACAGCCCACCGATGATCACAGCCCCCGATCCACCCAGGAAGATCGCGCCTGTGATGTTGAAGAACATGAAGACGTAGTCCGTCTGCGGAAACACCAGCCCGAAAACCAGTGCGAACACCGCCACGCCCGTGATCGTCCATCGCAGCAGGCGCAGGTGATGCTTCGGTTCCAGCGGTGTCTTCCGCAGCGGCATCACGACATCCTGCACGAAGATGCTGCCCCAGGAGTGCAGGTACGTGCTGTCGGTCGTGATCATCAGGCACAGCATGATCAGCGCAAAGCACCCTTTGATGCCCCAGGGCAGAAACTCGCTGATCGCGACGGGCACGGTCATCTGCTTGACGATCTGCTCGCCCTCGCCGGCGCCAATGGCTGTCAGTTTCTGCTGGGCCGCGGCGGCGGAGGCGGCGAAATCGGGATGGTGCATGAAGGTGATGGCCGCCAGCCCCAGCAGCGTGAACATCAGTCCCTGCGCGAATCCCCGCCAGCCGCCGATGATCCGTCCCATTTTGGCTTCATGGGCATTCAAGGCAGAGGCGTTGTACCCCTGGTTGCCCTGCCAGCTCATGTACGTGTAGACCGAGCTGAAGATGCCGATCAACACATACCAGATGTTGAAGTCCGCCACCTGCCAGGCGTCGAAGGGATTGATCAGCGACTGTCCCGCCGGCCGCGCTGAGACCGACTCGAACATCTGATCGAATGTGAAGATGTACAGCACCGCGGCTGCCACGACGATGAACAGCACGCCGCAGATCAGCCCCTGCACAAAGTCCGTCACCATCACCTGCAGTTGCCCGCCGCCCAGCACGAAGTACAGCGCGATCGCCAGAAATAGCGCCATCAGCAGTGCGACGGTTGGGATCGCAATCTCGCCGATCGTCAGCTCCGTCGGCAGGCCGCAGAAATAGACGAAGAACCGCGCGCTGACGATCGGAAAGATGCCGTAGTTCACCAATCCCGCGACAAACGCCAGCATCCCCATGAAGATGCGAAGCCGCCGCGAGTAGCGAATCTCGAAGAACTGCGCCATCGTCAGCGCGCGCGTCTCGCGAAAGCGGTAGATCACGAAGCCGAACAACGCGATCAGCAGGCCCACCGGCGCGGCAAGCTGGCTCCACCAGTGGATGGCGGTCCCCGCCTGGTAGAACATCTCGAATGCGCCGATGGCGGTGATCAGCCCCATCGCCGCCATGCCGTCAGCCACGCTGACGAGATATCGCCCCGCGCTTCGCCCGGCTGCCAGGAAGTCCGCGACGCTGCGCGTATAGCGGCGGATGCGCGCCGCCACGCAGAGCACAAGCACCAGCGGCAACAGGAGGATGATCCAGTCGATGGTCGTCATCGATGGGCAGGGGAAGTGACAGGAATCCTCACCGCCTGCAGGGAGTCCACCGGCGGTGAGGATGTCGGGTCGTCTGTGATCAGGCGCTGCGCCGGCGCAGCAGGCCCATCGCGCCAAGGCTCAGCACCGACAGGGATGCCGGCTCGGGCACGAGTGTGTACGTGTGTACAGTGGCGGTGGATCCGCCGTAGGCGCCATTGGGCAGATGGTCGTCGAGCGTCTCGTCGCTGATCCCGCCGTCGCTGTTGGAATCCACCCAGAGGATGAAATTGAACGTCTGCGGATTGCCGATCCAGCTCAGCGGCACGGCCAGCTCAATGTCATTGGGTCCCTCGCCGGTTTCGCTGAAACCATGGAAGCCCATCCAGTTCCAGGAGAAGGCGTCCTGCGTCGCGCCGGTGAACTGGAAGGCACTGGCGCCTTCGATCATCACCTCAGCGCCCAGGGCATCCTGATACACCGAGTTCTGCCCGTGGTAGCCGGTGGACGTGTCCTGATCCGTGTCGATCAGCAGCTTCCAGTTGCCGGAGAACGTCGGGCTGGGATGGTACATCTGGTAACGGATGTACAGCATCGAACTGTCGTGCGCGATCGTGATAAAGCCGATGTCGATCGGGTAGGTTTCGTTTCCGTCATCGGGATAGCGCTCCAGGCCGTTCCAGTCGTCGCGGCTGTCGTCCAGCACGATGGCGCCGTCGGCTACGGGGTTGCTCAACGTCACGGCCTGCACCGCTGCGCCTGGAATCATGCCCGCAGCCGCAGCGAGTATGGCAATTCGGATGGGTTGCATAGAGTCCTCCCGGAAAGTGATGTGGTTGGCTAGCGCTCCACGAGCGTCGGTTTGAGCTGGATCTTCGAGTGGAACGGCGTATCGCCCGGGCGCACGGGCTGGGTGGCGTAAACGGCAGCCTGTCGGCCGAGCTCTTCGAACGGCATCGCCACAGCCGGCAGGGGCTTGGCGGTGCGGTCGGCAAGCGTGTTGTCGATGCTGACGAACGTGATCTCCTGCGGCACGGCGCAGCCAGCCTCCTCCGCTGCGGCCATCGCACCAATCGCCTTGGAGTCGCTGGCGCCGACCACGCCGTCGATCCTGACCTTCGTCTCCAGCAGTTGGCGCATCATTGCCCGCCCGGCTTCGCTGTCGACGACGTGCGCGCCTTCGAGCATGAGGGCGTCATCCGGCTCGATGCCGGCTTCAGCCAGCGCCCGCAGATAACCGTTGCGCCGCGCCTCGAAGCCCCAGTATGCCTTCAGCGGACCATTGAGCAGGGCGATGCGCTTGCGGCCCCGCTCGATCAGGTGACGCGTCGCCAGGTATCCGGCATGTTCCTGATCGATGAAGACACAGTTGCCGTCGTCCAGCGGCTCATTGATCGACCAGACGCGCCAGCCGCGTTTCTCCAGCTCGCGACGAAGCGGCAGGTTGAACGACGGCTCGATCATCAGCGCCGGCCCAGGCTCGGTGGTATCGAGGAATCGCCGCGTCGCAGCGTCGATCTCATGGCAGACCGTGCTGCGCAGCACCAGGTCCATGCCGACCGATCCAAGGGCTGACTGGATGCCGCGCATCATGCGCAGCAGCACTTCGCGCGCGTCGCCGCTGAGGGCTGCAGTATGAGCTGAGACGAAAACGGGCACGGATCGACCGGTCGCAGGCGAAGACTCCGCATCCAGCCGGCGGCGGGGCGGGCGTTCGGCGACGAACGTCCCCTTGCCCTGGCGGCGGTAGACATACCCATCTCGCACCAGGTCCTGCAGGGATCGGACCAGCGTCGGGCGGGACACATCAAAGCGCCGCAGCAGCTCGGCTTCGGAAGGGACGATGCTGCCCGCCTTCCAGCGGCCCTCCTCGATCTCCATGATGAGCTGGCGCTTGACCTGCTCGTATTTGGGCAGAGATGCAACGGCCATACACCCAAAGATAACTTGTCACCTTGTATTGTCAACAAGAAAATGAATCCGCTGTAGTCGGCTGTATTTCTGGGACATAGAGGCGAGTTGTGGGGAGAAAGTTACAAAATTGTATTGACAAGTGGGCAAGAAGATGGCATTCTCACAACCGGCATCAGCCGGCCATCTGTCCATTCCCCGGAGGCACGCATGTCTTCACGCCCATCCCAGGCACGCAGGCGCGGGTTCACGCTGGTCGAACTGCTGGTTGTGATCGGCATCATCGCGCTTCTGATCGCCATCCTTCTGCCCTCGCTCAACGGCGCCCGACGGGCGGCGGCTTCGGTCAAGTGCGCCTCCAACCTTCGCCAGATCGGCCTGGCCATGCGCATGTACGCCGAACGCTACGGCGATCATCTGCCATATCTGTTCATCACGCCGCAGAGGGACGAGTGGGGCAACGAAGTGGGCGTCTTCTGGTGGCAGCGGCTGATGCTCGAAGGCGATCTGCCCGGATACCGCACCAGCACCGCCAGCGTCACCGTCTGCCCAGCCGACGACGATCCCTATCGGCCGTTCGTCCTGCCCGGCGAGGAGGACCTGGCCCTCAGCAGCTACGGCCTCAACTCATGGATGACCATCCGCGAGGGCGTCAATCCCTGGGGCAGTCCGCCCGACGGACGCGATGACTGGAACGGTGAGCCGTATCCCAAGTTCTCCAAGATCAAGAACGCGGCAGAGAAGATCCTCGTCGCGGATAACCGCCACGGCGAAACACTGTTGAGCGATCGGCCCAACACCCAGCCGGTTACGCCGGACGCATGGCACCTGATCGACTGGCCGCGCCACGGCAAAGGCGATGGCCGCGGCATGGTCAATGTGCTGTGGGCTGACGGGCATGTCACCAGCGTCCGGCAGGGCGTGGACGAGGCAGGGCAGGTCAATGAGGTCTACGGTTTCGATACCCACTGGGACCAGGCTGAGCGGCAGTGGAAGCCAGCCTTCTAGCCCCTACGCACGCGCCGCCTGACGTCATCCACTTCGGGAGAACAACGACATGAAGCTGCTGGCTAATCTGGTCGGGATCGTTGCGCTTCTGGCGACCATCGCCATCGCGCAAACCGATCCAAAAGGCGATGCGAAAGACCCGGCGCGCGATCTGGTCGCCTGCGAGGTCTCAGCCGATCGCCAATCGGTTATCGTCACCGCTGAAGTCGCCGGCGATTGGGATTTCGACGCCATCCAGATCCTCATCGACACCCAGCCCAACCAGGGGTTTGCCGTGGGCGCCATCAAGGCTGATCTGATGGTTGAAGGGGCGACCCTCTACCGCTACAACGGCAAGGGCGATGACTGGACGTGGCAGCGCATCGGCGAGGTCCGCCGCACTGTCGCCAATCGCAAGCTCACAACCCACATCAGTCGCGATCACCTGCGAACCGACGCAGCCGCGTTCATCATCCGTACGCTTACCGGCGACTGGCAGACCGTCGTCGATACCGCCCCCGATTCTGCTGCCATCAAGCTCACCCTCCGCGAACCCGCCGGCGATGCGGCAGAGCCTGCGATCGCTGATGCTGCGCGAGATATCACCAATTTCACGGCCACGCAGGAGGGCGATGAGGTCGTCTTCACCATTGCAGCCCGGCAGGGCGGGGCCTTGGGAACCTATCTGCTGTTTGTGGATACGGATCTCGACGCGAAGACCGGCTTTCAGCCGCCGGCTGATCCGCGCTTTGGATTCGAGATGCTCATCAGCGGCGATCGCCTGCACAGGCACAACGGTGCGACCCGCGATGCCTGGCAGTGGGAGGGCGTCGGCCCAGCCAAAGTGACGACAGACGACAATCGGATGACCATTCGCGTCCAGGCCGGCCTGTTCGGCGCGGCGGAGATGGGCGCAGCCGTCTGGGCGATGAGCGAGGACTGGCGGACGCGCGTCGACCTCGCGCCGGCTGAGGGCTTGCTGCGCCTGAAGGTCGACGCCAAGCCTGTCGCCCCGCGCCCGCAGGTGCAAATGGCCGAGCCCAAGGTCAATCGCCATCTGCCTGCGCGCCAGCGGGTCCGCGAAGCACAGAGCTTCTATTGCTACTACGGCTCGGGTCGCGTGGCGGAGCTGTCGCACTACGATCTGGTCATCCTCCACACGCCGCAGATGGCCAGCGAGGATGTGAAGCGCCTGCGCGAGCTGGGCGTCGTCACCGTCGGTTATATCACCGTCGGCGAAGACGACCCGCGCGAAGCCCGCAAAGGCGACGGCACCGGCCCCGGCGGCTACGCAAGCTGGTATTTCGACGATGACAACGACGGCCAGCCGGATCGCAATCCCATCTGGCACAGCTACTACACCAATGCCAACGATCCGAAATGGCGGGCGGATCGTGTCGCCGAAGCCAGGCGGCTTGTCGAGGAGTACGGCTTTGACGGCATCTTCCTCGACACCCTCGACACCGCCACCGCCCGCCCGCACACCAAGCCGGGCATGATCCGGCTCGTGCAGGAGCTGCGCGAGGCGCTGCCCGATGCGCCCATCATCCTCAACCAGGGCTTCTCCATGCTGCCGGAGCTGGCGCCCCTGGCGGAAGGGCTGATGCTCGAAAGCTTCACCGCCACCTACGATTTCGACAGCCGCAGCTACATGCTGAACTATCCGCAATCGATCGACTGGCACCTGAAGCGCGTGCAGAGCGAGATCCTGCCCGTGATCGAGAAGCATCCGCTGAAGGTGCTCGTGCTCGACTATGCTCCGGAGAACGAGGTCGAACGCATTCAGGAAGCCGCCAATCGCGCAGCCACGTTCGGCTTCCTGTTCGCCGCAGCGCCGATCTTTCTGGATGACGTGTACCAGGTGCAGGTGACCGGCCGGCCCGACCCGAAATGGCTGAAGAAGATGACGACGCCGGAGCTGCTGTCGTTCAAACTCGACAAGCCGGCCAATGGTTTTCCCGCCGGCACGGTCCTGATGCCCTCCAGCGCCTTTGCCGGCTATACGATCGCGCCCGTCGTCGATGGGATCGAGGACCGATCCAATCTGCACTGGTCGAAGGCAGCCTGGGCATCGGCTGAGGATGGTGAAGCGGCGTGGGTCGAGATCCGCCTGCCGCAGGCCCGCAAGGGCGGCCGGCTGCGCATCGACTTCGAGCCGTCGCATCCATCGCAGGCCTTCTTCATCGAGACATGCGCGGGCGATAGCGGCGACTGGGCGATCGCCCACAACGTCTCGCAGAATACCGCCCGCTCTGTTACGGTCAGCCTGCCGACCAGCGCATTCCACTCGATCCGCATCCGTCAGGAGCCCGGGGCCGGCGGCCCAGCCCGGCCTGATCTGATGTGGATCGCACAAATCTATCTGTTGGACTGATCCATGATTCGATTAGCCGTTATTGGCATGGGTGTTCGTGCGGCCTGCATCGTCGCAACGCTGCGGCGCGAGGATCCATCGGTTAGCCTTGTCGCCGTTGCCGATCCGACGCCCGATGCCGCGCGACGTCGGCTGGAGGACGAGAAGGTCCCACACGACCAGACGCGTTTCTTCGACGATGCCGATCGGATGCTGGAGTATGCCGATCAGTATGACGCCGTTCTGGTCGGTACGCGCTGCAACCTGCACACCGAAATGGCCGTCAAGGTCGCGCCGACGCGCCTGCCGCTGTTTCTCGAAAAGCCCGTTGGAATCTCGATGGAGCAGTTGCAGGCCCTGCGTTCCGCTTTCGCCGGGCGCGAGCAGCGTGTGGTTGTGTCATTCCCGCTGCGCATTACGCCGCTGGTGCAGCGCGTGTTGGAGATCATCGGCTCGGGCCGTCTTGGCGCAATCAACCAGGTGCAAGCCTACAACTATGTGCCGTACGGCGGTGTGTACTTCGGCCAGTGGTATCGCGATTACGCCACCACGGGCGGGCTGTGGCTGCAGAAGGCGACGCACGATTTCGACTACATCAACCGCGTCATCGGCGTTCAGCCGCTGATGGTGGCAGCCGCGTCGACGCGGAAGATCTACGGCGGGCACATGCCTGCCGATCTGCGATGCTCCGCCTGCGATCGCACGGACGCCTGTCCTGAAAGCCCCGCGAATATCACCCTGCGCGGCGATGACGGCGGCATGGGGCAGGGCGATCACGCCTGTGCGTTCAGCGAATCCATCCGCCATCACGATGCCGCGACAGCCATCATCGTCTATGCCGACGGGACGCACGCGTCGTATGCGCAGAACTTCGTATCGCGCCGGTCGGCTGCCCGAAGGGGGGCGCGCATCACCGGCTATCGCGCCACGCTCGATTTCGACTGGTTCACTGAGACGATCCAGGTGATCGAGCATCACGGCTCAGCCGTCGACACGATCACGGTCGAGATCCCCCATGGCCACCACGGCGGCGACACGACGCTTGCCCGCAACTTCCTGGACGTCATCCGCGGCCAGGATGTTTCGCATGCCACCCTGGCTGACGGGATCCTGAGCGCCGCCATGTGCCTGGCGGCCCGCACAAGCGAGGAGACCCGCGCCTTCGAGCCAATCCCGACTTGGGCGGTTGGTTTGAACCACGGAGACACGGAGACACGGAGAATATCGATGAGGGATTGAAGGTGACACCTCCGTGCCTCCGTGTCTCTGTGGTTTAATCACCACTTCGACGCGCAAGAGGCGCAAGCCCAGCCGTCAGCTCCAGGCAATGCACGCGCGCGGCGTGATCGTGGATCTGTGCCGTGACGATCAGCTCATCGGCCCCCGTCTCGGCGATCAGCTTCTCCAGAAATGCCCGCACGGTCGCCGGCGCGCCGACGGCGGAGTAGCGCGTCATGTGGGCCACATGCGACCGCTCCAGCGGCGTCCAGAGCTCGTCCATCGAGTCGACCGGCGGCGGAAGCTGGCCCGGCTTGCGGCGCACCAGCGACAGGAATTGCTGCTGGAGCGACGTGAACAGCCGCCGCGCTTCGGCGTCCGTATCGGCTGCGACGACGTTCACGCCGACCATGACATATGGCCGGGCGAGCGTTGCCGACGGCTTGAAGTTCCGCCGGTACAGCTCGATGGCTGCCTGCAGGTAGTCGGGCGCAAAGTGCGACGCGAAGGCAAACGGCAAGCCGAGCTCGGCTGCCAGTGTCGCACTGAACGTGCTCGAGCCCAGCAGGTAGATCGGCACGTTCAGCCCCTGTCCCGGGATGGCATGCACGACCTGCCCCTCGATCGGCGGGCCGAGATACGTCTGCAGCTCGCGCACATCCTCGGGAAACCGCTCGGCGCTGCGGACGGCGTCGCGCCGCAGGGCCATTGTCGTCGCCATGTCGCCGCCGGGCGCCCGGCCGATACCCAGATCAATCCGCCCGGGATACAGCGATTCCAGCGTGCCGAACTGCTCGGCGATCACCAACGGCGCGTGATTGGGCAGCATGATCCCGCCTGAACCGACGCGAATCCGCGACGTCCCGCCAGCCACATAGCCGATCAGCACGGCTGTCGCCGAGCTGGCCACGCCTGGAATGTTGTGATGCTCCGCCAGCCAATACCGGTAAAACCCCAACCGCTCCGCATGCCGCGCCAGATCCAGCGTATTGCGAAACGATTCCGCCGCCGTTCCCCCGCGCACAATCGGCGCAAGATCCAGCACGGACAATCGAACGAGATGGTCCTCAGAGTGCATCTACGGGGCTCCGGGGAAAGACAGAAGGTAGAAGACAGCAGACAACAGAAGATAGTAGGCACAAGACAGTACCCGATCGAGCACTCAGCCTGTGCCACTGACAGCGCCACCTCCGCGCCTTCGTGCCTCCGTGCCTCCGCGGTTCCGCAACCAGGAGCCACTATGGTCACATCCGGCCCCACAGCACTCAGCACCAACTCAGCAGTTGATCGTGTGCATCATATGTAGTCTGGGCACTTGTGGTTCCAGTACATGACGCCGGCTAAGCCGAGAAAACCGATAGCGACCATCCAGGGATTGCGCAGGTCCGCACCCGCGTCGCCGATCGCCACGCTGGCCATCAACGAAAGCATGCGGAGCAGCATGAAGTGTCTTCTCGTGAGAACCCTGAGGCATCTTTTCGTGGCTCGAGCCCCCTGTGAGCGTTCGCCCGGTAGAGCGCGGCCAGATTCGGGATATCCCCGTCGATCAGCCGCTTCCCCCCGATTTTACCGTCCCAGTGCTCCCAAGGCACCACATCAATATACTTCGCCCGGTAGCGGCGGTTTGCTTCGTCGACCTCAATTCCGATCAGCCATTCACGGCCGAACTGTGAAACTACGCGGACTATGTAGGTTGGAAGGCCCCCGCTTGTGCTCGAGTGAAACACACAAGCCGCCGCTGCGTCTACGTGTGCACTAACTATGGGAATGCCAACGATTTCCCGCCAGCGCCGGAGGGCTGCCAGTATGCCTCAGGAGGTGCCGGCACGGGTGCGGCTGTCACGATCGCCGAGCTGAAGGTCGACGTCTCGGTCCGTGCGGAGTCGATCGACGCCGGTGGTGTTTGTGCGTACCTGGCGGCGTGGCGCCGCAGGATGACCGGCCGATGGTCGCGCTTCTGGATGATAGGAACAACGTCCTGGCGACGCTGGGCCCTAAGACCGGTAACGCTTTCGGCTTTGATTTCTACGAGGAGAACTCGATTGCACGAAAGCCACCTGTGGGAGTCGAACCCACAACCACCGGTTTACAAAACCGGTGCTCTGCCAATTGAGCTAAGGTGGCGTCGGGCGATCCTGGGAGGCAGGATCGCGAATGGCTTTGTTGGCTACTGGACGATCTCGAGGATCTTGAATTCCATCGTCCCGCGCGGGGCTTTGACTTTGATCGTCTCGCCAACGCGCGCCTTGAGCAGGGCCTCGCCCATCGGGCTGGAGGCGCTGACCGGCAGGACATCGCTGTTGGCGTCGGGCGCCTGGGCCTCGCCGACGAGGCGGACAAGCTGCTCGCTGTCGTCATCGAGGTCGAGCAGACGCACGGTGTGGCCGAGGAACACCACGTCCTCCGGCACGCTGTCGGTGCTGACGACGGAGATGTTCTTCAGCTTGGCTTCGATTTCCGCCAGTTCCCGCTCGATGTTGCGGTTTTCTTCCTTGGCGAAGTGGTACTCAGCGTTCTCCGAAAGGTCACCGAGGCTGGCCGCCTGGCGGATGCGCTCCTGGGCTTCGACCTTGGCGGCACGCAGCATCTCCCGCTTGCGCTCCAGCTCAGCCTTTTCCTGAGCACTGACGATCTGCATGGCACGACTCCATGATAGGACCAGCCCCGGCCTCATGCCGGGGGCGAACTCTCGCTAATGTGAATACGCTTCTTAAAACACGAACCACCGCTCCCGTGGGGCGGTGGTTTCGATCTCAACGCCGCCAATTATACCCCTCGCCCAGCCAAAAGGGAAGGATTGTCCGCAAAGGCCGCCGCCTCCGGGATTTTCCACAGGCCGGCCGGTACGGGCGGGATTCCCGGCCTGCCGGCGGGAGTGCAGGCGGATGTGGCGGCTAGCCGGCTGTGGTTTCGCCGCCCATGATGTTGAGCACGATGCCGGTTACATAGCTGCTGTCGGCATCGCTGGCCAGATAGACGTATGCCGGCGCCAGCTCCTCCGGCTGGGCGGGACGCTTCATGGGCGTGTCGCCGCCGAAGTTGGCGATCTTTTCCGGCGAGGTGCCCTGGTCGGAGGGGTTGAGGGGCGTCCACACCGGCCCCGGTGCGACGGCATTTACGCGGATGCCGCGGTCGATCAGCATCTGCGCCAGCGCCTTGGTGAAGGCGTTGATCGCACCCTTGGTCGCGGAGTAGTCGGGCAACCCCTTGTTGCCGAGCAGGCCCGTTTCCGAGCTGGTGGCGATGATGGCTGACCCGGGCTTCATGTGGTCCAGCGCCGCCTTCACCAGCCAGTAGTACGCGTAGACGTTCGTCTTGAACGTCCGGTCGAACTCATCGTCGTCGATGTCGTCGACGGTCTTCTTGCGCATCTGGTGGGCTGCGTTGGAGACGAGAATGTCCAGCCCGCCGAGCTGACGCACCGTCTCATCGACGCAGGCGCGGCAGAAGCCGTCATCGGTCAGGTCGCCGGCCAGCATGGCGCATCGCCTGCCGACGGACTCGACAGCTTCGCGTGTGACCTCGGCATCGCTCTGCTCTTCGGGCGTGTAGACGATGGCGACGTCGGCTCCTTCGCGGGCGTACATGTACGCGACCGCGCGGCCGATGCCGCTGTCACCGCCGGTGATGAGGGCGACCTTCCCCTCGAGCTTGCCGGCTGGCCTGTATCGCTCAGCCCGCCATCGCGGCGCGGGGTCGAGTTGCGATTCCAAGCCGACCTCGGGCGTATCGAGGTGCTGCTTGGGGAACGGCGGCATGGGCTCATCGGTGATCTGCGGCGACTCCTGTGACGGCGATTCTTCGATCGGCTGGGCCTTGGCTGGCCAGGGCTTGCCGCCGTCGCGGCGGCCGCGGGCATCAG
>Ga0207864_1001092_pt1 | contig 31992 bp, 29 predicted proteins | sample HigsolmetaAR202D_FD_184834 | JGI IMG/M metagenome (GOLD analysis project Ga0207864, IMG submission 184834) | Ionic liquid and high solid enriched microbial communities from the Joint BioEnergy Institute, USA - AR20-2-D (SPAdes) (version 2) ... | reverse complement strand
TTGAAACCGAGCCATGGGTGATCATGTCCGGGCTATGAAGTGGCCGGAAGGGAAAGGCGAGGAGACCGAACCGCTACTTAGCCGGGAATGGCTGGTCACAAATGGCTTGGGCGGGTATGCATCCGGAACGTTGGCTGGTGTTCTGACCAGGAGGTATCACGGCCTCCTGGTCGCCGCCCTGCCCGCGCCGCTGGGCCGCGTGGTCATGCTCAGCGATCTGGTTGAGTGGCTGGAACTGCCGGATGGCAAGACAGTGGGCCTTGGAGGAGAAGAGCGGCAGGACCGGCTCCAGTTGCACGGCTCGCAATACCTGAGAGAGTTCTCTCTGCGTTACGGCACTCCGACGTGGCGGTTCGAAATCGATAACTTCGTTCTCGAAAAGAAAATCCTCCTGATTCACCAGCAAAACACGGTTCACGTTACTTACGATTTGCTGCAAGGAGGACGCGAAGTGAAATTAACGCTTCTCCCTGTCTTCCAGTTCCGGCCGCATGAAGACCCCGTCGCAAGTGCTCCAGCGCTTGACTACACCATCACAGTGACGGGCGAGCGTTATGAGTTCATCGCCGGTCCCGAGTATCCAAGCTTGAAGATGCGGGTCGCTGGTGAAGGGGGCACCTTTACTGTAGATCGCAAACACATCCAGCACGTTCTGTACCGCATTGAGGAGAGCCGCGGCTATATGAGTCTCGGCGACCTTTGGAGTCCCGGATACTTCCAGGTCACGGTGAGCGTCGGACGTCCCGCAACCATCATCGGCTCCACGGAATCATGGGAAATCATCGATGCGATGACTCCGCAACAAGCGATTGCGGCAGAGCGCCGGCGCAGGGAGATGCTCTTTCGACGTGCCCCCGCCCATGTGCAGGAAGGACTGGGAGGAGAGCTCGTCCTCGCTGCGGATCAGTTTCTGATCACGCCCGCCGGCCGTCTTCAGGACGCAGCCAGAGCCCGAGCTGCCGGAGACGAAGTCCGAACCGTCATCGCCGGGTATCACTGGTTTACCGATTGGGGCCGGGATACGATGATCAGCCTCGAAGGCTTGACCCTCACAACGGGGCGGCACGACGAAGCGGGCTGGATTCTTCGCACGTTCTCGCAGTACGTCAAAGATGGACTCATTCCAAACCTGTTCCCGGAAGGCAGACGAGAGGGTCTCTACCACACCGCGGACGCGACACTCTGGTACTTCCACGCCATCCATCGATATCTGGAGGTGACAAAGGATCGCTCCACGCTCCGGCTGCTTCTTCCGAAATTGGAGGACATCATCGCTCACCATCTGAGGGGCACCCGGTTTGGCATCCGCGCAGATCCCGATGACTGCCTTTTGACGCAGGGGGCGCCTGGCTATGCCCTCACCTGGATGGACGCCAAGGTGGAGGATTGGGTCGTAACGCCTCGCCGTGGGAAAGCCGTCGAGATCAATGCGCTCTGGTACAACGCGCTCTGTCTGCTGTCCACCTGGGTGAGCGAAGAGAAGGGCGAACACGCGGCGCGCGAGATACGGGAGTGCGCACAGAGGGCGTATGAATCCTTCAACAGGCGCTTCTGGTATGAAAAGGGCGGCTACCTTTACGACGTCGTCGACGGCGAGTTCGGCGACGACGATTCCCTGCGCCCCAACCAGATCTTCGCCATATCCCTCCCCAACCCCGTCCTCAAGCGGGAACACTGGGAGCCGGTGATGGAGACAGTAACGAAGCACCTGCTGACGCCGGTCGGTCTGCGGACGCTCGCGCCAAATCATCCGGACTATAAGCCGATCTACTTTGGCGATCTTCGCGCTCGGGATGCCGCTTATCATCAAGGCACCGTTTGGGCGTGGCTGATTGGGCCCTACATCGATTGCTTCCTCAAGCTGCATCCCGACAAGAAAGCGGAGGCGCGGGAACTGCTGTCCGGTTTCGGCAATGACCTGAATGAAGCAGGAGTTGGGACGATCGGCGAGATTTTCGACGCCGAGGAGCCTTTCCTTCCGCGCGGCTGCATCGCTCAGGCCTGGAGTGTCGCCGAAGTGCTTCGATCGTGGGCAAACACAGCCCCTGCGCCCCACAAGGCGTTGCTCCGGTAAAGCCGCAAGCTGCGCGTTAACGGACGATTCTCATGGTGATCGGGTATACTGGTCTCTTCCATGGACGCAGTACTCATCTGCCTACTGGTGCTCCTAGGCGCCACGATCGCTAATCTTGTCGACACTGTTTTCAGCCTGACGCCCCGCTTGGCGGAGTGGCTGAAGAAGATGTTCGAACCGGAAGCGCTTTAGGCAGTAGCCCGACAGCTAGCACAGCTCCCGGTAGGAGGCGAGCCGGACGCCTGCCGCCGCGAGAGCTTCCCGTACCTCTGGCGCGACGAGGGCATTGTGTTCGTGCTCGCGGCTCTCTTTCAACCTCGTCCTCGCAGCGCGCAGATCATCGCGGCAGAACCCCGGATGGCACATGAATTCCGTCGACCCGTGCGGAAGGTTACGGATGAGGTGTACCAGATCGCGGGCGTGAAACCGTCCTGTCAACTGAAAACCGGCGAAATGGTCCGTCGTGCGGCAGCCGTGATTTTCGAGCACGCGGTGGAACCGGCGGCGGAGAAAGCCGAGGCACCGGCTGGTAGCGCGCTTGGACCACGGCACCTCGTGAGGCGCCGTATCGAGGGGAAAATCGAACGGGCGGCGCACCCACGGAATTCGAAACTCCCGTGACAGGCGGGCCACCGCTTCGAGCACCGGGGGCAGCAGGTGCGTGTGCTTGTGCGTGTCGAGGTGCGATGGCGTAAGGCCGGCCGCGAGGATGCGCTCCACCTGGAGGCGCAATTCCACGTAGGGCTCGAGGCGTCCGAGCGCAAGCTCACGGAGCAGATTACCGACTGTCGGCGGTAAGAGACGTCCGCTGGCGAGGGAGACACCGCCGACCAGAACCAGATGGCAGCCGATATCAAGCCCGGGATTTTCCTTCGCTAAGGCAACGGCGTCGTCGAAGGCGTCGCCGTTAGCCATGAGAGTGGTGGCTGTCAGAATGCCCTTGCGGTGCGCGGACACAATTCCGGCGTTGACATCACGCGTGAAGCCGAAATCGTCCGCGTTGACGACAAGGACCCGAGTCGCGCTCAAAACAAACTTACCCGAATTCGCAGAAACTTCTTTGGGTTTGCCCGGAAGTCCTTGAGCAGCGAGGTCAACTCCTGACTCGTGGCGTTTACGGAGTCATAGAGAGAGGGATTCACAAGAAGCTGTCCGAGCGTGCCCTGCCCCGAGTTCAGCACCGTAATCGTTTTGTCGACCCGCCCCAGGACTGCTCCGAGTTGCGTATAGAGCTCGTCGCTGGCGATGAGCTTGCCGGCGGTGCCCTTCCCGCTGTTCAAGTTGGCCAGCAATTGCCGCAGCTCCGCCGTTGTCTTGTTGAGCTCGTTGTAGAGAGTCGGATCCTTGAGAAACTTTCCTGCGGTGCCCTGTCCATCGCGAAGGTCGAGCGCGATGGCGTCAAGGTCGGCTACGGCCTTGCGAATGTCGTTGTAGAGCGCGTCGTCGTAGAAGAGCTTGCCGGCCGTCCCGGTTCCTGAAGTGATAGCCCCCGTAATCTTCTGCGCGTCGCCCAGGATGCCAACCAGCCGGTTGTAGAGCGTCTCATCCACCAGCAGTTTGCCGATGCTTCCGCGGCCGGCCTCCACGGTCGCCACAATCGCATCAATGCGGGCCAGCGTCTGGCGCATCGATTCCAGGATGGGCTGCGCAGACTGTACGATCTCGAGGAAGTCCTGGTCGTCCCTGGCGCGAAGCGTGGCGCCGGCCCTGACGGTCTCCGGCGACGTTCCCTGCCGGATGTTCAGGTACTTCGTGCCGAGCACGTTTTCGGCGCCGATCGTAACGAGCGAATCGACCGGGATATGGCGGAGCTCCTTCTCCTTCACGCGAAGCTCAAACCGCACCGCTCTACCCGGCTCACGCTCCCCCGTCAATGTGATCTTCTCGACGGAGCCAATCAAGATTCCGTTGAGGCGGACGGCAGAGCCTTCCGTCATCGCCGCCGAGTCTTCCATGTATGTGTACAGGGAAGCTTCGCGCGCAAATATATCCTTGTTGCCCGTGAGCAGAAAGATGAGAATCCCCAGAAGCAAGAGAGAGGCTCCGGCGAGAACTCCCACTTTCAATTGCGCCCACGATACTCTTCGAGAAGTAGGCATAAATGTCAGCGCCTCACAAACTTTGAAACATACGGGTCGGTGGACGCTTCCAGTTCCTCTTGAACGCCCTCGAAGACCAATCGTCCCTCTTGAAGAACCATGAACTTCGTCCGAAGGTCAGCACGGCTCCCGTTCCGGCTCGCAGGCTCAATCTCGCCGGCTTGAGGATTGTAGCGAAAATTGGCCAGCAATTGCCCGTCCTGATACCGGTGCGTCACCATAACCGTTGCCGCATTCCTGATGTCGCGTTCCTTGATGAGGAGCCCCATGATGGTATAAGCCGTGATCGGGTCGAGACCTGCCGTCGGCGAGTCATACAAAACGACATCGGGCGCCGTCACCACTGCCCTTGCGATTCCAACCCGGCGCCGCATACCGCCCGACAGCTCACTTGGAAACTTGTCCAGAGTGTGTTCAAGCTCGACGAACCGAAGCGCCTCAACGACCTGTTCGCGTAAGTCGCTATCGACGGCTTTCCTGGCCTGCTGGTTTCGAAGGGGATAAGCAACATTCTCCTCTACCGTCAAAGAGTCGAATAAGCCGACCTCCTGGAAAAGGATTCCAACGCGACTGCGGAGTTCGTACAGCTCCCTTTCCTCCATTTTCGAGATGTCGTGCCCGAGAAGTTCAACGCGCCCCGAATCCGGCCGAATCAAACCTACAGCCGTCTTGAGCAACGTCGTCTTTCCGCTACCGGCCGTCCCAAGCACTACCCGCGACTCGCCGCGCTCCAGCACAAAGGACACCTTGTCCAGCGCCAGAACATCATCAAAGACAACCGAGACATCTTCAAATCGCAGGACTGTATTATCGCTCCCCTCAGCCATCCAGTCTCACAAGTTCACGAAAATTCGCGTCACCATAAGATTTGTGACAAAGATCCAGATGGAGGCAACAACCACAGCCTGCGTTGTGGCCCGTCCGACACCCTGCGTTCCGCCGGTAGTCCTCAAGCCGTAGTAACAGCCGACGAGCGCAATGATGATCGCGAACAGAAATGGCTTCAGGAGACCTTGCGTAATATCGTTGTATTCGAGGGAGCGGTAAGCGCTGTTCCAATACTGCGCCCGCGTCGTCAGGGACAACACGGGCACGGCCATCAGATATCCGCCCACCATCCCGACAAAGTCGGCAATGATGGTCAGCAGGGGGAGCGTGAACGCTGTCGCCGTGAGCCGCGGCTTGACGAGCTTCTGCACGGGATCCGTGCCAAGAGCCCGCATGGCGTCGATCTGCTCCGTTACTTTCATCGATCCCAGCTCACTGGCGATGCCCGAGCCCACGCGTCCGGCGACCAGCAGAGAAGTCAATACGGGACCGAGCTCACGGACCAGCGTGATGGCCACAATTTGACCCACCTGTCCGGTGGCTCCATACTGCGCCAGCGCGCGCGACATTTGCAGCGCCATGACCGCCCCACTGAAAAATCCCACCAGAAGAACGATCGGAACGCTGCCGACTCCGATCATGTCCATCTGGAGAGAGATATCATCGCGATAGTGCGGCCTGCGCGGCAAAGTCCGCAGCGTGCGTCCGGCAAGAAGGAAGAAGTCCTGAAACGTCTGAATGGGCGGCTTGAGGAAATCGAGCAACCGTACGATGCCTCGCTTACCACGATGCTACCATACATGCTTCCAATAAAATGATTCGGCCCAAAACAGTAGGTCCATTGAGATGAAGGGTTTAACCGATATCGAGGGCATACGCGTCGGACATGCCTCCAACTACGAGGCGCTGACAGGCTGCACGGTGATCCTCTGTGAGCAGGGAGCGGTGGCAGGCGTGGACGTGCGAGGGTCGGCGTCGGGCACGGAAGAGCTGGAGGTGCTGAATCCGATGCACCTGACGGAACGCATACATGCGGTGGTGCTTGCAGGAGGCAGCGCTTTCGGGCTCGAGGCAGCATCCGGCGTGCGCCGCTTCCTGGAAGCCAAAGGCGTGGGATTCAATACTGGCATCACGCGCGTTCCACTGGTTGCCGCAGCAATCCTCTATGACCTCGGTATCGGGAAGTGGAATGTCCGTCCGACGCGCGAGATGGGAGAGGCGGCGGCCGCGGCAGCCAGCGATGGTCCGGTGGTCGAAGGGGCGGTCGGAGCGGGCACCGGAGCCACCGTAGGCAAGATCCGCGGCCTGCCAAGCGCGATGAAGGGCGGCATCGGATCCGCTACGGTGGAACTCGAAGGCCCATATGCAGGCGCTCGCGTCTCCGCCCTGGCCGCTGTCAATGCCTTTGGCGATGTGCGGGATCCCGCCACGGGGAAGATCATCGCAGGAGCGCGGCTAGCTCCCGATTCGATGGAGTTTGCCGATACCGAACGCCTCCTGAAGCGCGGCGCCCGAGGCGGCTTTACGAGGCAGAACACTACTCTGGTAGTGGTCGCGACCAACGCGCGCCTTACCAAAGTGCAGGCAACGAAAGTGGCGCAACTTGCCCAGGGCGGACTGATGCGCACTCTGGCTCCCGCCCACTCTATGTTCGACGGCGACGTCGTCTTTGCGCTGTCGCTCGGAGACCGAACGGTTGATGTGACCGCACTTGGCGTGGCAGCAGCGGAAGCCGCGGCGCAAGCCATCGTGCGGGGAGTGCGTAGCGCTCCCACCCTGGGCGGCGTACCCGGACTGAAGCAGGGCTGATCTACCGGTTCAGGATCGGAAGCAGGACCTTATCCAGTTCTGCGTCAGTGAACGCAGGGATCTTAACGTTGCGATGCAGGCTCCAGCGCTCGATGTGCTCAACCGCGGCGCCTGGAACAACGCGAGTCACCGGTCCCATCGTTTCGAGCTCCAGCATGTCCCCGTTCGTGAACGTCTCAAACGAGCAGCCCATATCCGGATGTCTCGACGGATCGACGGCTTCGTAGCGTTTGAGGAACAGCTCCGATCCGAGCAGATAGGCTCCCCACGTCCGCCGGTTCCACAAACCAACCTTCTGCGGCTCCTTGCGGTTTGGATCCTGGCGAAGCACCAGGTACTTCTTCGTGAATGTCCAGCGCGGATCTCCGAGATCGGTGAAGGCCCACATCACAAGCGGATTCGTCGGCAGCAGATTCTCGGGATGCGTGCCGCGCGGCGGGAAACCGCTGATTCCGATTCCGCCTGGCGCCATCATCGTCAGCGCCCAGGGAGCGAACTCCAGCGGCATCGAGTGTGCATTCCGTATGCGGTGCAGCACCTCGACGTCCGTTCCGGTTGGGGCCATGCGCACGATGATCTGCTTCTGAAGCCCGGTCAGCGGCTCGACCGGCTGTGTCGCCTCCAGCACTTCGCCGCGCACCTCGATCTTCACCGGGCCGTTATCCGGGGCATACGTGTAGACCGGATCCTCCGGACCCACCCAAATGCGATGGCCGCCGCGCGGCTGCCACGTTGCTTCGCCACTCTTGCCGAGGCCCTCTTCAAACTCCTTGAAGAAATTCTGGCCTCCAACGAAGCCGTAGCGCATAATACGGGGGCCGATATCGCCTGTGATGATGAGCTCAACCTCACCGTTCGTGACCCGATAGGAATTGGGCCAGCCCTTGTAATTGACTTTCTCAATCTTTACGGCGGCAGTGGATGTCATGGTAAGCAAGATCGCCAGTCCAAGCGTTCGCAGCATCGCCCCATATTATGTCGCAAGCGGCGGCGGTTGGGCTTCACTTTGTAAGCGCCTTCTCACGGGCGAAATCCTTGCCGGCGCCCTTTAAGTCTCCCAAAGCGCGTCGGGCGACTCCGCGATTGTGGTAGGCATTCGCATATCGGGGATTGAGCCTTATGGCAGCATCGAAGTCTGCGACAGCCCGCCTGTAATCGCGAAGCAGCAGATAGACGTAACCCCGCGCGTTATACGCAGCCGCGAGACCGGGATTGAGGCGGATGGCCTCGTTGAGTTCTGCTAAAGCCTCCCCCAGCTTGCGCTGCTGCGTGAGCTGGCGTCCGCGAACATGATGAGCTTCGGCAGCCTTCGGATCCGGCTGGGGAGCGAGGGGCGCTTGCGTCGGCGCCGACGATTGAGTCGGCGTGGGTGCTTGAGGCGGTGCGGATGCCTCAGTCTGTGTAGGCGCTTGAGGCGGTGGAGGCAGTGGAACCGGCTGCGGGGAGGCCGCCGCTGTCTCCAGAGCAGGAGCCGTCGCAGCGGCCGCAGGAGCTGGCGCAGCCTGCGTGCCATACTTCTCTGCAATCATCCGCTTCGCCTTTTCCAGCGCCTCGGAGGCCTCCGGGTAGTCCGGCTTAAGGCGCAGCGCCTCCGCAAGGTCTGCCGCAGCCTGCTCGTAGTGTCCTAGAAGGTAGTTCGAAGCGCCTCGCGCCCGCCAGGCTTCGGCGTTGTCCGGCTGCAGACGAACCGCCTGGTCGCGGTCCCCGAGGGACTCGCGCACACGCCCCAACCTCTCGAGCACAGCGCCGCGGGCCAGATAGAGACGAGCCTCGTTCGGGTGAAGGCGAATCGCGTGCCCGTAATCTTCCAATGCCTCCGGGAGAAGCCAGAGGCGTTCTTTCGACTGTGCGCGCAATGCGAATGCTTCCGCTTCGTCCGGGCGCAGCTCCAACACGCGATTCAAATCCTCGACAGCACGCTCGAACTGTCCTAGCTCGCCGTACGCAAAGCCTCGATCCAGCAAAGCCTCGGCGTAATCGGGCTTCAGCCGCAGGGCGCGGTCGAAATCTTCAATCGCGTCCCGATGCCGCCCCAAGGCGCTCAAAGCGCTTCCGCGGTTCTTGTAGGGCTCCGGATCGTCCAGGCGAAGACGAATGGCCCGCGAGAAGTCCTCAATCGCCTGCTCTGTGCGGCCGAGCGCCATTAGTGCCAGCCCGCGGCCGTTGTACGTGGTGTTCCGCTCCATTCCCAGGGCGATGGCGCGGTCGTAATCCTGCACAGCGGCATCGCGCTGATTTAGCAAGTAGAGGCAGTCCGCCCTCAGGTTGATCGCTTCCGCGTCCTCAGGATTCGCATGAATGGCTTCGTTCAGATCCTCGACTGCTTCCGCATACCGCCCTAGCTCAAAAAGGGCTTTCGCGCGCCGCCGGCGTGCCTGAATGTTTCCGGCGTACGCCTGGATCGCCTGGGTGTAGAGCTGTTGCGCCTGCTCATACTGCGCCGCCAGCTCGGCGCGCACAGCCTGCTCGTAGAGACGTTCGGACTTCTTTCGGTCCCCCGCCCCGGATTCTTTCTGCGCTGCCAAAGCGACCGCAAGGGCAGCGCAGACAGGAATGGCAAGCCTTGCGATCTGCATTGACATGGGTATCGATAGTATGATGCCAGAACGCGGGGGTGATCCCGGAGTGGTATCCATGGCTGGTTCGTCGCCCACCCTCCGGCTGCTTGTCGGCTTGGGCGTCACGTTGCTTGCAGTAACGGCTTTCTCGTTCTATGCGCTGTCGCAAATCCATGGATTGCGTCGGCTGCAAAGAGAAACCGTGGATCGGAACCGGAAGGATTCGCTCCAGCTCATCCGGATTCAGAACGACCTCAACTCGCTCGCGCTCTCCCTGCGCGACATGCTGGAAGGGAGCGAGCCCTATCCTCTGGAAGCTTACGCGGTCGAGTTCAAACGAATCCGAAGCGATCTGGAAGATGCGTTCCGCCTGGAGAAGGAGCTTTCGCCAGCAAGTCGCCTTCCCGATCAGCAGAACGCGATGGAGGCTTCTTTGAAGCGCCTGTGGGATCGAACCGATCGGATGTTTGCGCTCGCTGCCTCGGGCAAAGAGGGAGAAGCCAGACAAATGATCCGCTCCCAGGTGCTGCCGGAGCAGGCGGCTCTCACCGCTCTCGTCGCACGTTTGCTGGTGGCGAACAATGAAGCGGAGCAGCAAACGGCAGATCGGATCGAGGCCATTTACCAGGGCGTGGAACGCAACGTCTACTACTTCCTGTCTGCCGTGCTATTGGCGATCACGGCGATGTCTCTGTATTTGATCCGGGCAAACAAGCGAATTTTCGGCGAGCTGGCATCCCTCTCCCGGCAGCGGCAGGTCCTCGCGCAGAAGCTGATCAGCGTCCAGGAGGACATCTTTCGGAGCGTTTCCCGCGAACTGCACGACGATTTCGGTCAGATCCTGACAGCCATTGGTGTGATGCTCCGCCGGGCGGAACGAAAGGGACTTCCGAAGAATTCCCCCTTCCGAAGCGACTTGCTGGAGGTGCGCGAGACGGCCCAGCAGACGCTCGAAAAACTGCGATCCTTGTCTCAGACCCTGCATCCCAACGTGCTCGAGGACTTCGGTCTGGAGAAAACGCTCGAATGGTATGTACGTCAGTTCGAGAAGCAGACGGGCCTCGTAATACGCTATGAGAAACGCGGAATCGGCCCTCTCCTGAAGGAGAAGGATGCAATTCACGTGTATCGGATTCTGCAGGAGGCGCTGAACAATGTTGTCCGGCACGCCCGGGTGGCGGAGGCGGAAGTGCTTGTGGAGTACACCGAAGAAGGCCTCCGCTTGTCGGTTGAGGATCACGGCGTGGGGATGCCCGATCCGCGCCCCGAGAGCGCTCGTGGACTTGGATTGATTGGGATGCAGGAGCGGGCCGAATTGCTCCGGGGCCGTCTCCGCTTCGAGCGGCCGGCACAGGGCGGTTTGCGGGTGGCTCTGGAGATTCCACTCAGGGAGGCGGCAGTTTGATGCTGCATGAAATCACAGTATTCCTCGCCGACGATCATGCATTGGTCCGCCGGGGATTTCGAAGGATTCTGGAGGACGAGTCTGGACTCCGAGTCGTAGGAGAAGCGGCCAACGGCTGTCAAGCGATTGCCGAGGTAGAGCGGCTACGTCCCAACGTGGTTGTAATGGACATGTCGATGCCCGAACTTGATGGCGTCCAGGCAACACTCGAGATTCGGAAGCGTGTGCCGCAATCCAATGTGCTGATCCTCAGCATGTATTCCGAAGAAAACTACGTGCGTAATGCTCTAGACGCTGGCGCGCGCGGCTATATGTTGAAGAATGCGATCGAAGTCGATCTCGTGACAGCGATCCGGACGATTGCCGCAGGAAAGCAGTACCTTGGTCCGGGCGTTCAGCCGCCTTCCCGCAGCGAGACGCGGGATACGCTCGATCTCCTCACGCAGCGGGAGCGTCAGGTGCTCCAGTTAATTGCCCAGGGACACTCAAACAAGGAAATTGCAGCGCTGCTGAATGTCAGCGTGAACACCGTATCCGTGCACCGGGCGAATCTGATGGAAGCGCTGAACATTCACCGCACGGCCGAGCTCGTGCGATACGCGATTAAGAAGGGCTTGGTCAATTTGCCTTGAAGCGCCAGATCAGCCGCAGACATCTTCTGCTGTCCGCGCCTGCCGTGCTCCTGGGCGCGGAAGCGGGGCTGGGTTTTCGCTTCGTCGACATCACCCGATCCGCCGGTCTGACGTTCCGCCACAATTCCGGCGCATTCGGGAAGAAATACCTGCCGGAAACGCTCGGGCCGGGGTGCGCTTTCATCGACTACGACAACGACGGGTGGCAGGACATCCTGCTTGTCAACGGCACCGAATGGCCGGATCAGAAGAAGTCCGGCAGTACGATGAAGCTGTACCGCAACAACCGCGACGGAACGTTCACCGACGTAACTCGCGCTGCCGGGCTCGACGTCGAGATGTACGGTTTAGGTGTAGCCGTCGGCGACTACGACAACGACGGCTTCCCTGATCTTTTTGTCTCCGGCTACGGCCAGAGCCGGTTGTTCCGGAACACAGGCCGCGGCAGCTTTGTCGATGTGACGCAGAAGAGCGGGCTCGGGAATCGCTTGGGCTTCAGCACGTCCGCGCTCTGGTTTGACTATGACCGAGACGGCCTGCTCGATCTCTTCGTTTGCAATTACGTGCGCTGGTCGCCGGAAACCGATGTCTACTGCAGCGTCACGGGCAAAGATAAGTCGTACTGCACTCCTGAGGCGTACCGGGGCGCTACTTGCTGGTTGTTCCGAAACCGCGGTGACGGCACCTTCGAGGACGTCACTGCAAAGGCGGGACTCTTCGATTCGACCTCAAAGTCCCTGGGCGTCGCAATGCTCGACTACGACCAGGACGGGTGGCCGGACCTCTTCGTTGCGAACGACACCCAGCCCAACAAGCTTTACCGCAACCAGCGAAACGGCACGTTCGCCGAAATAGCGGTGAAGGCGGGCGTCGCCTTTAGCGAGGACGGAAAGGCGCGGGCCGGCATGGGGGTGGATGCCGCTGATCTGGACGGCGCGGGCATTCCCAGCATCGTAGTCACCAATTTTCACAACGAAATGCTGGGGCTTTACAAAGGAGACCCGAGCGGCGTCTTCACCGATCTGGTGCCGGGGTCCTATCTCGGCGCTGCGACCCGCAACAGCCTCGGGTTCGGCTGCTTCTTCTTCGATGTAGATCTAGACGGCCTGCTCGATTTGCTGGTAGTGAATGGGCACATTGACGGCTCCGTCTCGAGAGTACGGCCCGAAATCCAGCACGCGCAGCCGCCGCATTTGTTTCTCAACAGCGGCAACGGGAGGTTTCGTGACGTAGCGCCGGACGTGGGGGGAGGTTTTGCGGAACCGAAGGTCGGCCGCGGAGCTGCCTTTGCCGACATCGATAACGACGGCGATCTGGACGTCCTGATCACGACCAACGGAGGTCCGGTCCACCTCTACCGCAACGACCTGACGCTCGGCCATCGCAGTATTCGCTTCCATCTCATCGGGACGAAGTCCAATCGAAGCGCGATTGGCGCAGTCGTAAGGATCTTTTATGAAGGAACCACCGCGTCACGAACTGTGAAGAGCGGATCAAGCTACCTGTCCCAGTCGGAACTCCCGGTGACCTTCGGCGTCGGATTGCGCGACCTCATCGACCGGGCTGTCGTGACATGGCCTAGCGGCCGGGTGGAAGAGTACAAGAATCTGGCGACGGGCAGGCAGTACGAGATCGTCGAGGGCCGAGGAATTTCGTCACGCACATATCGCAGGTGATTCGGCAGACGACTGGGTCAGGGCAGGTATTAGATTGTGATGCGCGGGTGTGCTACACGGCGGGGCATTGTTTGCGCGCACAGACTCACCCGAACTGAAATTCATCGGGTGAGTCCGTGAAGAACGTTCGGTCCTAAGGCGCCTACTCCGTCACGGGAACTGCGGCTGGTTTGAGAGTGCGCTTTGGCCGCTCGAGCTTCTCAGACCTCGCCGGAGAGGTCGCGTGAGGGTCGGATTCCCAGGGGACGCGATAGACGCGCATGCATGTAGGGCAGCGATATTGACCATTGACTGGCCACATAGGACTCGGGTGCATTGCTTGACACCAGATTCGGCGCAAGCTGGACCAAACTCTCTTCATAGCTTCCTCCTTCAGCCGGTGCTCACTCAGAAACGACAGCCTCTACTCCGACTGCCGCTTTGCATATAAGGCCACGAAATAATTGCCCCTGGGGTCCTGAAACCAGGTAATAGTGGTCTTTTATTGAAAGATTTGAATCAACACAATCCGCCGCTTTCCCTGACCTCTCACCTTATAGATGCCAACGCCCATATGCGAGTTTCAGACGTCCAAGCGAAGCTTCGAAGCGATGGCTCTATGACTTGTCAGACAAATGTCTGATCGATAAGCGGCCTGCTTGTTGTTTAATTTCTGTCGGATTGTCTTTACCCGGCCGCTGTTTTTCCGCCTCACGATCAGCCCCGCTAGAGGATGAGATGCAGCTCTTGGCGGCTTCGGACTTCAAAATTCCCAAAGTTTCGAAAAAAGTAAGGATCCGGCAGGTCGGGAAATGCGGCAGAAACCTTTTCGAATGTTCCACATCGTCTAGTCGAACCTCCCTGAGTAACGCGTGCAACGGCACCGCGATAGCTCATTGCTTCCTTTTGTTGCCCAGGGCTCCTTTGGGACGTGACGTACACTGGAAGTTGGAGCTATCCCTGCTGTGCGGCCCGTTGATTCCCTACTGCGCCTGGCCAGATTATGCCGCCCAACAGTCGAGTACTGGATGAAGACGGAAGTCCATGTCTACGGCTTCTCCGTCGCGGCCAACGTCCTGCTATCGTTCTTCCCGTTCCTGATCGTCATGATTTCGCTCTGTAAGTACGTCTTGCGGTGGCAAGGCGCCGAGCAGGCCATCTACCTCGCGCTGGCCGACTTCTTCCCTGAGGATGTCAACGACTTTCTAAGGCGGAACCTGCGGGCGACAGTCAATAGCCGCGGACCTTTTCAGATCACGTCCATCCTTCTCTTGCTGTTTACAGCGAACGGAATCTTCGAGCCGCTCGAAGTGGCCCTGAATCGCACCTGGAACGTCGCCACAAATCGGAGCTTCTTCCGGAATCAGGTTGTGAGCATGGGTTTGATCTTCGCCTGTGGGACTTTGGTGATGATCTCGGCGATGCTCACGGCATTCAATCAGCAGCTTTGGATGGATCTTCTCGGACCGGGACTCATCGCGAGCTCGGTTCTGAGCACGATTGTATTCAAGGTGATGGCGATTCCAATCTCCATCCTCATCCTGTTTCTGATCTACTGGCTGCTGCCCAACCGGCGAATACGGCCGAGCCAGATTCTGCCTGTCGCCATTGTCGTAGGCCTCGGGCTGGAGCTCTTAAAGTACGTCAACTTACTGACCTGGCCGTGGCTACGGGCGAAGCTGAGCCACGAATACGGCCCCTTTATCAACTCCGTCACGATCATTCTGTGGAGTTTCCTGGCTGCCATGATCGTGCTGGCGGGAGCGGAATGGGCAGCGCGAAACCGCCCCGACGCGGTGGGGACAACTCCCAAAGAAGCGGCGGCCGAAGTTAGCGGAGACGGGGCGTTGACTGAACCGTCTCAGAAACGGTGATTCCCTCCCCAAGATCGACCTCGAGCTTTACTTCCACGTGATCAGCAGATTGGCCCTGCGGGCGGTAGACCACAAGACCGCTTGCCATCTGAACCTTGTCTAAGGGAAAAGTTCTGCGCAAGTCGCCGTCGCGAATGGTAAGAAACCCCTTTTCGCAGTTCTTCATCGTCGAAGTCTGTCCATGCCAGCGAATACGAACAAGCCCGGCTGCATATTCGGCGGACAGCCCCAGGCTGTATGCCTCCCTGGCGGATCGCGCTTGCGGATAAGCCCTCGCGATGTATGCGCCGGCAGCCGCTCCAAAAATCAGGGCAAAGACGGAAGTAAGGATCCATGGCCAGGCGCCGCGGCGCGGCCGGGCGTCAGAGTCTCCAGGCTCGCTCGACAGTAGCGTGATACCTTCATCGAGTCCCTGTAAGTTCGGCAAGGCTGCGGCCGCTTCCGCCGCGGGCGGCGAATCGTGGCTGAGAAGGGACGGCGGGTTGATCGTTGATGCGGAGGGACCGCTCTCGGGACCCCGGCGCCGGCGGCGAGAAACCGGCTCTCCCCCCAGCTCCCTGGATCGGAAGGGAAACTCGAGTGGCGTTTCCGCCTGGAAGCCGTCCTCCTGCCGGAAGAAGAACCCGGCAGACGGAGGTCTCATCGCAAAGGGCTTTACCAGCAGAGCAAGGCTGGCTGCTTCCGGGAAGTAGTCGTCAAGCAGCGTTAGGTCCTCATCCCGCAGGGAGAGGCCCTCCTGCGTGTGACTGCGGTAGTACCCGATCGCCTGGATGCGCCGCCCGGCGTCAGGATGCCATTCTCTGACGGTCTCTTCAAACCGCTGCCGGTCCCTCGCCGACAGAAGATAGGAAGGACCGCGCTCGTACGTACACGGGATGGCCGCGTAATCTTCGATCGCGATTTCCGTGGCGTCGCCGCGCTCCACGGTTCCCAGCAGGATTCCGCCGACCTCGGCGCCCCGCTTGGGGACGGCTCCGAACCCCTTCATGATGTCCTGGTGAAGCCGGTCGAGGACATGGAACGGAAGACGGACTGAGAGATTGTGGTGAGGAGGCTTCCAAAGATAAAAGGATCGCCCGGGGGCAACGCTCTCACCGCTCACTGTTTCCCGTTCCTAAGCGGCTGGCGTGTAATCACTAGAACTCATACTAGACCGAAGGCGGTGCAAAGACAACACCGGCAAGGCCCAAGTGAGTCATTGCATACTGGCGGAATGAGCGGGACTTTGTACGTTGTCGCCACGCCGATCGGCAACCTTGAGGATATGAGTTACCGGGCTGTCCGGATCCTCAAGGAGGTGGAGCTGATCGCGTGCGAAGATACACGAGAAACGCGCAAGCTCCTTTCGCACTTCGGCATCGACACGGCAATGGTGAGCTACCACGAGCATAACGAGGAGCGCCGTGCGGCTGAGCTAAAGGAACGCCTGCTTGCCGGATCTTCGATCGCGATCGTCTCCGACGCAGGCACGCCGCTCGTGTCCGATCCCGGTTACCGGCTAGTCCGGGCTGCGGTCGAAGCCGGGATTCGGGTCGTCCCTATACCGGGGCCTTCGGCAATCCTCGCCGCTCTCACCGGCTCCGGCCTCCCGACGGACTCCTTCTGTTTCGGCGGTTTCCTACCGGCGAAGTCCAGCCAGAGGCGAAAAGCACTGGAAGAGGTACGCCACGAGCGGGCGACTTTGATCTTCTACGAGACGCCCCATCGAATCCTGGACGCCCTCGCCGACATTGAGGTTGTTTTGGGTGACCGACAGGTGGTTGTCGCTCGCGAACTGACGAAGCTCCACGAGGAATTCCTGCGCGGTACTGCCACGGAGATTCGGGAAAATCTGTCAAAACGCGCGGCCGTTCGAGGGGAGTTTACGATTCTGATTGACCGCGGTCCCGAGCAAGCCGTAACGATGGGCTCGCTTTCAGAGCATGTCGAAGCGTTGGTGGCAGCGGGTGTGCCCCGGATGGAGGCGATTAAGCAGGCGGCTAAAGCTCGGGGACTGTCAAAAAGGGAGGCTTACGGGCAGTTGGAATCTAAGAAGCCTCCCGCCTAGATTCAGTCTGAACATCCGCGTGGGCGCCCGAAGGGATGGGCTTCCGGCTATCGTTCGGACCTTCAGCTTGCATGTCCGCCCTCCAGATGTTTCGCGCTTCCTCCAGCGCCCCGAGAATCTCCTCCTTCATCGCGATTTCCGCTTCCAGGAACTCGAGACCGTCAAGGAGCCACGTCGCAAGCTTGGGCTGCAAGAGGCTGTAGATCACGTGCCGCCCCTCCCGGCGCTCCTTCACCAGCCGGTGGGAACGCAGGACGGATAGGTTCTGAGAGACGCCGGAATGGCTGATTCCGAGGATCTGCTGCAGGCCGTTGACATCCATCTCCCGGGTACGTAGCTCTTCAATGATTCGTATCCGGTGCGGATGCGCCAGCACCGCCAGTAGCTTAGCGAGCTCTTTCGTAACAAACGTGCGGGACGGAATTGGCTTAGCCTCCCTCTACGCCCCTAGTATAAAAGGACGTCACCAACAATTCAATATGTTCAAATATAACAATATAAAAGAATATCTATCCGGGCTCGCCCAGCTGATAACCGTCCACCCTCCCAATGAAATCTTCTTATCACAATGTAAACACTGGACGGAGATGGTGGGAGAATTCAGTGAGAGAATATAGATCCATGAAATACCTGGTTCTGGCTGTATCTTGCCTGCTGATCGTCTCGTGTTCGTCCGCCCCTGAGAAGAAGAAGGAAGCTGAGGCGCCGAAAACGACGCAAGCCCCTCCGGAGTATCGCGTGAAGATCGAGACCTCGAAGGGTGACTTTGTAATACACGTTCACCGGGACTGGGCGCCGCGCGGAGCCGATCGATTCTACGAACTTGTCACGACAGGCTTTTATGACGACAGCCGCTTCTTCCGGGTTGTAAAAGGATTTGTGGTTCAGTTCGGGCTTAGCAAGGATCCGAAGCTATCGCAGATGATAGCGGCCTCACCGATTCCGGATGATCCGGTCTTGAAGAGCAATATGAAGGGTCGAGTCGCGTTCGCCATGGCCGGCCCTGCCAGCCGCACCTCCCAGGTATTCATCAGTTTGCGGAATAACCGGCAATTGGATGATCGAGGCTTTGCTCCTTTCGGCGAAGTGGTGGAAGGCATGGAAAACGTCGAGAAGCTGTACTCCGGATACGGAGATTATGACGGTCCGGACCAGAACAGAATTCTCGCCGAGGGCAATTCCTATCTGGACCGCTCCTTCTCCCGGCTTGATAAGTTAATCAAGGCATCCCTCGTGAACTAAGCCTATAAGGGTACGAATTTCCGGCTTACGCTGGGCGGGAGGCCGAAACGACGTATCAGGGCTGCACACGGTAACTAATCATCCACATGTGAACAATATTTCATTCGCGCACCCCTCTTCTTTTTCGATGGGTTCTGATATAATCCGCCGCAATATAGTGTGAAAGTACTACCTCTGGTCCATGAAGGCTAGGACAGTTCGCCTCAGGGGCGCTTGGAGGTTGTCGACAGGAACTCAAACTCCGGACAGGTAGACGGAGCAAGGCGGCTCCGAGTGGTCCGGTCAGGGAGGAAGGGATGTACTTTCGGGTGTGCGCCCTCGTCAGGCGTGTGGTTGCGGCTCTTGCCGCAACATTGGTGTTCGCTCCCCTCAGTTTTGGTCAGGCCACGACGCTAGGCCAAATAGTCGGGACCGTGCTGGACCCATCCGGAGCGGCTGTCCCCAACGCGACGGTCAAGGTGGTCAACACAGGCACGGGTGTTTCGCGAGAAACAACGTCCGACGATAACGGAAACTTCGCCGTTCTGTCCCTGATCCCGGGCATCTACAGCGTGGAAGTCACGGCCCCCAGCTTTCAACGTCAGGTACAGGAAAACCTGCGGCTCGAAGTAGCGGGTTCCATCACGCTGACGTTCCGCCTGACCGTTGGCCAGATCACCGAATCCATCAGCGTGCAGGCAGAGGCGGAGCTGCTGAAGGCAACGGAGGGAGTAATCTCAACAACCGTCGACAACACGAAGGTTGTTGAGCTTCCGCTGAACGGCCGTAACTTCGGGTCGCTGGTGCGCCTGACGCCTGGCGCGACGCGTGGAGTCACTGGAACGGGCAACACCCTCAATACGGTCAACTTCGCGGTGACGGGCAGCCGGTCCGATAATACGAACTTCACAATCGACGGCACGAGCAACAACGGCACCTTCTTCAAGACAGCCGCCATTGCACAATCCGTGGACGCGATCGCCGAATTCAAGATTCAGACCAATATGTCGGCGAGGTACGGAGCGGCCGCGGGCGCGAACGTCAACGTATCGACCAAGTCCGGCACGAACGAATACCACGGCAGCATGTACGAGTTCCTGCGCAACGCCAAGCTGGACTCAAGGGATTACTTCGCTGCCCGGCGTCCCGACTTCAAATTCAATCAATTCGGCTTCACGATTGGCGGTCCGTTGTCGATTCCCAAAGTCTACGACGCCCGAAACAAAACCTTCTTCTTCTTCAACTACGAGGGCTTTCAGCAGCGGAGAGCCGCGACGCAAGTGGTCACGATTCCAAACGCGGCCTGGAAGCGGGGCGATCTCTCCCGGAATCTGGACGGCCAGACGCCTCTGCCCGCACTCTTTGACCCCTTCACGGATCGCCAGAGCGGCACGGATGCGGAGGGCCGACCGGTCTACGAACGCACTCCGTTTCCGAACAACCAGATTCCAATGTCGCGAGTCCCAGCCTATGCCCGCGCCTATCTCGATCTCTGGTTTCCCGATTCCCTCGCGCCCGCTCCGCTTAACAGTGGCAACTACATCAACACAACGGGCAGCCCCCGAGAAGACAACCAGATCACGGCACGGATCGATCAGAAGGTTTCAGAGAGCAACAACTTGTTCGGCCGTCTGACCTGGTCGGATCTATACCAGCGAACTCCGCAAAACCTTCCGAACGCCAACCAGGTCACGTATAACAAGTACGTCAGTGCGACGTTGAGCGACACGCATATCTTCAACCCGAGAACCATCCTCGATGTGCGCCTCGGTTATCTGCGGGCTAACAACGGCCAAGGGCCGACCCACCGGTTCATCGAGGTCTATCGCCAAGCCGGCCTTCAAAACGTCCCGACGAATTTCCGGCAGTTCGACTTCCCGGTAAACTTCAACATCACGGGACTGACTGGCCCCGGCAACGGAAACCTGGTCAACGGCCCGGATTGGACCTATCAGGCGTCGGTCTCAATGACCAAGATCGTAGGCCGCAACACTCTCGCATTCGGCTACGACTACACGCGCGTCCGCATGATTGCTGACTCGGTCTTCCTGAGCTTTGACTTCAACGCGGTGCCCACTTCGGATCCGCAAAATGTATCGCGGACCGGCCACCCCTTCGCGAGCTTTCTGCTTGGCACGCCTTCCGGTGGCGGGCGCATCAGCGGTGAGAGCGATCTCGATACAGACCAGCAGCTCCATCAATTCTGGATTCAGAACGACATCAAACTGACGAGCCGGCTGACGCTGAATATTGGCCTGCGGTATGAACTGAACGCATGGCCTCATCATCGGCGCCTGCGCATCGGCGGCTTTGATATGGCGACCGGGAAGTTTTATTGGACCGGTCCGAATCCGATCACCGGGGAGCCCGCGAACGTTCCACGCACAATCACGGATTCGGAATATCAGAAGAAGAATTTTGCGCCGCGCGTCGGATTCGCCTATCGCATTGGGAACCGTACGGTCATTCGCAGTGCCTACGGCATCTTCTACAACGCAAACTTCGGCTGGGAGTACTCAACGGGACGAGGCAACTGGCCATACTCGATCTCGGACAACATCACAGGCGTCAATATCGCCGGCACTCCCGCCAAACGCGCCGATCAATTCTTCGACAGTTTTGACCCTTCGACTGTCCAACCGCTGACGCAGCACACGATCGCGCGCGATCTGAAGGTGCCCTACATGCAGAACTGGAACTTCGGCATCGAGCACCAGCTGACGCAGGCGCTGCTTCTCGAGATTAATTATCAGGGCGCGAAGGGAACGCATCTTTCGAGCTTCCTCAACGCGAATGAAGCGCCGCCCGGCCCTGGCGATCCGAATCCTCGCCGCCCGTATCCTTACGCGGGAGCGATGAGCGAGCTGAAGATGATTGCTACGTCGAGGTACCACGGCCTCACTGCCAAGGCCGAGCAGCGTCTGTGGAAGGGGCTGACGTACATTGCCTCCTACGCCTACCAGAAGAACATCGATCTGAATTCGGCCTTCAGTGGGACGACGCCGCAAGATCCCGATAATATTCGGGCGTCGATGGGTCCGTCCGACTTTGACCAGACTCACGTGTTCAACATGGGCTACACCTACATGTTGCCCAGCCCGACACGCAGCAAGCTGCTGAACCTGGTCGCCGGCGGATGGCAGACGAGCGGCATCTGGACGTTTGAGACGGGCCGGCCGTTCACGATCACAATCCCCTTCGATAACGCCAACACCGGACCGCGATCGAATCAACAGCGACCGGACGTCGTGGGCGATCCATTCCCAAGTGGATGGACCAAAACTTACGGACCCGGCGGCTTATACTTCGATCCAAGCGCTTTTGCAGTTCCGCGCCAATATACGTTTGGCAATCTTGGCCGCAATGCGATGCGAGGACCCGGGTTCAAAAACTTCGACCTCACTCTGTTCAAGAACTTCTACTTCGGGGAACGAGTGCGGCTTCAGTACCGCGCAGAAGCGTTCAACGCGTTCAACAATACGAACTTCAGCAACCCGGGCGCATCGATTACAACGCCCAACTTTGGACGAATTCTGGGGACCCAGACGCCCCAAAGATCAATTCAAATGGGACTGAAGCTCTATTTCTGATTGTTGCGGCGCGCGGTTCTGATCCTTATCCTGACGGCGGCCCTGAGCCCTTCCGGCCGGGGCCAGCCGGCGCAGGCTCGTGAAGCGGAGGCGCGTGGCGATCTCGCTGCCGCCGAACGAATCTACGAAGCGGAACTGCAGAAGAACCCGTCGGCCGAGCTCTGGCACCGCTTGGGTCTCGTCCGGCACCTCCAGAATAAGTACGCTTCGGCGATACCGGCGTTTCAGCAGGCGCTCCGGCTCGATCCCCGGCTCTGGACCGCACACCTGTTTCTCGGTATCGGTTACTACCGGACGAATCAGTTCCCTGCTGCTTTGGAATCGCTTCAGGCTGCTGACCGTGCCGCGCCTCCCTCCGGCCAAGGACGCGACGAGGTCGACTATTGGATGGGAGCAACGCAGATTGCTTTAAAACGTCCGCTCGCTGGGCTGCGGTCACTCGAGCGGCTGCTCGCCAGGCAACCCGAGCATAGCGAAGCGCTCGAGCTCGCTACGCAAGCCTACAGCGACGTGTCCAGTGCCCTCTGGAACGGAGTAGCGGAGAGGAATTTCGAAAGTCCGTCCGGCTACGAAATTCACGGACATGCCTTGGAGGCGGAAGGCAACTTGCCTGGAGCGCTTGCCAGCTACCGGAAAGCGAGGGAACTGGCGCCGGACCGGCCAGGACCGGGACGCGAGATCGGACGCCTGCTGCTGTGGGAAGGGAAGGCCGAGGAAGCGTTGGTAGAGCTCGAAAGGGAGAGCAAGCTTTCTCCGTCCGATCCACGAACCGCCTACTATTTCGGCCTGGCGGCAATTCAGTTAAGTCGATGGGAGGACGCGATCCCAGCCCTTGAGATGGCCGTCCGTTGGATCCCGCATGATTCTGAGCCCGCCATGGCGCTTGCGCAGGTATATTTGGCGACTAAGAACGTCGACGGTGCTGTCGCTGCGGCCCAACGGGCGGTTTCTGCTGCGCCAAAGTCGCAGGCAGCTCATGAGCTGCTTGTGGCCGCGTTGAGCGCAGCGGGGGATACGGCAGGAGTGGAACGGGAGCGATCCCGCTGGCGCGGCGAATCGCGGCAATAGCTCTCAGGTTATTGCATACCGGCCGAGGCTCTTCTTTTGTTGAGGATCGTCGCGTGCTTCTTCAGCTCACGTTCGGCCTCAACCGTTTTGCCCTGCTCATGATAGAGGCGGCCCAGCAGATAGTGAACCTGATCGTCCTCGGGTCTGCCGTTTGCCACCACTTCCCATTCCCGCCGTGCATCCTCCAGCCGGTTAACCTTCCGGTACGCCTTTCCCAGCTCGCGCCGGGCGTCGTACGCCTCCGGCATTGCCCGGACGGCCTGCTCCAGATATGGCAAGGCCTTGTCGGCCTGATCTTTCGCAAGGAGCACTTGTCCGAGGCGAAGGTTCGCCATCGAATGATGCGGTGTTCTCTTCAGTTCCGCAATCAGTTCGGCCTCGGCTGAATCCAGTTCACGCTGCCTCCAAAGGATTTCCCCGATACGGTAATGCAGCCCGGGACGTGCCGGCTGAAGCTGTTGAGCCGCTCGATACATGGCGAGCGCCTCTGCCAGCCGGCCGCGGCGCGCAAGCTCGTTACCGCTCATCTCCTTCACGGCGGCAGAGTTCGGCGCGATTGCTTGAAGTCGCGCCAATCTGCGCTCACCGAGTTCGCGCAGGATCTCGCCAATTCGAAAGCGTGTCTCCGCGTCCTGCGCCGATGCAAGCACGGATTCAATCTCTGCGAGCGCCTCCGGCACTCTGCCCTGCTCCATCAGCGTCCGAGCCAGATAAAGGCGTGCATCTGGATCCTTCGCCCTCACCTTCAGAATCTGGCGGAAGTGCTCTTCGGCGGCCTTGAACTCGCGGGCTTCATAGAGTTTGATCGCACGTTCCCACCGCGGATCTCTGGAGCCGGCGGCAAGGGCTCCCGTCAACCCTCCAGAGATGAGCGAACCGGCAAGTATCAGCGAGAGGACGCGCACGAGCTGATTCTCGCACGCTTTTTGGGCGAGGGAGGAGATTAACGCGGCCTCTGGCGCGGCTGAGGATCCGCGATAAAATCATTCGGTCATGCGTGTCTGGCTCTCACTGTTCGTGACGGCCTCGCTGATCGCTCAGACTCCAACGCCCACGGCGTCGGCTCTGATTGGGCAAGCCGAGGCATTGATTCAGAAGGACCGATTCGCGGATGCTGAGCCTTTGCTGAGAAAGGCCGCACAGCTGGAGCCCGGAAACGTTGAAGTCTTATACCGCCTCGGGTATGTTTACTTTCGGCAGCGCCGGCTCCCCGAAGCGACAGCTCAATTCAAAGCCGTCCTGAAGCTTGCTCCCCCTGCCTACTTCTCCCGTTACTTTCTTGGACGCATTTCGATGCTCGAAAATAAGCCCGCGGAAGCGATCACGTGGTTCAAGCCAATTGTCGATGCTGGGCAGAAGATCTTCGATTCGGCGGGACAGTTAGCTGCGGCTTATCTGGCGGCAGGCGAACCTCGCAAGGCGGTCGCTCCGCTGCGAGCGGCAATCGCCGAGACGCCATGGGACAGCAATCTCTACTACCGCCTTGGCCGCCTCTATCAGCAATTGGGTGAATCAGAACTCGCGCGCGAAGCCTTCGGAACGAGTACACGGCTGAAGAACGCGAACCGGGAGGATGTCGAGCATCTGGTGAGCGTTTCGCGAGCGCTAGCCGAAGGAGACTCCAAAAGCGCTGCGGAGATTGGCGCTCGGATCGCGGATCGTCCCGATGCGAACCCCGATAGTCTTGTCGCGCTTGGAGTGCTGTTTGGGAATGCGAATGCCGTAGACTCTGCGATCGTAATGTTTGAGCGGGCAGCCGCGCGAAATCAGGATCTGTTCCAGGCACAGTTCAATCTGGGCCTTGCGCTGATGAAGGCCGGGCGCGCGAAAGAGGCGCTCGGCCCGCTTGAGCGCGCAGTCAAGCTGCTGCCGCAGTCCACCGAAGCCAACGTTGCCTACGGACTTGCTGCCGTAATGAATCAGGAGTACGCCAGCGCGATCCCTACCCTGGAGCGGGCATGGACAATGGATGCGAACAATGTGCGCGTCGGCAGCCTTCTCGCCAACGCTTACCTGCGCACCGGGGAACCCGCAAAGGCGGTGCCTCTGCTGAAATCGATCACCCAGCGGGAGCAGACGGACGCCGCGCCTCTGCTCCTCTTGGTAGAGGCGCTGGCGGCTGTCGATGATCAGGACGCGGCGCTTGAGGTGGCGCAGCAGGCTCGGAGCCGGTTTCCGGAATTGCCCCAGGCGCAGATGGCGGCTGCACAACAGCTCGCCCGTGTGGGCAGCTACCAGGAGGCGCGCCCCGTATTCGAGCAGGTGCTCAAGCTTGCGCCAGGGCTTGCGGAAGCGGAGCTCGGTCTGGCTGATTGTCTCCAGAAAGCGGGTGAGCACAGCAGCGCCGTGGACCATTACCGCGCGGCGCTCGGAGGACCGGCCACAGCACTTGCCGCAAGGCTCGGGCTCGCTCGCAGCCTGATCGCAATGCGAAAGCTGGAAGAGAGCCGCAAGGTCCTTGAGGAAGGTCTCACCACATTCCCGAATGATGCGTCCTTGCGCCTCGAGCTTTCCCGCGTATTCGCCAGGCTCGGCAAACCCGAACTGGCGGCTGAGCAAGCAAAGATTGTGGAGAAGCTGAGGGCAGGCTCAGCCAAATAGAATGCGCTACTGGCTCCTCCTTCCCCTTGGACTCGTCGCGCTCGGCCAGGCGCCGGTCACCTTCCACGATATCGCCGCAAAGGCTGGCCTGAATGACGTCATCATCTCGGGCGGACCGGCGAAGAATTACGTGCTCGAGGTGAACGGCAGCGGAGCCTGCTGGCTCGATTACGACGGAGACGGACGGCTTGATCTTTACCTGGTAAACGGCTCAACGCTCGATCACCTCCAGAAGAACTTGCCAGCGACAACGACGAACCACCTGTATCGCAACAACGGGGATGGGACCTTCACTGACGTAACACGGAAAGCCGGCGTGCCGGGGCGCGGCTGGGGCTTCGGCTGCGTCGCTGCGGATTACGACAACGACGGGCATTATGATCTTTTCGTCACGAACTTCGGTCCGAATATCCTCTACCGCAATCGAGGCGATGGAACGTTCGAGGACGTGACGGAGAAAGCAGGCGTAGCCGGCGGCGACATCTGGCACGCGGGCGCAGCTTTCGGCGACTATGACCGGGATGGTCACCTTGATCTTTTCGTGCCCGGCTATTTGGACTTCAACTGGCGAAATCCCGAGCTCAAGACGTGCGAGTACCGCGGTGTGAAGGTGCGTGCATGCGGACCCTTGGGATACCTTGGCGCTCCGAACGCCCTTTACAGGAACAACGGCGACGGCACATTCACCGATGTAACCGCCAAGGCAGGAATCACCGACCGGAAGCTCCACTTCAGCTTCCAGGGAGTCTTTGAAGACTTCAACAACGACGGCGCCCCTGATCTCTTTGTCGGGAACGACTCCAACCCGAACTACCTTTACCTCAATAAAGGTGACGGCACCTTTGAGGAGGTAGGCGTACCAGCGGGAGCAGCCTACTCAGCCGATGGCAAGGAAATGTCGAGCATGGGCGTTGCCGTGGGCGATTACGATCAGGACGGGTGGATGGATCTGTTCATCACCACCTTCGCCGACGATAACTACGTCCTCTTTCACAATGACGGCGATGCTTTCTTCAGCGATGTTTCCTACCCCTCCGGTGTCGGCGAGCCCACGATTCCGTACCTGGGTTGGGCTGCCTTCTTCCTTGACTACGATAACGACGGCCTCCTCGATCTGTTCTGCGCCAATGGGCACGTCTACCCGGAAGTCGATGGTGGACGAATCCGGGAGACCTACCGCCAGCCGCTTCAGCTCTTCAGAAACCGGGGAAAGGGAAAGTTCATCGACGTTTCGCGCGAAGTGCAATTGTTCTCACTGCCGCCGCAGTCCGCGCGCGGAGGCTCGTATGCGGACTTCGATAATGATGGCGACCTAGACATTGTCGTCTCCGTCATGGAAGGTAAGCCCCAGCTCCTGGAGAATCGAAATGGCAATCGCGCCGGCAACTGGCTCCGGTTACGGCTGGAAGGGACGCGGTCGAACCGGATGGGCGTGGGCGCCCGGGTGAAAGTGACGGCCCAGGGTCTGACACAATACAACTCCGTCCGCGCCGGCGGCAGCTACCTCTCCTCCAACGACCCGCGCCTCCATTTCGGACTCGGGCGAGCGACCGAGGCGGATATCGAGGTAACGTGGCCCAGCGGGAAGACGCAGAAGCTCTCGGCGGTCAAAGCGAATCAGGAGCTTCTAATCAGGGAGACCCCGTAGCAGGCCGAGCATCCCCCTTTCCCTGCCCGTGCTGCTGTGATATGGTGCCTTGCACTTTTAGGAGGCTCATGATCAGACTCCGAGACTTACTGCAAGACCGCGAGTTGTTCTCGGTTCAGAGAACGCAATCCGTGGCCGATGTGGCTCGCAGTATGGCCGCCCTGAACGTCGGCGCAATCCTGGTCCTGTGCGAAAACACCCTCTCGGGCATCTTCAGCGAGCGCGACCTGATGACCAGGGTCGTGGTCGCACGCCGCGATCCGGAAGCGACACGGGTCGATGACGTCATGACCACCGATCTTGCTACCATTCAAGAGGAGGCGACGGTGGAAGCCGCAATGGAGCTCATGCAGCAGAGGAAATGCCGCCATCTGCCTGTCATGCGGGGGTCCGACGTCGTAGGGTTGATCTCCATGCGCGACCTGATGAGCGTCGAGCTGGAACGCAAGACGGAAGAGATCCAGCAAATGCGAGCCTACATCGCCGGCAACTGTTGAGAACGGCGATCGTTGTCTTTGCGCACGGGTCGAGCGTTCCTGCCGCGAACGAAACGGTCCGTGTGGTTGCGGCTCGCCTGGCCCAGGCGGGCGGCTACGATTACGTCGAACCAGCGTTCCTGGAGCAGTGTGCGCCGGACCTGCAGGAGGCTGTTCGCTCGCTCGTAGAGCGGGGCGCCACACGAATCCTGATCATTCCCTACTTTCTGACGCTTGGAATCCACCTGCAGCGGGACCTTCCCCGCATCGTGGAGGAGCTCCGCGGCATCTATGACCATGTGAGAATTGATGTTACGCCTCCTCTCGACGGCCATCCCGCGCTGCTGGAGATTCTGCTGGACCGTGCCGCCGAGGGCCTGGAAGGAAGGGGGATTTGAGTTCTGATCGCGAGGCTGATCGAGTACAGGGACATCTGTCCGGACGTACGTCATTTTGTTTTCGAAGCGCCCGAGCTGGAGCGCCTTGATTTCAAACCCGGACAATTTGTATCGCTGTCCGAGGAGCTTGACGGGAAGAAGGTCACCCGCGCCTACTCCATCGCTTCCCCGCCCGACGCAAACCGCTTCGAGCTGTGCCTCAATCATGTGAAGGACGGGAAATTCTCGCCCTATCTCTTCTCGATGAAGACAGGCGACAGCATCGAAATGAAGGGCCCTCTCGGCTACTTCGTGCCGCGCGATCCGCTGTCGGACTCCGTCTTCGTAGCCACTGGTACGGGCATTGCCCCTTTCCGGGCGATGCTGCTCGATCCATCGCTGCTGCAGTCGCCCCATCAGTTCTACCTGCTGTTTGGAGCCCGCTATGAAGAGGGCCTCCTTTACCGCGAAGAGTTCGAGGAACTTGAGCGGCGCCATCCCAACTTCCACTTCATCCCAACGCTGACGCGTCCGCCAGAGGGATGGAAGGGCCACGTCGGACGGGTGCAGCCCGTGCTGATCGATCTGATCGGCGAACGCCGGGATCTTGACGTGTACGTTTGCGGCTTGAAAGCGATGGTGGACGAAGTGCGCGGCATCCTGAAGGAGATGGGCTTCGATCGCAAGCGGATCATCTACGAGAAGTACGACTAAGACCGCTGCAATTGCATTCCGCGCGTAGGACGGAATCGAGACTAGCGGAGCTTGCGCAGTTCCACCCGCTCGTACACCTCCCGCGTTTGCTCCAAACTTGCGAAGGTAAGTCCAGGGAGCTGTGCGGAGGCAGTTCCGGCCGCGACTCCCCAACGCACAGCGTCGGGAAAATCAGAGCCGCGTGTCAGGGCCCAGACGAGAGCGGCGGCAAGCGCATCGCCCGCTCCAATCGGTGAAACCGCATCCACTCTCGGCGGTACGGCCTCGACAATCTCATCATTCCCGAATGCGCCGATGGCGCCCCGGCTGCCTAATGACAGGACCACCGACTCCGCGCCCATGGCGCGAATCCGGTCCGCGGCTTCTACGAAGTGGCTGCGAGTCACGAGAGCGCGGCTCAGAAGTCTCTCGGCCTCGTGCTGATTTGGCGAGACGACCGTAGGATTGGCCTCAAGCCCCCGAAGCAAAGGTTCATCATCGGTGTCGACGAGTACCTTGACGCCGCGTTCACGCGCCATACAAACCAGCTTGGAGCAGAACTCCGCAGGCATCCCTGGAGGAAAGCTGCCGCAGATCATGAGCCAGGACGCCTCCGGGAGTTTGCGCGCCACGGCCTCCTCGAGCCGGGCCACTTCCTCGCTCGCCACAGAAGGACCGCGTTCGTTCAGCTTAATGGTCAACCCCTGCTGATCTGAGATGGTGAGATTGGTCCGAATTTCATTCTGTATTCGAACCAGCTCCGCAGGAAAAGACAGCTTTCCCAGATACTCCTCGAACCGCGCGCCGTTTTTACCGCCGCTTACGGCAAGCGCCAGCGTCCTGCCAGAGAACGAGTGGATCACGTGGGACGCGTTAATTCCTCGCCCTCCCGCGGATTCGTGAGTAGAGAGAATGTAGCCGCGATCTTCGAATGCAAGGTGATCCGCGGTGACGTTCAAATCAATTGCGGGATTGACGGTTAGCGTGAGGATCAACCCCTTATTCTAATCACCCCTTGCGGGACCGCGTAAAGGGACCGGGCGTGAATGGTACGCTGAAAAGTTGAACCGCCTTTCTTCGCATCAAAAAGCTTACATTGCGCTTACAGCCGTCTGCATTTTCTGGGGCACCACGTATGCCGGAATCCGGATGGCTTTGGAGTCCTTTCCTCCCCTCATCCTGATTTCGACACGCTTCCTGCTGTCCGGATCAATTCTGCTGGCTGTGTCGCTTCTGCGAGGCGGGAAGATGCCACGCGGCTCGGAACTTTGGAAGACAGCGCTTTACGGCCTGATGATTCTGGGCATCGGAAATAGCGCTCTCACCTTTGCCGAACTGTGGATACCGAGCGGTCTCGCCGCCCTGTTCATTACGACATCGCCGTTCTGGATGGTCGGCATCGAGGCGGCGCTTCCCGGCGGCGAAAGGCTGCATGGGCCTACGGTCGCCGGAATGTTGGTAGGTTTTCTCGGAACTGCCCTTCTCGTTGGCCCCGACGCGTTCCATGAGGGAGTGGGGAGCTCGGTTCTGAAAGGTTTTCTCGTTCTCCAGTTCGGGTGTGCGGGGTGGGCTCTGGGCTCGATTTTGCAGCGCAGGGAAGGATATAAAACCCACCCGTTTATCAGTGGAGCGATCCAGCAGATTGCGGCTGGAGCGGGCTTCCTGATCCCCGCGCTGCTAGTGAAGTCCCAGCCGATTACCTGGAGCTGGCGCGGCACTGCCGCCTTCATTTACCTCGTCACCTTCGGCTCCCTCGTCGGATACAGCTCCTATGTGTACTCGCTAGCGCGATTGCCCGTCGCGGTCGTTTCAATCTACGGCTATGTGAATCCCGTGGTGGCTGTCTTTTTAGGGTGGCTAATCTACGCGGAACCGTTCGGGAAGCGAGAAATGCTGGCTATGCTTGTCATCTTCGCTGGAGTCGCAGTGGTGAAATGGACGACGAGCGAGTCAGCAAAGGCTAGTCCTTCTCAAGCACCTTCGCGCCCAGCGCTCCGCCGACCGAAGCAACCGTCGTACCGATCAGAAAGCTGATCGCCATTCCGAACAGGAAGAGGAATACGAGTGTCCCCGGCTCTTCGAGCATGGAAATCATTTGCTCGACCGTCTCCGGCGGAAGCCCCTGGCGGCCCAACTGCTCCTTGTACTGCTCCAGCAGGTTGACGCGCGAGGCGACCGTCAGCGTGCTGATGGTCGTCATAACCGTGCTGAATACAAAGCTGAAGACGCCGACAATAAAGCCCAGCTTGGCGCCGCTCCTTATCGAAAGAACTTGACCGGTGCGCTTCGTGTACAGCCAGACGGCGAGAAATCCGGAAGCTGGGGTCAGGATCACGACCGCGAGGAGATAGAAGGGCATTGAGCCGGTGAACGCGGCGAGCATGCTCCCGAAAAGCGCCAAACTCGCGATCAAGAATCCGATGCGAACCGCAGCTATGTTCCTGAAGCTGATCTCCGGTGGAGGCGGTGGCGCAACAGGCTGAGAACGTACTTCTTCTACGACGACCGGCTCCTGCTCGGGTTCAACTTCAAACTGAGGCTTGCCGCACTTATGGCAGAAGCGGGCAGCCTCCGGCAGCTTCGCTCCGCAAGTGCAGAATTCTCGCATAGTATTAGTGTCCTCCAGCATGAAAAGTGGAAGCAACCCTAGCGCAGATCGACCGGGGCTCCACCAGCAAAGGACCGGAACCCAGGTTCAAATTGTATTCCAAATCGCCCAAAATCTATGACTAATTGTCATGCACGTGCGATAGCTCCTGAGCGTCATGTGGATTGAACCTTCCCGGGCATTTAAGGCCTAAATGCGGGCAAGGAGGTGCAAGTGGAATGGTGACCAGGAAAACAAGCGCGCTAGTGTTTCTGCTCGCCGGGATCGCGTGGAAAGCGGCACTCGGACAGAGCCATGACGGATTTCGACTGACCCGAGGACTCACTAATCACACAGTGGACCCGAAGCTGGTCAGCGTGCGATCCGTGACTGTTACGGACCGCGGAACGACCTTCCGCTTGCTCAACCACTCATCGTCGCCCGTCCTGGCGGTTGTCCTGGTCTTTCAGCGCCTGGACCCGACCGGGAAGCAAGTGGGCAACGGCCGTGTCCTCTACGATGCCCTTACCGTCCCACCCTTTGCCGCAAAACCGATTCCAGTCGGCGGAATGCAAGAGTACTTCCTCGGCACTCCGCCGGTGAGTCGCATTCAGGACACCATCTGCCCGTTCCTGACTGCCGTCGTATTGGAGGACGGGCGAACAAGCGGCAGTCCAGAATCCATCAACTGGATTCTAGGCCAGCGGCGAGTTTATCGCGACGCCTGGGCCGATATCCTCCAAATTCTGA
>Ga0207864_1001087_pt1 | contig 32072 bp, 24 predicted proteins | sample HigsolmetaAR202D_FD_184834 | JGI IMG/M metagenome (GOLD analysis project Ga0207864, IMG submission 184834) | Ionic liquid and high solid enriched microbial communities from the Joint BioEnergy Institute, USA - AR20-2-D (SPAdes) (version 2) ... | reverse complement strand
CATGCGCCCGCGATGTACTGGTTGCCCTGCACGTCATTGCCCTCAAGCGTTGGCGGGTCGCACGGCGACGTAACGCACCGCGTCGCCGATGTTCACCCCAAGCGTTTTCGCCACCGGCTCACTGATACTGACGGTTTCACTGGTAATCGGTTGGACGGTGCCCAGACACGCGCGATAATCACGACGTGCGTTGCAAATCACATGCAAGGGTGGCGTCGCGGCTTCGTTCGTTGGTTCAATCTTTGTGACGGTCGCGCGGATACTTTCACGCACACTGCGGATTTCCCTGAGTGGACATTGCACCATTGGTCCAGCCTCGAAGATGTCCACCATGTTCGCAAACTGGAACCCCTCGGTTTCCAACATGCGAAGTGCCGGCCGGGTGCGGTCGTGCACCTGCCCGATGACCGCCTGCGCCTCGGGCGGAAGCAGGTTCACGTAAACGGGATACCGCGGCATCAGGTCGGCGATGAACCGCTTGTTCACCACGCTCAGATAATCGGCATCGGGAAAATCGATTTCAAAGAAATGGCGGCCCACCGCATCCCAGAAGTGAGAATGACCGCGTTCATCGATGACACCGCGCATTTCCGCGATCACCATCGGGTCGAAATGTTGCGGAAACTCCGCCATGAAAAGAAAGCGTGACAGCGACAGCAATCGTCCATTGCCACCCGCACGGTAACTCGGACGCAGGAACAGGCTGCACACTTCGCTCGGCCCGTCGTGCTCAGTGACCAGGTGCAGTGTGCGAATGCGCGTCCGTACGTTGATCTGAGCACTTTCGAAAATATCTGTCTCGATGCGGTAGGCATAGAACGGCTCAAATCCGCCGGTTTTGGACATGATGCCCGAGGTGCCCGCCAACGTGCCGGTTTCAGTGTCCTCCATGACAAAGAGGTAGTTTTCGCCGCCCGGGCGATCTGGTTCGTGTGCGAAGCTACGCTGCGAAACAGCGATCTTCTTGCGTAGCAGTTCGCGATCCTTGGGCAGGGAGGTGAGGCCGAAGCTGGTCATGGCCGCCAGCTCCACCAGTTGATCCAGGTCGTTTGCCTGAACGGGACGCATCACCAGCACGTTACATATCTCCTTGGTCGCGTAGGATGCACCAGCGTCATAAGGGCACGGAACCCGTAGTGCCGTGCGATCATTGCGATCGCTCAGGACGATTTTGCCAATTCTACGAGCGTGGTTTCAACAATCGAGCAGACGTCGTCGATCTGCTCCGCCGTGATCGCCGCCACCGGTGGGAGGAAGCGAATCCGTGCGGGGCTACTGCCGGCGACGAAGGCGATAACACCCTTGTCATAAAGCGTGTGGAGCACATTCTTCGCCGTGGTCGCGCTGCCGTCAATTGGCGTGAACGCGATCATGCCGCCGATGCCATAGGGCCCGTGAAGCAGGTCTGGGTGTCTTGCTCGTATCGCTTCGAAACGCTCGACGAACTGTCGGTGTGTTCGCGCGATTTTACCATCCTCACCGAAGTAATCACCGTCGAGCAACATCTTCACGATCGTTTGTGCCGCCAGGATCGCTGCCGTCGAACCGGTGAAGGTCTGGCTGATCAGGCCCGGCTTCGGCGTGAACGCATCGGTGAAGAGCGTCGCGCACACCTGGCTGAGCTTGCCGATCGTGACGATATCCACGTGTGTGTCCAGCCCGAAATGCTGGAAGGCGAAGAGACGCGACAACCGTCCAAACGTCTGCACCTCATCGATCAGCACTGCGACGTCGTGGCGTTTGAGTTCTTCTATCAATGCCATGAAGAAATGGAGATCGCCCGCGTAATAACCACCCTCGCCCTGCACCAGTTCCATGCACATGGCTGCATGCTGGCCCGGATAACGTGCCAGATGCTTGCGTAATACGGTCAGGGCTTGCTGTGTGCTTTCCTCCGGCCGGGTGGCGTCGAAGAAGGGCACGTAATCGACCGCCAGTGTCGTGGGCAGACCGGATCGATAGGCTGAGCGATCGGTGATCTGCGACAGCACCATCGTGCGGCCCATGAAACAGTTTTCAAACGCCAGCACGCGCGTCGCACCAGCCTTTTTCTGGAATGCGATCTTCAGCGCATTTTCGTTCGCCATCGCGCCACTGGTGCTCAGGAAGCAGTGTGCCAGTCGTGATCCACTTGCGCGGGCCGCATCCAGCAGCAGGGCGGAGAACTTCTGCGATTCGATATTTTGCTGCAGGTTGCCCTGCATCAGTGTGTTGCGCACTGCGGCATCCAGCCCCACCTCCACCGTCACCGGATGATTATGCCCCAGAAAATGCACGCCGATGCCCGTGATCATGTCATACTTCACCGAACCATCGGCCAGTTCCACCAGAGGCCCGGCACCGAATCCGCTGCCCAGATAGGGGTAGTAGAGCGCCCCGCCACGCGCCTCAGCGAACTTGTCCAGAAGCGCCTGATAGCTGACCTGCAGCCCAGGGTTCGGCCCGCGCACTTTCAGCTTCGCCTGATGGTCGCGCATCGCCGCCAGCACAAGTTCTTTGGCCTGCGCCAAACGCGGATCTGAAAAGAAGCCCTCCGCCACGGTGGAATTCACTTCGCTCATGATGACTTCTTCGGCCAATCGAGTTCACCCGCTGCGAGTTTCAAAAGTAACAGCGCCGTCAGGGCTGCACGCTGCGTGATACTGGGTAATTCCACATACTCGCGGCTGCTGTGGATCGCGCCACCGACGACGCCCAGCGTGTCGACCGTGGGCAGTCCCGCCGCGGCCAATCGATTGCCGTCGCACACGCCGCCGCTTTCCTGCCAGCGCAGCACCATGCCCAGTTCCCGGCCACACTCCCCCACCATATTGAGCAACTTTTCGGTTGCGGCGTCCAGTGGCTTGGGCGGTGCGGTGAACCCGCCGTGCAGTACCGCCGAGAAACCTTCCCGAGTGTTCACCTTTTCCACAAGGGCGGACAGTTCCTCCTCGATGAAACGCTGATCCACCGGCTGCCATAATCGCACGTTCAGATGCGCCACGGCAAGGTCCGGCACCATGTTGGATGGCCCGCCGCCATGGATGCGAGCAATGTTCACCGTCAGCCCTGGCCGGGCACCGGTCAGATCGCTCATCGCTGTCACCAGTGTCGCGAGTGCGGCCACTGCGTTGCGGCCATGGAAAAAGTCGCGCCCGGCGTGAGCCGACCGGCCGCGCACCACCACCGTGAAGTTCCCCGACCCTTTGCGCGCCGCCACGAGATTGCCATCCGGCAGCGCCGGTTCAAATACCAGCCCAAGGTCGCATTGCTGCGCACATTGCCGTAACAGGTCGTTCGATCCCGGCGAACCAATCTCCTCATCGGGGTTGATGACCACCTGCCAGCCGATATGCCGCGCTACGTCGCTGCGCTCCAGTGCGCGCAGCGCGGTGAGCATCACGAGCAGCCCGCCCTTGGCATCAGCAACACCCGGTCCCTGGAGCCGCCCACCATCCAGTTCCCGTACATCCTGAAAGGGGTGATCAGGGCCAAACACCGTGTCCATGTGAATCGACAGCAGGACCTGTCGTGGCGCATCCAGACGTTTGCCAATCCACAGCGCCTCGCCCACCGGCTGTTCAACCACTTCGCCCGCATCGTTGATCTGTCGTTGCGGCGGCAGGGTTCGGCGCTCCATTCGCCCCTCCAGTGGTGCGAACGCGTGCTCCAGTTCCTCAAGCTGGCGTGCCAGCCCCGCCAGGTGATAGGTGCCGGTGTTGATTCGCGCCCAGCGCACCAGAAGCTGGCAAAGCTCATCGTGCTGTGCCCTGATCCACTCGAGCTCGGACCGGAAAGCAGACATGTCAACCTGTCCCGGAGTGCCGCGTCGTCTTCTCGGACGTCGAGATTGCCGCGTGTACCCTGTGTCGAACCTGCAAATCTTATCGACCACACTCTGTCGAGGCGTTACCGCGTTTTGGGGGCGCTGGCGCAGCTTCCTGCTTATGATAAGGGTATGCGAGGCAGGGACGCCGCGCTCGCGGGACTGGTTGTAACTTTTCCGTACAAGCGCAGTTTGTCAGGCCATTGCGTCTTTTCAAGTGAGCCGCGTATGCCTAACCGGGAACACTTTGTGAAGCGCAGCCGCATCGACGCATCGCCCCAGGCGGTGTACGACTGGCACATGCGCCCCGGTGCGCTGGAGCGCCTCATTCCACCCTGGTCGCACATCCGTGTTCTGGAGTATCAGGGGGGTGTTCGCGATCGGGGTCGGGTCGTGCTCGAGTTCCCCATTGGGCCGCGACGGATCCGGTGGGTGGCGGAACACCTTGACATCCAGCCCGGCCGATCATTCACCGACATTCAGGTGGAAGGGCCGTTTGCGCTCTGGCGACACACACATCTGGTGCAGGAGACCACTGATCACGCCTGCATGCTGGAGGATCGCGTGGAGTATTTACTGCCCGCCGGCCGAGTGGTGCGGTCGGTGGCCAGCGAGATCGTTAAGAATCGTCTTGCGCCCTATTTCGAGTATCGGCATCAGACGGTGCGTCATGATCTATTGATGCAGAGGCCCTTCACGGACGCGCCGCCTATGCGCGTACTGGTTAGTGGCAGCACCGGGTTTATCGGTTCGGCGCTCGTGCCGCTGTTAACCACCGCGGGGCACACGGTCGAACCGTTGGTCCGGCCGGGCCGTGAACTACAAGGCATCAAGTGGGATCCGCGAACCGGCGAGCTGGATCCATCCGCTGCCGGAGCGGATGCGGTCATCCACCTGGCAGCGATGAACATCGGTAAACATCGCTGGACCAGCGCCCGCAAGCAGCAGATTCGTGATAGCCGCGTGACATCGACGCGCTTGTTGTGTCAGACATTGGCGAAACTGAATCCGAAGCCGCGCGTGCTCATCGCGGCGTCGGCGGTGGGGTACTACGGCGATCGCGGCGATGAATGGCTTGACGAACGCAGCGAACCGGGCAGGGGGTTTCTGCCTGAAACCTGCGCTGCATGGGAAGAGGCGACCCATGTTGCCGCCGATGCCGGCATCCGCGTCGTCAACCTGCGCATCGGCATTGTTCTGTCACCGCGTGGTGGTGCGCTGCGACGCATGATCCAACCGTTCCGCTTCGGGTTGGGCGGGCCTGTCGGCTCGGGCAATCAGTACCTCAGTTGGATCAGTATCGACGATGTCATCGGCGCGATCTACCACGCGCTCATGACGCCGGATCTGCACGGTCCGGTCAACGCCACTGCGCCGAACCCGGTTACTTACCGCGAATTTGCGCGCGTGCTCGGCCGTGTTTTGATGCGGCCGGCCGTCGTCACCATGCCTGCTACTGCGGCACGGCTGCTCTTCGGGGAAATGGCCGATGAAGTGATCCTCGCCAGCGCAAGGGTTCGACCGATGCGACTCATGCAAAACGGCTACTGCTTCCGGCATGAATCGGTCGAAGCGGCGTTACGGCATGTGCTGGGCCGATAAACAACACAGCGACACCACGACGCCACCTCACAACGTTCACTTCTGTTTTTGATCCAGCCACTGACGGTTGCGCTCCAATGTCAACTCCGCCATGGTGACCGCCTGGCTGGCGCGTTCGAATTTCTGTTCGTTCATCGCCTGCTGTGCCACGTGCATCCAGTACTCGTATTCCGCGAGGGCGGCATCGCGACGGATACGTCGGTGTCGCAGATGCTCATCAAGCAGATACTGAACGCCACCGGCGTTGGTGAGCTGTTCACGCGTTTCAGCGAGACCGGCCTGGGCCTCCGTGTTGTTGGCATCGAGCATCAGCGCCTGGGTGAAGAGTCGTTCAGCTTCGTCCCATTTCTGCGCCTTCAATGCCTGCTGCCCTTCGAATGTAAGAGCCCGTGAGCGAACCTTCCGCGCCTGCTCGATCAGTTCGGAATGCTCCTGCACCGAGGCGTCGTGCGAAAGTGGCTGTTGAGACTGCCGTGACGTCCCCGCGCACCCCGTGAGCAACATCGCTACCCCCGCCCATGCGACAAGACCGATCCGCATGATCGTTGCATTCATACGCCGCTCCTTTTGTAAATAATTCGCGGGTCAGACGAACCCGCTACCTGGCAGGACGCGGCTGATTTTACCCGATCACGACCGAAATCGCGAACAATGTTCGCGACGTGCGACGCGGCGAAATTACTTCTTTTCGTCGGTCAGCATGGGCTTGAGGATGCTTGTCCAGAGGCGATAACCCTCGGCGTTAAGATGGAGTAAATCGTCAACGAAATATTTGCGGTCTGGTTCACCCGCTTCGTTGAGCATCGGCGTGGCCACATCGGCAAAATCGATTCGCGGATCTTCCTCGGCGAAGGCGGCGATCAACGCATTGGCCTCGCGCATCTTCGGCCAGAGGTTCCAGCGCGCCCGGCTGGGTTTTATCGCAAGATAAATGATGCGCGTTTCGGGGAAAGACTCATGGACCCGTCGCGCAAAGGTTCTGAAATCATTCGCCACACGCCGGGGCGATTTGCCGCCCGCAATATCGTTGTCCCCTGCGTAGAACACGATTGTCCGCGGCTTGTGCGGCGTCACCAGTGCATCAAACCAATGGTTCACGTCCGAGATGTGGCACCCACCCACCCCGCGACCAACCGGTTCCAGCTCGCCAAACGACTCCGCCAGCGGCCAGAGCCGAATCGATGAGCTGCCCACGAAAAGCAGGCTATCTGCTTTTGGTGGATGTTCCCGGTCATACGCCAGATAGCGTTCGACCTCCTGCTTCCATCGTGCCGGATCAGGATCCGCAACAACGTCCTCATCATCTGCCGCAACCGCGACAAGTGCGGTCGCAACACAGCATAAAAACAACGCGATCAGGAACCATTGTTGACAGGAACGTGTCATAACAAGTCCTCCCACTCGCCCCCTCTTCCCCCGGGAGAGAGTTGGGGTTAGGGGCCGAATCATCTATGACTTCTGAATCAAATGCCTGACATACAGGCAACTACTCACACCGTTCGCCCTCATCCTGCCTCTCCCAAGGGAGAGGAGGTGAAGGCATCAATGATCCACAGCCATTTCGATGACCACGGCGGGCGTCTCGCCTTCCGGTTCGCGCACCGCGTCGACCAGGTCCTGAATCTTTCGACTCGGCGGCGGGAAGAACGGCGTCAGCGCCAGCGTCACGAGGAAGTTCATCGCCATGCCCACCGTACCGATGCCCTGCGGTCCAACACCGAAGAACCAGTTTGTTCGCAGGAAGCTGTCCGGCGAAAGCAGCATGTTCGCCAGCCCGACGCCAAGGATGGTGTCGGCCTTCACGCAGAGGATGTAGAACGAGGTGAAGCCGATGCCGACGATCATGCCGGTGACGGCCGGGACGGTGCCGATGCGCTTACTGAAGATGCCGAGCATGATGGCGGGGAAGAAGCTCGCCGCCGCCAGGCCGAACGCGAACGCGACGACCTCGCCCACAAACCCGGGCGGGAAGATGCCAAAGAGTCCTGCGACGACGACGGCCAGCCCGATCGCGGTGCGACCGACGAGCAGCCGTTTTGCTTCGCTGGCCTGGGGATTCACCACGCGGTAGTAGACATCGTGCGCCACACTGGAGGAGATGACCAGCAGCAGCCCTGACGCGGTGGAAAGCGCCGCCGCCAGCGCGCCTGCGGCAACGAATGCGACGATCCAGCCGGGCAGGCCCGCCATGCCGGGAGCCGCCAGCACAATGATGTCGGGGTCGGGACCGCTGAGTCCCCTTTCACGGAGGATGGGACGCCAGTCACGACCTTCCCTGCCGGAAGAACTAAGCCATGCCTGATGCTGAACACGGATGTCGGCGACGCTGTATTTAACGTCGCGCTTCTCGATTGAGCCATCGGCAAGGGCGATACCCTCCGTGAGGGTAACGCTACCGCCTTTGGTGCGGAAGATTTCGTTGTCATTCCGGTTGGAGTAATGGACACGGCCATCGCCATCGTCGAGCCACATGATGACGCCGCTGCTGGACCAGCGTGTAAACCAGTCCGGAAGTTCCTCCTGTGTCTTGCCCTGCAGACTTGCGATCATGTTGTAGCGTGCGAACGCTGCAGTTGCCGGGGCGGTAAGGTAAAGCAGCGCGATGAAGAGGAGCGCCCAGAAGGCACTCCATCTTGCTGCCCGGACATTCCTGACGGTGTAGAACCGCACGATGACGTGCGGCAGCCCGGCTGTGCCCACCATCAGTGCCAATACCGTACAGAAAACGTTGAGCTTGCCCCAGGTTGGGTTCTCAAAAGTGGTGGTGTAGCTGCTGAAACCCAGCTCGGTGTTGAGGCTGTTGAGCTTCGTGAGCAGGTATTCCCCTGTGCCGTTGACATCGCCGATGAGCGTACTGCCCATGCCGATCTGCGGCACGGCCGTACCCGTGAGTTTAATACTGATGGCAATGGCGGGGATGAGGAAGGCGGTGATGAGCACCCAGTACTGGGCGACCTGTGTCCAGGTGATGCCCTTCATACCGCCGCAGGTCGCGTAGATAAAGACGATGACCATGCCCACGACCACACCAGTGTTCACATCAATGGGCAGGAACCCGGCGAAGACCAGCCCCACACCGCGCATCTGTCCGCACACATAGGTGAAGCTGATGAAAATAGCGCAGACAACCGCAACGAGGCGTGCGGGATTGCTCATCATGCGCTGCATGACCGTGTCGCCAGGCTTCTGATCGGCGTTGCGGCTGGCATAACGGTCGCCCACGAAATCGGGCACAGTGAAGTGGCCGAACTTGCGCAGGTAGGGGGCCAGCAGTAGTGCGAGCAGCACGTAGCCACCGGTCCAGCCCATGAGGTAGACGCCGCCTGCATAGCCCATGGTGGAGATGAGTCCCGCCATGGAGATGAAGGAGGCGGCGCTCATCCAGTCTGCGCCGGTCGCCATGCCGTTGGCGATGGCGGGGATACCCCGACCAGCCACGTAAAACCCGGTCGTGTCCTTGACGCGACTGATCCAGGCAATGACCAGATAAAGTCCGAATGTCAGGCCGACGAAGACGTACGTCCAGTGTTCGACCGTCATGGAACAGAGCCTTTTACTGCTCGCGAAGCTGCTCCAGCTCCCGGTGATGTTGGCGATCCAGGCGGTTCAGCAGCACGCAATAGATGAGAATGAGAAGAACGAAAGTGATGATACTTCCCTGCTGGGCGAACCAGAATCCCAGGGGAAAGCCGCCGAGATGGAACTCATTAAGCCAGTCAGCCCAGAGAACGCCGCAACCCAGGCTCACCAGCCCCCAGACCGTCAGCAGCACAGCCATGATCGCGACGTTTCTGCGCCAATAGCGCCGCAGCAGGGCGGCGGCAGCCGGCCGGTGGTGCGGTGCGAGTTCCTCACGACGTTGGTCGGACTGAGTGTTCGCCGGTGCCACGCGCGTGTCTCCCTGCGTTGCGGACCGGTCGATGCTAACGGCTGGCGATTGTGCTCGCAACAGGTCTGATACGAAAATTTCAGCGGCGACCCGGGTCAGATCACCTCGCGCAGGGCGCCGATCAGTTCATCGATCATCGCCTCGGTGTGGGTACTGAAGACTGCGATGCGCAGCAGGCCCTCACCCGCCACCCCTGCATAGGCAGTGAAGTAGGGCAGCCAGATGGATCGGGCCGCCAACTCGCGGTGGATGCGCTGCATGTTGGAGGCATCACCCACGGTCAGGCTGATGATCGGCACGGGTAGATCGTTCACGGTCAGACCCAGTCCACGCAGACGTTCACGCACCAACATGCAGTTGCGGCGCAGGGCCTGACAATGAATCGGCTCGGTGAGGATCAGCTCCAATGCCTTGGCGGTGCCGGAAGCGTCGGGCACCGATGGGGCGCTGGCGCCTCGGTAGAGGTGTGAGCCGGCCTTGAGCTTTTCGATGAACGCGGCCGACCCGGCGATGATGCCCCCGAATCCGCCCAATGCCTTGCTCAACGTCGCGCTCATGAGAAGGTGCGGCCCCGGCCCAGCCGACTCCATCCCCGGCAGCCAGGTATTCACACCTTCCAGCCCGAGATATTCAAACGTGCCGCGGCCGTGTTCACCGATTGAGCCTACGGCATGGGCATCATCGACGCATAGCACTGAGCCGGGATATGGCCGCAAAAGATCGCGATACGCCCCCAGCGGCGCGATGTCCCCCAGGGCGGCAAAGACACCATCGGTCAAGACCATCGGTTTCATCCCGGGCTGAACGTGCTCGCGCAACAGCCGGGCCAAATCATCCGGATCGGTGTGTTTGAACCGTATAGCAGGCTTGTGCAACAGATGGGCGGCTTCCACAACACAATAGTGGGCCGCTTCATCGATGAAGACGATGTCGACGTGACCGACCAGCGTGTACGCGAACACCGTATTGCCCAGATAGCCCGAGACGAAGTAGAAGGCATCCTCGCAGCCGAAATATCGGGCGGCGAGCTGTTCCACTTCGCGAATGGGAGGCATGGTGCCGATGCCTCCACGTGAGGTCGCGCTGGCAAGGCCGTACTGACGTGTCGCCTGACACGCGGCTTCGATTACCCGCGCATCGCTTTGCAACGCGGTGTACGCGGTGCCTCCGAAGTAGAGGTATCTTTTCCCGTCGATAACGATGTGCGGCCCTGTAGGGCTTTGCATGATTGGCATGGGGCCAGAGTGTACCGATGCGACCGGCACGATACAAAACGAGCGCGAGACCAGGCATGCCGTCCCTGACTCGGCCTGGCTCTCAGGCTGTTCACCATGTCAATCCTGCGGAATCTCCAGCGTCCAGGATGCGCCGCTGTCTTCCTCGATGAGTGTGACCTGTCGACCGTTCACAACGGCACGGAAGCGATCTCTGTCCGTGGGAAACCGCGTCCAGGCGATGGGTTGATTCTCGCGGTCGGGATGGCTCGTTGACCAAATGGTGATCTGTTTGATCAGATACTTTTCGAGTTGGGCCGGGTCTTCTTCGCTGATGACCCAGCGATAGCCATCGTCTGTACGTGACAGGGCCACGCCGCGCATATCGACGACGCGTGGCCGATCGAACTGCACATCCACCACGCCGCCTTCCTGCTCGATACGCGCCATCACCATGAGCAGCCAGTAGGCATCACCGATGCGGCGATAGCCCACCACGACGCTGTTCACATCGGTGCGTGTCGGTCCGATGACACCGCGGCGTTCACCAAACGTACCGATCTGGCGTCGGACCGGATCACTGCCCAGTCGCCGCAGGACCGCCGGGTTACCGCCGCCTTCTTCGTCGATGTAACGCTCGACCTGACGCTGCCATTGGACGATGGGGTCGGTTGAGGCGCATCCGGTGAGTGCAACAACGAGGACGAACAGACACAACGTGGCGCGATTCATGCAAGACATTCCGTTCAACGGTATTTGCCCAGACGGCCGAACTTCTCAACGACACTGATCGGAGCGGATGCAGCAAGTTGAGCGGGCGTTTTGCCCGAGCGATCCCTGGCGTTCATGTCGCCGCCGTGTTCGGCCAGCAGGGTGACGATTGTCTGATGTCCTCGTGCGGCCGCTTCATGCAAAGCGGTGCGTTCAGCATTGTTGCGGTCGCTGACCTTCGCGCCGTGCTGCAATAGCAGGCTGACCAGCCGTTCGTGCCCCTGTCGCGCAGCTTCGTGCAGCGGGGTGGAACCAAATGTATCGCGTGCGGCAACGTGGGCGTTGTGCGTCAGCAGTGTGGCTGCGATTGCCACGCGGTTGAACGATGCCGCATCATGTAACGGCGTGGAACCGAACTCATCGGGGGCGCTAGCGTCCGCGCCGGCCGCCAGCAGCCGTTTTACCACGTCGTGATGGTTCCGCCGTACAGCGATGTGCAACGCCGTCACGCCGAGGTCCGCTGTCGCGGCCGGATCGGCCCCCTGGGTGATGAGCAGGTCCGCCACGTCACCGCGGCCGAACATCGCCGCGTAATGCAACGGTGTGCGATCCTGATGATCGCGAGCGTTGACGTTCGCCTTGTAGTTGAGCAGCAGGGTTGTCGTCGCCGCGTTGCCGTAACCTGCCGCCCAGTGCAGGGGCGTACGGCCGCAATTGTCTGCGACATCCACCTTCGCGCCAGCCTGCAGTAGCATCTCTGCCACCTGCGGATGCACGGCTGCGCGATGCAGCGGCGTCGCCCCGTGAACGTTTGCCGCGTTCACCTCTGCCCCCGCCCGCAGCAGCAGCCCGACCGCTTCGATGTGCCCCTCCATCGCGGCCAGATGCAGCGGTGTGTCACCCCATTGCGACGACCAGGTTTCCTGCGACTGCACGACCGCGTTCACGTCTGCGCCCGCCTCGATCAGCGTGCCGATTCGCTGCACATCGCCCTCCGCCGCAGCCGCGTGCAAGGCCGTCCAGCCGCGCGGTGATCGGGCCTGTAGGTCATCGCCATAGTCAAAAGGCACCAGGCAGGTGTTGGCCACGGTGACCATTTCATCCCATCGTCGTTCGTGCCCATAATCCACCCCGTCGAACGTGCTGTGGTGGCGCATCATGTTCTCGAACCATGCCCGGTTGCGCCGATTGCCCAGCTCGTCGGCGTACCATTCGAGCAATCGGCAGGCTCTCTCCTGGACCGCCTGACGGATCGCGTTGCGCATCATCGGTTCGTGCAGGTTTGGATTGAGCACCTCATCCATGTGGTGACTGATGAAAGGCGTGAGCACGCCCTGATCAGGCGTGACGTGCGGCGCGATGCGCCACAATCCGTTTTCATCACGTTCCAGCATGGCCGGCCGCGTCTGCCCGTGTAGTTCGATCGGTTCGGTAACGTTGAGGTAGAAAAGGAGCCCCGCGTAATCGGCGGTCAGGTCGGCGTTGCTGAACACCCCCGAGGAAAAATAGCCGACCATGCGTTTTTCGGAATAGAAAAAGTTGTCGGAGGTGCCCAGGTTGATCGCGGCCCGCATGGCGCGCTCCCGATCACCATGTTTCGCCAGTTCGCGCGTGAAAAGATCGTAGTTGATATACCCCTTGCACAGGAAGTGGCCGATCTTGTCCGTACCCAGATAGATATCGCCAATGCGAATGGTGGACGATCGCCACAGTTTGAACACCTGCCGCGGGTCGAGGATGAAGCTTGAATGGTCGTAGATGCAACTGAAGGGCTTGTAGGCGGTGACCAGCCCCGGATACATGTCACGCACTTCCTGCGAGTAGAGCATCCGCTCCAGATCATCGATCAGTGACAGCGTCGGCGGAAAGGCATAGCGTACCGCGTAGGTGATCGTTGCCGGCGACTGCAGCCGCTCGATTTCCACCGGTGGGGCGTTGCGCCGGCGGGCCGCGTCAATCTGAAGATTGACGTTCCGGACCGCATGCCGCAGATTGCGGTACGCGATCGCATCGATCAGTGGCCCCACATCTGCGTATTCCTGGTTGAAGGGTACGCTGTAGTTGTCGACCTCGTGACCGTACACCGGCGACGCGAACACCAACAGCAGTGCCAGCACACCAAACCATCTGCTCTTCACGTCAAACCCCCTGCACGTGTTTCATCGCATCTCAATGAAGCTTAATCTGGATGTCGTCGCTGTGAGCATTGCAGCCTCACGGCCCTCGGCTGCGGTTTGTTCCCTGTCCTCCGCAAGCCCCAGATGTGCCAGCACACGATCGGCCAGTCTGGGAATCGAGAAATACTCCGCCACGCGCGGTCCTGCGTCCGACAGCCGCTTCCACAGCGCCTGATCGGTGATGACACGTTCAATTTGATCGGCTAAATCTCCTGAATCCCACACTTTAAACCGTACGCCGCCGCATACACCGTTGGCTTCGATCACGCTCGCCACGCCGCCGTGGTCCGGCACCACCGCTGGGGTGCCGTAGGCCATCGCCTCCACCGGCACCATGCCAAATGGCTCGCGGTGGATCGAGGGATAAACCACACACGTTGACATGGCGAACAGCAATTCGCGTGTCTTCTCATCAATACGGCGCTTCCATTTGAAGACCGGGCAGCGAAGGTTCTCCGCGATTTCCGCGCAGGTGCGCTTGTAACCGTCGCCGAACAATGTCGGCCCGCAGATCGCCAGTTGGAACGGCACGCCGCGGCGGTGCAGCATCGTCATCGCGTACAGCAACAGGTCGATGCCTTTTTCGGAATCCTGCCGTCCAATGAACGTCACCAGAGGAACGTCGGGACGATATCGCGGATGCGACTTGGCGAACTCGGCGATCGCGGCGGCACGGTCGATACGCTGGGGCAACGGCACACCGGGCGGAATCGCCCGCATCTTCTCCAGAGCAAGCCCAAGGTCATCGTGAATGCGGCGGGCATAATCCTCGCTCACAGCGATTGCGGGATGGCCCGATTGCTCCACCGCCTCCACCAGCCGTTCGTAAAGCTTCGCCTCGCAGCCCATGGACCGGGCGTAGTTGGCGTAAAGCTCGTAACCCTGGAAGGTGACGACGTATTCAAAGCGGCGGCTGGACACCCGCCGGGCTGCCTCCACGAAGGGGCACAGGATGCTGAGCATCGGCAGCATGTGGGTGACACCCGCCGCCTCGATCTCACGGGCGAAGCGTCGCGCCAGCTTCTGGTCGTCAGCCACCCCGTCGCAGACGCGCTGTGTCAGACCGCGCATGATCCAGTTCATCAGCCAGGGGCGCTGCTGCAGATAGTTGTTGCGTACGTTATCAGAGAAGAGCGCCGTACCGAGTCGGCCCAGTGCATCCTTCAGGCCCCGGGCGACATCTCCCAGCGAGCCAAGGCGACCGTAGCGTATCGCGTTAAAGAGCCAGTGCTGATGGATGTCATCGCGCAGCGGGGAGTGCTTGCATTTATCCATCACCCACCACACGTGCACCGTGTAGCCGCGACGGGCCAGTTCGTTCGCCAGGCGCATATCACGGATCAGCGCGCCGGACAACGGCCCACCGAACAGCACAAACCCGAACACCGGCCTGGATTTGCGTTCACTCATAATCCACCTCAGGGCTGATCATCATACATGATCACGCCGCACACCCAAGTCATACGACTGTGAATTAACAGAGATGGTGGCCGATACTATGGATTGCTTCCCCCTGCCGGGCACGCGGGAACGCGCTACGATGTCAGTATGGTCGTCAGCGTTGATGAATCGTCTGTCCTCAACGCCCGGATTATCCACCGGCACGATGTCACGGATGAGCTGGCCATTGTCCGGATCGCGCCCGATGAAGGCGAGGTTCCCGCGTTCATTCCGGGCCAGTTCTGCACGCTCGGGCTGCCTGCGGAAGACGACGACGCCTCGGCCAAATCCACCGGCCGGGACAAGCCCCGGCTCGTGCGGCGGGCGTACTCCATCGCCTCCTCGGCCGATGAACGCCATTACCTGGAGCTTTTCCTGATCCTCGTGCCGCAGGGCAGGTTTTCTCCAAGGCTGTTCGCCCTGCAAAAGGGGGATCGGCTTTACCTGGACCCCATCGCCCGGGGCGACTTCACACTTCAGCATGTCGAACCGGACAAGGACCTGGTCATGGTCGCTACCGGCACGGGCGTTGCACCCTTCATCTCGATGCTGCGCACCTACCCGGCACGCGGAGAAAAACGCTGGAACCGGTTCGTGCTGATCCACGGCGTGCGTCGGGCGGCCGACCTGGCCTACGACGAGGAGCTGCGCCGCATCGCCAAGGAGGATAAATCAGTTGTGTACGTGCCGACGGTGACGCGGGAGCCGGAGAACTCCAACTGGAGCGGGCTGCGCGGCCGGGTGCAGCACGCGCTGGAGGACGCGACGTATCAGGAAATCGTCGGCTCACTGCTGGCGCCGCATCACTGTCACGTCTTCCTGTGCGGCAACCCGGGCATGATCGAAGCGGTCAGCCAGATGCTTATCGCCCGAGGGTTCACGCTGCACCGCCGTGACGAACCGGGCAACCTGCACTACGAACGCTACTGGTGAGGCGATCGCCGAGGCGGCAGCCGAATGTGACGCCCCATGTGAAAGAGCGATCATGTCCAAACGCATCCTCATCCTCGGCGGTGGCTTCGGTGGGGTCTACACCGCGGTGAACCTCGAACGGTACTGGAACGGCGACGCCGATGTCCAGATTACGCTCGTCAGCCGCGAGAACTACTTTGTGATGACACCGCTGCTTTTCGAGGCCAGCTCGGGCGTGCTCGATCCCCGGCATGCCGTCACCCCCATCCGTCGCATGATCAACCACACGCGCTTCTTCGAAGCCGAGGTTGAAAAGATCGACCTTGAGAAGCGTGAGGTTACCGTGCGGCATGATGTGGACAGTCCGGCCCGCCAGCTCCACTACGATCATCTGGTCATCGCGCTGGGCAGCGTCACCAACACACGGATCATCCCCGGTTCCGAGCACGCGATGCACTTCAAGTCGCTTGCCGATGCGATCTATCTGCGCAACCACATCATCGACATGTTCGAGCGTGCAGCCATTGAACCCGATCCGGCGATGCGGCGGAGGCTTCGCACGATCGTTGTCGTGGGTGCGGGATTGGTGGGGGTCGAACTGATGGGCGAGCTGACCCAGTTCGTCCGGGGCGTACACAGGCATTATCCCGATCTGGACGGCAGTGAAGTGCGCTTTCTGTTGCTGGAGGCTGGCCCGCTGGTGCTGCCGGAGATGGAACGCGACCTTGCCGATTACGCGGTCTCGGTGTTCCAGCGTCGTGGCGTGGAGGTGCTGACCAACACACCGGTCCAGCGGATCGAACCACACCGCGTCGTGCTGGCCAACGGCGAATCGATCGAAGCCTACACGATCCTGCTGGCGGCCGGGGTGATGGCCAACCCGCTGCTGGCGCATCTGGACCTGGAGCATGACGCGAAAGGGCGGTTGGTCGTCGACGCCACGATGCGCAGCACCCGTCGGCCGGAAGTCTGGGCGCTGGGGGATTGTGCCGCAGTGCCCGATCCTCGGGGAAAACCTTATGCACCGCTCGCTCAACACGCCCTGCGTCAGGCGCGCGTTTTGGCAGCGAATATCACGAGTGTGATCCACGGCAGGAACAGCCTGCAACCCTTTGTTTACGAAACCATCGGGATGCTCGCCTCGCTGGGCGGACACAAGGGGGTGGGACGAATCTGGCGGATGCGATTTCGCGGACTGATTGCCTGGTGGATCTGGCGGACCTACTACCTCGCGCAGATGCCTCGGTTTGACCGGAAGTTACGTATCGTGATCGACTGGACGATCGCCCAGTTTTTCCACTACGACATCGTAAAGCTGGAGCTTTTCGGTGCTAAGCACCCCAGCCGAAGGCGGTGCCCGGACTGAACTTTGCTGCCAGTGTTGCGGCAATACCGCTCGTTTGTCGCCGTAATGGGTATGGCGGTGCGCCGAAGGTGCGCGCCGACCAAAGTGATTTGCCCGCGACCCTGTCTGCGCTCACGACTTGCATCTGGCTCACGTGAAGGCGGCGAGGGGGTCGATAAGGGAAGGTGAGGCAATTTCATGATGCAGCGGGCGTACATGGCGGCAATGGCGACGCTGTGCCTGGCTACGGCGGCACCGGCGGCCCAGCCCGATACGCAACCCCTGCAATACACGCGGGATATACGCCCCATCCTCTCGGCCCATTGCTTCAACTGTCACGGCCCGGATGAGGGCGCGCGAAAAGCCGGCCTGCGACTGGACCTCGCCGAGGCGGCACACGCGGGAGGTAAGTCCGGCACGGCGATCGTTCCAGGTGACCCCAATGCCAGCGAGCTGATCAAACGCATCCTCACGGATGACCCCAGTCTCATCATGCCGCCGCCCGATGCCAAGCACCCCCTCAGTGCCGAGCAGAAACGGATGCTCCGTGACTGGGTGGCTCAGGGGGGAACCTATGAACCGCACTGGGCGTTCCAACCGCCCAGGCGTCACCCCGCCCCGGCCGTCAGCCAGCCCGACTGGGTCCGTGACCCCATCGACCTCTTTATCCTCCAGCGAATCGAGTCGCAGGGACTGACTCCCTCGCCCGAGGCCGACCGCTACACGCTGGTGCGGCGAGTTTATCTTGACCTGATCGGACTTGCCCCTACCCCTGAGGAGGCTGCCGCGTTCGTCAACGACCTAGCCCCGGATGCCTACGAAAAGCTCGTCGACCAACTGCTGGCCTCCCCGCATTTCGGCGAACGCTGGGGCAAGCACTGGCTCGATGTGGCCCGCTACGCCGACAGCGACGGCTGGGAACGCGACTATCAGCGGCCTGGTGCGTGGCGCTGGCGTGACTGGGTTATCCAGTCCTTCAACCGCGATCAGCCCTACAACGAGTTTGTCATCGAGCAGATCGCCGGCGACATGCTGCCCAACGCCACCATCGAGCAGCGCCTCGCCTCCGCGTTCCATCGCAACGAACTGCACAATACCGAAGGTGGCATCGATGTGGGCGAGGCCCGCTGGCGCAAGGCGATCGGGCAGGTCAATGCCGTCGGCTCCGCCTTCATGGGGCTGACCGTCGGTTGTGCCGAATGCCACAACCATAAGACCGACCCACTTTCCCAACGTGAATATCACCAACTTCTGGACTTCTTCTACGGGCAGATGGAGCATCGCAATGTCCCGTGGGAGCAGTTCAACGATCCCAACAACCGTGGCGTGGAGGTCCGCCCCGGCACGCGCGAAGGCGATGAACTAACGAAGTATCTGGCGGGCGACTGGGCCCATGTCGTCATGGTCCGCGAGAAGCGACGTGACACGCACATCCGGGTTCGCGGCGTCTACACCGATGTGGGCGAAAAGGTGACGGCCGGCACTCCTGCCTTCCTGCCGCCGCTGAAGCCGCGCGGTGAGCAGCCGGACCGGCTCGACCTGGCCTATTGGCTGGCGAGCGAGGAGCATCCGCTCACCGCCCGTGTCGCCGTGAACTTCATCTGGTCGAAGCTCATGGGCGCGGGCATTGTCGCCACACTGGACGACTTTGGTCTGACGGGCGATCTGCCCAGCCACCCGGAACTGCTGGACACGCTGACGGTCGACTTCATTGAGTCGGGCTGGTCGCGCAAGCAGCTCATCCGCCGTATCGTGCTTTCATCCACGTACCGTCAATCCTCCGCTTTTCGTGAAGATATTCACGCGGTCGATCCGAACAATCGGCTGCTTGCCCGGCAGTGGCGCCGACGCATCGAAGCGGAGCTGGTGCGTGATCACGCGCTGCGGGCGGCCGGGCTGCTGCGGCTGGACCAGGTGGGGGGGCCCAGTTTCCGCGCCCGCATTCCACGCGAGATGCAAAACCTGGGCTGGGGCAACACGTGGGAGGTGTCGCCCGGCGACGAACAGCTTCGCCGCGGGCTATACATGGCCTACCAGCGCAACACGCCCGTGCCCATGCTTGCCGCATTCGATCATCCCGATGCGAGCATCGCCTGTGCCCGGCGGGAGGTATCCAACACACCGCTGCAGACGCTGGTGCTTTGGAACTCGCCCGATTTTCTCGAAGCGGCCCGTGCGATGGGTGTGCGGTTGCTGAGCGAAGCGCCGGGGGGCGATGTGGCTGCCCGGTCATCGCGACTGCTGCAGCTATGCCTGACGCGGCCGGCCACGGAGGAGGAGCAACAGGTCGTCGTCGACCTTTTTGTGAAGCTTCATGAGGAATACAAGGGCAACGGACGGGCCGCCCGACAGGTATTGGGGCAGACACCGTTGCCCGAAGGCGTTGACGCGGCCGATGCGGCGGCATGGATCGTCGCCTCCCGAACGCTGTTGTCGATGGATGAGACGTATTTGCGAAAGTGATTCGCGCACGGCTGTTGGCCGTGACCGGAAACGAGTAAGTCATGCCCTGTACGGACTGCCAGCATTCCGACCCTGTCCAGAACTTCATTACCACCCGTCGTCGTTTCCTGACCAGCAGCGCCAGCGGGCTGGGCATGGCTGCGCTGGCGGCGCTGTTCCAGCAGGAGGGGCTTCTGGCTGCGGATAACGGCAGCGATGCGCGTTCCGCCACGGGACCGGGACCAGGTCGTCCGAGCGCGCCGCATCACACACCGCGTGCCACCGCCTGCATCTTCATCTTCATGGGCGGCGGCATGAGCCAGCTCGACATGTTTGACCCCAAGCCGCTGCTTCGCGAACATGCCGGCAAACCGCTGCCAAAATCGGCCCGACAGGGCATTCGTCTGGCCTTCATCGGTGCCAACGCCGGCCTGCGGCCCAGCAGCTTCTCATTCAACAAATACGGCCAGTGTGGCATGGATTTCTCCGAACTGCTGCCTCATCTGGCGCAGCGGGCGGATGACATCTGCATGATCCGCTCCACCCACGGCGATGCCTTCAACCACCTGCCGGGTCATCTGATGATGAACACCGGCTTTCAACAGAGCGGTCACCCGAGCATTGGCGCGTGGGTGACTTACGGCATCGGCAGTGTCTCTCGCAACCTTCCCATGTATGTCGTGCTCGGTGGTAAGCCCACCGGCGGGCCGAACAACTACGGCAGCGGTTTCCTGCCGGCCCGGTATCAGGGCGTGCCGTTCCGTAACTCTGATGAGCCGATCCTTTACCTGCAGAACCCCGCGGGCGTAACCGATGCCGCTCAGGCGCATAGCGTCGACGCGATGCGCAGGCTCACCGCGCTGCAGCAGCACGAGCAGGAGCGGGCGGCGATCGATTCAGCCATCGCGCAGTATGAGCTGGCGTTTCGGATGCAGACCTCGGGGCCGGAACTGGTGAACATCGATTCAGAGCCACAGTGGCTGCGCGAGGCCTACGGCATCGAAGGCCGCAACGGCCGCGATCGCCATTTCGCCACCAACTGCATGTTGGCCCGCCGTCTGGTGGAACGTGGTGTGCGCTTTGTCACCATCTTCGACGGTGGCTGGGACCAGCACGATAAACTTGACGAGGGGCTGACCAACAACTGCCGCCGCATCGATCAGCCCATTGCCGCGCTGCTGGCGGATCTGAAGCAGCGGGGCATGCTCGACTCGACGCTGGTGGTTATGGCCAGTGAGTTCGGCCGTACGCCCATCACGCAGGGGGCCTTCGACAACCCGGCGGGTGGTCGCGACCATCACCCCTACGCCTTCACCACGCTGCTGGCGGGCGGCGGTGTCAAGGCTGGTTACATCCACGGTGCCAGCGACGAATTCGGCTGGCGCGTCGCCTCTGATGGTGTTCATATCCACGACCTCCACGCCACCATCCTTCATCTGATGGGCATCGACCACGAGCGCCTGACCTACACCCACCGTGGTCGACGCTTCCGCCTCACCGATGTCCACGGCCAGGTCGTCCACCCTGTTATTGCCTGAGGCCACGAAGACGCGAAGGGCACGAAGGAAGGCTGGGCGCCAAGGGACCAAGGTTCCAAGGAGCCAAGAGAAGTAATGAGTTGAAAGGTTTTGGATCAGCTGAACACGGATCGCCGATCTTTCCTTCGTATTGTCTTCTCTTATGTCTTGACTGCCTGGCCTCTTGGCACCTTGGCGTTAACCCACTTCCCTGCCGCTGATCCCGGGCTACAATTCCGGGCCGCTGTTTTGGCGGTCGGGGGTTCCGTTGTAAGCAGGATTGATTTGTGTTGCCCACTCGCGACGATTTCGCCGCTGTCTTTCGTCTTGCCGTGCCTGTCGTGACCGTACAGGTGGGGTTGATGTTCATGGGCGTGGTGGACACGCTCATGGTCGGCCGTGTTTCTTCCGAGGCACTGGCGTCGGTGGCGTTGGGCAACTCCTATGTCTGGGGTGTCATCTGTTTCATGATGGGCATCCTGCTGGCGCTGGATCCGATCATCAGCCAGGCAGTCGGGGCGGGTGAGCATGAGTCGGTGGCGCGCGGCGTGCAGCGGGGAATCATTCTCAGCTTCCTCGTGAGCATCATCGCAGGCATTCTGATGGTACCGGTCGGGCCGGTGCTGGCACTCCTCCAGCAGCCGGAAGAGGTCGTTCCTGCGGCGGAAGTTTACACGCACATCGTGATCCCTGGTGTGTTGCCCTTCATGCTGTTCACTGTCTGGCGACAGACGTTGCAGGCGTTGCACCGGCTGCGGCCGCTCGTCGCGGCGATCATCTTGGCCAACGTGTTCAACGCGGTGCTGAACCGGGTGCTCATCTTCGGCGGGTGGGGCGTCCCGGCAATGGGCGTTGCCGGGGCGGCATGGGCAACCACCATCTGCCGCTGGCTGATGTTCCTGCTGGTTGCGGGCCTGGCATGGCGCGCGATGCGCCCGTACCTGTGGCCCATTCGCAGGGAGGCTGTCCAGCTTGAACTGTTGTGGCGCGTGGTTCGGCTGGGGCTGCCCATCGGTGGGCACATGTGGCTGGAATTCGCCGCCTTCGCTGTCGTGCTGCTGCTGATGGGTCGGCTGGGTACTTCAGAACTGGCAGCTCACAACATCGCGATCCATCTGGCCGCCCTCACCTTCATGGTGCCCGTGGCGCTGGGGCAGTCCGCATCGGTGCTGGTGGGCAACGGCATCGGCGCGGGGTTTCAACAACGCGCCCGGCGCACAGCTATGGCGGCGATCATCGCGGTCGTTGGGTTCGAGTGCCTGACGACGATCCTCTTTCTCAGTTCGCCGCGCCTGCTGGCGGAGCTTTGCACCTCTGATGTGGTGGTGATCAGTATCGCCGCGACACTCATCCCGATTGCCGGTGTGTTCCAGCTTTTCGACGGTCTGCAGGCTGTCGCAGCCGGCACTTTGCGCGGAGCCGGCGACACCCATGCACCGATGTACATCAACCTCGTGGGCTACTGGATGTTCGGTGTGCCGGTGAGCGTGTTCCTGGCGTTTCATCTGGAGGGCGGCGCACCGGGACTGTGGTGGGGTTCAGCCGCGGGCCTGTGCGTTGTGGCGACGCTGCTGCTCCTGCGCGTCCGCCACCGCTTCAGCCGCGACATCGAACGTGTCAACGTTGAGCAGCACCCACCCGTCCCGATCCCCCAGCCCGAGGAAACGCATACCGCAGCGTAACGCAACCTCCGGGACGAACACGGTTGTGCGGATGTTTCAGGGATTCTCACACACCACCCGGGCATCGGCATTGAGTGCGCCGATCCTCCGGAGCAGGAAGTGACGAACGACAACCGCTCGCCTGCCCGCAGAATACCGCATGTTTGATTGTCGATACCAGCCCGGCAGGCCGGGAAGCGCGTTATGTCGTGCGCTTGGCGGCACCGACTTCCAGCACCTCGTCGACCAGGCCGTACTCCTTGGCTTCCTGAGCCGAGAAGAAGCGGTCACGTTCGGAGTCTTCTTCGATCTGCTCGGGGGTCTTGCCGGTGTGCCTGGCGAGGATTTCGTTGATCTGGCGCTTGGCCTTGAGGATTTCCTCCGCCTGGATCTGCACGTCGCTGGTCTGGCCCCACAGGCCGCCGAAGGGCTGATGGATCATGACCCGGGCGTGGGGGAGGATGAAGCGTTTGCCCTTGGCGCCAGCCGCCAGCACGATCGCGCCGCCGCTCTGGGCCTTGCCGATGCAGTAGGTTGCCACATCGCAGGAGAGGTACTGCATCGTGTCGTAGATGGCCAGGGTGTCGTCGACACTCCCGCCGGGGCTGTTGATGTAGAGGTTGATGTCGACGTTCTTTTTCTGGTTCTGCAGGTGGAGCAGGCGCATGATCACGCCGGTGGCCGAGGCGTGATGGATTTCACCCACGAGGAAGATGACACGGTTTTCCAGCAGCAGCTCGTCGATGGTCATCTCGCGATAGCGCTGGTAGCCTGCCTGCAGGTGCATGGGCATGCCCGGATGGTTATACAGGTGGGAAACGGGGGCGTTGCCGTAGCCCTGCGCCACCGCCGCCGCGAGCAGGTTGAAGGGCGGCATGTGCGGCTGCTGATCAGGTTTGGTCGGATCAAAATCGCTCATGATGACACGTTCCTGGTGGCGTGTTGCGTTGTCTGGGTCTTGCGTTGGCACATCATAGCGGTGCAGAGACGCAGTTGCTACCGGGGAGGGACTAAGGAAGGCGCGGGGAGACGCAACGTGTTAACGCCCGTCCTGAGTGAAGCGAAGGGCGGGGTCATCCTGCGAATACCCCCAAGCGCATTCCCAAAAGAAAAAAGCGAGCGTCGTGGTGACGCTCGCTCAGAGTCGGATGCGTGATGATCGGGCACACAGACACCGCGTACGGTGACCGGTTGACGCGCTCATTTTTCCTCGGCGCGGTCCTGTTCCAGCAGCTTGCGCAGGTAGCTGTTCTCGCGGCGGGTGGCTTCCAGGTCGAAGACCAGATACTTGATGCTCAGCCGCAGGTAGTCCAGGCTCTCCTGCAGGTCGTGAACCGTCTTCTGCAGCCGGGCGTGCCGCTGTTTGGTCTGCTCAGCCACTTCGGTCAGTTTCTCACGCTCGGCTTTGGGCAGCACCGCAATCTCCTTCATCAATTCATCGAGCTTCTGCTGGAACCGGGCTTCATCCATGGCTGATTCTCCCTCTCGCAAGGTTGTGCCGACACCTGTCCATAGACAAGACGCCTGCCAACACATGCCCACCGAGTGTTCTTGCGTCCCTCCTACAGGACGTAACCACTGATCCCAATGCGGTTTGTGATCGCAATACCCCCTGCGATCCCCATTGCCGGCGCGGTGGCAACCCACCGTGCCATGTTGCGTCGCGGCAACAACCCTTGTTGCGGTGTGGCGTTAACACCTCACCCCGGAGTCAAACGCGTCGTTTTAACGTCTGATAACCCCGGCTGGGTTGATGCCGGGCCGTTCATCGGGGAAGTGGCACAGCATACCACATCTTGCGACGCTTTGGCGTAAGAGCCGCAATCCATTTACAAAGTGGGACATTGTGATGCCTGATACGCGTCTGAAGTCGCACTGTTTCCGCGTTGCTCTTCAGCTTTTCCTACAATACCGCCCATGAACATTCGAATTGCCATCCTTGGCCCGACGGGCTACACCGGACTGCATCTGATCCAACTGCTGGTGCGTCATCCTCAGGCGCGTCTGACTTACCTGGCCAGCCATCGCGAGGAGCTGCCCGACATCCGGGAGGTGTTCCCGCAGTTGCTGGGGCTGGTGCCGGCGGAGGTTGCACGCTGTCGGCCGATCGACCCCGATGCGATTGCCCGGGAGGCGGATGTGGCGTTTTTGGCGCTGCCGCACCGGGCGGCGATGGCGTATGTGCCGGCCCTGCTGGACGCGGGGTTGCGCGTGATCGACCTGTCGGCGGACTATCGCCTGCGCGATGCCGAGCTGTACGAGCATGTCTACAACCATCCGCATGCCGACCGGGACAACCTGGCCGAGGCGGTGTACGGTCTGCCCGAACTATTCCGGCGCGACCTGCCCGGGGCGATGCTGGTCGCCAACCCAGGCTGCTATCCCACGGCAGCGGCGCTGGCGATCGCGCCACTGCTGACCGCCAGTGTGGCCAAACCGGAGGGCATCATTATCAACGCAGCCTCCGGCGTCACCGGGGCGGGCAAGAGCCCTGCGCCGCACCTGCACTTCCCAGAGCAGAACGAGTCGTTCCTGGCCTACGGCATCATTGGCGGACACCGCCATCAGCCCGAGATGATCCAGACGCTCAGCACCGTGTCGGGCAGGGCGGTTGGCGCGCTTTTCGTGCCGCACCTGTTGCCGGTGGATCGGGGCATCCTGGAGACGATCTACCTGGACCCGACCAGTGACGATGTGGATGAAAGCGATCTGATGGAGGTGTACACGGAGGCCTACCGGGATGAGCCTTTCATCCGCATTCGCGAAACACTGCCCAACATCAAGCATGTGACAGGTACCAACTTCTGCGACATTGCCGTGCGGTTGGCGATGGTGGGTGAACAGCCCAAGATTGTCGTCTTCAGCGCCATCGACAACATGGTCAAGGGGGCCAGCGGTCAGGCGATCCAGAACATGAACGCGGTGTTTGAGCTGGATGAACGGACGGGGCTGCTGTGAGGAGGGGCGGCATGGCGCGGACAGCCGGCGGCGGATCGAGGTCTTCCATGAAGCGTGTCGTTGAGGATGCCGCGACGAAGAAGCGGCGTGCGGGGCGGGTTTACCGCAAACTGCTGGAGACCTACCCCGATGCGACCTGTGCGCTGCACCATCGCAATGCGTTCGAACTACTGATCGCGACGATTCTCTCGGCCCAGTGCACCGATGCGCGGGTGAACATGGTGACGCCGACGCTGTTCGCCCGGTTCCCGACTCCGCAGGCGATGGCGGAAGCTGATCAAACGGAACTTGAAACTATTATTCGCAGTACCGGCTTCTACCGGAACAAGGCAAAAAGCATCAAAGGGGCTGCCCAGGCGATTGTTGAGAAGTTCGGCGGCAAGGTGCCGCAGACCATGGAGGAACTGCTGCACCTGCCCGGTGTCGCCCGCAAGACCGCCAACGTCGTGCTGGGCAACGCGTTCGACAAGAACGAGGGCGTGGTGGTTGACACACATGTCGGCCGGCTGAGCAATCGGCTCGGCTTCACTTCCCACAAAGACCCCAAAAAGATCGAGCAGGACCTGATGGCACTGTTCCCGCGCAAGAGCTGGACGATGCTGGCTCACCTGCTGATCTACCACGGCCGGCAGGTTTGTATTGCCCGTAAGCCGCGCTGTGAGGTGTGCCCGGTCAACCGGGACTGCCCGAAGGTTGGGGTCGCAAAGCGTTGAGAAAAAGGCGGGATGGTAATCGCGAGACCACGGGTGGGAATTGGGGTAGGCGAAACCACAAGTGTTTTTTTTTGAGATGGACACGCGATTTTAAAGCATTTCGGGGATTGGGACGGGAGAGGTTCGCAGATTCAGCGGCGGCAGTGATTTAGTGTGATTGTCTGGATCGGTGGCGGGCTGGGTAATCTGCGCAAAGCAGGATATTTTTGTTCGGAATCTTGCTGATTCGTTTTTTGTGGATTGGCGGCGGTTGATTCGGGCTAAGTGTCCGCCCTATTGTTCAGCGTTATCCAACTTCACCCCCCCTCACGGCCCGTTCGGTGTCCCCCCACGCCGGCGGGCCGCTTTTTTTGCGCCTCCAGAGACCGGCGGCGGGCCTGCTCGATCCGCCGCGCGATGAGCAGTAGCACGATTCCGGTGAGGGCGTAGCCAGGAATCATGGCAACCTGCAGCCGATCTGAGGGCTACAAGAGGGAGACGGGGTCGACGTCGACGGCGATGTGGGCGTCGCTTTTGACCAGGCGCGCGTTGCGCAGGGCGGTGAGCAACCTTTGCAGCGTGGCGGCGTCAGGGGCGATCAGTTCGATCTGCTGACGGTGGAACTCGGCGATGCGGGCGATGGGGCACGGAGCCGGGCCGCGCAGGCGGATGGTGTTGTCGACCAGGTCTCGGTTGAAAGTGGTGATGGCGGACGCGAGTTTACGGGCGTGCTCGACGCAATGATTCAGGTTGCGGTCACGCACGACCAGACGCGCCATGCGCGTAACCGGCGGCAGGCCGACGTTGCGGCGAAGCTCCAGTTCACGCATCGCGAAGGTTTCGTAGTCGTGCTTCGACGCAAGCACGATGGCCGGGTCGTTGGGATTGAAAGTCTGTACGACGACAATACCGGCCTCGGCGGGGTCGGCGCTGCGACCGGCGCGCCCGGCCACCTGGGAAATCAACTGGAACGTCCGCTCACTGGCGCGGAAATCGGGCAGGTTCAGCGCCGTGTCGGCACTGATGACGCCCACCAGCCGCACGTTGGGAAAATCCAGCCCCTTGGCGATCATCTGCGTGCCGACAAGCACATCCAGCTCACCCCGGCGGAAGCGTTCGAGTGTTTCGTGGTAGTCGCGGGCGTGCTGCATGGTGTCCGAATCCATGCGCGTGTAGCGGGCTTCGGGGCAGACGCGCTGCAGTTCCTCTTCGACGCGCTGCGTACCCAGGCCGAACGTGGTGATGCGCTTGCCGCAGGTGGGGCATTGTCGCGGCAGCAACTGTTCAGCTGAGCAGTGGTGGCACCGTACGACGCCGCCCATGGGCAGACGCAGATCCTTGTGATAGACCATCGCGGCATCGCAGTAGTCGCAGTGCAGCAGGAAGCCGCAGTTCTGATCGGGGCAGGCGATGTAGTTGGCGTAACCGCGACGGTTGAGCAGGAGCATGGCCTGTTTACCCGCCTTGAGTGTCTGTTGCAGCAACCCTTCAAGGCGCAGGCTGAACAGGTGAACGCCTGCGCTGCCCGTCATCTGATAGCGTTTGCGACGTTCCTCGCTCATGTCGACGATGTCGACGCGAGGCAGGGCGGCGCCTGTGGCACGTGTGGACAGGAGGATGCGATGATAGGTGCCGCGCACCACAGCGTTGTGGAAACTTTCGAGGCTGGGCGTGGCCGAGCCGAGCACGACGGGAATGTCGAGCATCTGGCCGCGTTTGACCGCCACATCGCGCGCATGATAGCGCGGTAGTTGATCCTGCTTGTAGGACTGCTCGTGCTCCTCGTCGACGATGATGAGGCGCAGGTTCGCCATGGGCGCGAAGATGGCTGAGCGTGCTCCGATGACGATGCGTGCCTCGCCGCGCTGGATGCGACGCCACTGATCGTGCCGCTGAGCGGCGGTCAGGCCGGAGTGCAGCACGGCGATCTGATCGAAGCGGTCGTGGAAACGCTGCACCGTCTGTGGCGTGAGCGCGATCTCGGGCACGAGGATGATGATGCCGGGGGAGAGATCGGTCGTGTCGTTCGCGCATTGGGAAGCGCGCAACGCTTCGATGATGCGCAGGTACACCTCGGTCTTGCCGCTGCCGGTGACACCCTGCAGCAGATGGACACTGAAACCGCGGTTCAGGTGTGGCACGATCTGCGCCAGCGCGTTTTGCTGATCGGCCGTGAGTGCGGGCGGTGGGGCGGGCGCGACAGAACGCTCGAAGGCGGCCATCGTGTCGGCACTGCGCACCGCCTGATGCGTTTCGGTGGCGAGCAGGCCCTTGTCGATGAGTTGCCTGGCGGGCGTGATGGTGCGTGCCCCGGCCTGGTAGGCCAGGTCGTGAATTTCCAGCGGCTGCTGATGCTCCTGCCAATGCGCAATCGCGGCATCGAGAAGTGCACGCTGCAGCTTCGGCAGTTTAGGTGGCTTGTCCTGAGCTGTAGCAAGTGCCATATCGGTGGGGCGGACGAAGGTTTGCTGCATCCGGCCGATCCCGCGCTTCACCGCCGCGGGCAGGATATTGGCCAGCACCATGCCCAGCGGTGTGCAGTAGTAGCCCGCCATCCAGCGCGCCAGCTCGATCAGGTCGGGTGGCAGCGTCAGCGCGCTGGCGTCGCGTGAGAGGATCGATTTGACGTTGTCGACATCGCTTCGCTCGCTGAGCGCGATGACGAAGCCGGCCACCCTGCGATCGCCCCGGCCCAGTGGCACGATGACGCGCTCGCCCACGGCAAGGTCGGCCATCGATTCGGGCACGGCATAGGTCAGGCCAGTGGCGGCCAGGTCGATGCCTTGTTCTGTGGCGACCTGCGCGTAGCCGACGATCGGTTCGGTCACATCCTGCTCGAAAAGCTGCCCCATGCGGCCGGCGATTGTAGTCGGTTTACCGCGATGCGCGCCAGAGCGTGCATGACACGCCACGCATGTTCCACCGCTAACACCACCACGCCGCGCGGCTTGCTAAACTACCGGCCATGTCGGAGTCGCCAGACAAAGTCACGCCCGCGATGCGGCAGTATTTCCGGTTCAAGAAGCAGTACCCGCAGTGCGTGCTCTTCTTCCGGATGGGTGACTTTTATGAGATGTTCTATGAGGACGCCAAGCTCGCTCACCGGGTGCTGGGTGTGACGCTGACCCAGCGCACCGAGGGTGTGCCAATGGCTGGCGTGCCGTATCACGCGGTGGAGAACTACCTGCGTCGGATGATCGAGGCGGGCCATCGCGTGGCGGTGTGCGAACAGATCGAGGACCCCAAGCAGGCCAAGGGGGTCGTCGAACGCGATGTGACGCGCGTGGTCACACCGGGCACCCTCACCGATGAGACGATGCTGGAGGAGGGGCGCACCAACCCGCTGGCGGCGGTGCAGTTCCTCGCGGCCGGCGACGAGCCGGGCGAGGCGGCGGTGGCGTGGGCGGAACTGTCCACCGGTGCGTTCTCCATCGCGACATTCCGCACCGATGAACTGCTGGACGAACTGGCGCGCATTGCGCCGAGCGAACTGCTTTATGTTGAGACGGCCAATAATCAGCCGCCGCCGCGCGTGCAGACGCTGATCGATGTGCTGGGCTGTGCCGCGACCGCACGGCCGGGCTGGCACTTCCGACAGGATGAGGCGCTGCAGACGCTGTGCAAACAGTTTGAGGTGAGCACGCTGGAGGGGTTCGGCCTCAGCGATGAGGACCCGGCACTTGGTCCGGCATCGGCGATCGTGCATTACCTGCTCGAAACCCAAAAGAGCGCGCAGCAGGCCAACGGTCAGATACGACTGGCGCATCTGCAACCCCCCAAACGCTTCGGGCGACACGAGCACCTGGTTATCGATCAGACGTCGCTGCGCAGTCTGGAGATCGAGCGGACACTGCGCTCCAATCGTAGTGCGGGCAGCCTCGTCGATGTGCTGCAGGATTGTCGCACGGGCATGGGCAAGCGCTTGCTGCGACAGTGGCTGTGCTATCCGCTGTGTCAGCGCGAGACGATCGAGCAGCGCCAGCGGGCGGTGGGGGCGCTTGTGGATGACAGCCGGTTCCTGCAGGAATTGCGTGACACGCTGGATGAGATTCAGGATGTGGAGCGAATCATCGGCCGGATTGCCGTGCAGCGTGCCACGCCACGCGATCTGGTGGCGCTGGGCCGCAGTTGCTTGCAGGCCCGTCGACTGGCGCAGGTGCTGGCCGAGCGTGATTCAGTGAGGATGTATCACGACCAGATCGCCGCGTGTGCCGATGTGCTCGATGCGCTGGGGCAGGAGATCCTCGTGGCATGTGTCGAGGCACCACCCGCGCACCTGCGCGAAGGCGGGTTGATCCGTGATGGCTACGATCGACAGCTCGATGAATGGCGCGAGCTGCAGCGCGACAGCAATACCTGGCTGGCACGCTATCAGAAGGAGCTGATCGAAAAGACAGGCATCACGAGCATCAAGGTCGGGTTCAATCGCGTGTTCGGTTACTACATCGAGCTGACAGCCGCCAATCGCGATCGTGCCCCGGCCGACTGGACACGCAAGCAGACACTCAAGAATGCCGAGCGATTCATCACACCGGAGCTAAAGGACTACGAAGGCAAGGTCCTCACCGCGCAGCAGCGGGCGGTGGCACGCGAGCAGGAGCTTTTTGCGCGGCTGTGTGGCGCAGCGGAGAAACAACTGTCGGCGTTGCGCGACCTGGCGGCGGGAGCGGCGGCACTGGATGTGCTGGCGTGCTTCGCCCGACGAGCGGTGCGGTTCCGGTACGTGAAACCGACCATCGTCGATGAACCGGTGCTGCATATCGAAGCGGGGCGACATCCGGTACTGGATGAAATTCTTGGTGATCGCTTCGTTGCCAACGATGTGCATCTGGGGCGGTACGTGGTTGAGGGTTCGTCGGCGGAAGGAGCGGACGTATCCGCTGAATCCCCGCCTGCGAAGTCCGACGCCACGCTCGCGCTCATCACTGGCCCCAACATGGCGGGCAAGTCGACCTACATCCGTCAGGCAGCCCTCATCACGCTGTTGGCGCACACCGGTTCATTCGTCCCAGCCACCCGCGCGATCGTTGGTCTGTGCGATCGCATCTTCACCCGCATCGGCGCCAGCGACGAACTGCATACGGGGCAGTCCACCTTCATGGTCGAGATGACCGAGACGGCCAACATCTGCCATCACGCCACCGAACGCAGCCTCGTTATCCTCGACGAGATCGGCCGCGGCACCAGCACGCTTGACGGCCTGTCACTGGCGTGGGCGATTGCTGAGTACCTGGCCCAGCGCCGCAGCCGCACACTTTTCGCCACGCACTACCACGAGCTGACCGACCTGGCGGAGCGCTTCCCCAACGTGACGAACCTGAACGTCACGGTGCGTGAATGGCAGGACCAGATTGTTTTTCTGCATCGCATCGTTCCCGGCGCGACCGATCGCAGCTATGGCATCCACGTCGCCAAGATCGCGGGCCTGCCTCAGCCCGTGATTCGCCGGGCGAACGAACTGCTCTCGCAACTGGCGGTGAATCATCAGACGCCCGCAGCGGTGAACAAACGCCAGGAACCGCCCGCCACCGATGAACAGCTTCCGCTTTTCACGCAGTACGTCATGCACCCGGCCGTGGACGAGCTTCGCCGGGTCGATCTGAACAACCTCACACCGATGCAGGCGTTCGATCTGCTGCGGAAGCTGCGTGAGGAACTGGATACGAACGCGCCCGTTTCCTGAGCGACGAGTCGGGTGATGGTCTGC